>JACXTT010003933.1_pt1 | contig 22410 bp, 25 predicted proteins | sample 9270951 | NCBI WGS metagenome assembly JACXTT01 (sample SAMN15532306, study PRJNA645909) | rock metagenome | isolation source: weathered quartz diorite | place: Puerto Rico | collected 2017-06-21
CCCACCGTTTCCCGGCGAGACGCTGGCCTTGCAGGAAACGCTGGGCATCGCCAATCTCGCTTTGCGCAAGTCCAAGTTCCAGCCGTACTCGGCCTATGCCATCGTGGGTGAATAGGGCGCAAGGTAGTTGTGAGAAGCGCACATTGACAATGCTCTGGAGGCAATCATGATTCATCCTACTGCGCTTGTTTCCCCCTCAGCCAAGCTGGGATCGAACGTCAGCATCGGCGCCTATAGCATCGTGCACGACCATGTTGAGGTTGGCGAGGGAACGGTCATCGAATCCCATTGCGAGATCGGGCACCCTTCAAGCCTGGCGGGCGGGAAGCCGCTAGTCATCGGCAAAAACGGTCTTATCCGATCGCACAGTGTGTTCTATGAAGGCTCGGTCTTTGGTGATGGCCTGGTGACAGGGCATCGCGTTACCGTGCGCGAGGCCACGATGGCAGGCGAAAATCTGCAAATTGGAACGCTGAGCGATCTTCAGGGACACTGTTCGATTGGCGACTATGTGCGCCTGCACAGCAATGTGCACATTGGCATGCATTCACGTATCGGTAGCTTTATATGGATATACCCTTACGTTGTGCTCACCAACGATCCGTGTCCTCCAAGCGAAGTCCGCCAGAGCGTAGTGGTTTGTGACTACGCGGTCATTGCCACTATGACTGTCATTCTCCCAGGCGTGACTATCGGGGAAGGTGCATTGGTAGCCGCACATAGCTCTGTCAATCGGAATGTCGATCCAGATATGGTGGTCGCAGGGGTTCCTGCAAAGCCAGTGTTCAAGACCGATCAAATCAAGCTTAAGGACGGCTCTGGCCAGCCGGCCTACCCATGGCGGCGGCATTTCACGCGCGGCTATCCGCCAGAATATGTAACGCAGTGGTTGCAAGAGTTCGGGTCCGACGGCACCCCTTGACCCACGCTGGAGAAAGCATGCCTTTGGAAAACTGCCGCTTGATCGACCTGCCAAAGATCCACGACCCGCGTGGCAACCTGACGTTTGTCGAATCCAACAACCAGATCCCGTTTGCCATCGAGCGGGTCTACTACCTGTACGACGTGCCGGGTGGCTCCGAGCGCGGCGGGCATGCGCACAAGGAGCTGCACCAGCTGATCATCGCCATGTCAGGCAGCTTTGACGTGGTGCTGGACGACGGCAGGGAAAAACGGCGCGTGCACCTGAACCGCTCGTACAACGGGCTGTATGTCTGCCCCATGATCTGGCGCGAGCTGGACAACTTCTCGTCCGGCGCGGTGTGCATGGTGCTGGCGTCCAACAAGTACGCCGAATCCGACTACTACCGCGACTACGCCGAATTCATGCGCGCGAGGTGGGGCGCGTGATCGAGTTCCTGAACCTCAAGCGCGTCAACGCGCCGCACGAAGCGGGCATCCAGCAGGCCATCCAACGCGTGCTGGATTCCGGCTGGTACATCCTGGGCCAGGAGACGCAGGCCTTTGAGCACGAGTTTGCCGCCTACTGCGGCGCTGCGCACTGCATCAGCGTGGCCAACGGGCTGGACGCGCTGCAGCTGATCTTGCGCGGCTACGGCATCGGGCCGGGCGACGAAGTCATCGTGCCGTCCAACACTTTCATCGCGACCTGGCTGGCGGTCAGTCACGTGGGCGCCACGCCGGTGCCGGTGGAGCCCGACCCGCGTACCTGCAACCTGGACCCGGCGCGCATCGCCGCCGCCGTCACGCCGCGCACCCGCGCCATCATGCCGGTGCATTTGTATGGGCAGCCGGCGGACATGGAGGAGATCCGGCACGTCGCCGACCGGCACGGCCTGCGCGTCATCGAAGATGCTGCGCAGGCGCACGGCGCCCGCTACCACGGGCGGCGCGCCGGCCAACTGGGCGATGCGGCCGCCTTCAGTTTCTACCCCGGCAAGAACCTGGGCGCCTTGGGCGACGGCGGTGCCATCACGACCGACGATGCCGACCTGGCCGCGCGGCTGCGCAAGATCCGCAACTACGGCTCCAGCGTCAAGTACGAGCACGAGGTGGTGGGCATCAATTCGCGGCTGGACGAGCTGCAGGCCGCCGTGCTGCGCGTCAAGTTGCAGCATCTGGATACCGAGAATGCGGCCCGCCGCGCCGTCGCGGCGCAGTACCTGATAGGCCTGGCCGACACGCCGCTGGCGCTGCCTCAGGTGGCGCCCGGTGCCGAACCGGTCTGGCACCTGTTCGTCGTGCAGGCGCGAGAGCGGGATGCGCTGCAGGCCCGCTTGTTGCAAAACGGCGTGGGCACGCTGGTGCACTACCCCAAGGCCAGCCACCTGCAGGGCGCCTATGCGGGAGGTCGTTGGCCGGCGCTGCCGATCGCCGAGCAGTTGCAGGAGACGGTGCTGAGCCTGCCCATGGCGCCGTACCTGATGGAAGAAGAGGTCCGGATGGTGGTCGCCGCGGTTCGCAAATCACTATCTGTTTGATAGCTATTTGCGCATATCCGACGGGGGCTGGAGGCGAATTTTCTTGAAAATGTAGAGGTGCGCGGCCGGTTGGCGCTTACACCTGCATGTTCATGATGTCAGTGTAGGCCTGCACCATGCGGTTGCGCACATGCAGCGTGGCGGTGAAGCCGATCTGGGCCTTCTGGATGGCGACCATGGTTTCTTCCAGCGACACCTTGGGGTTTTCCATCTGCACTTCCTGCTGCAAGCGGGTGGCCTCGTTCTGCGAGGCGCTGACCGAGTCCAGCGCGCTCTTCATGGCCGACGAGAAGCTGGCACCCACGCCTTGCGCGCTGGTCCCGGTGGTCGCGCGCGCGCTGGCGTTGGGGCGCACGCTGGTGGGCATCGATACGGGAGTGAGCTTGAGGTCCATGGCAGTCTTTCGGGCTATACGGGCTGGGGGCAATCCTATTGCGGTCGTCCGGGCAGCATTTTTTTGAATTGGTGGGCAAAGCAGGTGCTTTTTGTCCTAATGTTTTCGGGGTGGGGCCGAATAATCAATCCAATTCGTGAGGCGAGCCGCGCCCCACTGCATCGGAAACCAAGATGTCAGCAGTAGCCACTATCCCTGTCAACCCGACCCTAGGCCAGCGACTTGCCGGCCTGGACCAGCGGCAGCGCCTGCGTCTGGCACTGGGTATCGCCTTGTTCGTGGCGATTGCGGTGGTGGGGCTGGTCATGGGGCGGCAGTCCGACTGGAGAGTGCTGTACTCCAACCTGGCGGACAAGGACGGCGGCGCCGTCATTGCCCAGCTCACGACGATGAACATCCCCTACAAGTACACCGAAGGCGGCGGCGCCATCCTGGTGCCGGCCGATCGCGTGCATGACGTGCGCCTGAAGCTGGCGTCGCTGGGTCTGCCCAAGGGTTCGGTCAGCGGCTTCGAGATGATGGAGTCCAACCGCTTCGGCATGACACAGTTCCAGGAGCGGCTGACCTTCCAGCGCGGGCTGGAGGGCGAGCTGACGCGTTCCATCCAGGCGCTGGATTCCGTGCAGAGTGCGCGCGTGCACCTGGCGCTGCCCAACCAGAACGGGTTTTTCCGCGAGCAGCAGAAGCCTTCAGCCTCCGTGCTGCTGAGCCTGCGCGGCGGCCGTGCGCTGGACCGCGGCCAGATCGCCGGCATCGTGCACCTGGTCGCCTCGAGCGTGCCGGAGATGAACCCGTCGGCTGTCAGCGTGCTGGACGACACTGGCAAGCTGCTGTCCAACCCGCCCGATGGTTCCGGCGTGGACGCCGAACAGCTGCAGTACGCCCAGCAGATCGAGCAGATCTACAACCGGCGCATCCTGGACATCCTGGAGCCCATCGTTGGCAAGCAGAACGTCAAGGCCCAGGTCACCGCCGAGGTGGATTTCTCGCAGACCGAGTCAACCACCGAATCGCACAAGCCCAACCAGACGCCTGAAACCGGTGCGGTGCGCAGCCAGCAGATGGTGGAAAGCATCAATGGCGCAACGCCCCTGCCACCGTCCGGCGTACCGGGGGCCACCACCAACCAGCCGCCGGCCCAGGCCTCCGCCCCGATCAATGGGCAGGCCCAGCCCCTGGCCGCCAATACCCAGTCTTCTGGCAGTTCCACGGCCAACGGCAGTTCCAAGAAGGAGTCCATCATCAACTACGAGGTGGACAAGACGGTGCGTGTGGTCAAGGGCGCCACCGGCAGCATCAAGCGCATCAATGCGGCCGTGGTGCTGAACAACCAGACGACCGTGGACGACAAGGGCAAGACCGTCAGCGTTCCGTTGCCCGAGGCCCAGATCGAGAAGATGACGGCGCTGGTGCGCGAGGCCGTGGGCTTTAACCAGGACCGTGGCGACTCCGTCAACCTGATGAACGCACCGTTTGCGCCGGAGAAGAACGAAGCCGACGACGTGCCGCTGTGGCGCCAGCCGGAAGTGCAGGAGCTCGCCCGTAGCTTCGCCTGGCCGCTGGGCACGCTGGCGCTGGCAGCGCTGGTCCTGCTGGGCGTGATCCGCCCGGTCGTGAAATCGCTGACGCAGCCGCCGGTGGTGGTGACCGCAGAAACCGACGCCAGCGGCAACCAGCTGGATGCGCTGGAAGCCGACGCGCTGGACCGTCCGCAACTCGCCGGCCCCGGCGCCGAGGTCGACCCCAACGTGGCTGCCGCCGAGCTGCGGCTGGAGGAGGCGCGCAAGCTGACCCGCGACAACCCGGCGGCCGTCGCCAATATCGTCAAGGCCTGGATGAATGGAGATGCGCCGGCGTGACGCCGGGCGCAAAATAGCACCATGGCAACACAAGACGACGGACTACAAGACGCTGCAATCCTGATGATGTCGCTCGGCGAGGCCGAGGCATCGGAGGTGTTCAAGCACCTGTCTCCCAAGGAAGTGCAGCGGCTGGGCGAGGCAATTGCCAAGACCTCGCAGATCACGCGTGACCGGGTCGATGAAGTGGTGCAGAAGTTCACCAACATCGCCGCGTCGCAGAGCCTGCTGGTGTCCAACTCAGGCGACTATGTGCGCTCGGTGCTGAAGCTGGCCCTGGGGGACGACAAGGCAGCGCTGCTGATCGACCGCATCCTGCAGGGCGGCGACGTTTCGGGCATCGAAAGCCTGAAGTGGATGGACCCGCTGTCGGTGGCCGAACTGCTGCGCAACGAGCACCCGCAGATCGTGGCCGCCATCCTGGTGCACCTGGAATACGACCAGGCCGCCGACGTGCTGAAGAACCTGACGGAGCGCCAGCGCAACGAAGTGATGCTGCGCGTTGCCACGATGGAAGGTATCCAGCCCACGGCGCTCAAGGACCTGAACGAAGTGCTGTTCAAGGTGCTGGCTGGCGGCGACAAGATCCGCAAGGCCTCGCTGGGCGGCATCAAGACGGCGGCGGAAATGATCAACCTGATGGGCACGGCCATTGAGGGGACGGTCATCGAATCCATCCGCAGCCACGACGCCGACCTGGCGCAGAAGATCATGGACAAGATGTTCGTCTTCGACGACGTCATCAAACTCGACGACAAGGCCATCCAGCTGGTGCTCAAGGAAGTGTCGTCCGACGTGCTGATCGTGGCGCTCAAGGGCGCCCAGCCCGAACTCAAGGAAAAGATCCTCGCCAACATGTCGTCGCGTGCGGCGGCCACCTTGCGCGAGGACCTGGAGTCGCGCGGCCCGATGCGCTTGTCCGAAGTGGAAGCGCAGCAGAAGGAAATCCTCAAGACCGTGCGTCGCCTGGCCGACGAAGGCCAGATCGTCATCGGCGGCGGAGGTGGCGACGACGCCATGATCTGATGACACGCGCTTACACCCGCTTCATTCCTGAGACCGAGATCGCCACCGTCAGCGGCTGGGATTTCGATGTCGTGCACCACGCCTCGGAGCGCTTTGCGGCCAAGCTCAAGGCACAGGCCGAAGCCGAAGAGCTGACCCGCACTGACGCGCTGCGCCAGGCTGGTTACAGCGAGGGCTATGCGCTGGGCCATTCGGAAGGCTACGCGCAGGGGTACGAGCAGGGCAACGCACTGGCAACCCTGGACGGCCAGCGCCAGCTCAGCGACTACATCAGCAACCAGGGCGAGACGGCGGCCAAGACCTTCGGGCATCTGTTTGAATCGGCGCGCGTGCAGATTGCGGACGCCGAACAGGCGATGGCACAGGGCGTCCTGGAACTGGCGACCGAACTGGCCCGCCAGGTGCTGCGCCGCGAACTCTCGACCAACCCGAACGCCCTGCAGCCGGTGATCCGCGAAGCGCTGGGCGTGCTGGCGGCGGACAGCAAGGCTGCCGTGGTGCGCATGAACCCGATCGACCTGGACGTGCTGGCCGACGTGCTGCGCCAGGAGTTCCCGAACCTGGCGTTGACGCTGGTGCCCGACACCGCGATCACGCGCGGCGGCTGCCTGGTGGAGTCCGCCGGTACCGTCGTCGATGGCACCGTGGAAAAGCGCTGGATGCGCGCCGTGGCCAGCCTGGGGCTGGAATCCGCGTGGGAGGAGTCCGATGAGCCTGGCTGAAGCCCCGCGCAATGAGGCGTCCCGCAAATGGCAGGTCTACCTGGACCAGGCCCGTAGCAGCGTAGCCCGGGACAGCACGCTGGAGGTGCGCGGCACGCTGACGCGCCTGGCGGGTCTGGTGCTGGAGGCCAAGGGCATTCAGGTGCCGGTGGGTTCGCAGTGTGTGGTGAGCATGAAGGCGCGGCCTTCGGTGCTGGCCGAGGTGGTGGGTTTTTCCGGAGACCGGGCGTTTCTGATGCCGGCCGGCGATGTGCATGGCCTGTCCAGCGGTGCCGGGGTGGCACCGGCTGCAGCCTATGTGCCAGTACCCCGCCTGGGCGAACCGCCGCAACCCGAGGACGCGGCCGATGCAGGCATGTTGCGCTTGCCGCTGGGCGACGGCCTGCTGGGGCGGGTCGTGGACTCCCAGGGCATCCCGATGGACCGCATGGGGCCGATTGCCGGCGTGACCGCCAAGCCGCTGAACCGCAAACCCATCAATGCCATGGACCGCGACCCGGTGCGCGAGCCGCTGGACACCGGCGTGCGCGCCATCAACGCGCTGCTGACGGTCGGGCGCGGACAGCGGCTGGGCCTGTTCGCCGGCTCCGGCGTCGGCAAGAGCGTGCTCTTGGGCATGATGGCCCGTTACACGCAGGCTGACGTCATCGTCGTCGGCCTGATCGGCGAACGGGGTCGCGAAGTCAAGGAATTCATCGAAGACATCCTGGGCCCCGAGGGCCGCGCACGCTCGGTTGTCGTGGCGGCGCCGGCGGATGCGCCGCCACTCTTGCGCATGCAGGGCGCGTCGTACGCCACGGCCATTGCCGAGAGTTTCCGCGACGAGGGCAAGCATGTACTGCTGCTGATGGATTCGCTGACCCGCTATGCCATGGCGCAGCGGGAGATCGCGCTGGCCATCGGTGAGCCTCCGGCCACCAAGGGCTACCCACCGTCGTGTTTTGCCAAGATGCCGCAGCTCGTGGAGCGCAGCGGCAACGGCTTGAACGGTGTGGGCTCGATCACTGCGTTCTACACCGTGCTGTCCGAAGGCGACGACCAGCAGGACCCGATCGCGGACGCGGCACGTGCCATCCTGGACGGGCATATCGTGCTGTCGCGCACGCTGGCAGAGTCCGGGCACTACCCGGCCATCGATGTGGAGCAGTCCGCGTCGCGTGTCATGCACAACGTGGTGTCGCGTGAGCACTTCGAACTGGCGCGCCGGTTCCGGGCCATCTATTCCAAATACGAACGGGGCCGCGACCTGGTGCAGATTGGCGCCTACGCCCAGGGCTCCGACCCGGCCATGGACGAGGCTATCGCCCTGCACAACGGCATGGCGCACTTCCTGCAGCAGGACATGTACGAGGCGGCGCCCCTGGGTGCGGTGGTGGACGGAATGACACAGGCCACGGCGGTCCAGCATGTCTGAACTGCGCAGCATCCATCTGGCGATCGAGCTGGCCACCAGCCAGCGCGACGCACTGGCCCAGGCGCACGCGCAGGCGCAGCGCAACCTGGGCTTCTCGCATGACCAGATGGCGCAGTTGCAAGGTTATGCGCGCGACACCGATGTGCGCTGGATGGGGGCCTCATCGGTCACTCGCTCGGCCGAGTTGATACGTCACCACTACCAGTTCATGGAGCGCCTGCAGCAGGCGATCAACCTGCAGGTAGGTGTCATGGACAAGATGCAGCAGCAACTGGCAGAAGCCCACAAGGCGCTGTTGCAGGCGGAATTCCGCCTCTCCGGCCTGAACCAGATACTGAAGTCGCGCCAGGCGGCATTGCTGCTGCGGCAAAAGCGGCGAGAACAACAGCAGACCGATGAATTCGCGGCTTTGATGCATACCCGCAAGAAGCTGCTGAACAAGCAAGGTGAACCCCATGAGCATTGAAACCAGCCCGGCCCCCTCGGCCGTCAAGACCCCATCGTCCTCGGAAGCCGGGAACGCCAAAGGCAAAAGCGGCGCAGCCAGCGGCGCGTCCAAAGGCGGCGTGCACACCGGGTTCTCTGCAATCCTGGAGTCGCTCGAAGGTGACGCCGCGACCACCCCGACAAACGCCGTAGCGGCAGCGGACGACACCACGGCACTGACCGCTGGCAAGACTGATGCGACCGACGTTTCCGGCCTGGATCCCGCGTCCTTGCTGGCCCAGTCGCTACAGATTCCGGTGCAACCGGCGGAAGACGGTCTTGCCAATGCGTTTGCGCACTTGCATGCCCAGGCTGGCAAGTCCGGGGCCAAGCCGTCTGACGCGCCCGTCCAGGGCGCGACGGACAAGGCTGATGCCAATCCCTTGCTGAAAATGGGCATAGTGCAGCAGGACACCCGGGCCAAGAGCGCGCTGGCCGCGGCCGCCCAGTCGGCGCAGGCGACCCAGACCGCGCAAAGCACGGCGAGTGACCAGGACGCCGCCGCGCGGCAGACCAAATTTGATGCGGCACTGGAGGTCGCGAAGACCCAGCAACCCGCGCAGGAAACTGTCGCCGCCCTGGTGGCCCTGCCAGCGGCCGGTGAAAAGCAGGCCCATGAACGACAGGATGCCAAGACGGACAGCAACGGCGGGGGCGTGTCCGCGTCCAGCCCGGTGGGTTCGACCGCCGCGGGCACCTCGGTAGGCGGCGTCTCGGACAGCGCTGCCGCGCCGGACGTGCGTGCCGCGGAGCAGGTGACGTACTGGGTGTCCCACGACGTGCAAAAGGCGGAAATGAAGCTCGATGGCGTCGGCGAGAAGCCGGTGGAGGTCAGCATCAGCATGCAGGGCAACGAAGCGCAGGTGGCCTTCCGGACCGACGAGGTACAGACCCGGGCGGTGCTGGAAAGCGCCAGCAGCCACCTGAAGGACATGCTGCAGCGCGAAGGCGTCATGCTGACGGGCGTCTCCGTCGGCACGTCAGGGGCCGGAGACTCGGGCGGGCAGGAGCGCCAGCCGCGGCAGGGCGCCCGGCAGGCCCTGGTGGAGGTGGCGCAGACCACCGCCCCGGTCGCGCGGGCCGGCGGCTCCGCAGGGGCGGGCCGTGCGGTGGACCTCTTCGTCTGAAAGCCGGCGGAAAAGTGACAATATGAATGGGATGTTGTAATCCCTGTGCTTTTTGACGTTTTTGGGCCAAGGAGTTGGCGAATAATGGTGACAACTCTGCGTACGTAAGGAACCTACCGTGTCTGCAAAACCTGAAGCTGCTGATGCTCCCGCGCCGGCCAAAAGCAAGAAGATGCTGATCATCGTGGTTGGCCTGGTTCTTGTGTTGTTACTGGTCGGTGGCGGCGTGTTTTTCTTCTTGAGTAAGCGCTCTGCGGCCTCGGAAGAAGAGGGCGGCGAGGCGGCGCCCGCGCCCAAGCCGGCGGCCCATGCGGTTGCACCCGGCACGCCCCCTGCCTATTTGCCGCTGGACAGCATGGTGGTCAATCTGGCCGACCCGGGCGGCGAGCGCGTTGCGCAAATCGGCGTCACGCTGGAAGTGGCCGATGCGCATACCGTGGATACCGTCAAGGCTTATTTGCCTTCCATCCGCAGCGGCGTCCTGCTGTTGATCTCCCAGCGGACGGCCGACGAACTGCTGAAGCCGGAGGGCAAGGAAAAGCTGGCCAAGGACATCCTGCGTGAGGCTGCAGTGCCGTTTGGCGGCGGCGACGATGACGAGGATGAAGGGTCTTCCAAGAAGAAGCGCAAGCGGGCGGTGCATGTGGAATATCCGGTGATCGGCGTACTGTTTTCCAGTTTTATCGTTCAGTAACCCAGGTAATAGGCAACAGGTGACATTCCATGAGTGAGTCTTTTCTTTCCCAGGAAGAAGTTGACGCCCTCCTCGAAGGTGTGACTGGCGAGAGCCAGAAGACGGTAGAGGAGGCGGCCGAGCACGACGAGGTCCGCTCGTACAACATTTCCAGCCAGGAAAGAATCGTCCGTGGGCGCATGCCCACGATGGAAATCGTCAACGAGCGCTTCGCCCGGAACCTGCGGGTGGGCCTGTTCAACTACATACGCCGCAGCCCGGAAATCTCGGTGGGCCCGGTCTCGGTCCAGCGTTACAGCGCTTTTTTACGGGAACTGGCGGTTCCCACTAACTTCAACATTGTGGCGATCCGCCCGCTGCGCGGAAGCGGCCTGATCGTCTGCGAGCCGGCGTTGGTGTTTGGCGTCATCGATACCCTGTACGGTGGCATCGGCAAGTTCCAGACACGCATCGAAGGCCGCGATTTTTCGGCGACTGAGCAGCGCGTCATCAACCGCTTGGTGGATGTGATCACCGGCGAGTACAAGAAGGCCTGGACCGGCATCTACCCGCTGGAGCTGGACTACCAGCGCTCGGAGATGCAGCCGCAGTTTGCCAATATCGCAACGCCCAGCGAAATCGTCATATCCACGTCGTTCCAGCTGGAAATTGGCGACATTGCCGGCTCGATCCATTTCTGCTTCCCGTACTCCACGCTGGAGCCGATCCGCGATGTGCTGTATTCCTCCACGCAGGGTGACTCCATCGAGGTGGACCGCCGTTGGGTGAATGTGCTGACGCGCGAGATCCAGGCAGCCGAAATCACGCTGGTCGCGGAGCTGGCCCGCGCAGACGCCACGGTGGAGCAGCTGCTGCAGATGAAGAAAGGCGATTTCATCGAACTGGAGCGTGAGCCCAAGATCCAGGCCACGGTGGATGGCGTGCCCATTTTTGAGTGCCATTACGGAACGCACAACGCAAAGTACGCCATACGCATAGACAAGGCCTTGCGTGGCAATGACCAAAATTGGTTGGGAGAACGAAATGGCATCTGAAGACAAACCCGACGAAGCCGCCGCCGACGACGGCATGGCCGACTGGGCCGAGGCCCTGCTGGAGCAGAAGGCCACCGACGCCGCGGCCGCGGACACCCCGCCCGGCGGCGTGCTGTCCGGCGATGCGCCGCGCCCGTTCTCGTCCATGCCCAACAGCAGCGACGCACCGGTCAACGACATCAACATGGTGCTGGACATCCCCGTCCAGCTGTCGGTCGAGCTGGGCCGCACCAAGGTGCCGATCAAGCACATCCTGCAGCTGGGCCAGGGCTCGGTGGTGGAGCTGGACGCGCTGGCCGGTGAGCCCATGGACGTGCTGGTCAATGGCTACCTGATTGCCCAGGGCGAGGTGGTGGTGGTCAATGACAAATTCGGTATCCGCCTGACGGACGTGGTGACACCTTCCGAGCGATTGCGCCGCGTCAGCAAGAATTGATAACGTGGCATGACGCAGTCCCTGATTTCGGTTGCCCTCTTCGTCGTCCTGCTGGCCTGCCTGCCGTTCGCTGTCAAATGGGCCCAGCAGAGGATGCGGGCACACACCGGAGAAGCCGGCGCTGAATCCAAAATAATCTCCGCCGTGGCCGTAGGCCCGCACCAAAGAGTGGTTACAGTCGAAGTCGGCCCGGAAGGGGCGCGGGTCTGGCTGACTCTGGGCGTGACGCCTCAAGCGATCAGTTGCCTGCACTCGGCGCCTGCCGGGGCCGCCAGGGAGCGCCCCTCGGCAGTGGCTGCTCATTCCTCAACGTCGCGGTGAGATGGTGTTTGTGTTTGCGTTTTTCAGAGCTGGAACTTCCAAGGCCAAGGCGGCAGGTGTGCTGCGCCTGGCCGTGCTTGCCTGCCTCGCCTGCCTGGTGCAGGGGCCGGCCCTGGCCCAGACCCCCGGGCAACTGCCGCTGCTGGTAGGGTCCGGCGAGTCCGGGCTGAGCTTTTCGGTTCCCATCCAGACGCTGCTGTTCTTCACGGCGCTGTCGTTCCTGCCGGCGGTGCTGTTGATGATGACCGGCTTCACCCGCATCGTGATCGTCCTGTCCCTGTTGCGCCAGGCGCTTGGCACGCAGTCGGCCCCGCCGAACCAGGTGATTGTGGGCCTGTCGCTGTTCCTGACGTTCTTTGTCATGGGGCCCACGCTGGACCGCATTTATGCGGATGCCTACCAGCCCTACACCAATGGGACCATCACTTTCGAGCAGGCCGTGGCGCGCGGGGAAAGCCCGGTGCGCAATTTCATGGTCAAGCAGACCCGCCAGTCCGATTTTTCGCTGTTTGCCAAGCTGGCCAAGCTGGCCCCCGAGGTGAAGGCCGAGACGGCGCCGATGCGGGTGCTGGTGCCGGCCTTTGTCATCAGCGAGCTGAAGTCGGCGTTCCAGATCGGCTTCATGATCTTCATCCCGTTTCTGGTCATCGACATTGTGGTGGCGAGTGTGCTGATGTCCCTGGGCATGATGATGCTGTCCCCCGTGCTGGTGGCGCTGCCGTTCAAATTGATGCTGTTTGTGCTGGCCGATGGCTGGAACCTGCTGATAGGCTCCCTGGCGGCGAGCTTTGTGAACTGAGGGCACGACGATGAGCGCTCAAATGGTTTTGACTATGGGGCAGGAAGCCCTGCTGATGCTGCTGATGGTGTCGTCCCCTGTGCTGGGGGCTGCGCTGGTCGTGGGTCTGCTGGTCAGCCTGTTTCAGGCGGTGACGCAGATCCATGAGGCCACGCTGGCCTTCGTCCCCAAGCTGATTGCCGTCATCGCAGTGTTCGCCATTGCGGGGCCGTGGATGCTGACCATGCTGGTGGAATACATCCGGCGCACGATCGAGTCCATTCCGTCGGTCGTGGTCTGACCGGGAGTCTTCCTTGATTTCCATCTCCGAGGCACAGCTGGCGGCATGGATATCGCCCATCCTGTGGCCTTTCCTGCGCGTGCTGGCCGTGTTCACCGCAGCGCCGGTGTTCTCTTCCCGGTCCTTTCCGATGCGCGCCAAGGTTGCGCTGGCCTTCTTTGTGGCGCTGGCGGCCCAGGCCACGCTGCCGGACATGGCGGTGGTGGGTGTCAATGACCCTGGAGCGCTGGGCGTGCTGGTCCAGCAGGTCGGTATCGGCCTGGCGATCGGTTTTGCAGTGCAGGTGGTCTTTGCGGCGGTGGAGCTGGCCGGTGAAGTGATCGGCTTTCAGATGGGCCTGAACTTTGCAGCCTTCTTCGATCCGTCCATGAATACCCAGTCCAGCGCCGTGGCCCGCTTTTTCGGGCAGATGACGTCGCTGCTGTTCGTCGTCATGAATGGCCACCTGATGGTCTTGATGGCGGTCACCAAGAGTTTCCAGGCCTTTCCGGTGGACCAGAATTTCCTAGAGGCCCTGACGCACATGAAGCTGTACAGCCTGGGCACGGACTTGTTTGCCAGTGCCCTGTGGATCGCGCTGCCGATGATAGGCATGCTGATGTTCGTCAACCTGGCGCTGGGCATCATCTCGCGGGTGGCACCGCAGATGAATATCTTTGCGGTGGGCTTCCCCATCACGCTGGTGGTGGGACTGGTGGGCATCACGTTCACCCTGCCGATGCTGGACCAGCCGTTCATCGCCCTCATGGGGCGGGCGATTGCCGTATTCGCGGCAGAGTAGCCGCTGGCGCGTCTACACCAGTTCGTTGCGGATGGCGTACACCGTCAGTTCCGCGTTGTTGCTCAGTTTGAGCTTTTCCAGCAGGCGCGAGCGGTAGACGCTGACGGTTTTGGGGCTCAGCATGAGTTCTTCCGCAATGTCGGAGAGCCGTTTGCCGGAAGCGATCTTGAGCAAGGTCTGCAGTTCCCGCTCCGACAGCGTGGTGTGCAATGCCTCGGTCGTCGGCGACGCTAGATTCTCAACCAGCATTTCAGACACCTCGGCCGTCACGTACTTGCGCCCTTGTGCAATGGTGCGGACAGCGTTGATCAGCGCGGCCGGGTCACCTGCCTTGTTCAGGTAGCCGTGCGCGCCCGCGCGCAGGCAGCGGATGGCGTATTGGTCTTCGGCAAACATGCTGACGACCAGCACCCGGATCGGTGAATCGGCCTCGCGCAGGCTGGCCAGCACGTCCAGCCCGCCGCGGCCCGGCATGTTCAGGTCCAGAACCAGTACGTCGCAAGGGGCGGAGCGCAGGACTTCGCGCACTTCGGCGTAGCTGCCCGCTTCTGCAGTGACCTGGATGTCCACGGCGTCGGCCAGGGTGTCACGAATGCCCCGGCGGACCATGGCATGGTCGTCACAAATCACGACGCGGATCACGGATGTTGTTCCTCCAGCAGGGGATGGGGCACAGGCGTGAGCGGCACGCTCAGAATGATGGACGTTCCGGTGCCTTCCTGGGTGCTGATGTCCAGCCAGCCCCCCACCGTCTTTGCGCGCTCATGAAGCCCGCGCAGGCCGAAGGCCTTGGGTTTCTCCAGCTCTTCCCGGCGGATGCCTTTGCCGTTGTCGGTGATTTCGACCGTCAAAACCCCTTCGGCGTCCGACAGTTCCAGCTGCACCTGGGTGCAATTGGCGTATTTGGACACGTTGGTCAGCGCCTCCTGCGCCGTGCGGTAGGCCGCCAGCTCGATGGATTTGGACGGGTTCAGGATGCCGTTGTTGGCCCGGATGGTGGTCTTGATGCCGGTGCGCTTCTCGAAGCCGCCGGCCAGCCACTGGATGGCGGCCAGCAGGCCCTGGTCCAGGATGGAGGGGCGCAGGCTCATCATGATGTGCTGGCTGGCGCCCATGGCATGTTGCAGCATCACCGTCGCTGCCTTGATATGTGATTGGATGGCCGGGTCGTCGCTGTGCCGGGATATCCATGACAGGTCCAGGTTGACCGCGGTCAGTGCGCCGCCAATATCATCGTGGATCTCGCGGGCGATGGCGGCACGCTCGCGCTCTATCGTCATCTGCAGGTGTTCAGTGAATTCCGCCAGGCGTTTCTCCGAGGCGGCCAGCTCCGCGTCGGCCCTGCGTTTGGCCACCATGGTCTGGTGCACGTCCAGCGCGCGGCGGATGACGCGTTCGAGCTTGCCCAGGTCCCCTTTGCTCAGGTAGTCGCTGATCCCGGACTGGATGGCTGCGACCGCTGCCTCCTCCCCGATGGCGCCGGAGATGAGGATGAAGGGTGGGCGGTCTTTCGGGGTCCATGCAGACCATGCGTCCAGGGCCGTGAAGCCCGGCAGTTTGTAGTCGGCCAGCACGATGTCTGCCGGGCTGGAGGCCGCGGCTTCGGCGAAATCCGACAGGGTGTCGACGCGTGAGATGGTGAAGGGCAAGCCCGATCTTTCCAGGGCTTTGCAGACCAGTTGGTGGTCCAGCGGGGAATCCTCTAGGTGCAGGATTTTTATAGGGTTTTCCGCTGGGCCTGGCCCTTCATTCAACGTTATCATGATTGTGTCAATTATGGAGTGTTCAGGAAACCTTGGGCAAATTGGAGGTGCCGATCCACAGGCGCGCCAAGCTGCAAAAATCCCCCAATGGCACTGAATCCTGCTAATCTAGGAGCCCATGGATCGGTAAGTTGCAAAACAAGGCCATGATTGATACATAAGTGGTTTTTAGGACAAAAACATGCAACCATCAATGACAACGCCAGCGGCACCGGCTGTGCAATTGCCGGTCATGCTGGTCGCAGAGGTCCAGGATTCCTTGCTGGTAGTGGTTCATGATCTGAACCGGCTCGATGGGCTGCTGGCGCACACCATGGAAAATTTGATGGAGCGGTTCACCGCTGCGAGCGCCAACCTGGCGGACCCGAAACTGGTGGAGTCACAGGAACTGGACAGCGTGCGCAGCACTTTGCGTGCGGCGGTGACCGAACTGCAGTTCCAGGACATGGCGTCGCAGCTGATTGTCCATACCTCCAAAATCCTGCAGGGATGCGCGTACCGTTTGGCGTCAGAATCCATGGGCTCGGAGGATGGTGAGGCAGTCCCCTTTGTGGAAGAAGTGCCGGAGCGCCCCAACCCCGTCACACAGGACGAGATGGACGCTGGGTCCATCGAGCTTTTTTAATCCCCCTACTTTTATAGAACCAGTCGGAGTTCCAAATGTCTGTAATCCTTGCTGTCGATGATTCGCCGTCCATGCGCAAAATGGTGTCCTTTACCCTCACCGGTGCGGGCTACCAGGTGGTGGAGGCGGTGGATGGGCAGGATGCTTATGAGAAAGCCCAGACGCAGTCCTTTGACCTAGTGCTGACAGACCAGAACATGCCGCGGCTGGACGGCCTGGGTTTGACACGCAAACTGCGCGACCATCCGCAGTTCAAGACGACCCCCATCCTGATGTTGACCACCGAATCCAGCGATTTGATGAAGCAGGCGGGGCGCGCCGCGGGCGCGACTGGGTGGCTGGTGAAGCCGTTTGACCCGGCACGGTTGTTGGACGTTATCAAGAAAGTCATTCGCTGACTGGACGTTGGTGACGGATTAAGAGAAAGAACAGGAGTTATGCATGGCTGAGACGCATCAAGACAGTGGTTCCGGCGGCGATTTCGATTTAAGTCAGTTCTACCAAATCTTCTTTGAAGAGGCGGGCGAAAACCTGGATCAGATGGAGCAGATGCTGCTCAACCTGAACCTGGAGACTGCGGATGACGAAGAGCTGAACGGTATCTTCCGGTGCGCACACTCTGTCAAGGGTGGGGCTGCAACCTTCGGCTTTACGGACGTGGCCGAACTGACCCACCAGATGGAGTCCTTGCTGGACCGTCTGCGGCGCCATGAGCTGCAGCCCACCTCGGCGATGGTGGATGTGCTGCTGGAGTCGGCCGACGCTTCCCGGGGGCTGCTGGCCCGGCACCAGTCGGGTGATGGCGGAGAAGGGCCGCCTACCGGTGATTTGGTGCGACGCATCAGCGAACTGGCTTCCGGGACTGCGGCCGCTACGGCGCCGGCACCCGTTGCTGCTGCGCCTGTGGCGCCGCCCCCACCGCCCAAGCCTGCTGCTGCACCCGCAGCGCCCAAAGTGGCTGGTGCGCGTTCATTGGAAATCAAGTTTGGCCCCCTGGAGCGGCCCGAGCAGGCGGATGCCATCCCCGAGCTGTTCCGGGACATTCCCGGTCTGGGGACCATCAAGGCATTGACTGCAGAGCGAAGCAATATCCGGGTTTTTGCCGTGGAAACCTCTTCTTCTGACGAGGATCTGCTGGATCTGTTTGCTTTCCATGTGTCGCGGGAACACATTGTCATCAAGGAAAACGCGGCCGATGCGGGCGGTGCTCCCGCTGAAGCGGCAAGCGCCGATGCTGCGCCCAGCTATGCGGATGATCCGCCACCCGGAGCGCCCTTGGCGCCGTTGCCGGGCTTTGGCTTTTTTGACGGGTCGCCCGGCGCACCCACATCCGTCCCCGCTGGTGGTGGTGCGTCCGGCTCGGCCAAGGCTCCCGCAAAAACGGCGCCCGCTGCCAATGCGGCAGCGCAACCCGAGGCAGCCACCATCCGTGTGGCCATCAGCAAGGTGGATCAGCTGATCAATCTGGTTGGCGAGTTGGTGATCACCCAGGCCATGCTTGCGCAGAACAGCCGCGCTTTGGATCCAGCCGTGTACCAGCAATTGCTGACGGGGCTGGCCGATCTGGACCGCAATACCCGCGATTTGCAGGAATCGGTGATGTCCATTCGGATGATTCCGATGTCCATCGTCTTCAGCCGCTTCCCGCGCATGTTGCGAGACCTGGCAAGCAAGTTGGGCAAGAAGGTGGACTTTGTGACCCAGGGTGAGGCCACCGAACTTGACAAGGGACTGGTGGAGAAAATCACCGATCCGTTGACGCACTTGGTCCGCAACAGCTGCGACCATGGCGTTGAAATGCCCGCGGAGCGTATTGCGGCCGGCAAGCCTGAGACAGGCACCATTACATTGTCTGCGTCGCACCAGGGTGGTTCCATCGTCATCGAAGTTCGTGACGACGGGCGCGGGCTGTCGCGGGAAAAGATTTTGAACAAGGCCCGGGAGCGCGGGCTGGACGTGTCCGACCAGATGTCTGACGCAGACGTCTGGCAATTGATATTTGCCCCGGGCTTTTCCACCGCGGCGGTGGTGACCGACGTTTCCGGCCGCGGTGTGGGCATGGACGTGGTGAAGAAGAACATTGCCGCTCTCAACGGGACGGTGGAGATCGACTCCTCCGAAGGCTACGGGATGAAAGTCTCGGTCCGCTTGCCCTTGACACTGGCCATCATGGATGGGATGTCTGTCGGCGTCGGGGACGAGGTGTACATCCTGCCGCTGTCCTCCGTCGTGGAGTCGTTCCAGGTCAAGGCGGATGCCGTCAGCACCGTGGGCCAGGGCTCGCAACTTGTCAAGGTGCGCGATGAGTACATGCCTGTGATCGAGTTGGAAAAAGTATTCCAGATTCCCCGGTTCGACTTGGAAAAGTCGTCTGACATCATGGTGGTGGTTGAAGCCGATGGCAGCCGTGTGGCCTTGTTGGTGGACGAACTGCTGGGGCAACAGCAGGTGGTGGTCAAAAACCTGGAGTCCAACTACCGCAAGGTGCCAAACGTATCGGGCGCCACTATTTTGGGTGACGGCAAAGTTGCCCTGATTCTTGACACCGGCGCACTGGTTCGCCGTTCGCGGCACTGAGGCTTCGCCTAGAAGGAGACCCCTATGGGAATGATGGAAAAACTGGATGAATTGACGTCTTCTGGCGCGCGGGAATATCTGACCTTCCGCCTAGACCAGGAAGAATATGGCATTGATATCCTCAAGGTCCAGGAAATCCGCGGCTACGAACCACCGACGCGTGTTGCCAATGCGCCCAATTTCATCAAGGGCGTCGTCAACTTGCGCGGCACCATCGTCCCTATTGTGGATATGCGCTTGAAGTTCAATTGCGCCAAGGCGGAGTACAACTCTTTCACGGTTGTCATCATCTTGAATTTGCGCAACCGGATCGTGGGCATCGTGGTGGATTCCGTCAGCGACGTCATGGAGCTGCCGCCGGAGAGCCTGAAGTCCGCTCCCGATATCGACAGTGTCATTGACAGTGGCGCGGTGATGGGGCTCGGCTCCCTGGGTGAGCGGATGCTGATTCTTTTGGACATCGAGCGCCTGATGTCGGGCCAAGACATGGGGTTGGTTTCAGGGGTTGACTGAGGGCTTATCACCTGCTCACTTGCCAACCACGGGTCTTCGATGAAAAACCTACAAAACAAGCCCGTGCTTGCCAGGGCCTCTTCGGACGTTGGCATGGACACGGGGTCGGGGGGCGGCCAAGGGCGCGAATTCGCCTGGACCGATGCCGACTTTGACAAGGTCCAGTCGCTGATTTACCAGCGTGCGGGCATCAGCCTGCATGATGGAAAGCACGCCATGGTGTACAGCCGCCTGTCGCGGCGGCTACGTGACACCGGTTACCAGAGTTTTCGCGAATACCTGAACTGGCTGGAGTCTACGGACGGACCGGAGTGGCAGGAATTCGTCAACGCACTGACGACCAATCTGACCTCTTTCTTTCGCGAGCAACACCATTTCGAGGTGTTCGCGGAGCATCTGAAGTCGAAAGCTGCCAGCACCCCGTGGCGCGTCTGGTGCAGCGCCGCTTCCACCGGGGAAGAGCCCTATTCCATAGTCATGACGGCATTCGAGACTTTGGGCCCCCGCGCTCATTTCTCGCTGACCGCCAGTGACATTGACTCCAAGGTATTGGCCTCTGCGGCCCAGGGCGTCTATCGCCTCGAAGCCATGAAGGGCGTTGACTCGGGAAAGCTGCAGCGTTTTTTCCTCCGCGGCAAAGCCGGAAATGAAGGCATGGTGCGGGCCAAGCCGGAGCTGCGGCAAGCCATTGATTTTTGCATTGTGAATTTGATACGTGACGATTGGCCGTTCCGGGAGCCTTTTGATGTCGTGTTTTGCCGCAATGTGATGATTTACTTTGACGCTCCCACGCAGCGACGCGTTTTGGAGCGGATTCACCGCGTCATGAAGCCTGGTGGCCTGCTGTTTGTAGGGCACGCCGAGAACTTCAGTGATTCAAGGGATTTGTTCGTCCTGAAAGGGAAAACGGTTTACGAGCGACGCTAGCGCGTCTTATTGGTGTTCGTTGGTTCCAACTTTTGTTTTGATTGCAAAACCCCATGAGTCTTCCTCCAACCAGCGCTACATCAACGGCCATGCGGGCCTTGGGAGGAGTGCCTCCCACAAAAGTCTTGCCAAGCGGACGGGTGTCACGCATTGACCAGCTCAAGGCCCAGCCGCGCAAGCCTGGCGAGGCCTCCTTCTTCTATGCAGACCACCATTTTCAATACGATGCGGTCAAGGTCTTGCCTGGGGAGTACTACGTATCCAACGAAGATCTTGTCGTCATGACGGTACTTGGCTCCTGCATTGCAGCCTGCATATGGGACGGCAGGGCGCGTACTGGAGGCATGAACCATTTCATGCTGCCGGACGGCGATGGCGCGGATGGCTCGGGGCGCTACGGTTCCTATGCCATGGAGTTGTTGATCAACGAGATGCTCAAGCTCGGGGCGCGCCGCGAAACCATGCAGGCCAAGATATTTGGCGGAGCCCAGGTCATGGCCGGGTTCACCACGATGAACGTGGGGGAACGCAACACCCAGTTTGTTCTGGATTACTTGGCCACAGAGCGGATCCCTGTCGTCTCGCAGGACGTTTTGGATATCCATCCGCGCAAAGTCTGCTTCTTCCCGGTGACTGGAAAGGCCCTGGTCAAGCGTTTGGCACATTCGCATCCAGAGACGTTGGCGGTGGAGGAGCGGCGCGGGAATGCAGCCTCTGTTGCCAAGACGACTGCTGGGGGCTCTGTTGATTTGTTTTGAGGTGTGATTTGAGTAAAACCCGTGTTCTGGTCGTTGATGACTCTGCCTTGGTTCGTAGCCTGCTGGCGGAGATCATCAACCGGCAAGCCGATATGGTGTGCGTTGGCGCGGCCAACGACCCGCTGATTGCCCGGGAAATGATCCGTGAGCTCAACCCGGATGTGCTCACCCTGGATATCGAGATGCCCAAGATGGACGGGATTGATTTCCTGGGCCGCCTGATGCGCCTGCGCCCCATGCCCGTTGTCATGATTTCCACGCTGACGGAACGTGGCGCCGAGGTCACCATGCGTGCGCTGGAGTTGGGGGCGGTCGATTTTGTCGCCAAGCCTCGGATTGGCCTGGTGGACGGCATCAATGACTTAGCTGGTCAAATTGTGGACAAAGTCCGTGTGGCTGCCACGGCCCACATCCGGCGCGCCGCCACCCCGGCGGTTGGCGCTGCCGCTACCAGCCCGCGCCCAACGGGGCAACCGTCGGACAACGTTCCGTTGGGGCGCATCTCCACGGAGAAGTTGGTCTGCATTGGCGCCTCGACCGGTGGAACGGAAGCCATCAAGGAGATCTTAGTGCGCATGCCTGCAGACTCACCAGGCATTGTGATCACGCAGCACATGCCTCCCGGGTTTACAACCAGCTTTGCCGCACGCTTGAACGGCTTGTGCCAGATAACGGTTCAGGAAGCCGTGAACGGTGCGCGCATTCTTCCTGGCCACGCCTATATCGCGCCGGGTGGACGGCAGTTCCGTATCGATAGGAGCGGGGCCAACTACGTCTGCGTCGTGGAAGACGGTGAGCCGGTCAACCGCCACAAGCCTTCTGTAGAGGTGCTGTTCAAGTCGGCAGCGAGGGTGGTCGGGCGTAATGCATTAGGCATCATGCTGACGGGCATGGGCAACGATGGTGCCAAGGCCATGCGTGAGATGAAGGACGCCGGCAGCTACAACTACGTGCAGGACGAGGCGAGCTGCATCGTGTTCGGCATGCCCCGGGAGGCCATCTTGCATGGCGCTGCAGATGAGGTGCTGCCACTGACCGGTATCGCCCCTGCGCTATTGAATAAGCTGAGCGGCTCTACGGACCGGTATCGCGTTTGAGTCGAGGGACTGCAAGTTTTTGCAGTGTTGCTTGCAACGTCCCATTTTCTCGTGCTAGAATTCGAGGCTCAGCTAATCACGGCAATATGCCTTGAAAAGTTGATAAAACGCAGCGAGATGTCTTAAAAAATATTTCGCGAAGTTTGACAGAGGCGTAAAAACTGTGTCATAATTCAAGGCTTCGCTGATCACAGCAAAGCAAGCGAAACAAGATAAAAATTGTTTCGGATCCTTAAAAATTTACAGCCGATAAGCGTGGGCGTTTGAAGGCGATTGCCAAGTTCTTCGGAACTAGAGTCTTATGACTCTACAAACGCTCATGAAGTAAAAAAGATG
>JACXTT010003934.1_pt1 | contig 22407 bp, 22 predicted proteins | sample 9270951 | NCBI WGS metagenome assembly JACXTT01 (sample SAMN15532306, study PRJNA645909) | rock metagenome | isolation source: weathered quartz diorite | place: Puerto Rico | collected 2017-06-21
CAGCCTCGGCTACAGGCCGCCAGCACCACAAACCTACAGCCGAATCCCCATCCACCATGACCAACCAACTTTAATGCAGTAACCTTCTAATCGCTTGGACCTAAAGAGCGGTCAGGTCAGGATTTTCTCGCTATTACTTACTGGCTGTATGTAATAGGACTCTACTTAGGACCCATTTCGGGGCCCCGAAAACAATCAACGTGACTGTCTGTACCGCCGGATGAAATCGTCAAACGATATTCCAATCGCTGCGCAGATCTGCTCGATCTCAATTAAATCCAGTCGCCGGTCGCCGTTCTCATATTTCGAGACGTAGCTTTGATATTCCTTCAGGCGTCCCGCCACATCTGATTGCAGCAGCCCAGCCTCTTCGCGGCACTGCCGAAGCAGCTCGCAAAGACGAGTTCGTCGCTGATCCCATGGGTTCTTAGTTGCCATCGGATAGGGATGCTATATCCCATCTGGGGATTTCCCATTTCAGAATTTCCCAATTTAGGATATTCTCTGGATGTGTTCTGAATTTAGAGAGGATCGAACTCATGGATGTACCAGCAGTGAGCGGAGCGGAAGGCTCCATCAACAAGCCGGTTTCCGGCATCGCACTTATCAACGCACTCAAGAACCGGGCGTACGAAGACGGCATCACCGTCGCTAGGCTCCTCAAGATCATTGGGATCAGTCGTTCTTACTGGAATTGCCTCGGCTACGGGCAGCGGTACGTCCCTGCACTGAGCCGCAAGGTCCTTCAGACGTGTGCGGACTACTTGGCCATTCCGTATATCAACGTGTTGCTGCTCGCGGAGGTCATCACTCCAGAGGACTTTATGCGTGGCACGAATGCCGATTTCCGTTCGGATCTGATTCGTGCGATGGCATTCATTTCGTCAGATCCCACTTTGAGCGGCTTTGCAAACGACTGGCAGCGTCTGGATAACGAGGCACTTCTTCTCATCGTCCAGCTATACGAGCGGGCTACCGGAACGAACCTCCTGGCACGCTCCATGGACGTGATGGACGGGCTCAAAGTCCTTGGCAAGAAGAAGCACTAACCATGCTGAAACAACTTTCAATTCGGACCTGCGTTGCGCTGTTTTTGGTAATCGGCTCGCTAGTGGGATGCGCATCTGCACCCAAATTCGATGATTCCCTCTGCACGCCCTATGGCGGCTGGGGCAGTTGTCCCACCAGCTACAACACCCCGAATGACACTTTCCCGTATATCAAAGCCTACGATGCCATTAAGGCCCTAACCTTCGAGCAGCGTCTCGACTATCTCGGGTCCATCCATAAAGCGTTGATGAGGCCTGAAGCCTACAACACCCATCGTGCGCGATTGCTTCGTGACGCAGAGGCACCCACCGCTCTGGCGATGTCCGAGAAAGATGGTGCGTTCGTTGCCATGGCAACCATGGCTCTGACCTTTGGTCGCTCCCATAAGGATGAGCCATTTGTGGATGCCGCAGCAGCCATGAGCGACCCCGCATTGGTTGCTGCTATCCAGAGCCGAGTCCCAACTGTGACCGGGTATGACGCGCTGGACTATGGGAGTCAGGACGAGTACGTCATGGTCAATCTCTTTAAGAGGCTCTATGCCGACGTCATCCGGGCCGCCGAGAAAGGAGATCCTCGATCATGTGAACTCGCTGCCCCTCTCGATCTCCAAAAAACCGGCTACGGCTCTGCCATCTGGAACATTGATAAATACATGAGCGTCAACGCCGCCGCGTTGTACGAGAACTGCGCAATGGCAGCCATTCCCTCTCAAGCGATGTACCAGCACCGGGTCTATCTGCAATCGATCTCGAAAAGCGCGCACCGTGACGACGGTCGTATCGAGTCACACAAGCAGGCATGGGTCATCAAGGCCGTGACGTTGGAATCGAAATGCCGACGTGTTGGGGTTGATCCCAATCAAATCAGCTACAACAGATACTCGATGCAGCAAGTTGCGCGCGACATGCAAAGCTCCTGGGATGGCCCATATCAGGACGGCATAGATCAGGAGCAATACCGCGAGCGGGTAGCGGAACATCGTTATTTAGATCGCGAGGCCGGGCTGTTTTCGAATGGCGCAGTAGTTGCGCCGCTCCTGACACCCTACCTCTACATTGCCGCCGTTGGCCATAGCTGCGGGTAACAATAGGGCCGGAGCAGCAGTGCTCCGGCCCCTCATCTTGCCGCTACTTTGGATCGCGTCTGTTTGCCGAACGCATGAGATATTTGCGCCGTTTCATGCGAGCGAGCAAGCCCGAATGAGGAATCACAAATGATCCAATCTTTTGGCAGTGTGTGGGACGCGCTAACTGACTCTCAGGACGAATCCGACAACTTGAAAGCGAGATCGGAAATGATGATGGTCGTGGTTCGAACCGTCGAGGATTGGAACGTTTCTTCGAAAGCGACCGCCCACAGACTCGGAATTACTCAGGCGCGGGCAAATGATCTCTTAAATGGCCGCATCTCGCGCTTCAGTCTCGAAGCACTTATCGACTTGCAAACCAAGGTAGGAACTCTCTCTTCACCTTAGGTTAATCTTCCTGGGCGTCCGAGTAATGCCGCCGGGCGCGAAAGATCGCTATCAGCCCAAAGGCGACATTCGGCCTGCAAGGCCTTCTAGATACAAAGCAGGGAATAACTTTCTAACCTCCTGGATTACTCGGTGCCTCTCAAGGCGCCATGCACCCCCGCTAAAGAGCGCGCCCCTGCTTTCTTTTTATCAGAACGTTTACCAAGTTCATCAAGGATGGCGCAATCCTTTGCCGCAGTCGTTGTATCGCATTTGAGGCGCAACGCTACCAATTCGCTTTCCAGCTTTCGCAGTAACTTAATTCGTGAGCGCACATGAATCACATGTTCATCAATGAGAGTATTCACAGCATTGCAGCCCAGCTCAGGCTGATCACGCACTCTGAGTAATTCGCGAATTTCGACATGCGTCATATCGAGCGCGCGGCAATTCAGAATGAACGCCAAGCGCTCACGATGAGCCTCGCTGTAGAGTCGGAAGTTGCCTCCTGACCTTTCAGGCTCGGGTAGAAGTCCTTGCTTCTCAAAATAACGGACGGTTTCTACTGGCACTTGGAATTGTTCGGCGAGATCGCCAATGCGTAGCTGACTCTTCACTTTGATCCCCAGCTTGACTCTGTAGCTACTACAGGGTTTTTAATATGACCTGTCAAGTCCGCTGAGGTCTCTCATGTCCGCTAGTTGCTGCTCTACCGGTTGCTCGGCACCACAGGCAGAAGTTCCGGCCAGCTATAAGCGCGTGCTCTGGATCGCACTGATCGCGAATCTCGCCATGTTCGTCATTGAGATTGCCAGCGGATGGAATGCACAGTCCGTTGCACTGCTAGCCGACGCCGTCGATTTCATGGGCGATGCCATGAACTACGGCCTCTCTCTGTTTGCACTGACCCTTGCCGTGGTCTGGCGCTCACGTACCGCCCTCGCGAAGGGAATGACGATGGGAGCCTATGGATTATTCGTACTGGGCGAGTCGGTATGGCATCTGTCCTCCGCGACCGTCCCGGATGCTCGCGTCATGGGCTGGGTTAGCCTGCTCGCACTGATCACCAATGGCAGCGTGGCGGTCATGCTGTATGCCTATCGCACAGGTGATGCCAATATGCGTTCAGTCTGGCTATGCTCCCGAAATGATGCCATCGGCAATTTGGCGGTCATGCTGGCGGCAGCCGGGGTATTTGGCTCAGGCGCCGGATGGCCTGACGCTGTGGTGGCTATCGGCATGGCCGGATTAGGGCTTAGCGCAGCAATTTCTGTCGTGCGTCAGGCACGTTCGGAGTTGCGGACCTCGGCGCCCAGCGCCTTCATTGCAACCAAGCCAGTCGGGTAAACTGTCGTCATGTTCCGCTCAAATACCGTTCAACGCTGGCTGGTAGCGATGCTCTGCATCGTCCTGCTAAGCGCGCGCGTGGGCGGAGCACATTTGCACCTGTGTTTTGACGGACTGGAACCGCCAGTCAGCATGCATCTTGCTGATGAGCCTTTCGACCACCATGAACCGTCTTACACGATGACGCATCACGATGAGGACATCAGTCTCATTGCAGATGCGATAGCAAAATCGGCCAAACCAAAAATTGACGTTCCGCCAATGCTATTGGCGGCATTGCTGATCTTGTTGTTGGTCGTTCGCCAAACACGAACACCTTTTGTACGTCGTCGCAGGCTCCAAGCAACGACAGTTCCAGCGTATCTTCTTCCTCCTCTTCGTGGACCTCCGTTGACGGCTTTCTGCTAAGCCCGTCTCGCGCATGACTTCGGTCAGCGCGCTCATCTGTGTGCAGCGGCTGATTAGGCTTGCACCGATCCGGAGATTTTTATGGTTGTATTTTTTAAGCATGCGCTATGCGCGTGCATTCTTTCCGCTGGATTCATTTCGTCGCGCGCTTGGGCTACGGATTCCAGCTCTGTAAATGACTCAACGCCACCGCTGACCCTTCAAGCTGCGATAAGAGCGGCACTGGCGAGCAATCCTGACCTCCAAGGATTTACGTATCAGGTTCGAGGAGCAGAGGCGCGTACGCAGCAAGCGGGCCTACGACCGGCGACAGAGTTTTCCACCACACTGGAAAACTTTCTGGGCACTGGTGAAAACAAACGCCTGACTTCTGCTGAAGCCACCTTTGCGTTATCGCAAGTAATTGAGATGGGAGGCAAGCGTGATGCTCGCATCTCCGCAGCAACCGCTGCACGCAGTGCGATTGATGTAGAAAGACAGGCTGCACAACTCGATGTATTGGCTGATGTGACGCGCCGCTTCATTGAAGTGGCAGAGCGCCAAGAGCGCGAGCGTTTAGCTAAAACAGCGACAGCTTTGGCAGAACAGGCAGTTGCAGGCGCAGAACGACGAGTGCAAGCCGCCAAATCGCCGCGCGTTGAACTGGATCGCGCCAATATCGCACTGAGCCGTTCGCGCTTGGAAGAACAGCGAGCTGGTATTGAATTAGAAACTGCAAGGCTACAACTCGCTGCGCTTTGGGGCGAAAGCCACGCCTTAATCAACGGACAGCCGTTCGGCATTATTCGGGCAGACCTATTTACCCTGCCTGAGGTCGGAGACTTCTCGGAACTCAGCCAGCGTCTCGCACAAAATCCGGATGCTCTGCGTTTTGCTTCGACAGCACGGCTGCGCGACGCCGAGCTGCGTCTGGCGACCACGTTGCGCAACCCGGATGTCACGTTAGGCGGCGGTATACGCCGCTTACAGGCCACAAAAGACGAAGCCTTTGTCGCTTCGTTCTCAATCCCGCTGTTCTCCAGCCGACGTGCAGAAGGCTACGTTGCTGAAGCACAGGCCAGTCGCGATCTCGTCGATACCGAGCGTCGTGCAGCACTGATCAAAGCGCAGACCACACTCTTTGAATTACACCAAGAGTTGCGCCATGCCGTAGCCGAAGCCACGGCCTTGAAAGAGCAGATGCTCCCAAAAATGGAAGAAGCGATGAAGGCGACTGAATACGCCTTCCAACGTGGACGTTATAGCTATCTCGAACTCGTTGATGCTCAACGCGAATACCTCGCTCAGCAGCAGGAACTCATCGAAGCCAGCGCCAATGCCCATACCTTACGCACCGAGATTGAGCGTCTAACCAATGCACCTCTCGCTGATGTCGTTACCACGACCGCACCCTGATTCAGGACATGCCCATGAAATTCCCACATCTATTTGCCCTCATTGTTACTTCGCTGGTTTTGACCGCTTGCGGAAAGCCATCAACTCCTTCCGACTCGTCACCAACTGAGAAATCAGAGGAAGCTACGAAGAACAACTCAATCAAACTATCAACCGCGCAACTCAAGGCAGCCGAAATTGGCACAGCTATCGCTGGACCCATCAGCATTCGTGAGACGTTGCCACTCTATGGCGTCATAGCACCGAATGCGGAACGCATGCGTGAGGTCACCGCTCGGTACCCCGGCGTGATCCGCAGCGTTAACAAGAAAGTAGGTGACGCTGTACGCCAAGGTGAGCCGCTCGCCTCTGTCGAGAGCAACGATAGTTTGCAGACCTACTGGGTCGCGGCTCCACTTTCTGGAGTCATCACTGCACGTAGCGCCAATCCTGGTGAGCAGACCGGCGATAAGACATTGTTCACCGTAACCGACCTCTCAACCGTCTGGGTGGAATTGTCACTGTTCCCGCGCGATGTAGCGAAGGTGCGCTTAGGCCAGAACGTACGCGTGATGAGCGCCGAAGCAGGTCTGCAAGCCGACGGAAAAGTGGTCTATGTCGCTCCATTTGGTCAAGCCACCAATCAGACCCTCACCGCGCGCGTTCTACTCGACAATAACGAGAGCCGTTGGGCTCCCGGCCTGTACGTCTCTGCCGAAGTAACCTTGGCCCAAACTGAAGTTCCGCTCGCGATCCGTAGTGAAGCTGTACAGATGCTCGACGGACACAGCAATATTTTTGTTCAAGGCAAAGAGGGCTTTGAACCACATGAAGTAAAGCTTGGTCGCCGTGATAGCGAAACGGCGGAGGTGTTGTCTGGTCTCAACGTTGGGGATAACTACGCGAGTTCGAATAGCTTTGTGCTGAAGGCGGAATTCCTGAAAAGCCAAGCGTCCGAAGAGTGAGGAGACGACCATGATCGATTCACTCATTCGGTTGTCAATTGAGCGCCGCTGGCTGGTGCTCTTCTTTGTCTTCGCCATCGCCGCATTCGGAGTCTGGAATTACCACCGATTGCCAATTGATGCCGTACCCGATATCACCAACGTACAAGTTCAGATCAATGCTCGTGCCCCCGGTTACACCCCGCTGGAGTCTGAGAGCCGGGTCACGGTTGCCATTGAATCCGGCATGGGTGGATTACCGGGCCTGAAAACTTTCCGTTCCATTTCTAAATATGGCTTGGCACAAGTCACTGTCGTTTTTGACGATGGCACTGATCTCTATTTCGCACGCCAGCAGGTCAATGAACGCTTGCAGAGCGTTCGTGAGCGGCTACCCACAGGCATCGAACTCGAAATGGGGCCAGCCGCCACTGGTCTCGGCGATATCTTTATGTACGTCGTTGAGGCGGAACCCAACGCACGCAAGAGCGATGGCACACCCTATAACGCCACCGATCTACGCACGGTGCAGGATTGGATCATCCGACCACAGCTTCGCCAAGTTTCTGGGGTCTCCGAAGTTGATGCGATTGGCGGATACACCAAGCAGTTTCATGTCTTGCCTGATCTGGCACGACTGTTGTCATTTGGCCTGTCCTTAGACGATCTGGAACGCGCGCTAGAGGCTAACAACGCCAACATGGGCGCTGGCTATATCGAAAGCAACGGTGAGCAACAGCTCGTACGCATTCCTGGGCAGTTGGCGGGTGTAGATGGCCTTAAGAATGTAGTTGTCGCCACCCGGAACGGCGTTCCCGTTCGCGTTTCTGACATTGCAGACGTTGCCATCGGAAAACCGCTACGTGTTGGTTCTGCACAGCTTGGAGATCAACAAACGGTGCTTGGCACTGCATTTATGCGTGTCGGAGAAAACAGCCGCATAGTCAGTCTAGCGGTCAGTTCAAAACTCGCTGAGATCAACAAGCGACTCCCGCCCGGCGTATTCGCGCAGCCCGTTTACAACCGCACTGATCTGGTTGATCTCACTATCAGCACCGTCCAAAAGAATTTGCTGGAAGGCGCGATTCTGGTACTAGCTGTTCTGTTGGTCATGCTCGGCAATGTACGCGCTGCCCTGCTCACCTCGATGGTGATTCCACTCTCCATGCTGATGCTGATGACCAGCATGGTCGAGACGAGGGTCAGCGCCAACCTGATGAGTTTGGGAGCACTAGACTTCGGATTAATTGTTGATGGTGCTGTCATCATCGTTGAGAACTGCATCCTGAGACTCGCAGAGAAGCAACATCACATGGGTCGCCTTCTCAACACGGATGAGCGTTTTCACGCGGTGTTTTCAGCAACGCGTGAAGTATTCACGCCAAGCTTGGTCAGCGTGCTGGTGGTGATTCTCGTCAATCTGCCTTTGCTCGCGCTTACAGGGGTCGAAGGCAAGATGTTCAAACCAATGGCCCTGACCGTCATCATGGCCTTGCTCTCGGCGCTAGCGCTCTCGTTAACCTTTATTCCCGCCGCAGTAGCGCTACTGCTCAACGGCAAGATTGAGGAGAAAGACAACGCCATCGTTCGCGTCGCCAAGCGCATCTATGCACCTGTTCTGGAAATCGCGCTTCGCCTACGCCTCCCCATCGCGCTGGCTGCCGCTGGCTTCGTTGTTCTATGTGGGTTACTTACTACACGTATGGGCACGGAGTTTATTCCACAGCTCAATGAGGGCGATGTCGTGATCTTGGTTGGACGCATTCCTGGGATTGGCATTGAACAAGCGACGCGTATGCAGCGCGGCGTGAACATAGCTTTGGCAAAAATCCCCGAGGCGGAGCGCGTCTTTAATAAAACCGGCACCAATGACGCCGCCACTGATCCCATGTCCCCCAGCGAGACGGACGTTTTCTTGATGCTCAAGCCGCGCAGGGAGTGGCCCAATCCAAGCAAAAGTAAGGCGCAGCTACTCGCCGAAATCGATGAAGTGCTAAAGACCGTGCCGGGCATGCTCTATGAGTTCAGCCAACCCATCGAGATGCGCTTCAATGAGTTGATCGCGGGTGTTCGTGCGCAACTCGCCGTGAAGATTTACGGCGATGACTTCGACACGCTCACTCGCTTATCGCAGCAAGCTGCGACTATTGTCCGCAAAGTACCGGGCGCTGAAGGCGTGAAGGCCGAAGCCACGTCTGGCCTGCCAACACTCACCGTGCAGCCCCGTCTGGAAGCGCTTGCGCGATACGGATTGGATACCGGTGTGGTGCAACGTTTGGTTGCCACCGCCGTTGGCGGCACAACTGTCGGGCAGATTTTTGAAGGTGACGCGCGCTTCGATGTCGTCGTGCGATTGCCGGAAGAGTTGCGCAGCAACCCTGAAGCATTAAACCGACTGCCGATTCCTTTGCCCGGCGGCGGCAGCGTCCCATTGCAAGAGGTTGCATCCATAAGTCTTGCAAGCGGCGCCAACCAAATCAGTCGTGAGAATGGAAAGCGGCGCGTCGTTGTCACGGCCAACGCAGGTGAACGTGATCTTGGCGGTTTTGTTGGAGATGTTCGTACGCAATTAGAGCGCGAACTAAAACTGCCACCCGGTTATTACATCGAGTACGGCGGGACTTTTGAGCAACTGCAATCGGCATCGCAGCGGCTATCGATCCTCATGCCCGCCACTCTCTTGATGATCTTCTCCCTGCTGATGATGACTTTCGGGTCGGCAAAAGATGCGGCGCTAGTGTTTAGCGGCGTGCCGTTAGCCCTCACAGGCGGCGTGATTGCTCTACTGCTACGTGGCATCCCTTTATCCATTACTGCGGGGGTTGGCTTCATCACTTTGTCAGGCGTCGCCGTACTCACAGGTGTGGTCATGGTCTCTGCTATTCGTGACCGCTTGGCGAACGGAGAGGATCTTGATACCGCGATCCGCGAAGGTGCAATGATGAGGCTACGCCCCATCTTAATGGTGGCGTTAGTCGCAGCTCTTGGATTCCTACCTATGGCGCTAAACACCGGAACTGGTGCCGAGGTACAGCGTCCGCTGGCAACCGTTGTGATCGGAGGGATTTTGTCCTCTACGTTGCTGACGCTATTAGTGCTTCCGGGGCTTTATAGACTCGCACACCGCGCAAAAACTTACTGATAAAAGAGTCCAAGAGAGGGAACGTCGAACGCCCCTCTCTTGGAAGCCAGTTTTATACTGATTGAAGAAATTGAGTGTCTGCTTCTGGCACATAGCGGAAATGCGCGGCAGTAAATTTTTAGTGGCCACGACTGGCATGCTTTGGGAGGCCGCCAGCGCCCTCGACAATTTACGGGATTGCCGTCTGAATAGTACCTCTCGTACTACTGATGTATTCCAATGCCGCGCGACTCTTTGGAATATCGGGAAAACTTTGAAAAATAAGCCGGACAATTTCTTCCTTGCTATCGATGACAGATAAAAATTGCTCAGCAAAAATATCTGCTGTCGCAAATAGCCCACGTTCCTCCATGAACTCTTGTATAAATTCGGCAAGTGGGGAGTCAGGCAGAACATGCTTTATGAATACCCAGTGCAGACAAACTGCAAGGAGCAGCTCACCTTCAGGTACACAGGGAAGTTCCGCGCAGACGCCCTGCATCACCATCTCCCAGTGCTGACGCCTCTCTGGGTTCAGTCGAAGCTCTTCAGGGACAATGATTACGTGCTCAATAGCGTTATCGAGCGCACCCATGGCGTCTGAAAATGCTTTATTCCAGGGTGCATCGTCGGCCAACGCCAACTTTGGAACTCCCTCAACATGAAAGCGACGAACATGAAGAACTTCATGGCGAACCGCACCGTCTGGAAAATAGTCGTTGGTCGGCGCAAAGAGTCGAACACGTTGAGATTGGATATTGATTGCGAGGTTACCTTGCCCGGTAGTTCCTCCATCGTTTTGGCCGGAATCGGGGACTACCCTGATTTCAACGCCTGCACCTTCCTCCACATGAAGGACCAATTGCCGAACTGATTCGCTGAGGCGGTCTAGATACTCGGATTGCATATATTCCTCTGAAGCCCTTCCACATCGCGTGCCACACTGACTATGCTGACTCGCATGTAGCTCACCCAGCGAGCCACAGTTCTCGCAGAATTGGCCCATGCACTACGGACCTCGATTTCGACTTACTCCACCTTGGCCGCCGGGACTTGAGTCGATCAGAAAATCTCTCCTCGGCCCCGTTCGATATCGGTCCACTTCGATCTCGACTGAGAAACCAGTCCCTCCATACGACGATACCCTGCTCATCGCACTTGCCCTCAACGCCTTTCTTGATGGCAAGACGAATGGATTCTCGCTAAACGCTCCGGCCTTCGAACTTGATTGCCGCTTCGATACAAAGATTGACTCTGCAACACTGAACCAACTTCAGAACTTGATTGATGACGCGGACGTTTCCACTCAAGGTCTGAATCCAAATCCGCTAATTTCGTCGAGAATCCAAATTCGTGGCAGCGTCGGCGCGATCCAGATAGAACACTCTTCCTGGATCGCCCGTGTCGCCAAGGGCGGCAAAACCCTGAAATGGAATCCCGCGTTTCGCGGTGCTCTGGAACTACTTCAGGCACGAAGGATTGAAGCACTGTGATTTCCGAATGCGGCTCAATCCTTCGGATCCTCAATGCGCAAAATCTGTGCCGATTTATTGAAGTAAGAACAGTCTTCTCAGGAGGCACTTGCGCTGGGGAAATTTCGTGTACTAGTGTATATCCATACACTATCATTTTCTAGCCCTTTTTCATGGCCTCTGCCCTCCCCAATTTCGACATTCCCGGCGTCTGGCGCGGGGAACGCAAAGTCGCCGCTGTGCCGGTGCAATCGACTGGCGTTCGCGAGCTCGACGGAGCACTGCTCGGCGGGTGGCCGCTGGGTTCATTGGTGCAGATCAGTGGCAGCGAAGAAGGATTGGGCTTTTCACTGATTGTCGAGAGTCTCGCCAAGCTGACGCAATCCGGACGCTATGTGGCGTTGGTCCACACACCACTGCTTCCCAATGCGCCCTCGCTCTGCTCGCAAGGCATCGATCTGAAGAAGCTGCTGTGGATTCAGCCCGACACCCAGGCGACGGCACTCTGGGCAATGGAACAGATGACACGCAGCGGACTCTTTGCCGCAATCGCGTACTGGGGTCCACCACTCGATAGCACGTCAGAACGTCGCCTCCAGCTTGCAGCCGATTCTGGGCAATGCCTCGCCTTCTGTTTTCGCAGCAGTCGCCGCGAGGATCACACCTACGCTGCGGTGAAACTTTCTGTTTCACCGACGTCTGAAGCAACTCTTGATATCGAAGTACAGAAATGTCGTGGGCGTAACGCAGGACAACACCTGCGGTACGCGTGTCCGGACGTCACCGAGGCGCTCGCCGCGTGAATGATCGACGATGCGCTGGGTATGTATTCTTTTTCCAGACTTGCCGCTGGAGGCCTTGGCGCCTCCGCAGGATGTGCCTGTAGCCGTCTGGCAGCAGCAAGGCAATCGTAAGCTTCTGCATATCGCCAACTCACTCGCCGACAAGCGTGGTGTTCATTCGGGAATGGGATTGCCGAGCGCACTCGGTCAGATTCCTGAATTGATTTCACTGGAACGAAAGCTCGATGCCGAAGCGGCGGCGATTCATGACGCTGCTTGCTGGGCGTATCGCTACGGGTCACCTGTGACGTTCGACGCGACTCGCCACGCCGTGTGGGTGGAGGTTGAGCGAAGCATCAAGCTGTTTGGTGGATGGTCCGCAACTGCCAGGCAATTGAAATTGTCGGATGACGCACCGGACTTTCGCAAGCAATGGGGCATCGCCCCCAACCTTGCATGCGCGTATCTCATGGCAACCGCCAACGCAGGCTTTCGCCATGGCGTGCTGACGCACGACGGCATCATCCCGGCCATCGGCGCCCTTCCTCTTGATCTGCTCCCGCTTGCCGACAAGGCCATGGGCGTACTGAAAGGCGCAGGCCTGCGTCGCATCGACGAAGTCCTCGCGATTCCACGAGACGCATTGGGCCGCCGCATCGGCAAGGAGGCGTTGCTATCTCTGGATCGATTGCTGGGGCGCGCACCAGACGTATTCGAATCCTTTCAGCCACCCGATCATTTCCGCAGACGATTCGAGTTCAGTGATCCGGTCGAAACCACCGTAGCGCTCTTGTTCCCACTGAAGATGATGATCGGCGAGCTTTGTCGATATCTCTATACGCGCGACGCCTCGGTGCAGGACTTCACGCTGCGCATGATTGATAGTCGAAAGCGCGTGGACATCCACGCCATTGGCCTGATGTCTCCCAGCCGAGATCCCGCTCGCCTTCTGCTCGTGCTCAAGGAAAAGCTCGACCGCATCACGATCACTGACGGCATCTTGGAAATCTTTCTCGAAGCAGATCGCTTCGAGGAGGCAAACGTCATTCAGGACGATCTGTTCGGCAGCTCGGTTGCCGTTGGCCAGCGCTTCACCGAACTGACGGAAAGGCTCGCGGCGAGACTGGGCAAACATGCCGTGCGCCAGATCGCCGTGAGCGGAGACCTGCGGCCAGAGGCCGCCACCGTCGATCAAACCTCTCGCCCTGTTCTGGGAACGTCTCATCCCCCGCGCCCCTTGTGGTTGTTGCCGCGCCCGCGCCGTGTGGTGCCCAAGCGCATTCTCTCCGCCCCCGAGCGAATCGAATTGAGTTGGTTTGATGGCAGCGATGCGCCACGCGACTACTTCATGGCACAGGACGAGAGAGATCGCGTCTGTTGGATCTTTAAGGATGTCGATGGCCAATACTTCGTCCACGGCTATTGGCAATGATGCATGTACGCCGAATTGCATTGCCTCTCCAGTTTCTCGTTTCAGCGGGGCGCCTCACTGCCCCGCGAACTCATCGAGACCGCCGCTAGCCACGGTTACCGGGCACTGGCTCTGACCGACGAGTGCAGTCTCTCCGGCATCGTCAGAGCATGGGAAGCTGCCAAGGCCCATCAATTCCATTTGATCGTTGGCAGTGAATTCCAGATCACGGACGGACCCAAGCTGGCGCTCCTGGCACCGAACAAATCCGCATACACCCAACTCTGCACCCTCATCACCAAGGCACGACGTCGTAGCCCCAAGGGCGAGTACCAACTTTTTCTCGACGATCTGGGCAACACCACCACGGACTTGCTTGCGCTTTGGCTGCCGCAATGGCCCATGCAGGGATTCGATGAATCCCTGCTCTTGCGCCAAGCCACTCAGTTGGAAGCTCGCTTTTCAGATCGTCTGTGGCTGACGTGGGAGAGACTTCTTCATCCCCAAGATCGCCAACGCCGCGATGCACTCAGGGCATTGGGCAGATACATCGGAAGGCCCATCGTCGCGGCTGGCGATGTCCACATGCACGCCCGATCCCGAAAGCCGCTTCAGGATGTGATGGCTTGCATCAAAGCCCACACCCACATGCGCGATCCGAATGCACCGCTGTTCCCAAATGGCGAGAGACACCTACGCCCGCTGAAGTCGCTCCAAAGAATCTACTCGGCGGATCTGCTGCGCGAAACGCTGGCCATCGCCGAGCGATGCACATTCCGATTGGATGAGCTTAAGTACGAGTACCCCAAAGAGGTGGTGCCACAAGGGCTGACCGCCACCGAACAGCTTCGCAACCTCACCGAGGCCGGGGTCAAGGTTCGTTACCCCACCGGATGCCCGCCGAGCGTCCGGGAGATCATCGAGAAGGAATTGGCGCTCATCGCTGAACTGAAGTACGAGCATTACTTCCTGACAGTCGAAGAGATCGTTGCGTTCGCGCGCAGCCAAAGCATCCTGTGCCAAGGGCGCGGGTCTGCCGCCAACTCCGCCGTCTGCTACGTGCTTGGCGTGACCGAAATCGATCCCGACCGCATGAACCTGCTCTTCGAGCGGTTCATCAGCAAGGAGCGCGGTGAGCCTCCAGACATCGATATCGACTTCGAACATCAACGACGCGAGGAGGTGATGCAGCACATCTACAACAAGTACGGGCGCCATCGCGCGGCGCTGACCGCAACCGTGATCGAATACAAAACCGATAGCTCGATTCGAGACGTCGGAAAGGCCCTCGGCCTTTCCGTTCAACAGGTGGACGCGCTGACGAAGTCGCGCGTCTGGTGGGACGATGCCGAGCGATTAGCGACGAGCCTCAAGGATCAAGGCTTCGACCCAGACAGTCGGATCGTCAAACAACTTGTTCGGTTGGTCGGTGAGATCTATGGGCAGCCTCACTACCTGTCCCAGCACGTCGGCGGCTTCGTCATCTCCGATGACGATCTCAACACATTGGTGCCGGTCGAGAATGCTGCGATGGATGACCGCACCGTCCTCCAATGGGACAAGGACGATCTGGATGCCATGGGCATCCTCAAGATCGACATCCTCGCCCTCGGCATGCTGAGTGCCATACGGCGAAGTCTCGCCATGCTCAGCCAGTGGAAGGGTCAGCCCTTTGGACTCAAAGACGTCCCCGCCGAGGACATACGGACCTATGACATGATCTCGCGCGGCGAGACCATTGGCGTGTTTCAAATCGAAAGCCGTGCGCAGATGTCGATGCTGCCCAGGCTAAGGCCCCAAACCTTTTGGGACCTCGTCATCGAAGTCGCGATCATTCGGCCCGGACCCATTCAGGGCGGAATGGTCCACCCGTATCTGAGGCGCCGACAGGGAATCGATCAGGTGACGTACCCGAGCGAAGCTCTCGCGAAAGTCCTTAAACCCACGCTGGGCGTTCCGCTGTTTCAGGAGCAGGTCATGCAGATCGCCATAGTCGCAGCAGGCTTCTCCCCCGGCGATGCAGATCAGGTTCGCCGCTCAATGGCCGCGTGGAAACGGAAGGGAGGCCTTGAGAAGTTCCGGGAGAAATTAATGACCGGCATGCTGGCTCGCGGCTATAGCCCAGACTTCGCGGACAGCATCTTCCAACAGGTCCTCGGGTTCGGAAGCTACGGATTTCCCATGAGCCACTCGGCCAGTTTTGCCCTGCTGACCTACGCGTCGTGTTGGCTGAAATGCCATTGGCCCGGCGCATTCTGCGCGGCCCTTTTGAATTCCCAGCCATTGGGCTTTTATGCCCCCGCGCAGCTCGTTAACGATGCCCGCCGTAATGGCGTCGAATTCCGAAAGGCAGACGTGTGCGTGAGCAATTGGGATTGCACTTTAGAGCCCGATGAGGAGAGCAATCCTGCCGTTCGACTCGGCCTGCGCATGGTGCGCGGCCTGCCCGAAGAGGAAGCTGCGCGCGTGGTCGCCGCGAGGTCTGAAGGTGCGTTTAGGTCAGTTGAAGATCTAGTCCAGCGCGCCCGACTCAGCGAGCGTGCGCTGAACCTTCTGGCAGGCGCTGGAGCACTTGAGTCCTTGGCTGGTCACCGACACAAAGCGCACTGGTCTGCCGCCGGTGTTCAGCGCTTTGAGGCCGTGCTACGAGGCCGTGAAATCAAGGAGCAGCCATTGCTTCTTCCGCCACCTAAGGAAGGTCAGGAACTGGTCTCAGACTACAACACGCTTGGCCTCACGCTCGGGCGGCATCCACTGGCTTTGCTTCGCTCCAAGCTCAAGAAAATGCAGGTCGTCCCGGCCGAAAATTTGAAGCAGATCGCCAACGGACGGACCATCAAAGTGGCGGGTTTGGTGACCCACCGTCAGCGTCCGCAAACAGCGTCCGGCGTCGTATTCGCGACCCTTGAAGACGATACCGGGCAAGTAAATTTAGTCGTCTGGCCCAAAGTATTTGAGGAGCAGCGAGAGGCTTTTGTGGGCGCCTCTTTGGTCGTTGTGACCGGCCAACTTCAGTCCGAACAGGGCGTGATTCACGTGGTCAGTTACAAGATTGAAGACCACTCTCACCTGCTTGGCGAGCTCCAAACTAGCTCACGAGATTTCCACTGAATGCTCGTCGCGAGCTATTCCACTACCGGAGGAAAGAGGCCTTCATCGCCGTCAGATTTTGGGTCAGCTTTCGGGGCCGACGGAGTGCCTTTCTTCTTCCTTGGCGCGAGAGGTTTGGCATAGTCTTTTAACGCCCCGCCCCACTGACGGAAATACTGCCGGGCTTCGTCTGGCGAGCATGTAAGCCATGCGTCGTAGTCCTCGGCATCGAGGATGACGACCATACGCTTTTCGTCGTTCGGGCCGTGCATTCTTTGGAAAATCGGATGGCCTTCACCGCTGACTGTAAGCATCGCGAAGGACAAAACGGGCTCACCAGATTCGCGTCGGAGAGTCGGATGATCCACCCAAATTCCAGCCACGCCGAGGGGTAATTCGTCCTCGCGAAGAATGGCATGGCGGACCGCTTTTCCACTCTCATAGCAGGGCTCATAGATCATTTGAGCAGGCACGATGCAGCGCTGTGATCGCTTCCAAGCGTCGCGGAAACTGGGCTTTTCTGCGACCGTTTCGGAGCGCGAGTTGTAGGTTCTACGGCCGAAGGAAAGCTCCTTTTGCCAATGTGGAACGAGCCCAAAGTTACCAGCGGCGACGCTTCGGCGCCCCTTCTCATCAAGCCTAATAATGGGCGCCAAGCCTAGTGGCCAGACCTCCGGATCGAACTCCGGCGGAGGCAAATTCGGGTCGCGAACGACGCCGAAAAAGCTCGCGAGGAAGTCCAGATCAGATACCGCTCGGTAGTTGCTACACATGCAGCGATTGTGGATCTAACGCCGGATTTTTGGAAACGCCGGAAGCCTAGGCATTGAGCCGGAAGGCCTCCGGAGCGCCAGAGTTCGCCGTAGATGAGCCTGCCAAAAAGCAGCAAAGAAGCTGCAAGCAGCGGCTCGCAAGAGCCCTTGGGAGCGCCGTGGAGGGCCGTCCAGGCCCGGAGCAAGCGTATGCAGGGTGCTCCGGCGGCCTTGCCGCTGGAGCAAGGGAGGCGGCCCCTCGGCCGCCAGCGCCCCACGGCGCGGGCCCGTCCCGGTCATGCCCCCGTGCATAGTGGACACAGTGAGGGCCTCCCTCCGGCTGCTTGACTGATCTGGGGTCGCAGACGAAGCGAAAGCGGAGTCAGCGAAGGACGGCAGACCCACGCGAAACGCGGGGGTCTTCCGGCCTACCAGATCAGTCAAGCAGCCGGGGGGAGGACGAGCGCCAAAAAGAGGGGGCCAAAAACGCCAACAGGAAAGCGCACGATGGGCGTCCAGCCCATCGAACAGGGCGACGGGGCGTCCAGCCCCCAAAGCCATGTGGTGCGCATCTGGAGCATAAAAATCTCAACCGCCGAATGAAATGCTGCCATCCATCAGGAGCGTCGTTTTGGACGTGCAGCGTATAGCCGAAGCGCACAGTGTTCGGGATCTACGTCGAAGTGAAAATGCGCACGAGTGCTGGGCTCGCACAGATGTCGAGCCAAATCTCGAACACCGTATAACAAAAGGCCAGCACAAGGCTGATTAAATTTGACTACATCGACAACATAAAACTCTTAACACCGTGTAAGGAAATTCCATTACACGGTGTTAAGACATACCAAGGCTACACTCAGTGGCCGCTAGTCATCGACCTCAACAGCAGCCTTCGGCGCCTGAGATTGAATATTCTCGTACAACAGCTTCGCAGCTTGGCGTGCAGACTGATCGTCACCCTGCCCGAGCGGTGTCAGTTCAATACCATCACGTCCGTCAGCATAGACAGGGCCACCAATATCATCGTCGTACTCAGTGCCGTCTTCGTTAATTGCAACGTAATCACTCGCGAAGAGATCCACGCCAAGCAATGCGGCCAGATGCGCCCAGATCCAACACTGCTTCACATCTGCGGCATCATATTTTTCGATGAGCTCCCTCATCGCTTCTGTATTACCGGATCTCGCTGCCACCGTGTACCAGTGATGAGCATCGGATTCACGTCCAAGCTGAACAGCGACTTCGGCAATTCGTAGTGGCTGGTCTACTACTGATGCATCAACTTTGTAATTAAAGATTGATGCGTCGCCATGCTTTTCAGCGAGGTCCAACAACGCGTGCCAACTGCCGCGCAAAGCAGCTTCTCGAAGATGGCGCTCATAGGAGTTTGTAAGCTCCAGTATGCGTGCATATCCATCAGCCCATTCGGATTGGACAGGTGACAGTTGCGCACCTCGCCGCCGCTCAAAGTACCAATGTGAACCATTACCACCAGGCGCATCACTTCCAGACCATTCCGCCTCATTCTTGTAGTACAGCGCGAGCGCGTAATGTGCAGTGGAAATGCCCCGTCCCGCCGCATCCTTTAACCCATCGAGGGCCAGCGGGGGTAGCGCATCGAGATCGACCGGATAGTCCGACGCGAAGCGCACTAAATCTGAATACATTGTAGTTTCGAGACCACTACGCGCTGCATACGCTCCAAGCTCAACGGCCAGCACATCAGCAACTTTTTCTTCGAACCCAAGTTGCGTACACCGATTACGAACCGAATAAACCTGTGACTCGTAATATTTGGTGGGATCTCGACGTTGAGTGATTACTGCGTCGGCGAGAAGTGCGATGTGGGACTTGTAGCCAAATAGCGCGGCCAATAGTTCGTAAACCTGAGCCCGCCGTATGGGGGCACCTGTCCGCAATTTGAGATGCTGATGCGCCGAATAAACTATTTCATTGATTGTCATAAAAACCTGATCCTTGCCGCGTCTTTGTCGGGTCAAAAGCACACGTTTAAAGCCCCGACGACGAGGCTTAAAGGGAGGTTTTTAAGTACAACTTGTAGCGCGCCTGTTTTAACTCGTGTGCAAGTATGGTGGGCACCGGTGGAGATGGTAACGCCACCTAAGCCTTCGTTCCAGTCCGGCAACTGGACCTGTGCCAATCCGGCGGACCGGAAGCAGCCCTAAGGGGTCGTCGGGAGTGGATAAATGCTCGCCCCAAAGCTGCCGTTGGAGTCCCTCGATTAGCGCGCAATCGCTATTGCTGAGAGGTCTTTAGTTGGATCAACCGCTGCGCCGCTTTCCTTCCGTTCTGAATAGCGGTCAACGAGCTGTTCGGCGTGGGGTCGCATCAACACCGTGATGCGAACCAACTCCTCCATCACATCAACGATACGATCATAGTAAGCCGATGGCTTCATACGGCCATTGGTGTCGAACTCCTCGAACGCCTTTGCGACGCTCGACTGATTCGGGATCGTAAACATCCTCATCCAACGGCCCAGCAGACGCAGTGTGTTCACTGCATTAAAAGACTGCGACCCACCTGAGACCTGCATAACCGCTAACGTGCGCCCTTGAGTCGGGCGCATGCCGCCCATGTTGAGCGGCAGATGATCGATCTGCGCTTTCATCACGCCAGTGATCTGGCCGTGCCGTTCTGGGCTACACCACACGTGACCCTCAGACCACATTGATAACTCACGCAGTTCTTGTATTGCGGGATGTTTGTCGCCCGAGACCTGATCCGGCAGCGGAAGATCGGAAGGATCAAAAATCCTCGTCTCAGCCCCAAAGTAGTTCAGCAGACGCGCGGCCTCTTCAGTGGCATGTCGCGAGAACGAACGCGCTCGCAATGATCCGTAGAGCAGCAAGATTCGAGGCTTGGGGTCGTTAGGACCTAGACCAAGTCCCGGACGGCGATACGCGAATTGCGGGTCAAGCGCTGGCAGGTGACCAGGATCAGACAGCACGCGGATACGGCTCACGCGCTGTGTCCTTTGGGGGCAACGCGACGGCCTTGGGCATCGACCACTTGCTCTCCGTCTTCTTTGGCAAAGGCTTTCTGCTGGGGCTCCGGAAGCAGGTCAAGCACCGCTTCCGAAGGACGGCACAGTCGAACGCCAAGCGGCGACACCACGATGGGCCGATTTATCAAAATGGGGTGAGCCATCATCGCATCGAGCAACTGCTCATCGGCCAATGCTGGGTCGGACAATCCGAGGTCAGCATAAGGCGTACCCTTCTCTCGCAGCAGATCTCGCGTGCTGATGCCCATCCGAGCTATCAGCGAAATCAGTAGCGCACGTGACGGTGGAGTTTTCAGATACTCGACGACATGCGGTTCAATGCCCGCGTTGCGAATCATCGCCAACGTGTTGCGCGAGGTTCCGCAGTCGGGGTTGTGATAGATGACGATGTCGGCATTCATGGTCGGGTTCACGGAGCCCAGCCTTCAGCTTTAAGCAGTTCGCTGACGCGACTGCGGATGTCATCTCTGATTTCACGCACGCGATTACCAGACTGCCCCTTAGGGTCTTGCAGTGGCCAATCAGCGCGGCGAAGTCCTGGCACGTAAGGGCATTCATCGCCACAGCCCATTGTCACCAGCAACGTTGCCCCTTCAGCCAGCTCTGCGGTCAACTTCTGCGGGATGGCGTTCGTCAGATCAATGCCGACTTCCTTCATGGCCTCCAAAACTTCTGGATGGACACGGTCAGCAGGCTGAGTGCCTGCTGAAATGGCTCGCGCTTTAGCTGGATCAGTTAAGTGATTAAAGAACGCAGCAGACATCTGCGAACGACCCGCGTTGTGAACGCAGGCAAAGATCACCGTTTTCATTTCTGTTCTCCTTCGATGGCGTCATGTGGAACAACGACGCTCGAAGCGGTAGTGGGCAAGGAAGGAATCAACCACCGAAAGATCACAGTGGCAGCAAAGGCACCAGCAAGCTGAGCAAGGATAAACAGCGGCGCGTCAACAGGCCGGATGCCAGCGAAAGTGTTGGTCGCTGCTCTTGCGAGCGTGACCGCAGGGTTGGCGAATGAAGTTGAAGCGGTAAACCAATACGCGCCAACGATGTAGCCAGAGACTGCAAAGGGCACGGCGGACGAGCGCAATCTCGCACAGCCCCAGATCACTGACAGCAGACCAAAGGTCGCAATGAATTCACTGAAGGCTTGTGCAGAGCCCGCGCGTTCATGCAGCGATGCACTGTAGGCCGGCTCACCGAACATGAGGTGCGCCGCCGCCACGCCTACAAAGGCCCCCACAACTTGTGCAGACACATATGCCGGGACTTCACTCCAAGGCAGTCCACCCTGTGACGCATCAGCCAGCGTTACAGCCGGATTGAAATGTGCGCCAGAGATCGGACCAAACGTCAGGATCAATGCCATCAACACACCGCCAGTGGCAATGGAGTTGGCGAGCAAAGCGATGGCGACGTTCCCGCCTGCCAAGCGGTCGCCCATGATCCCTGAACCAACAACAGCCGCAAGCAATAGCGCGGTGCCGAGTCCTTCGGCGACAACACGGCGAGCGAGAATCATTGTTTTCCGATGTCCGTTACTTGTTTCTGGAGCGCCATGCGGTCCAGCTTTTCGAATGGAAGGCTAGCGAACAGCTCAATACGACGGCGCAGGATCATGAAGGTCTCGCCAAAGGCTTTGCGCTTCTGCTCATCCGTGCCTTCAACAGCAGCAGGGTCTGGAACGCCCCAGTGTGCCGTCATGGGCTGGCCCGGCCAGTAGGGGCATTTTTCACCTGCCGCGTTATCGCAGACCGTGAATACAAAATCGAGCAACGGTGAATCAGGTTGAGCGAACTCATCCCAGCTCTTGCTACGCAATCCCTCAGTCGGAATATGACCCCGCTCCAAATATTCCAGAGCAATCGGATGGACTGTGCCGGTGGGATGACTGCCCGCGCTGTAGGCTTTGAACTTGCCCATGCTGATGGCGAGGTTGTTCGTCGCTGCCTCAGCAATGATCGACCGCGCTGAATTGCCCGTGCAGAGAAACAGCACGTTGTAAGGTTTTTGACTCACGTTATTTCTCCACAGCAAGAGTTTTGGGGTAACACTTGACCTGACCGGCTCTTTCCGCTCCAAGTTGATAGAAGCAAAATATCAACCTCAAGGAGTTAAAGATGCCGAGAAAAGTATTTACGCCCGAGCAAATCGTGGCAGCGTTGAGACAAAT
>JACXTT010003935.1_pt1 | contig 22406 bp, 14 predicted proteins | sample 9270951 | NCBI WGS metagenome assembly JACXTT01 (sample SAMN15532306, study PRJNA645909) | rock metagenome | isolation source: weathered quartz diorite | place: Puerto Rico | collected 2017-06-21
GCGCGCCGGCGACGGCGGCGCACGACGCCGGCTCGGCGCCGATTCCGGAGGCGTCGAGGCGGGCCTTGGCGTCGAGGATCTCCTGGTCCGTGACCTCCTCGACCGTGCCGCCGCTCGCCGTCACGCCGCGTAGGCTCTTGCGCCACGAGATGGGATCGCCGATGCGAATCGCCGTCGCGCGCGTCTCCGCCTTGGCGAGAGGAACAAGGGGCTCGCCGCGCCGGAACGCCTTGAAGAACGGGTTGGCTCCCGCGGCTTGGATGACCGCGATCTTCGGCAACCGCGAGATCAGGCCCAGCTCCAGAAGCTCGTACAGCCCTTTCCCGATCGCGGAGCTGATCCCGAGATTGCCGCCGGGAACGACGACCCAGTCGGGAACGTTCCAGTCGAGATCCTGCAGGAGCTCGAACGCGATCGCCTTCTGTCCTTCGATGCGGAACGGGTTGATCGAGTTCAGGAGATAGACGCCTCGAGCGGAGCAGGCGTCTTGCGCGAGGCGCATCGCCGCGTCGAAATCCCCCTCGATCTGGACCGTGATCGCGCCGTAGGCCAGCGCTTGGCTCAGCTTGCCGAAGGCGACTTTTCCCTCGGGGATGAAAACGTACGCCTTCATCCCCGCCATCGCGGCGTACGACGCCATCGAGGCCGACGTATTGCCCGTGGAAGCGCAAGCGACGCATTCCATGCCGAGCTTTCGAGCGACCGTGATGCCGACGGTCATGCCGCGATCCTTGAACGAGCCGGTCGGGTTCTCGCCCTCGTGCTTCCATGCGACGTCGTCGAGGCCGACCCACGACGCCAGCGCGAGGGAACGATAGAGGTTCGTGTTCCCTTCGGGCTTCGTGAGGATCTCCTTGGGCTCGGCGGAGAGAATCAGCTCGCGAAAGCGCCACACTCCGGAGCGATCCACGACGTCCTTCGAGCCGAGGCGCCGATCGAACAGCTCGAACGCGACCCGGCCGCGCAGCGCCGCGAGATCGTGCGCGACGTCGAGCGTGCCTCCGCACTCGCATCGGTAGCGCACCTCGAGGCCGGGGTGCGACGCGCCGCAATCGACGCAGGCGAGGTGGAATGACGGAGCGCTCACAGGCGCCGCGCCCCGGGGCAATCGGCGGGAGAGAGGATCGCGGTAGCGTCGAGATGGCTCCTCGCGAACGCGCCGATCATCGCCGTAGCGATCTCCCCTGCGCTCCGCACCGATCGGCAGATCGCGAAGATCGAGGGGCCCGCGCCGCTGATCGAGCTGCCGAGCGCGCCGGCATCGAGCGCAGCCTTGATCACGCTCGCGCACCCGGGGATCAGCGGGGCCCGCGCCGGCGTCGCGACGACGTCGGTCAAGCTGCGTGCGAGCAAACCCAGGTCTCCCGTATGGCAGGCGCTGACGAGAGCGGCGACCTGCGCCGTGTTGTGCACGAGCGAGCGGAGCGGGACCTCTTGCGGTAGCGCCGCGCGCGCCGAACGCGTGGAGAGCTCCATCCTGGGAGAGACGACCGTCACGATCAGGCCGTCCGGCACGGGGAGGGGCACGAGGTCGAGCGGATCGAGCGAGCGAACGAGAACGAGACCGCCCAACAGCGCCGCCGCGACATTGTCGGCGTGGCGGCCGGCGACCGCGGCTTCCGCCGCGAGGCACGGCCCGACCAGCTCGACTGTTCGGAGAGGCGACCCGATGAGGAGATTGACCGCACAGGCCGCCGCGGCGGCGCTCGCCGCAGAGCTCCCGAGGCCCGACCCGATCGGCATCCCTTTGTGGACGGCGAGCTCGACGCCGCCGTCGACGCCGGCCTGGTCGAGCGTCGCCGTCGCCGCGATCCCGGCGGTATTCTTCGCCGGGTCCTTCGGCAGCGTTCCGCCGTCCCCCGTCACCTCGACGATCTTCACACCCCGCTCTTCCGTGCGTCGGGCCGTGACGCGATCGCCGGGCGCCTGCAGCGCGAGGCCCAACACGTCCAGGCCCGGTCCGAGGTTCGCGACGGTCGCGGGAGCGAAGACGGTGACGGCTTCGTGGTCGCTCACTGCGGCCGCCTCTCCCCCGGTGGTCGTGAAGGTTGGCCCCGCTGGCATGGCCCCGTCAAGCTCGAAACCCGGATAAACTCCCGCCCGATGACGGCACGGGCCTTGATGCGCCTTCACGAGAGCGCTTGCCTCGCCCGGGCTTACCCTCGAACCCCCGCCGAGCTCGCTTCCGCCCGCCGTGTGCTCTCGCGATTCTCACGTCGGCCCGACCTCAAGCAGCGCGCCGAGGAGCTCGCCGACACGGGCATCGCGGGAACGCCGATCCACTATCGGTTCTTCTGGCCGACGGCGCGCTGGCTGGCGAGCCGCTATCCCTCTCTGCTGACGATCGACTGGAGCGACGACGAATTCGCCGCCCGGCTCACTGCGGCGCTTCCGTTTCTGGTCACGCAAGCGGAGGGTGAAGCGCTGCGGCGGAGCGAGCTACCGCCGCGGGCCGCGATCGATCGCCTGCGCGGAGCGCACGTCACCGACGCCGTATTTCTCGTGAATAGAGTCGAGGCGCTTCCCGGAGGCGATCGGTTTCGCGAGGCGACTTTCGACGCTCTCGACGTGGCGTTTCGGCTGGAAGGGAGCCCTTCGGGTCCGAGCCGCACGCAGGCCCACTTCGAGGGCGCGCCGTTCGCGTTTCGAACGGAATCGCCCGACCGCACCCGTCCGCGCCTCTCCGAAGCGCTCGCGATCCCTCCGCGATCGGTCGAGGAGTTGTCGCTTGCCGACGGCAGGCGCCTGGTCGACCTCGCCCGATCGGCGATGGTCTCGCGACAGCGCGACCTCGACGCGTTTTCCCACGGCGACCCTCGGGACGTGCGCCTGGTGGACGATGGGGACGGTCTCGCCTTTGCGCTCATCGGTGTCGTACCGGAGCGCCGCCTCTATCTTCCTTCGGTGTACGGAGCCCTGACCCTGCGGAACGGCGTCCCGATCGGCTACGTGCAGCTCGACGTCCTCTTCGGCAACGCCGAGGTCTCGTACAACACCTTCGCGACGTTTCGAGGCGGCGAAGCGGGGTTCGTGTTCAGCCGCCTGATCGCTGCCACCCACCATGTCTTCGGCGTCACCAGCTTTTCGATCGAGCCCTATCAGCTCGGGCACGGCAATGACGAAGGAATCGATTCCGGCGCATGGTGGTTCTACGCGGGTTTCGGCTTCCGACCGCGGGATCCCAAGGTCGCCCGCCTGGTGCGAAGGGAGCTGGCACGCCGCAGGAGAAACCCGGCGTACCGCTCGGACCGGAAGACTCTACTATCGCTCGCCGTAGCTCACGTCTATTGGTCGAGTCGAAACGGTCGTCGTGCCGTCCTCGCGCCTACGGCCGCGGTCGGCTTCGCTCTGGCGCGGAAGCTCGACCGCGATGCCGGTCCCGATCGCGAACGCGCGATTCGCGCGTGCGAGCGACGCGTCGCAACGAAGCTGGGCGTGCGCATCTTGAAGAATTGGACTTCTGGAGAGCGACTGTGGTGGCGACGTTGGGCTCCGCTGCTCGACGCCGTCCCCAATCTTGCGCGCTGGGGCCCAGCCGAGCGACGCGTGCTCGTGAGAATCGTGCGTGCCAAAGGCGGGCGCCGCGAGAGCGACTACGCTCGAATGTTCGACGCGCACCCGCGTCTCGCCGCCGCCCTGCTCTCTCTTTAAGGTAGACTCCGCGAGCCACGCGATCACGGAGAGCCATCTTGCTTTCGTCTTCGACGGGACGCGGTCCAGCGGCCCCTCTTTCGCCTCGACGACCGGTCGTCACCGCATACCACCGGGTCGACGTCGAGGATCCCTACCGCTGGCTCGAGAGCTCGGCGGATCCAGACGTCGGCGCTTGGATCGCCGCGCAAAACGCCCACACGCGCGCGACCCTCGACGTGTGGCCGGGGCGCGACGCGCTCCGGAAGCGCATCACGGAGTTGACCGTCAAGGGCTCGGTCGCCTATGGCGCTCTGCAGTGCGCGGGTGGATTCCTGTTCGCGATCAAGCGGCAGCCGCCGCTCGAGCAGACGATTCTGGTCATCCTCAGGGATGCGGATGATCTCGCCAGCGAGCGCATTCTCGTCGATCCCAACGAGCTCGATCCGTCCGGACGGACGGCGATCGATTGGTACGTCCCCTCGCACGACGGCGGCAAGGTGGCCGTGTCGCTCTCGTTCGCCGGAACGGAGAGCGGCGACGTACGTCTCTTCGACACGGCGACGGGACGTGAGCTCGGCGACGTCATCACGCGGGTCAACGGCGGAACCGCGGGCGGCTCGCTCGCGTGGAGCGCCGACGGCGCAGGGTTCTACTACACGCGCTACCCGCGGCCTGGGGAGCGGCCGCCCGATCAGCTCGGGTTCGACGTTCACGTCTATTGGCACGCGCTGGGCAAAGACGTCGCCTCCGACCGGTACGAGATCGGCCGCGAGTTCCCCCGGATCGCCGAGATCCGCTTGGAGACCTCGCGGGATGGGTCGATCACGCTCGCGTCCGTCCAGCGCGGGGATGGCGGGGAGTTCACGCATTGGCGTCGCGACCGGCAGGGCGCTTGGATCGCGCTGACCCGTTACGAGGACCGATGCGTCGCGGCGCGCATCGGGAGCGACGCTTCGATTTACTTCGTCTCGCTCGCGGGGGCGCCGCGAGGTCGCGTGCTCCGCCTCGCGCCCGGCGACGCGAAGCACGGCATCCGTGCCGGAAGACCGGTCGTCCCCGAGGCCGCCGATGCGATCGAGACGTCGTTCGCGCACTTCACGGGTCTTTGGGCCGCCGACGACCGGCTATACGTGCTCTACCAAAAGGGCGGGCCCAACGTCGTCCGGGTGTTCGGCCTCGAGGGCACGCCGATGGGCGAGCTTCCGCAGCCGCCGCTGTCCGCGGTCGAGGACCTCGTCGTCTTGCCCGGTGGCGACGTGCTCTTCGAGGTGCAGAGCTGCACGGTGCCGCCCGCCTGGTACCGCAGGTCGCCGCGCGGCGGCCCTGTGGCCCGAACCGCTCTCGCCGAATCGTCTCCCGCCGACTTCTCGGACTGCGAGGTCGTGCGGGAGGAGGCGGTCTCTCACGATGGGACGCGCGTCCCGATCACCGTGCTGCGCCGCCGCGGGATCGCGCTGGACGGCTCGCACCCAACGATCCTCTACGGATACGGCGGATACGGCGTCTGCCAAACGCCCCTCTTCCGAGCGCGGCTTCGCGCATGGGTCGAGCGGGGCGGGATCCTCGCCGTTGCGCACGTCCGCGGCGGCGGCGAGTTCGGCGAGCCCTGGCATCGCGGGGGCTGCCTGGAGCGGAAGCAAAACGTCTTCGACGACTTCGCAGCGTGCGCGAGGCGGATGACCGCGGCCGGCTACGCGAACCGGGACAAGCTCGCCCTGATGGGCGGGAGCAACGGCGGACTTCTGATGGGCGCGATGATCACGCAACATCCCGATCTCGCGCGTGCCGTGGTCTCGCTCGTCGGCCTGTACGACATGCTGCGCGTCGAGGAGACGCCGAACGGGGCGTACAACGTGCCGGAGTTCGGCTCGGTCGTCGACCCGAAGATGTTTCGCGTGCTCCATGCTTACTCTCCCTATCATCGTGTGAAGGACGGGGTTGCCTACCCTTCGATCCTGATGGTCACCGGCGAGAACGATCCACGGGTCGATGCCTGGCAGAGCCGCAAGATGATCGCGCGGCTCCAGGCTGCGGACTCCGGAGGCAACCCGATCTTGCTGCGCACCAACCCTTCGGCCGGCCACGGCCGCGGTACGCCGCTCTCCGAGCAGATCGACGAATACACCGACGTGCTCTCGTTCTTGATGAGAGAGCTTGCGGTCTCGTGACGGCAACTGGAGGAGGGGACACTCCCCTTTTTCGCGACAAAGCGGTATCCGGGGAGCTTCGTAAGAAAAAGGGGAGTGTCCCCTCCCGAGCGACTGGACCGGCGCCTATCCGGCGTTATATTCGCAGCATGAAGGAGAGCGACATCCGCAGCTTCCTCGAAGGGGACGCCGACGCGGCCTGGCTGTCGCGGATCCTCGAGAGGGACGGATCGGGCCCCTTGCTCGAAGCCGATCTCGACAGCTCGGTGCGACTCACGCCCGAAGAAATGCGGCGCCTGTGCGACGCGCACCTCGATGGAGGCCTTCCCGTCGACGGCCTGCAGGCCGTGGCCGGGCTGATCCTCGAATCCGACAACTTCGGCTGGGACGAGGGGACGCCGGAGGGTGAGCTGATCGCCGAGATCCTATGGGATTGGGCGATGCCCGAGGACGAGGCGCCTCCCACCACGGAAGCCGTGCAGGTCTGCCGGCAGAGGCTCGTCGAGGCCTAACTCTTCGAGGAGAGATCGTCGAGCGCGCGTCCGAGGCGCGACAGTCCTTCCCGGAATACGGCTGTGTCGCCGCAAAGCCCGATGCGCACGTGCTCCGGCGCACCGAAAAACCGCCCGGGAACGAGCGACGTCTCGTAGCGCTCGCGCAGCACCGTGCACAGCTCGTCGGCATCGCAGCCGACGACCCGAGGGAACGAGGTCGTCCCCACCGACCCGCGCTCGACGGCGAGATCGTCCCGCTCGTCGAGGAAGGCGTGCCACGCCGCCCGGTTCGTGTCGAGGATCTGGCGCGCGCGGGCGAGAATCTCCGCGCTCCTTCGGAGAGCGCAGAGCGCGAGGCAGCCGGCCGGGTGGACTTCGTTGACGCCGTAGAGGTTCTTGAGCTGCCACATCTTCACGGCGAGCGCGGGCTCGGCGACGATCCAACCGCAGCGGAGACCTCCCAGCCCGAAAACCTTCGTGAGGCTGGTTGTCGCGACGTAGGCGTCTCCCAGGCAGCCGGCCGAGGGGATCGCCCGGCCGAACTCGGCATCGATGTACGCCTCGTCGACGAGGACCTTGGCCCGTGTGCTCTCGGCCATCGCACCGAGCAGCGACAGCGTCGCGCGGTCGGTGGCCACGGACGAGGGATTGTGCAGGTTCGAGACGACGATGAGCTTTGTCTTCGGCGTCATCGCCGACGCGACGTCGGCCGGGTCGATGCGGAAGCCGCTCTCGACGCGTCGCGGGAAAAATCTGACGTTCGCGCCGACGTGGCGGGCGAGCATCTCGATCGGCTCGTAGACCGGATGCTCCATCACGATGTCGTCGCCGGGCTCGATGAGAGCGGCCAGCGCGAGGTGGTTGGCTCCCGACGTACCGGTGGCGAGGACGATCCGATCGCCGCCGACCCCGCATTTCGCGCCGAGCGCCTCGCGCAGCGCCGGGATTCCGTACCCGGGCGTGCCGTCGAGCTGGAGGTCGTCCCAAGTCACGCCCAGCTCGTCGAGCGAGAGCCCCGTGATGCCGCTGACCGCGAGCGTGTACCGCGCGGTCTGGAACTGCTTCGACCAGTGCATGTACGGCGACGCCATGATGCGGTTCGGGCTCACGTCGCTCTCCGCTTCCAGAGGGAATACACGGGCCAACCGGCGGCCACCAGGGTCCATCCTAGAACGGATCGCGCCGGATGCTCGATGAAAGTGCTGACCACCACGATCATCGACACGACGATGAAGAAGAGGGTCGACCAGGGATGCCACGGCGTGTCGACGGGCGACGGCCGCCCTTCGTCCTGCCTCCTGAAGATGAAGAGCGTCGCTGCGGTCAATGCGAGAAAAGCGAAATCGACGGTGACCACCCAGCTCAGGATCTCTTCGTAGGTCCCTGACAGCGCGGTGGCGATCGCGAAGAGACCTTGAAGAATGATGGCGACGTGCGGCACCTGCGTGCGCGGGTGTAACCGCCCGACGCTCTCGAGGAACACACCGTCCTGCGCCATCGCGTAGTACACCCGCGGGCAGACCAGCATCCCCTGGGCCAGAAAACCAAACGTGGAGATCGCGATCGCCGCGGCGATGGCGGTGGCGCCCGGTGACCCCATCGCCCGCCGCATCACTTCCGACGCCGGAGCGTCGATCGCCGCGAGCCCCACCGGACCCAGCGCGTGGAGGCACGCGGCGTTGACGCCCAGGTAGAGCGCCACGACCGCCACCGTTCCGAGAATCAGTCCTCGAGGCAGGGTGCGCGCGGTGTCCTTGATCTCCGCGGCGACGAATGTCGCCGTCGCCCAGCCTCCATAAGCGAAGAGCACGGCGATCATCGCTGCGAAGAAGGCTCGCGGGCTGGTGGACGCCGCTGCGGCGGCTTCGATCGCCGGTGCTCTCGGCGCCAGGAACAAACCGCACGCGACGAGGCCGCCGATCGCGGCGATCTTGAGGACCATGAACGCGCTCTGCACCGCGCTCCCCGCGCGCACTCCGACGATGTTCACGAGGGTCAGGATCGCCAAGGCCGCGACGGCGGTCGCGGCCTCGCGCCAAGGCGGCGCCGCCAGCGCGTGCGCGTAGCGGGCGAACGTCATGGCGACCGCGGCCATGCCCCCGGTCTGCGTCACGAGCAAGTTCGACCAACCGTACATGAAGCCGGTCGCCGGGCCGACGCCGTCGCGGAGATACGCATATTGCCCGCCGACACCCGGCCGCCGCGCGGCCAGCTCGGCCCAGACGAATCCGGCGGCGAGAGCGACCGCGCCGCCGAGGAGCCAAGCCGTCAGCACCGCGAGGGACGAGGGGACTTCCTTCGCGACGACGTGCGGGTTCATGAAGATCCCCGACCCGACGATCCCGCCCATGACGAGCATCGCGGTTTCGAAGAGACCGAGTCGGGGAACGGGTCCTCGGGCGGCGGGTTCCATCGCGTCGGACTATAACCGGAAGGGGCTTATACTCGGCGCCCTCCGGCACGAATCGACCCAAGGAGCCGTCATGCGTTTCACCTCTTGCACCGCAGTGCTCGCCGTCGCCGCAATCGCCGGCGCTCTTCCCGCTCCCGCGGCGGCGACGGCGCCAACGGCGGAGGAAGCCAAGGCGTTCGTCGAGCAGGCGGAGTCCCATCTTAAGGAGCTCTGGATCGATGCGGAGCGCGCGTCGTGGGTGTACTCGACGTTCATCACCGACGACACCGAGCAGATGCAGGCGGCCGCCCGGCGCAAGGTCATCGACGAGACCGTGAGGCTTTCGAAAGAGGCGCAGCGCTTCAAGGGTCTAAAGCTCGCGCCCGACGTCGCGAGGAAACTCGCTTTGCTCCCGATCTCGCTCTCGCTCGTCGCGCCATCCGATCCTGCGAAGAGCAAGGAGCTTTCGGAGATCGCGGCGCAGATGGAAGGGATCTATGGAAAAGGGAAGTACTGCCCCGACTCCGACGAGAGCCACTGCATGGATCTCAACACGATCAGCGAGAAGATCGGGAAGAGCCGCGACCCGAAGGAGCTGAGGCAAATATGGGAAGGATGGCACGCGATCGCGAAGCCGATTCGCCAGAAGTACGAGCGCTTCGTCACTCTCGCGAACGAGGGGGCCAAGGAGATCGGGTTCGCGGATCTCGGCGCACTCTGGCGCTCGGGCTACGACATGCCGCCCGAGGAGTTCTCGAAGGAGATGGACCGGCTCTGGACTCAAGTCAGGCCGCTCTACGACTCGCTTCACTGTTACGTTCGCCGCCGCCTTGCCGAGACCTACGGCTCGCAGGCGGTGCCTCCCGGCAAGCCGATTCCTGCCCACCTTCTCGGCAACCTGTGGGCGCAGCAGTGGGGGGACATCTACGACCTCGCCGCGCCTCCCGCGTCCGACAAGGGGTACGACCTGACGAAATTGCTCGAGGCCAAGAAGACCGACGAGAAGCAGCTCGTCGGGTACGCCGAGAATTTCTTCAAGTCGCTCGGCTTCGCGCCGCTTCCGCCGACGTTTTGGGAGCGTTCGCTCTTCGTCAAGCCGCGCGACCGTGACGTCGTCTGCCATCCGAGCGCGTGGGACATCGACTGGGCCGACGACCTGCGCCTGAAGATGTGCATCCGGATCAACGACTCCGACTTCGTCACGGTGCATCACGAGCTGGGGCACAACTTCTACCAGCGCGCCTACAAGAATCAGCCGCCCCTCTTCGAGCAGGGGGCGAACGACGGATTCCACGAAGGGATCGGCGACGCCATCGCGCTGTCGGCGACCCCGTCGTATCTCGTCAAGGTCGGGCTGCTCGACAGAGCGCCCGAGGGGACGAGCGCCCTCCCCTACCTGATGAAGCTCGCGCTCGACAAGGTGGCTTTCCTTCCCTTCGGCCTGTTCGTCGATCAGTGGCGATGGAAGGTGTTCTCGGGCGAGATCAAGCCGGCCGACTACAACAAGGCGTGGTGGGACCTGAAGCTGAAGTACCAGGGGGTCGTCCCGCCCTCGCCGCGCACGGAGGCCGACTTCGATCCGGGGGCCAAGTATCACGTCGCGGCGAACACTCCGTACTCGCGCTACTTCCTCGCCGCGATCCTGCAGTTCCAGTTCCACCGCGCGCTGTGCAGGGCCGCCGGGTTCAACGGCCCGCTCCACGAGTGCTCCGTCTACGGCAGCAAGGAAGCCGGCGCCAAGTTCGCCAAGATGCTCGAGATGGGCGCCTCCCAACCCTGGCCCGACGAGCTGGCCGCGCTGTCGGGCGAGCACCGGATGGACGCGGGCGCCCTCCTCGACTACTTCGCCCCCTTGAAGACCTGGCTCGACGAGCAGAACAAGGGGCAGGTGTGCGGGTGGTAGAGGTAAGGACGTTCCCCTACTGGGGGCACGCACCCGGCGCCGCATCGATCGATGGGGTTCTCGCACCCGTCTGCGATCGCGTCGACCAGAAGGGCGACTCGTCGTAACTCCGTGTTCGATTCTCGCGCATCAAGTAAAAGTACCCCTCGCCAAGCGGCGGATTCGCCGCGTCGGCGGCCGTCACGTTGGCAAAGTTGTTCTTGATGCAGCTCAAGCCCACTGCGGGATTGCCAAACGCGCCGGCGGTGGCGCGGAGCCCTGAAAGCTTTCCACGCACAACGTCGTAGGTGATTTCGGCGCCCTGGTACGGCCAGGAGATGAAACCTGGCTTCTGAATCGTCAACGTGGGCCTGATGCCGGCGACCTCGACGACGACATCGACGGCATGCCCCTGATAGTTGACGTGGCAAATCGTGCTGCCGCGCGCCTTCGCATCGACCATCCCGTCGGCTCCAACGATGGCGACGGCGGTGCCGTTGTATGGATAGCCGGACTTCCTGGGATCCTGCGTATCCATTTCGTAGACGATTCCGGGAGCACGCGTGACGTCGAGCGATTCGCCGTCCGAATACACGCCCGACACCCGGAGCTGCGCGCTCGGCGTTCCATCGAGAAGCACGAGCTTCTCCGCCGCAAGACGCGTCAGTGCAGCGCTCGGCGGAGCGACGATGTTGATGGTCACCGGCGTCGCTTCGAAGAGGTTGCCGCCCACATCTCGGGCGAGCAAGCCCACGGTCGCAACGCCGATCGCCTCACCGGGAACGTTGACCGAAGTGCTGAATCGTTCCCCCGGATCGGAATCGGCGCTCGACGCGAAGCCCTTGCCGTAGGCGATTGCAGTGTGAATCGTGAAGCCGCCGAAGCCGACGGCGGAGATCGTGAGCGTCGTCCCCGCGACGACCGTCGATCCGTCGGCGGGTGTGAGGATGGTCGCTCCTCCCTGAATGGGGCCAGCGTCCGTGTACCCGAAGCTCGCCATCGCGACCTGCCCGTCGCTTCTTGACACGAGAACCGAAGCGGTACCGGGGTCGCCCGGCGGGACGCGGGATGAAATCGTCGTGTCGTTGATCAGGTTCGCAGGTTCCGGGAAGCCACCCACCTCAACCTTGATCGACGAGTCGAATCCGGTGCCCAAGATCGTAATGGGGTAGCCCCCGGCTGCCGGCCCCGACGCCGGGCTCGTCGATGCGATGGCGAGGGATCCGTTCGCGATACACAGAGAATCGGTTCCAAGCTCGTAATAGGCGCTTGCCGAGCCGATCAGCTCATGCGCATCGAGGTAAGTTCCACCCGACACGGCCAAGCACGCGCCGGACGCCAGGGTCGCACTCTGTGACTTCCAAAGCCGCGACGCGGCTCCGTTCCAGTCGAGCCGGAGCGAGTCCCCTTCTTTCGATTCCCAGACGGACACGTCGTCGACCGTCGACGTCTCGCCGGGCCGGCTTGTTGAAGCTCGCCTCGCGGTCGATGACACGGCTCGTGGTCCACGAGCTTCGCCCGACGACAGCGGGGGCGTCCCTGGAAGCAACGGCGCCCAGACGGACGCATTCGAGGTCGCCGTATTGAGCAGCTGCTCGGCTGCTGCGCTCGGGGCGGCCTCCTTGCAAATGCTGTCGAGATGAATCGATTCGGCGGACAGATCGGCGAAGTGGAAGTCGCTCACGGGCGAGCCCGTGACTCCTCCGCGTTGCGATTCGACGCAGACGATGAAGTCGTCTCCAGACGTACACCGGAGGATGAAATTCTCGAATGTGAAGTTGAAGAACTCGAGAGCGGTCTGCAGCGTGGAAAGCGTGGTGCCGGCCGCGAGCGCGATCGCTTGGTCCCGCATCTCCTTCCCTCCCCATCCCACGAAGACGTGGAAGGTCCCATAGACGTTGGGAATGTCGAGCGTGTCGCGACTCGCCGGATCGAGACTGCGCATACAGCCTCCGTCAACGCTCTTGCCGAACGCGCGCATGACGCGGGCAAACTTGGGTCCGATTACGTGCATCGATTGAACGCGGGCCACGAACGGAGCGAGGTAGGACCCGAAGAACGGAGCGCCGATCGACACGAGGGCGTAGACGTCGCCGGAGTAGAAGTTGTCCGCGCGCGCAAACGGGGCAGCGGCGCCGCTCATATAGATCTTGAACAGTACGGCGCCCATGCTGTGGGCGAAGACCAGGAAACGCGTTCCAGCGATCCCCCTGGCATGGATCATATGTCTGAGCTCCGCGATCACCCGCGGCGCCATCTCGACATTGTCGGCAAACGCGACATCGTTCGTCGCGCTGTAGTCGGCGCGATAGATGATCCAACGCGGGTCGTTCATGAGGGGCCAACCGAAGGTGTTCGTGCCGCCCCACATGCCGTGCACGTACAGCACCGGAACCCGATAGAGATCGAGCGATCGGGGAGGCATCGGGTGCTCAGCATGGACGGTGTCGATGTATGTCGATCGGAACCAGACCGGGCGCACCGAGAGCGCGCTGTCCGCTGCGGATCGAATGAACTCCTGCGGCGCCCGGTACACCGCGTGGGCGACAAAGCGCGCGTCGGCGAGGAGACTCACAGGAACGGTCAGCGTCGTACCGGCCGGCCCGCCGGCGAGCGCCGTCGCCGTCCCCACGCTCGTCCCCGACGGGAACGGGTTGTTCGGATTGCCGTCGTCGTCCAGAACGAACCGGACCGTTCCCGGCCCGCCGACTTCGGCCTCTACGACCAGCAGGGTGACACCATCGGCGATGACTCCGGTTCGCTCGTCGCCTCGCGCTGCGACAAAATCTGGGTCATCCGGGACGGTGCCGTCGGTGGTGATCATTCCGGGCACGGGGTCTTTGAATCGGACGTAACTGCTCGATCCATTGAACGTGTAGCCGGCGAGCAACGTGTCTTGCTCACCGTCCGTGTTGACCACCGTCACGTCGACCGTACCGGGAGGTTGAAACAGTGGCGGGAGCACCCGGAGCTCGTGATCGGAGATGAACGTCACCGATGTGGCAGGCACCGAGCCGAAGAGAACCTGAGGGACGGCCGATACATCCCGGTCGAAATGTAGACCGGTGACGGTCGTCGGAGCCGGCGATGTATTGGCGCCGTTGTTGGGAACGACGTTGATGACCTTCATGCGGCCGACATCTTCCGCGAGCACGACCCTCGTGTTCGCGGTGACGTGCGTGTAAGCCCGTTCGAATCCCGACGGCCACCGGACTTTGATGCAGTCGATCCATTTCTCTCCAAACGGGAGTGAGCTCCCCAGTCCGAAATGGAGCGCTGGCGACGATTGACTCTGATTTCCTTCGAGGACCTCCCTGGCGACGCTCGCAATTCCGTTTGGAAGCGGGTATTGGAGACACTGCGTCTCGCTGGGAGCCGCTCCGGCCGGCAGGTTGAAGCGCGGGATGACGGTCACGCGAGCTCCGATGCCAAACCGATTCGACAGGACGCGCGACTGCTTCGTATTCGCGCCCTTCAGGGCGACGTCGATCCAGTCGTTGGACGGGGCCGTAGCGCCGTCGTGGAGAACGTTCCTCAGGTTCATCCAGAGGAAGTCGGCACCCCGCTGGAGGGAATCGGGATCGGTCCCCGTGACGAAGACGTCCTGGGCACCGTCCTCGTACCAGTCGAGGACTCCCCCGCCTGAGGCGTTGCGGTCGCAGTAGTACTCGTCGACTCCGGGGCCGCAGGAGGCGCTGCCGTCTTGGTTCGTCGGGTACATTCCTGCGGCGTCGGTCACGTCGACGAACACCGGCGGGTTCCCGCCCAGATTCCTGAGAAGCACGTCTTTGCGGTCGTTCGGCCACCCGTTCTCTGAGGCGCCGACGTAGACGTCGATCAAGCCGTCGTTGTCTTCGTCGAGCGGAAGGACGACGTCCATGTTGCGCGCAACCGAGTAGAGTCCCGCGGCCAGGGCTCGATCGACGAACACGGCGCTCCCGTCGTTGAGCCACAGGATCGGGCGCGCAGCGCCGGGGCCCGCGTTGTACGTACCGCAGAAGATGTCCATCGCCCCATCGCTGTTGAAATCTGCGACGGCGACACCGGTGCACCAGGGCAGTCCCTCGGCGATGTGCGAGCCGGCGGTCGCATCGATGAATCCGCCGCGGCAGTTCCCTGTGTAGAGCCGGTTGGATGCGCCGAGATAGCTGAAGAACACAAGGTCGTCGCAGCCGTCGCCGTCAAAGTCCGCGGCCTTCACCGCCGTGACGTTTGCGACGTATCCTGCCAGACCCGATGAGGTAGTGGCATCGCTGAATGACCCGTCGGCGTTCTGCCGCAGGAATTGGGCGGCGTCGCCGTAGGGAGAGCCGTCGGCATAACTGTCGTAGGCGATCACGACGTCGAGGCGGCCGTCGAGGTCGAAATCGGACCACACGGCATCGCTCTTGTATCGATCCGGCGCTCCACCGAGCCCAGGGAGAGTGGCGAGCGTGAACGACGGCCCACCGTCATCCGCGAGCTGATTCTCGTAGAGCGCGTTCGTTGGTACTGATCAAGTTTGGATTTTAGGCCGTGCGGACCGAATCCTTGCGCCGATCCAGTAGTCCGACGATCTCTTCGACCGACCAAACGTGATCGGTTAGCCCGGCCTCCATGGCGGGCGTGACGCGCAAGGTTTGGTGAATGCGGGCGAAGTTGTAATAGACGAAGTGCAAATTGATCGCACACCAATGGTTCAACATTTTCTTAGAGTGCCCGTTGGTCAAGCGCGTAAACCGGCGCATGCCCATTCTCAGGGTCAGATTCTGGCGCTCCACAAACGACGTAGAAACGTGCTTACGGTCGGGAGCGCCCTTAATGGTTTGCCGACGAATACCGATGCACTCGGCCGGGCTGTACCGTACTTCTGATCCCTCGGGGGCGGCTCCATAGAGCTTAACAAGCATGGCATAATCGACCTCAGCGCCAAACGCCTCTTCGACGGCGATTAGATAGGCGTTGTGGCCATCGGTAGTCAGTTGCACGCGATTCCGCAGGCGCCCGGCCAGGTCCGACATGAACTCAAAGGCCGTCCCCGCGTCGCGGCTGCCAACACACCAAGAGATCGCCAGCTTGCTCTGCGCCTCAATTCCTACCCACGTCCAAACGTCCCCATAGCCGAACTCGCCTCTCTTGGCGGGAGGGACGTTCTTGGCTTTGGCGTATACGAATGACCATGCCTCGTCGCACTGAACCCGCTTCGCGGGCACATCGCGAACGGCCGAATCGTGGAAGCGATGACACGCAGCGCCCAGATCCACGATCAGCTTTAGCACCGTGGGTAGCGACACGCCGGTAATGCGGCACGTGGCGCGGACGCTGTTTCCATCCACCAAGCACCGGACAACCGCGGCCCGTTCTTCCGTCGTCAATTTGTTCATGTGTGGAGTATATGCTTGCTCGGCTACGCATGCAAGTCGTTTCTTTGGTAATTCGAGTGATCGGCGCGGCCATTGCCGCCAATGCGGAACGGCCGCGCCTAGAATAGATCGTCGATGGTGGCGATCTCGCATTAGCCATAATGGAATGGCTAATGACGCCATTGGCTCGTATACTGCCCGCGCTAGAGGGTGCTCATAAGGTGCCCTGTGGTGGAGCTAGTCGGAGTTGAACCGACCGGGCGAGGGTCTCTAATCCGTACCCGGCGAACCTGCTAGCCCCGATGTTATGTGAAGCGACCGGGGAGGAGATCCGCCAAGATGGCCTCCCCCGGTCGCTTCAGTTTTCTTCGCTCGCTCCTTGCTCCAACTTGCCTTTCGCCGCTAGCACTTGGGCGATGCCAGCGAAAAATGCTGAGATTCGGTCTGGCGACCATGCCGAGAACTCGCGCATATCTACGCGCACACCGACATGGAATTGGACGACGCCCTCGGTCGGTTGCGCGAAGGCCGTGGCGACCGACGACGCCGCCTTCGGAGCGGTCGCGACCGTGGCTTCTCTGGGCTCCATGGTCGAAGGTTGCTCGCCGGATGACGCGGATCGACTAACGGAGCCCGGGACCGATCGCAGCTGGTTGCCTTCGCGGACGACCAACCCAGAAGCCTCCAGGTACCCGATGAGGAGCGCCAATTGGTTCTCGTATTCCGGCTTCGCGCTAGCTGCCAGGGCGAGACTCTGAATGGCGTCCTTCATGTCTAACGCGCCAAACGAGATCAGCGGGTTGAGCACCCTTCCGAACCAGGTTTCCGCGATCAGCGGGCGCAGCTTGTGGGCCGCAGTGTCCGGATTCCACTCATACGACCGCTGAAAATCAATGACTTCGGCTGCCGGGATGAAGCCGCCATCCGCCTTCCTAATGAAGCCGTTTTGCAGAAAAAACGCATTGGCTAGGGACGTCGTGGTCTCCGACATCTTCACGATACCGGCGACGTCCCTGTTCCCGACAGACTTTAAGGTCGGACCGCTGGCGGCAGCGAACGCCCTCAGAATGTCGAGCTGCTTATTGAGGTTGATCCTATCGGTCGGCAGGAACCGAGTCGGGCGTTCTTTGACCGCATCGGCCTTCTTGGATGCGGGCTTGGCCCGCTTCGTAGACTTGGACGCTTGCGCGGTTGCTTCAGTCATGATGGCCTCCTTTTGAGATCCGCCAGGCCGAAGCATATACCGATTTGATCCTCTCGTTCAAGGATCAAATTTGGGCCGCATGAATCTCAGTTTGGCCTGAAGCCGACCTAGCTCTTCGGCGCCCGCTTCCACCTTGTTTTGGCGGCCTTCTTGGCGATCGCGGAGCGTCGGGCAGCGGTCAGATTCGCTGCTCTGGCCTTGCCGCCCTTGGCGGCCCCAAGCTTCGAGAGCGCGCGGGCAGCATCGGACGAGGGGTTGGACGTGGTTTCGCCGGTGAGGCGGCTCACCACGTCGAAGGCGAGGCGGTTAACGTCGGTGAGGCCCTTCCGTCCGCGTGGTGTAGCGGCCATGGTGGGAACCTACACGATTCCGCTTGGGCGTCAAGAATCCGGGCTTCTAAACTTGATCAGTACCCGTTCGTTGCACCGTTCGGGAACGAATAAGCGATGTTGGTAACATAGGCATCGAGATCGCCGTCGTCGTCGACGTCGACCCAAGCGCAACTCCCTCCGAACACCGATGTGGACTGAACCGCCCCGGACGCGGCCGCGACGTCGGTGAACGTGCCGTCGGCGTTATTTCGAAAGAGCTGAAGCGGCAGCCCGCCACGCCGCGTTTTCAAGATGTCGTCGGTCCCGTCGCCGTCGTAGTCGGCCACGCAGACGGAATTCCCGACGCCGTAACGATAACCGAATGCGACGGGCGTCCGGTCGGTCATAGGGCCGGACGTGCTGACGAGGTACGTGAACGCGGCCAGAGCCGTGGTGGTAACGCCGTTCGGATTCGTCACTTTGACGTCGACCGCGCCTGGCGGACCGGGCGGAAGCCGCGCCTTCAGTGCGGCGCAGCGGTACGCCGCGTCGCAACGATCTGCGGCCGCCGGCGAAGCGGGTGCCCACGTGCCATCGGACAGCCGGACGTCGACTCGGGCGCCCGGCATGAAGTTGCTGCCGTCGATCCAGACGTACCGGTTCCGATGGCTCCAACCCGTATCGGGATACAGCCTGTTGACGATTGGGGCAATGCTGGAGCCGCTGGGAACGGCTTGAGCGAAGACGGCGTAAAAGTATCCGGCGCCGGCCACGAAGTCGCGTTGCTCCACCTCAATGTCCAATCGGCGGCCGGGCCCCATCTCGCAATACGAGATCCAGCTCCGCGGATCCCGCCCCGTTTCGTCACGAGACTCGTTGACGCCGATGAGATTCCCTCCGTCGTAGAGCGAGAGCCTGGTTCGCGACCAGAAGGCGGCGCTCACCAGCACGGGAACGATGCTTGCCCCGTGGAATGCCGTGGCGACTACGTAGCAGGTGCCGGGGACCGTTTGAAACGAGTACCAATCCCGATCGAACGGGACGTGCGTGGTCGCCAGCTTCGAGTAACCGAGTGCTAGCGGTGATGCTGTCGCTGCGCTGCCGTTCGGTTCATAGAGGTCGGGATCGCTGCCCGTTCGGAAGACGGTGATGTCGATTCCAAGCGTAGGCACACCGTCTTGAACTTGGACGAGCGAGCCGTTCGCGAAGAGCTCGGGAGAAAAATCGAGATTGCGGATCGGATTCGAGCGATACGGCGTCGACGAGAGGATGTAAGGGTCGGTCGTCAGGGGACGCGCGATGACGGTGTACGTCCCTGCCGGCAGCTCAAAGATCGTGTAAGCGCCGCCGGCGCCCGCAACGGCACCGCTCCTACTGTCCCCCGACGCGCTCGTCGCGACGACGTACGCGTAGGGAATCGGAGATCCATCCTGAAACCGAACGGTCCCGTTGATCGATCCGCGCGTCGATGTACCGTCGCCGTATACGTGCCGGCCGAACGTGACATCGTCCAACGAAACGTCTCGTAGGATGGTGCCCGGCCCCGGCTCCGGGTACATGGGCTCCCCAGAATCGAGCGATGCGTCGAGACCGAGCCACGACCCGAAAGCGCTCAGTGCCGCCGACTCGGCGTCGACGACATTGTCCTGCGTGTAAAGCCCGAAGAGATCGGCGGGCCATTGAAACGCCATCGCGTCGCAAGTCGTGTCGGCCTCCTCCATGACACCCGTCAGGGTGTCGTAGATGGTGGCGGTCGTACACGGCACTCCGGGAGTGAAATAAGGGCTATCCGACTCTTCGACCCAACCGAATTCGTTCCGTCCGTTTCCGATCGACGGTGAAACCCGGTCCACCGTCGCCTCGAACATGAAGTCGATTCGAGCGTGATCGATCGCGTTCCACGTCGCTCCCGCGTTTCGGACTGCTTGGTGGACATCGTGTCCATCGACGACAGTCGGGCCGATCAGGTGGACGGAGAGTTGATTTGAGATCCAATGTCGGTCCGCTCCACTCGGGGTCTTCCCAGGCACGTACGCGAGCGCGAACCCGCTCAGAAACATCTGCAGAGCGCATCCCAGCACGATCCGAAGACGCATGACGACCATCTGAGGCGGCGATCGGGACCGGGATGGCTCGCTGCGGCGCTCAACGTCCGGGGAACGGTGGCCGACGCACACCTTCGATCAGACTCTTGACGAGCCGCAGATCGATGGTTTCGACGAAGCGGCCGGATCCGCTCCCGGGAACCGAGCCCGCACCGACCGCCGCGAGACCTGCCGGTGAAAGAAGTCTTGTCGAAGCGAATTCCAGCGTGACGGATTCGGCTCCAGCCTCGCATCGAACGACGGATCGACCGCCGGGGTCATTGATGGGTACGTACCGATCGCTCCGCCTGCGCAGGAAGAGCAAGACGTTTTCGCCGATCGGCGGCAACACCGCGCCCGCCGCCCCTGAGACTTCCCACGTTCGAAGCCGGGGACGACCGTCGATCAGTTCGTAGACCGTCCCCCCTGGAATCAGCACTTCGGCGTCCCCTTCCCGACACGAGGCGTCGCTCGCCAAGAGACACTCACGAACACGGACGCGATAAGGCGTGAACACGAGCCCGGTGGCGGCGTCCTTGATGCCGAGATGCGTTTCTTGGCCAACCGGAAGCCACGCCATCTCCCCGCTCTCCCCCAGCATGGTCGCGACGACAATCCGATCGCTCAACCTGACCAAGTCTTCGAAGGTCAGGCCGCCGCCGCGAGAGAGAGCGGCGCTTGATGTGGACGGCTCGGAAACGACGAGGATCGCGGAAAGGATCAGGCCGACCCGTCTCACCTGGGAACTCGGATGATCGCACCCCTGCCGACGCCGTACTTCTCGACCAGCCGTTCGAGCGTCGGCCGTCCGAGCTCGAGCAGCGCCCGTTGGTACTCCGCCACCCAGGCGTCGTCGTGGGGATCGAAATGTGCGAGCAGGGTCTTCATAGGTTCTCGAGGCGCGATGTCGGTCTGGAACCAGGCGTCGATCGGACTGACGTCCGCCGCGGAAGCTTGCCGTTCAGCCCAGAAGGCGAGCAGAATGCTGTGAGCGAGCGAGGCAAGATCGGTGTCGTATGCCGCGCCGAGCCAGTATCGCGCCCGCTGGGGCGGCACGGCCGGACAGAACTCGATCCTCGGGCTCTGCGCAGTGCGGGTCGGCGACAAGAGCGCGATCATGTGGTTGATGACCGGATTGCGGGAAGGCCCGGCGACGGTTTGCGTTCGCCCATGAGGAGGCTTCGTTCGAAGGGCTTCAATCGTCTCCGCAGCGGACTTCGCCCGCTCGTTGGGCGCGCCGAAGCTCAGGCGATAGATGCGTTGCGGCACGTAGTTGGCGGTTTCGTTCCCCCCTCCTTGAAAGAGAATCCACCATGGATCGGACTCGTTGGTCTTCAGCAGCATGTCGGACGGACCGAGCTTTGAGACGGAACCGCCGGTCGCTCGATCGAGGACCTCATGCCAGAACGCTGTGGTCCCGTCGGTCCTGTAGAACCACTCGATGAGCAGGAGCTCACGCCGCACTTGAACGGCGGTCGCGACCGAGGCATCCGTCATAACGCCGGCGACATCGTCCAGGCTCTTGAACGGCTCGAGGCGATGGGTCCAAACGACGGGATCCTTGCCGCGGAGCAGTCGGGTCGCGCTATAGGCGTACACCCGCCCGAGTCGAGGATTGGCGTAGTAGAAGTCGTCTGCCGGACCGCACGCGAGCGTCGCGCGCGCGAGGCCCGCCACATTTTCAACAACGATCGACTTTCTCGACTCGCCTCGGATGACCTCGAGTCTGGCGTTCGTTCCCTTGTCGAGCGTCACTTTGATTCCTCCGGGAAGCGAGCACGACGTTGGAACTCCACGATCGCCGGTGACCGGGTTCGACAGATCGAAGCCTCGCGGGTCGTCGACCTCTCGGACCTTCTCGAGAAGCAATACCGCGTCGGATGTGGTGACGAAGTGGGAGCAGAGTACCAATGCGAAGAGGTTCATGACCTGCTCAGCGAGCTCAAGACCCCGGAGTGAGGCATTCCCAACTGACGCAGCGATAACAGGTGCTGAAACCGGGGACGCACTCGTAGATGTCGAGGTCGGCGGTCGAGTTCGGGTGGGTTCCACACGCGACACATCGGTCCGAGACTGGAGCGATTGCCGGATACCCGGCGCTGATCGAACCGCCTTGCTCGGAAACCGAGTCCAGACGGATCGTGCCGTGATCGAACGTCGGCGGCGGCATAGACCGCGGCTGCTCCAAGATCACGGACGCGGAGGGGGACGACCATGCGAACAGGGCGCTGTCGTGACGCGTCTTTGAGCCCGCGGATACCGCACCGGGGATGAGGATCGCGCTCGGGTCTTCAATAACGAGATCGCGGTCCGCGGCGCGCGCGTGAACGCGAGGACCTTCGAATCGGACCGCACCGCCCCCTCGGCGGACGAGCGTGATTCCACCCATGGCGGGCGCTTTGTCGATGATCAATGAGAAGTTCGCGTCGTCGTGGGCTCTGAGCGTCGTCGTGCCCTCGGGATTCTCGGGACACGGAAACGTCGGGCTGCAGATGCAGCCTTCACATCCGCAACCGGTGCAACCGGAGACGCAGGAGAGGGCGTCGATCGACTCTTCGCTATTCTGCCAGGAGGCGCATGTGCAGCAGGAGCGCGGATCGTATTCGAAGATCCTGGCGCCGCGGAATGGGACGAAGATCGTCCCATCGATCGGGCCGCGCTCGGGCGCAATGGCTGTAGGACCGCGGACGACGAATGACTGGCGAGTCCCGTCGGCGCGGCGCCACGCGATGACCGATCCCACCGCACTTGCTTGCACCGTCGGAGCGACCGAGGACGGCACGACGAGGCCCTCGACGACGGAATGACCAGCGTTGTCAGCTGCCGAGCCGGAGACTACGTACCAGAAATCGGTCGTCCCCGAGTGCGCGGTCGCGGCCTCGGTCGGCTGGGACCGCGTGGGGGCCGAGTGAACCGC
>JACXTT010003936.1_pt1 | contig 22395 bp, 18 predicted proteins | sample 9270951 | NCBI WGS metagenome assembly JACXTT01 (sample SAMN15532306, study PRJNA645909) | rock metagenome | isolation source: weathered quartz diorite | place: Puerto Rico | collected 2017-06-21
GGCGTGCGCAACGTGTCACCGGGGGGGGATTGGCCGAGAATGCGGACAGTGGCGGCGGGGGAATGCAGCCAGACCCAGATATGGGGCCCGAAATCGCCCAGCAGGTCGAGGGCAGGAGCAAAACCCCCGGCGAACCGCCAGAGAGGATGTGGAAGTGGACGGGGAGCGTTCTCTTGCTGCTCGTCGCTGCCCTCGGCGCTTTTCTGCACGTGCGCAGCGCGCTTTGTACGATCTGGAAACTCGCCCCTCCTGCGGGTAACGGCTGGCTCGGCATGCTCTGGGACTATGCTCTTTCGCTCATCATGGTTTGCATCACCGCCACCATGCTGCTCGTCTCGCTCGCTTGCGGGCTGGTCATTCCTTACCTGCAAAAAACCATGCAAGAGCACCGCCTCGACGACGAAAGTTACTGGCCCTCGGTCGAGATCGGCAGCTCCTTCTTCTTTCTCACGCTTCTCTTCGCGGCATCTTATCGCATTCTTTCCGGCGGACGGATCGGCTGGGGCTACGTCACGTATGGCTCGATCATCGCCTCGGTGTTATTCGGAGTCGGCAAGACGCTGCTGAGCTACTACATCGTTTACAGCGGCACCGCGACGATGTACGGAGCGGCGGGTTCGCTAGTCGTGTTCCTGGTTTGGGTCTACTACTCGTCGCAGATTCTTTTCTTCGGCGCGGAACTGATCCAGGCGCGGCGCACCCGATATGAGTGGCTGTACGGGCAGAAGAGTGATGCGTGAATGCGTTTAGCGCTCGCGCTGCACATGCAGCAATTGCCTGCGTCGCGCGGGCGCTAAACGAAGACCGAACAATTCTATTTCCTACCGATGCAGAAAAGATGATGCAGCGTGCGAATGAAGATCTGGCCTTGCGAGACGGCGGGGGACGAATAGCACTCATCGCCAAGCGGGTTTCGGCTCACGACCTCGAATTTGCCATTGCCAGGCAGGACGTAGGTGACGCCGTCGTCGTCGGTGAGATACACGCGGCCATCGGCGAGAATCGGCGACGCGCTGTGATGCTTTCCGAGTTGTTCCATGAAGGTGCGGTTGCCGGTCTGGGACTCGAAACTGGAAAGAAAGCCCTGATCGGAGATCATGTAGAAGAACTTGCCGACGGCGAGCGGCGACGGTACGTACGAGGCTTTGCGGGAGGTCGTCTTGCTTTCGTGCCAGTGGATGTGAGTCTTGGTGATATCGCCCGTGCCATCGGGGCGGATCGTGAGATTGTGATACGTGGGAAAGCCGGCCGTCATGAAAAACAGGCCGTCGCCGTAGACGAGCGACGCGACGTATTGTTCGGTTGGGCCATTGATAATCCAGATCGGCGCGCCGGTGTCGGGATCATAGCTGGTGACGGTCTCGCTGCCCGACAGGACCATCTGCGTCTTGCCGCCGGCGTTTACGATGAGTGGCACGCAATACGAACGCGTGCGGCGCGGGCGGTCGATGCGCCACTTCTCGGCCCCGGTCGCCTTGTCGAGAGCGACGATGTACGCCTCGGCATCCTGATCGCCGTTGATGATGACCTTGTCCTTGTGCAAGATCGGCGACGCGCAGAAGCCGTGCGGCGAGTAGAATCGGCCCGGAACCTTTTCCCACGCCTTGTCGCCGGCAAAATCGTACGCAGCAACGACCATCTCGGGAACGAGATCTGGGGAGATGGAGCTCTTGATGCGTGGCTTGGAGGCGGGACCATCGTTATCGGCCTTCTTGCGCAGGCGCAAGAAGGAGACGTAGACGAATTTGCCGTCGGTCGCCGGTGTCGAGCTGGAGGGGCTATTGAGCTTGTGCCGCGGTTCCAGGGGAGAGACGGCGACTTCGCGCTGCCAACGAATCTTGCCATCGCGGCGATCGAGGCAAATGAGTATGCGCTTCTGGTCCTTGAGCAAACAAGTCGTGAGGAAGATGTGATCGCCGTGAACGACCGGCGACGAGTGCCCGTTGCCGTCGATCGGCGTGCGCCAGGCGATGTTCTCCATCGTCTCGACCCCGGTCTTTTTGTCGATCGCGACGCTCCACTTGATCGGCAGGTTCTTCTCGAGCGAGCTGCCATCGAGGCGAGGTCCGCGCCAGGCGGGCCAATCTTCCGCGTGGACAAGGCCAGCAGTCAAAGGGACAAGGAACATCGCGAGAAGTCGTTTCATGGCACGCAAACTCCAAGGTGTGATGAATCGGCAGGGCAATGGCAGGCAGGGTGTTTATGATAACCGAAGAATTGCGAAATGCCAGTGGAAATTGCCATCGTCGTTTAGCGTCCGCACGACGCCGCGCGAACATCAAACGGACACCGGCGTCTCAGGCCGCCTTGCGTTGTGTCGCGACGGGCGGCTGATGTTTCCAGCGGCGGTGCAGCCAGAAATACTGCACGGGGTCGAGGCAGATCATCCGTTCGATGGCGGTGGTGAAGCGCTGTGTGATGGCGAAGGTCGCATCGGCGTGATTCTCGAAATCTTCCGGCCGAATGAGGTCCATGAGGCGAATCTTGTATTCGAGCAAGCCGCCGGTCTTTTGAAAACCGACGACGGCGATGACGGCGCCGGTGCGCTGCGCCAGGCGCGCGATGGCCTTGTGCGTGGACGCGGGGCGGCCGAAGAAATCGACGAACATGCCGTTGACGCCGGCGTCCTGATCGCCCAACGTACACAGCGTTTCGTTGTTGGCGAGCACCTCGTTCATGCGGCGGATATCGCCGGCTTTCGCCAGAACCTTGTGCCCGGTCAGCTCGCGATTGGACCGAAGCCACTCATCAAGGTACGGATTATCCAGCGGCCGCGCGACCAGGTGCGAACGAATGCCAGCCAAGCCCAAGCAGTGGGCCGATAGTTCCCAGTTGCCGTAATGGGCCGTCAGCACAATCACGGGGCGTTTCGCATCGATCTCCGCTTTCATTGGCGTATACTCGGCGTGATCCACATAGCGCCGGGTAGTGCGCGCGGTCACCTTGCGCGGCATCAGCATTACTTCGAGGACAATGGATGCGAAATGGCGATAGACCTGAAGCGCCATCGCGTCAAGTTCCGCGTCGCTGTATCGACCGGGAAAAGCATGGCGAAGATTGTCGATTACGACATCGCGCCGGCGGCGCGTGAAGCGGAAGACGAGAGACGCCATCGAGTCGAAGAACCACCATGCAATACCAGGGGAGACGCCTTGCAAGACGCAGACGCTGACGCGTAAGCTCAGATAGATCACGTAGTCTATCCAGGGCGAGCGAGGCTTGGCCATGAGGATCCCTCCTCCATCGCATGTATCTTGTTAAGCCTTTGGCGACATGAATTGCTGCCCCCGAATCTCAGCGCGGGGAGTAATATTTCTTTATCGGCTGCTGGATGGGAAGAACTTTACTCGTTTTCAGGCTCTGCCCGAGAACGAAGGACTATTCACATGGAGAATCTTTACTGGCTGCTCCCGTTTTTCGCCGTCGTGGGGCTGGCGTTGCTCTTCTGGCGACTGCGCAGCAAACGGACGTCGGCTTCACTCGCACGAGCGCGAGCGCAGTTTCAGCACGAGCGTCCGCGACTGGAGACACTCTTTCTGTGGACGGCTGGGCAATCGGGCAAGCCGCGCGGCCTGCACTGGAAGGGATGCCAGTGGAGCGAATTAGTTGCCTGGGTGCGCGACAAAGAGACCGGCCAACTGCTGGCGCTGGTCGGGGTGACAATCTCGTTCGAGGCGATCGAAGGCGGCGATATGGAGGGAGTTGAGGCGGTCGGGAATCTGCGTAATGCGTCAGCGGTGTTCTTCTTTCAGGACGGCCAATGGCAGACGGCCGGACGTGCCATATTCAACCTGAATCCGGACGAGGCACTCGCGCATTTTCAGAGCGGATATGAACGGGCTTCCGGAGATGAATAGCGTCGCATGCGCTATTCCGCCGGCGAATGCCCGACCAGCGTCAGGCCGATGCCGATGCTGGTTCCGGTGGCTTTGCCGCCGACGACGAGGTTGGCCCTGGAATTGAGAACCCAGTGATTCTTGGCCTGGGCGGCGAGGCTCGGTTCCTTGCCCGGCTTGTTGTTGGGCCAGAGCATGAAGACGCCGGGATGGGCCAGGTCGAGGCTGTCGCCGCTCCGGTCGTGCAATGCCTTGGCCTCCATGAGGGCGGGCTTGGTGTCGGCATTCGCCTTGATTACCAGCACGAATTCGTGGAAGTCGGAAACGTCGGCCGTGTGCTTGCCATCCGTCGGCTGGAACGCCAGGCGCATCGTGTAGACGCCCGTCTTGATTTTCTGTTTGCGGTAGTCGGACCAATCTTTGTGAAACTGGACGACACCGATGATCTCGGTCTGCTTCACTTCCTTGAAGGTGACGCCGGTCTTGATCTGTTCCGGCGTCGCGTCGGCGGAGATGTCCTTGCGGAACCACACGTCGCAGATCGGCTTGTCGGCGCCGTCCAGCAGCTGAACCGATGACTCGGCAAGCAGCTTCTGAATCGGCTCGCTGACGTCTTTGGGGATTGGTGTGGCGGCCGTCTTGATGGAATACTTCTTGCCTTCCTGCGCCGACACGAACGTGATCGCGCAGACGCTAAAGCAACCAAGCGCAAGCCAACGCGTGACGTGGATCATCGGTGACGCATCTCCAGAAAACGCCACTTGCGGTTGAGCGTTCACGTGGCGCCGCGCGAACGCTCAACCGCAAGCGGCTAATACAAGGTATTATCGAACTTCGAACGAGCCGACATAGGCAGCGCGGCGATCGCTGTCGCTCCAGGTTTCGCCCAGGCCAGTGCCGCGGAAGGCGTGCTCGACGACGCCGGCGGGAGTCGCTTTGACGTTGCCGGCGAGCGGCGGGTAGAACGCGAACTCGTTGCCGCAAATCTTGTCGTGCTCGCCGTCGAGGCAGCGCGTCTTCAACTTGGCAACTCTGGCGTCGAGTTCGAAGCAAGCGTTTACTTTGCACGGGCAGCCGACTAGGTTGATCGGCTCCGCATGAACCTTGACGACGTTTTGCAGCAGCTGTCCGCCTTGCTCCCTGGCGAAGCGGACGAGGGCTTCGCGCTGGGCCGCGTTCGCCTTGCTATCCACGATGACTACGGCCTTGGCGGGGGAGCGCTGTTCGAGGCCGAGGGTGTTGGCCGCGCAGACGACGGCGACAACACTGAGGCCGTCGAGCGAGACATCGCCGGCCTGCCCCTTGTCGATGCGCCAGGCCATGACGCCTTGCTTGCCGCCGATGTTGAAGTCGGCATTGGCGAAGCAGGGGCCGGTCCAAACATCGCAGGTGCGGGCCTCGACGTACATGCCTTTGGCCTCAATGGCGACGGCCTTGTTGGCGGCGGTGGTTTGCGTGGCGGCGGCGAGGCTCAATCCAAGAGCCAAGATGCCGAACAGAATCTTGCGCAGCATGGTAATTTCTCCCAAGGAAAGAGGCGAAGGCGGGATGTTGCTATTGTCAACGACCAATGCGCCGCCGTCAAGGGCGAATCTCCCGTGGGACATGATTCCAATTCGGTTATAGCATGACCTTGCCGCTTGCGGCTTTGCTCAACGATCCATTCCTGCTTGGCGACGGCATCGGAAGCGGGCGGCCTAACCCACTTCAGGAGTGTTCCATGTTGCGTCCTTCACTGTTTGATCGATTCGCCAAGTGGTCCGCACGCAAGACTGGACAGTCCATAGGATTCGCGCTAGCCATCGGCGTGGTGCTCGTCTGGCTTGCCACCGGCCCCATCTTTCAATTCAGCGACACTTGGCAGCTCGTCATCAACACTGGCACGACCATCGTAACCTTTTTGATGGTGTTTCTCTTTCAGAGCACGCAGAATCGCGATACCGCGGCCATTCACGTCAAACTGGATGAGTTGATCCGCGCCGTCCAGGGCGCGCACAACGCCCTGCTCGACCTGGAAGAACTCGGCGAGGATGAACTGGGCCGCATCCGTTCCAGCTATGAACGGCTGGCCGAACTGGCGCGCGAAGAGATCAAGAAGGGCAATCGCGACGTGGACACGCCGGAACTTGACAAGGACGATGACGCCGGCGCGTGATGAGGCCTCGTAACGCACTCGGATCGCTTTCTCGCGAATCGTGTTGCCATGCGCGATGAACTGACGATACAATCAAGACCATGAGCAGACCTATTGATACCTCGATTCTCGAACATTTGTTGGAGCCAGTGAGCCAGAGCCTCAACCGAGAGGCGGCTGAGAAACTGGTTCGTCTGAGGGTTAGCGCCAAGGCACAGGCCCAGATTGACAAACTCGCACGAAAGTGCAATGAAGGTCGACTTACCAAGGACGAACGTGCGGAGTACGAATCCTGGGTTGGGGCAATTGACCTTGTCGCGATCCTTCAGGCCAAAGCTCGTTCCCTTCTTTCCCGATCTGCCAAAACATGATAAGCCGACTGTTGCGCAGGTTCGTCCGTCGGCGAGCGGGGAATCGCTGTGAATACTGCCGCTTGGCGCAGGAGTCTGCGCCGCTTGTGCGTTTTCATGTCGAGCACATCCTTCCGAAGCAACATGGTGGCGACGATTCGGCGAATAACTTGTGCCATAGCTGCGCTCGATGCAATTTGAGCAAAAGGCCAAATCTGGCCGGCATTGAACCCGACACGGGCAAACTCGCTCGATTGTATAACCCCCGCACTCAGAATTGGAACCGCCATTTCCGCTGGTCTGGCGTTCTGCTGCTGGGACTCACGAGGACCGGCAGAGCGACGATTGCCGTGCTCGACATCAATCATCCCCAGCGCGTCAAGCTCCATCGTCGCCTCCTTGAACAGGAAGACTCTCCTGCTTGACCCCTGCGTCGCTCTCTCTTGCAATCCGCCGCTTGCCGCGTCACAATAACCGTATCGTCCGCATGTCCGCGAAATTGGAATTCGAGGTCTCCCCATGCGTCATCGGCTCCTGGCGTGGTTTCTGATCGGCGTGTGCGTCGTATCGCTGTCGATATGGTACCCGCACCGCACGGCCGATCGCACGCCCGAGGTGCCGCGGCCGCTATCCAAGAACAAGAATACACTCGCTGTCGATTACAATCGCGATATCTTGCCGATCCTGTCGGGCAAGTGCTTCACCTGCCACGGCCCCGACAGCGCAGCGCGCAAGGGAGGCTTTCGACTCGATCTGCGTGAAGTTGCTACCAAGAAATTGAAATCGGGCGATACGCCGATCGTGCCGGGCCAGGCGTCGGCCAGCGAAGTGGTGCGCCGCATCTACGAAGAGGAAGACGAGCGGATGCCGCCGAAGAAGGGGGGCAAGCCGCTCACCGAGAGCGAGAAGGAACTTATCAAACGCTGGATCGATCAGGGGGCGGACTACAAGCTGCACTGGGCGTTCGCCCGGATCGAACGGCCCGCAATTCCCGCCGTCAAGGACAAGGCGTGGGGCAAGAACGAGATCGATGCATTCATTCTGCATCGGCTCGAGGCAACGGGGCTCAAGCCATCACCGCCGGCCGACCGCACCACGTTGATACGCCGGCTGTCGCTCGATTTGCGCGGGCTGCCGCCGAGTTTGAAGGAGGTCGATGAGTTTCTCGCGGACAAGGCGACCGATGCCTACGATAGACTCGTCGATCGCATGCTCGCCTCACCTCATTACGGCGAGAAAATGGCGGTCCTCTGGCTCGATCTCGCCCGCTACGGCGATACCAGTGGCTATCACATGGACAGCACGCGGCAGATGCACCTCTGGCGCGACTGGGTCATCAGCGCTTTCAATCGCAATTTGCCCTTCGACCAGTTCACCATCGAGCAACTCGCCGGCGATCTCATGCCCGGCGCGACGACCGAGCAAAAGATAGCGTCCGGCTTCAATCGCAACACCCGCTATAACGAGGAGGACGGCGTCGATCCCGCGGAGTACCACGTCCGCTACAACATCGATCGCACCAACACGCTCGGCCAGGTCTGGCTCGGCTTGACGCTGGGCTGTGCCGAGTGCCACAGCCACAAATACGATCCGATCTCGCACAAGGAGTACTACCAGCTCTTCGCGTTTTTCAACGGCATCAAGGAACCGAGCGTTTCAGGCCCGGCTGCGCACGGCAAGCCGTTGCCGCCGATCCTGCGCGTGCCGACGCCGCAACAGACGGGCGAACTTGGAGGCTTGCGCACCCATCTGGCCATTGTCGAGAAGGCCATCGAGAAAGAGCTCCGCCGTTATGTCTACAAGGACCCCCTCGACGGCAAGGACGGCACGGCAAGCCCCGCGGTATCGCAAATCGCCTGGGAGCTAAAGGAGAAGGGCAATGATCGATTGCCCGCCGACGTTAAATCGGCCCTCAAGACCGAACGAGAACAGCGCAGCGATGCTCACAAGAAGACGCTGCGAGATTATTACCTGCGCAAGGTCAACGACGAGGCGCGCGAGGTCTTCGGCCTGCTCGAGGAGGACGTGGCCGACATCGCCATGAAGACCAAGAAGATTGAAGACGCCATCCCGTACACGCTCATCAGCGAGGAGACGCCGAAAGCGCCGGTCGCGCACGTGCTGATTCGCGGCGATTTCCAGAATAAGGGGGCCGAGGTTGAGCGCGGTGTCCCCGTGGTCTTGCCGCCGTTGCCGAAGGATGCTCCGAGCAATCGCCTCGGCCTGGCGCGCTGGCTGGTTCGGCCCGATCATCCGCTCACGCCGCGCGTCACGGTCAACCGCCTGTGGGCGCAAATGTTCGGCGACGGCCTCGTGCGCAGCATCGGCGACTTTGGCACGCAGGGGGATTTCCCGTCGCACCCGGAGCTGCTCGATTGGCTGGCCTCCGAGTTCGTGCGCAATGGCTGGAACCTCAAGCAAGCCTTGCGCACCATCGCCCTGTCGTCAACTTATCAGCAGGCGTCGCATTTCACGGCCGGTGCGAAGGCCGACCCGCACAATCGCCTCTGGTCGCGCGCTTCGCGCTATCGTTTGACTGCCGAGGAACTGCGCGACGCCGCCCTGGCAGTTGCGGGGTTGCTCAATCCAAAAGTCGGCGGGCCGTCGTTCATGCCGTACCAGCCGCCCGACTTTTACAAGAACAAGAATGAGCATTGGCCCTGGACGGCGAGCGAAGGGGACGAGCAATATCGCCGCGGTCTGTATGCGTTCTGGCGGCGCACCGCGCTGCACCCGATGTTCGCGATCCTCGATGCCCCCAACCGCGAGGAATGCACCGCGCTGCGGCCGCGCACCAACACGCCCTTGCAAGCCCTGGTGACGCTCAATGATCCGACCTTCGTCGAGGCGGCGCGCGTCTTCGCCCAGAAGCTGTTGACGCATGGCCCCAAGGATCTCGACGGCCGGCTCGCGTTCGCCTTTCGCAGCGTGACCTGCCGGGCACCAAGCGACCGCGAGCTGGAAGTGTTGCGCGGCCGCTTCAAGCTGCAATACGATCGCTTCAAGATCGACCCGGACGCCGCCTCGAAGTTCGTCAATGCCGGGCAATATCCTCGCGACGCTGCCCTCGATGTTAGCGAGCACGCCGCCTGGACATCGCTGGCAAACATGCTGCTGAACCTGGATGAGGCGCTGACGCGCGAGTGACTGCTACGCCATACGCGGCAAACAAGGATACTGGCCCATGCAGTGGAAACTGCACGACCTGGGATTTCTGCCGACGACCGACCCGGTTGCGTGCCTGGCCTGCCCAGACTTCGCGTCGGTCGAGCGGCTTGGCGCCGAGCTGCCGCGCCTGGTCAGCGAAGGCACGTTTCGCAAGGTGAGCGGAGATTATCTCGCTGCGGCGATTGACTGGGACGCAGCCCTGGCTGGCATGGCCGATCCGCACGTCGAACGCCTGTTCAAGCTCTTCAGTTATTTCGCCAGCGCCTACGTTCACGGGCCCGGCATGCCGACGGTGAACCAGCTTCCCGCCCATCTGGCGGTTCCGCTCGTTCGCATCGCTCGGCAGGTAGAACGGCCGCCGATCCTTTCCTATGCATCCTACTGCTTGCACAACTGGCGCCGCCTCGATCCCGGCGGCCCCGTCGCTCTCGGCAACCTGGCGCTGGTGCAGAACTTCTCGATGCTCGGCGACGGCAAATCCGATGAAGACTGGTTCATCCTGGTCCACGTGGACATCGAAGCCCGCGCCGGGGCCGCATTGCAGGCTGTGAACCAGGCGAAGGCGGTGATCGAGCGAGACGATGCCGTTGCTCTGGAGGCCTTGCTCGAAACGACCGCACGCAGCTTGCACGGGATGAACACGACGATGCTGCGCATGCCGGAAGGGTGCAGCGCCGACGTCTACTTCAGAAAGGTGCGTCCCTACATCTTCGGCTTCAACGACATCGCCTACGAAGGTTGCTTCGGCAACGCGCGGCAGACCTATCGCGGCGAGACCGGCGCCCAGAGCTCCATCGTGCCGACGATGCTCATGGCGCTGGGCGTCTGCCACAAGAATTCGCTGCTCACGCAACATCTCGAGGACATGCAGACCTATATGCCGGCGCCGCATCGGCTGTTCATCCGTGAGCAGGTGAGCGTGCGCGAGTTCGTGCTGCGCTGCGGCGCGGGGCGAGTCAAGGAATGCTATAACGAGTGTCTCAACGAACTCATCGCGTTTCGGTCGAGACACTTCGAATATGCTGTCAATTACATCGAGAAGAAAGTGGACAACCCGATCGCGACGGGCGGTACGCCGTATGTCCCCTGGTTGCGGCAGTTGATCGAAGAAACGAAGGAATTCCTGGTGGCATAGACACTGGGAGAACGCGATGGCGAGAGTCCACGATGCCGGTTAACCTGTTACTTCTCAACTTCTCTGCAACCTGCGGAGAAGCTGAGACCAAAAATGCGAATCGTCGAGTAGAGAGGGGACGCACAGCATGGGCTACCAAAGGCAGACCACCAGTGTTTTCCCCTCCCTCTCTAAAATTCCGTACGGCGGGTTTTCCCCAGTACGGCTTCAAACGGAAATTCCGCCGCCACCTTCGGTTGCTCGACGTGAGTTAAGCGCGGCCCGCATGCCTCCGTCGAACAAACCTTATAAGCGGCCAAAGTCCAGTCACCCAGATCACGCGGCCCACCGAAGGGCTAACCGTAGTAGACCGAGTGCACCCGGCCCAAGCGGCACGTTCACCAGCCGAACAGGACGATTCCGTCCAGAGGCCCTTGGCTCCGCAGCGGGTTGTAGTGTCCAGCCGCCTCATCGCTTACTATGGCCTCATCCGAGCCTCTCGCTCTCTTCCACCCACTTATGCATTCGCGGGTGGCTCCTCCAACCCAGGGGCCTGCCTCGGGCGGAGAACGAGAGGGTCCCCAATTTACTCCCCGTTTCTGTACCTGCGTGCCGTCCTCCGTACCCCGGTGGACCGGATGGCTGCCTCTGGCTGTGCTTCACCATCCGCGCTGGCCTTCGCCGCTTTCGTACCGGCTCGGCATCCACATGTGCCACGCACGTCGGTTCTGGCGTGGGTTTCGTAACGAGGCTGCAAGGTTCGCTTTATGCTACGGCCCGCAGGTTTGCACGCCCTTCACCGACAAGGGCTATTACACTCAAGCTTTCACGGGTTTGGATCACTCCACGCCCATGTCGAGTATGACTACGCGGGCAAACAGCCAATTCCCGCGGCCGGACTACCGGCAAGAAACAAGGCATTATGGGCTGCAAACGAAAGCACGAAAAAAATGCCGGGACTGAATCTGAGAACAGAGCGCCGAAATTTCGGCGCTCGCACTAAAGTCTTCAAAGCTCAGTCTTTGCGAACCTCAAAAAAAATCTTCGCGCCGCGCGAAGGAATTGAAGGAACAGTAGTACGAAGCCACCGACTATGGCGCCGATGAACGCGCCCCGAAGGAACCCATTGATGGCGTATTCTTCGGGGGCATGAGTCTCCAGCGGAGTTGGTACGTTTTGATCATGCCCGACGTGGCCAATGATGCCAATTTCGTTCAACGGGAATCCGGCACGTCGCAGCTCATCGATCGTGCGTTCAGCCTTGTCCAAATCGTCGAAAAACGGCGACCGCAGAAGAAACTTCGGTTTTGGTAATCATGGTTGGCTCCTTTGGATCGTGCATCCAGTCAGGAGAACAAAGCAAAAGTTCAGTGTATGCAACGGCCTGCCTGGGAATGAGCAGAGTGCTTCCCGTAGCGCACCTACTCGCTCTTCGAAGCCACCCGCGTCAAGAAGCCCAGCACGGCGACAAAAAGCGCGGATCCGATAATTGACCACACGATCGGAAAATGCACGTCGCCAACATCTAGCCAGAGCAACTCCGGCAAGGTCAACGCGCGCGCCAACCACATGCCGATGAGAGCCCCGATAAATCCAAGGGCGATCGACATCAGGCAACCGCCGCGCGAATATCCGCTGATCGCCATGCCGAGCGATCCACAAATTGCGGCGACAATCAACAGGATGATCAGGTCAAGGAACGTCATGGTGGCACCGCCTTACTTTGGGGCTAGTCCAGTTCCATTCGGATCAGCTAAACAGAATGTCATGTCGGCACCTTGCTTTCGCCCGAGGTTGCGGGCAGCAGACGACCTTGGCGCGCAAGAACCTCGTCTAACGACAGGACGCCGGCGCCCAGGGCGCAGACCTCAAGTAACCCGCCCGTGATGGCCAGGTTCTTCAGAAAGTTCGTCATCTGATACCGTTTGCTCGGCGCCTTGCAGGTCCCAGAAATGGTGAAAGACCAGCGTCGTCGGAATGAGGAACAAGAACAGGCCGATCGCCGCCCAGCGCGTTTGCCAACCGACGAGCAAGGCGAGACCACCGCCGATCTCGACGGCGATCGCCGCTGACAGAAGCAATTGCACGGCTGGCATGCCGCGGGCCTCCATCATTGCCGCCGTCCCGGACCAATTCTGGATTTTCCCGGCGCCCGCCAGCAAGAAAATGGCGCACAGCAGGACGCGCCCCGCCAGAGAAACGCACGCGGAAGTCGTTGGGGACATGGGAGTTCTCCTTGCCGATCGAACGTCTTCAGGTCAGGTATCTTTGAATCTGTTGAACGACCCGGAACCCCGCAAAACTCAGGATGCCCGCAACCAACGCGCCGGCGATACTGACCCACATCGGCACCGGGTGTCCACCGACAAACACGTCCCATTGCGCGACAAGCCGGTAGATGTGCATCACGGCTACCAGCGCGAAAATAACTGACGCAGTTAGGACATAGGTTTTCGCAGTCATGGCTTGCCTTCCTTTCTTCTTGGCGCAACTCAGCGCACCGATCATTTGGACGGTTACAAATACAACAGCAATTCACGTGCCAAGAGAGGCATGCAGGAGCTGCATAACTTCAGCAATTTAGGCGGGGAATTCGACATCAGTCTCGTCACACTTCGGCAAGGAGCCGAAACGGATCTTCCAATAACGCGGCTATCTTGCGAATGAATCGAGCCCCGTCGGCGCCGATGATGACGCGATGTGGGGCGGAACCCGATTGGATCGAGGATCCTGATGCTGAATCCATGACTGCCTACGGCTCGGCAGTATTGGCCCAGCAGCGCAGAACCTCGGCAACGCTCCAGGCCTGGGCGACGCAACCACGCGGCGCGAAGGGACTTTCTGCGTCACAGATTTCGCTGATTGAGCCGACACATTCCTCGGCGAGATGAGCCTCGAAGCCTTGCAAAAAGCGGCGTGCGCCCTGGCGGTCCTCCGGATGGACGCGGATCCAGGCGTCGATGAACGGACCGATCAGCCAGCACCACACCGTTCCCTGATGATAGGCGGCGTCGCGTGCGCGCAAATCGCCATAGTACTTCGCCTTGTAACTGGGATGTCCTGGCGCCAGCGACCGTAAGCCGACTGGTGTCAGGAGTCGGTCTGTCACCACTTTAAGGATGGCAGGCCAATGTTGCTTGTCGAGAACCGGGTGGGGCAATGAAACAGCGAAAATCTGATTGGGCCGACATGCCGCATCCGCGCCGCTTTCGCCGTCGATCACATCGTAAAGATACCCCTCTTCGGCGCACCAGAACCGCTCGTTGAAGGAGCGCTCGGCCTGGTCTGCCTGGCGACCGATGTCGCGGTGACGTTCGTCATTCTCGGCGCGCAGCCAATTTTCGAGAAGCCTCAGTGCATTGTACCAAAGGGCATTGATCTCGACGGCCTTGCCGCGACGCGGCGTGACTACCCAATCGCCAACTTTTGCGTCCATCCAGGTAAGTTGATAGCCCTGTTGTCCCTGGCTCAAGAGCCCGTCGCGCGGATCGACGCCGATGCCGAAACGCGTGCCGCGGCAATGGTGCTCAACGATGTCGAGCAGCGTCGGCAGCAAAAGCCGCAAGGTGGCGCGATCGTTCGTATACACAAGATAGCGATTCAGGGCGTGGAAAAACCAGAGCGTGGCATCGGCGGTGTGGTAAAGGCCTTCGCGTTCCCCCTCAGGAAACATGTTGGGGATGAGGCCATCGCGAACGTAGTGGGCGAAGGTGCGCAGAATGTAACCTGCTTCCGTGTGCCTGCCGGTCGTCAGGGTGAGGCCTTCAAGGCTAATCATGGTATCGCGGCCCCAGTCGGTGAACCAGTGATAGCCCGCGATGACGGTGCGTACTTCGTCGCCGGCGGCGTGGGCGCGGGCCGCTTCTGCGACGCGCCCTGCCGGCGTGATGATAAACTGGTCAGCCGCAAGCACTAGTTGACGCAATGGCCCTGTCTGGAGTCGGGCATCGGCGGATTCTACCAGGCGCAGACGGCGATTCCTCTCCGCTTCCAGTGCCTCGGCCGGCTTCAGCGCCAGCACCGTATCCCAAGCTTCCGTGGAGCCAATGAGAGTGACCTCGTCGTTCGGTGTCAGATCGGCGCGAAAATAGCCGGGGCTCCAGAGTGTGCCACGTGATTCATAGCCTCGGCTTTCTTCAACCCGGTAGAGCAGATCCTCAAGAAGCGCGCTTTGCAGGGTGAAAGCCGGGTGTTGCCCATGCAAGAACAAACGCAATGGCGGCAATGCGGATCCCGCCAGACTGATCTCATGCCGGCTTTCGTGAGAGCGGACGGAATAGACTCCCTGGGGGAAGGGGCCGACCGGTTCCTCGTAAGGACGAAAATGAAGCGCGGGGCGCAGTTTGAGCCGAACCGCTTGTTTGCCTTCCACGATGCGATAGTTGACATAAACCGTATTCTGTTGGTGTGGCAGGAAGACGCGCTTTTCCAGCACAGTTCCGCCGGCATCATACCGCCATACAGGCAATCCCAATTCCAGGCGAAACGACTTCAAGTACGGGAGGCCAGGCACCTTGAGCGGACTGCCGCTGCGCTCCTCCCCGCCCAACACGACCGTGGAGCCATCCGCGAAACGAAGAAACTCGGTGAGGTGATTCAGCATGACGTGGCGGCCGAACGGCGCGGGCAGAGCGGCAATCAGCAGGCTGTGATACCGGCGCGAAGCCACGCCGGCGATTGTGCCGCAAGCATAGCCGCCCAAACCATTGCCGACGAGCCATTCGCGGGTCAAAAGCAACTGCGTTTGATCGAACCGGCATTCCACCGAGGGCCAAGGCAGGATCCAATCAGCCATGATTTCCCCTTCCTTCTTTTTTCGGCGCGAGGACGACGGCCGCTTCGCCAGGTATGCGCCAATGGCTGTCACCTTCGAGCGGTGCATGTCCCGAACCGCCGTAGCGCCAAACCTCACTCGACCAGAGCATTTCCCACACCATGTTTTCCGGTGGCGCCAGCAGCGGCTCTGGCGCAATGAGCAAGCGCAAATCCCGGCCAAGGTTTACGATCAACAGCCGATCGGCCCCGTCAGCAACGAAAAAGCGAAGGACCAACGCATCCGGCCCAAGCACGGCGCCGTCGAGGCCGCGTCGCTTCGGTGCGCGAAAGGCAGGGTCTTCGCGCCGAAGCCGTAGCAGATCCCGATGCAGAGCCACTATTTCGGGATGTGCCTGCCGCTCCGCTTGGCTTAGCTTGCTGCGCGCGAAAGTATCAGGCGCATCCGGGTCAGGAATGTTGTCGAGCAGATCAAAGGCTACCAGATTGGCAAATTGCTGCAAAAACTTGCGCCGGCCTTCCCGAACCCGCGGCGCCAATTCGGCGTTGTGGTCCGCAAAGTAAACAAAGGGACTGGAGCTGCCGAAGTCTTGTCCTTGAAAAAGCATTGGCGTTGCCGGGCCAAGCAGCAACAGCGCCGTCATGGCGCGATATCGGCCCGGACTGGTTACGAGCCGTGCACGCAACCCGCGCGAGGAATTGGCTATCTGATCATGATTTTCGATGAAGCTCACGAAATTCGCAGGCTCCAAGTCAAGGGCGGCATGTCCGCGTCGGGCCTTTTGCCATGTGTATTGCTGTCCTTGAAATAGAAAACCCCATTTGGCAGCCGAAATGAACTCTTGCGGCTGGCCCAGATGATCGTGGAAGTATGCATCGTTTCTGCCGGTCAGCGCGACGATGGCGGAATGATGGAAGTCATCATTGTACACGGCGTCACACCCGTGCCCGCCGGCCGCCACGGAACGCGCCAGCCGTGAGTTTTGTGGTTCGTTTTCAGCAGCGACGAATTTCAGGCGATGCGGCGCCGTGGCGTGAATACGTTGCACGATCTCCGTCAGGATATGGGTCGGCGAAGCATCGAAGATTTGCTGGGTAGCATCGAGTCGGAAACCATCGAGGTGAAACTCGTCGATCCAGTAGGCAATATTGGTCAGAAAGTACTCGCGCACGGGGCCGGCGCCGGCGCCATCGAAATTGATCGCATCGCCCCAATCATTCTGGTAGCGCGCGCTGAAGTACTCATCGGAGAACCGTCGGAGATAGTTGCCGTCCGGCCCGAAGTGGTTGTAAACGACGTCGAGTAACACTCCCAAATTTAGCGCATGAGCGGTGTCGACGAATCGGCGAAAATCGTCGGGACTTCCATACAGCCGGGTTGGCGCAAAGAGATTGACTCCGTCATATCCCCAGCCGAATCGCCCTGGAAAGTCGGCCACCGGCATGATCTGGAGCAGAGTGATGCCCAGATCGGCCAAACGCGGCAGATCGCGTTGTGCGGCTTGCCATGTTCCTTCCGGCGTGAATGTGCCGATGTGCATCTCGTGCAGGATTTGCCCTTGACGAGACACTCCTTGCCAATGCCGATCCATCCACGCGAATGCGGTGGGGTCGATGATTTGCGATGGTCCGTGGGGGCCTTCCGGTTGGTAGCGCGACGCAGGGTCCGGGCAAAGCTGCGAATCGCCGTCCAAGCGAAACTGATATAACGAACCCGGCGGCGCGGCGGCGACCAGTGCAGAAAAATACGCGTCTGACTCCGCGTTCAAGTCAAATGCGCGCGGCTTATTGCCTGGCGTTCTCAAAACGCACTCGACGTGAGAGCATTTGGGCGCCCAAACGCGGAAATGAGCGCTCCCGTCCCCTCGCGCTTCAGCGCCGATGCTATAGCGTCGCGACTTCATGGGCTCCTCGCTTTCAACCACGTTTTGGGTAATTCGAGCAAGCGCCTGCTCTATTCCGTAGCAAAATCAATGCCACCGCAAGAACATCCATCAAGGGCGGGCGCGCGTGAATGGACGCGATGTCGCTGTCATTGGTCGAGACGACTTTCCCGCCGAGCGAATCGATCACCTGCCCGCTTGGCAAGAAGTAGAGTTCGGGCTCGCCGCCGCGTTCGTCCCATTCATCCAGGCACACACACCCGTTTTGGGATGATGGGACGAACTTGGCAACCAATGTTCCACGTGGAACACTGACGAAGTATTAACGAAATCCGACCTTGCTATTCGCCCTGGCCAGATCAATAAGCGACAGTTGAGAAAGTGCCGTTGAACAGCAAGATGACTTACATGGCGCCTGCGAGCTTTACACACACCGTCACGCTGACAGGGCGACACGACTTGGGTTCACGCCGCCACGCCTTCGGCACAGAACGACTCCCAATCGCCATCATTTTCGGCTCATCCGGGGAATGGGTGTTTTCTTGCCAGCCGGCGTTTTTCGTGGTATTCGAATTGCACGCAAAAGTCATCGAGACGAAAAGAAGCATTGAGAAGTAGCATCTCATTGTCGCACCAAGCTGGGGGCATTTACGGGTTCCATTCTCTTTTCCATTGCCGAATTAATAACACCGAACGGAAAAGAAGCAAGGAGCAACGGAAACAGAATACCAGCGTAAAACGGAAAAAAATTGAAGAGTAGCGAAACGCAACAAGAGTCAAGTTGACGCAAAGCCAATAATCATCGTTGCTTGCGATTTTTGCGAGCGAGAGAAAAGCGGAGAGGGCGGGATTCGAACCCGCGGTGGAGTTTCCCCCACACAGCATTTCCAGTGCTGCGCCTTCGGCCGCTCGGCCACCTCTCCGACCTAGGATTTTCTGGTCATTCCGTGACCCCGTTTTTGTTCCTAGGCCACCGACAATCGTATAGGCGACTTCGCCTATCTATGAAATTGGCCCGCGTGTACGAGCAGCCGGTTGTCACGGCCACAATCCGCATCAGGAGCCAACGTCATGATGAAGCTGAATTCTACAGCGCCCGCACGTCCACGGAAACCCCAGTAGCGGCGTCGGAAGATCTCCCGTCTCGCCAGCCGAACCAGTACACGCAATTGGCTCGCAACTGCATTTCTGGTAGTGTCGCAGTTTGACCTCGCTACCGTAGACCTCACGCTCCGCGTGAGGATTCCTCACGCGGAGCGTGAGGTCTACGATCGAGACTGAGACACTACCGAAATTCCTGTTGCTTTTTTTCACTGCGTGGAATTAAATAAGATCGCCTTCCTTGCCTACCCGCCTGCCACTGGTTTACGTGCCTTCGAGATCCATATTCATGGTCGCACCCTGTCGATTCACGCCGGGATGGATGTTTGTGCTCGTCGCCTGGTTCGCGAGCGTCTGGCCGACAACGCTTCGCGCCGAGGAAATCCCCTTCGCGCGCGTGGCCCCGCTTTTTCAGAAACACTGTCACAAATGTCACGGCACCGAAAAAGCCAAGGGCAAGCTGCGCATCGACAAGCTCAATCCCGATCTCGTCAAGGGCAACGATGGCGACCACTGGCGCGACGTACTCGATCGGCTCAATTTCGGCGACATGCCACCCGCGACGGAACCCGCTCTCAAAAAAGAAGACCGCGAACTGATGGCGGCCTGGCTCACCCAAGCGCACCGTCGTGCCGCGCTCGCGAAAAATCAGGCCACGCACTTCCGCCGCCTGACCCGCCGCGAGTACGAGCGAACGATGCAAGATCTGCTCGGCCTGGCCATCGACTTTGGAGCGCGGCTTCCGGAAGACGGGCGATCGAAAGAGGGCTTCCGCAATGACGGCGACGCCCTGCGGATGTCGCCGCTGCAATATGAGACCTACTTGCAGATCGCCGATGAAGCGCTCGCCGAAGCCATTGTTTCGGGCCCGGCGCCGGCGGTGCATCGCTATCGACTTTCCGTTGGTGAGAAGCACGCCAACTTTGAAGTGAAACCGCTGCCGAGGCTGGAGGGTCGGCCGGCCGAGTCGTTCGAATACGAAACCAAGAAAGGCAAGGCGTTCCGCATCTGGAACATGTCGGCGCCCAACAAGGACAAGGACAAAGACAAGGACAAGATTTGGGACCCGGCGCTGGCGCCATCCGCCATTCGGCGTTTCGGCGAGGCGGCCGTGCAGATGCCGGAACGCTGTTATGCTTTCGGATTTCATCAGGCATTCCGCAAAGGGGAGACGCGAATCAAGGTCCGTGCCGCGCGCGTCGAGCCCACCGAGAAGAATGACGCCGCGCGCTTGCCTGCCTTGACGCTGGCGATTGGTTCGACGAACTTCCACGGTGTTGAGCTGAAAACGATTGGTGAGCCGATCGTCATCGATCATGCTGAATACCGCGACTACGAATTTCGCGTCCGCATGGAGAATTTCTCGGCTCCGAATACAGGACCGCTGAACGACCGAAACTCGACCGTGGTGGCCGCGTGGAACTCGGTGAAGGCGATCAAGGGGGAGGCGCAGCCGCCGCGGCTGAAGATCGAGTGGATCGAGTTCGAGAGTCCCTTTTTCGAGACCTGGCCGCCGAAGACGCACTCGGACATTCTGTTTGCCAGGGACGGGATGGCCGAGTCGGCGTATGCCCGCGAAGTCGTACGCCGATTCGCCGCGCGCGCCTACCGCGGCCAGATCGCCCCGGCCGAACTCGATCGGCTCATGAAATACTGGACGAAGGCGCGGGCGAACACCGATACCTTGGAGGAGAGCCTGAAAGACACTCTCGGCGTCGTCTTGACTTCGCCGCGCTTTCTCGGGCTGCCCGCGAGCCTTGCGGGCGGACCAAAGGAGCGGCTGACCGATCATGAGCTAGCGGCGAGGCTCTCCTACTTCCTCTGGAGCACCATGCCCGACGAGACGCTCGTTCGTCTGGCCGACCAGGGTAAGTTGCGCGACCCCAAGGTTCAGTCCGGCCAGATCCGCCGCATGATTCAAGACCCCAGGGCCTGGGCGTTCATCGAGCAATATGCCGAACAGTGGCTGGAACTCGATCGCCTCCAGCGGGTGACGATAAGTAAAAATATCTATCCAGGCTTCGACGACCAGCTGGCCACGGCCATGCGCCTGGAGACGATCCACTTTTTCGGCGCGGTCCTGCGCGGCGATATGAGTATCTTTCAGTTCCTCGGCTCAGACTTCACGTGCGTCAACGATCAGCTGGCTGCACATTACGGCATCGCAGGCGTCATCGGCCCCAAGTTCCGCAAGGTGAAGCTTGACGATGCTCATCACCGCGGCGGCGTCTTGACTCACGCCAGCGTCCTGACGGGCCTCTCGGACGGCAAGGACGGTCACCCGATCAAGCGCGGCATGTGGCTGCTCAAGAATCTGTTCGACGAGACGCCCCCGCCGCCGCCGCCGAATGTTCCCGAGCTGAACCGCGAGAATCCGAAGGTGAAGAATCTGACGATTCCCCAGGCCCTTGACGTTCATCGCAATAACGCGGCGTGCATGGGCTGCCATCGCAAGATCGATCCCTGGGGCATCGCGTTCGAGGAGTACGACGCCGTCGGTAACTGGCAGCGTGACGGCGTCGGCGCGACCCTGCGCAAACGGCGGACGTCCCACCCGATCGACGCGAAAGCCGAATTGCCCAGTGGCGTCAAGGTGGACGGCATGGTAGAATTACGGGCCGAACTGCTCCGCTCGAAGTCCGACGAGTTTCGTCGCGCGCTGTTGCGCAAAGTGATGGCCTACGCGCTGGGTCGCTCGCTCACGCTCGGCGACGTCGGGGCGGCCGACGCGCTCGTGCCGGCGCTGCGTGCACGCGAGGATCGGTTGCCGGCTCTGATCGAGTTGATTGCGGCGAGTGAGCCGTTTCAAACAAAGTAGACGTGCGATGCGGATTTATCTCGATACCTGCACGTTACAACGGCCTCTCGATGATCGGTCCTAGCCTCGAATCAATGTTGAGGCTGAAGCCGTTATGACTATCTTGCGGTTTGTGGCGTCGGGGGGATTTGGAATTGCTCTCATCAGAAGTAATCCAGTTCGAGTTGGCTCAAATTCCCGACGCTGATCGGCAAACGAGAGCCCACGAGGTCCTGGAACTGGCAAGCGAGGTGCTTCCACTTCGCGATGATATCGAGACGCAGGCAGCGGCCTTCGTCAAAGCGGGATTAAAGCCCTTGGACGCCCTGCACTTGGCGACTGCGTCTTGGAATCAGGCAGAGTTTTTTTGCACGTGTGACGATAAACTGCTAAAGAAGGGCAAGAAGTTGAAGACTTCAGGCACACGGGTGGTTTCGCCGCTCGAACTCGTCGCAGAGGTAACGCCATGAGTACGACAATCCGTCCATTACCAGCCCTCAATGAGGAAGCCACAGCCATTCTCGTCCGCGAACTTGGCGTCGTCGATGCGATCCGATTCTTGACCCAGTTCCGGACCGGTGCGGGCGATTATACCAAGGAGCGCGGCCAATGGTTGGATAAGCTATCTCTGCAAGAGGCCATCTCGGCAATCAAAGCTCAAAGGCGGAAGTCGCGTCCCGGCAAAAAAGGTCCCGAGTAAGGCTAGAAATGACGGCAAAATCTGTTATGCTCTCTCAACCTTGCACGCATTTTTGCCCATGCCTAACTCCCTTGATCGAGTTGCTTGCTGCAAGTGAACCGTTTCAATCGAAGTAAAGAAAGGTGAACCCCATGCCCCGAGCTTCCTGGCATCTCGATCGACGAACCTTCCTCCGCGGCGCCGGACTGGCACTCGCGTTGCCGTGGCTCGAAGCCATGGCACACGCCAATCCGCCGGCCGCGCGGCCCAAGCGCTTTGCCGCGTTTTTTTTCGGCAATGGCGTGGCGCTGCCGGGGCGCAACCAGGCCCACTTCCAGGACTGGCACTGGTTCCCGCACACCGATGGCGCCGACTATCGTTTGAACCAGTCGCTCAATCCGCTGGAGCCGCATCGCCGCGATTTCACGATCTTCGGCGGCCTGTCGCATCCCACGAGCCGAAACCTCGTTGCGCACAACACCGTCGATGTCTGGCTGAGTGGAGCAAACATTCGCGCCAATTTGGAAACCCCGATTTCGAGCAACCAGGTGATCGCCCGC
>JACXTT010003937.1_pt1 | contig 22393 bp, 16 predicted proteins | sample 9270951 | NCBI WGS metagenome assembly JACXTT01 (sample SAMN15532306, study PRJNA645909) | rock metagenome | isolation source: weathered quartz diorite | place: Puerto Rico | collected 2017-06-21
GGGGGACCGTCGGCTGCCGGCAGCCGGTGGCCGGCGCGGCGCCGCAGGTGGGCGCCGGCGCGATCACGTAGGTGTGCGTGCCGCTCTTCACCGGCACCGTCGCGCGGCCGGCGCCCGCGGAGCCGCCGGCGAGGACGAGGCCGTCCTCGTACACCGCGCGGCCGGGCGGGAAGACGCCGTCCAGGGTGAGGACCGTGGCGCCGTCGGACGTCGTCGGCAGCGTCAGCGTCGCCGCCGGGTCGAGCGTCGCGCGCGCGAGGTCCACGGTGGCCGACGCCATGTTGGTGAGGCTCACGTCGGCCAGGTTCTCCGCCGCGATGCTCGGCACCGGACCCCAGGTCTGGTACTGGCGCGCGTAGGTGAGCGGCGCGGGCAGGCTCCCGCCGGAGAGCATGCCGGTGCCCACCTGCGTGCCCGAGGGCGTGGGATCGCCGGCGGCGAAGCCGTGCGAGAGGACGTCGATCGTGCCCTGCGCGCCTCCGTTCGTGCGCAGCGCGGACAGCCAGTACGAGTGATCGCCGACGAAGTCGTAGGCCGCGTAGTCGAGGGTCGGATCGACGACGTATGTGACGTGCGCCGGGTTGCGGTCCACCTTGTCGGTGCCGAGGAAGTCCGCGGCGGGCGCGAACTGGTCGTTGATCGCGAGCGCCAGGTGATCGGTCCCGGTAAAGACGTCGAGCTCGTAGCGATAGCCGAGGCTGTCGAGCTGCATGGCGGTCGGCTCGTAAGACGCCGGCGGGACCAGCTCGTCGACCGCCGAGTTCCACATGAGGATGGGGATGTTGCGTAGCGAGGCGCAGAGGTTGTTGTCCGAGCTGTCGCCGACCGTGGGCTGTCCCTTGACGAACAGGTCGGGGAACTGCTCGGCCAGCTTGAAGGTGCCGATGCCGCCCATCGAGTAGCCCGTGATCGCGGTCCACGCCGGATCGAGATTGTAGAGCCGCGCGACGTCGGCCCACACCTCGAAGACGTCGGCGCCGGCGATGCCATCGTAGAAGCCGTCGGGTCCGTGGGCCTCGGGGGTGATGACGATCGAGCCCGTGCCGCGCTCGCCGAACTGGGACTGGTTCCGGCTCCCGAAGAACTGGTTGTAGTTCGTCGACAGCGAGTGGAGGAGGAGCGTCATCCCGTAGCCGGCCGGGGGCTGGGGCTGCACCGGCACGTAGAGCGCGTAGGGCTGGAGCTGGCCCTGGTACTGCCCCGGGCAGTTGGCGCCGCCGCTCGTCATGCCGGGGAAGCAGGCGACCGAGAAGTCCACGCCCGGTGCCTTCTCGAAGCGGCTCGGGAGGATGCGGTCCATCGCACCCGTCTGGGGCACGCCGCTCTCGTCGGTGACCGCGGCCGCCAGCTTGTTGAAGTCGACGTCGGCGTGGAACGGGCTCAGGTCACCCGCGGCGAGCGCCTCGGCCTGTCCCTTGTCGCGCCACCAGGCCGGGGCCTGCGCGGTGCCAGCCGGGTCGGTCACGGCCGGCAGCGGCTCGTCGACGCGGAAGGCGACGTTGAAGAAGGCGGCGGGCGCGGTGGCCGTCCCGGCGCCGCCGGGATGCGTCGCGTCGGCCGCAGACTGCGGCAGCAGGTACGCGCTGACCCCGTCCCACAGCCCTACGCCGGCGGCCAGGCGAACCACCTGGCCCGTCGGATCCCAGGCCGAACGCGCGACGCGCACCTCGACCTGGCGGCGGGTCATGTCGACCGTGACCGTCGGCGACGGGGCGACGGGCGTTCCGCTGGCCGCGTCCACCAGCTCGCCGACCAGGACGCCGCCAGACGGGTGCACGGTGAGGAAGAGGTCGGCCGGCGCGACGACGTTCGCGCCCCGCGGGAAGCTGCGCAGCGTGCCCGCGGTGCCGCCGATCGCGATCGAGAAGGCCACCAGCGACTGGTCCTTCAGCGTGTTCAGCGTCAGCCGGAACGCGGTCTCGGTGGGGAGCGGCTTCACGCGCAGCTCGACCAGGTCGGCGGCGTCGTTCGCGTAGGCAGTATTGGTCGGATACGTGTAGGTACCGTCCGGCTTCGAGAACGTGTTGCTCGCGGTGCGCGGGTCCGCCGGATCGGTCTGCTGGATCGCGCCGTGGTCGTCGTAGAGGAAATCCTGGTAGAGGAACTCGCCGCCCCGATACGCGCTCGTGCCCGAGACGAGGATCGGTGCGGCGGACCAGACGCCCGTGTTCGTGAGCTGGGGCGCGACCACGGGGCCGGCGTAGAGGATATCGGGCCCGGGGCGCGGCGCGGGACCGCCGTAGAGCGAGCCCGGACCCGCGAGCAGGGGCCGGCTGGCGAGGAGGATCGCGAGCGTCGAGAGGACGGCAAGGCGGTGGCTGCGCATGGGGCGCGTAGCCTAGAGGGCTCCCGCCGGGTGCTAAACCCCGGAGCGCGTCATTTCGCCGGACGTTTCGCGGGATATCCGACGAATCTTTGAGGGAGGCGGATGCGCCTACGAGGCGCCCGCGGCCTTCTGCTCCGCAGCCCGCTGCGCCACCAGCGAGCGCGTCCGGAACGCCTCCTGCGTGAGCCCGATGTCCATGGCGCCCTTCTCGAGCCAGACCTGCGCGCCCTCCATCACGCCCGCCGCGACCTGGTTCTTCCGCGCGTCGTCGTTGGCCCAGAGCTCGCGGAAGAGACGCCGCACCTTCCGCCGCGCGGTGCGGCAGAAGAGGTCGGCCAGCTCGAGCGCGCGCTCCGCCTCCGGGTCGCGGTCGTCGACCATCTGCCGGCCCCGCGAGATGGTCGCCGCCATCGCGAAGAGCTCCATGACCACGTCGACGCAGCGGAAGAGGAAGCCCTGCTTCCGCTCCATCTTGGCCTGGTACACCGACATGCCGTGAAAGCTCTCGCGCGCGAGCTTCCGGCAGCTCCGCTCGACGAAGCGGAGATGCGGCGCGAGGCGTCCCCAGTCGCCGTAGCGGAACCGGGCGGTCAGGCCGCGGAGCCAGAGCGGCGGATACCACTTCGCGTAGTAGCCGAGGATCCCGGGGAGCGCGCCGAGCTTGTCGCCGGTGCCCTTCTTCGGATCGATCATGGCGCCGGCGACCTCGAGGTGCTTGTCCACCGCCTCGCGCGCCATGAACAGGTGCATGATCTCGCTCGAGCCCTCGAAGATCAGGTTGATGCGCACGTCGCGCATGACCCGCTCGACCGGGATCGGGAACTCGCCCCGTCCCTCGAGCGAGCGCTCGGTCTCGTAGCCGCGACCGCCGCGGATCTGGAGCGTCCGGTCGACGAGCTCCCAGCAGCGCACGGTGTTCCACTCCTTCGCCGCCGCCGCCTCGAGCCGGATGTCGTAGCCGCCGCGATCCGACATCGCGCTCGCCAGCTTGGAGACCGAGTCCATGGCGAAGGTGGTCGCCGCCATGTCGGCGATGTTGTGCGCGATGGCCTCGTGCCGCCAGATGGGCACGCCCCACTGCTTGCGCTCGTTGGACCAGCCGCGGCAGATCTCGAGGCACTGCTTGGCAACGCCGGCGCAGGTCGCGGGGAGCGTCAGGCGCCCGGTGTTGAGCGTCACGAGCGCTATCTTGAGGCCCTTCCCCTCCTCGCCGACCAGGTTCTCGCGCGGCACCTGCACGTCCTGGAAGCTGATGATGCCGTTGGCGAGGGCCTTGAGTCCCATGAAGCGGCAGCGATGCTCGACCTTCACGCCCGGCCAGTCGGTCTCGACGATGAAGCAGCTGATCTTCTTGGTCTTCGGATCGCGCGCCATCACCACCAGCAGCTCGGCCATGGTGCCGTTGGTGCACCAGAGCTTCTCGCCGTTGAGGACGAAGGTGTCGCCGTGCCGCTCGGCGGTGGTCGCGAGGCTGGCCGGGTCGGAGCCGACATGCGGCTCGGTCAACGCGAAGGCCGAGATGGCGCCCGCCGCGCAGCGTGGGAGGTACTTCTTCTTCTGCTCCGGGGTGCCGAAGAGCTTGAGCGGCTGGGGGACACCGATCGACTGGTGCGCGGAGAGAAGCGCGCTGATGTTCGAGTCGTAGCTGCCGATCATCTGCATGACGGTCGTGTACTCGCTCACGCTGAAGCCGAGGCCGCCGTACTCCTTCGGGATCTTGATGCCGAAGGCGCCGAGCTTCCGGAGGCCGTTCACGACGTCCTCGGGGTACTCGCCCGTCTCGTCGATGGCGACCGGGTCGACCTGGTCCCGCAGGAAGCGCTGCAGGTCGTCGTAGAACTTTCTGAACTCCGGCCGCTCGGTGCGGATCAGCGGGAAGGGGTGGATGTGGTCGAGGAGAAAATTGCCCAGGAAGAGCTCGCGCAGGAAGGTCCGGCCGGCCCACTCCTTCTCGCGGGACTCCTCGGCGACCTTCCGGGACTCCTCCTCGCTGGTCGGGCGTACGTCGCTGGCAGTCAAGGTGCTCCCTCCTTGTCGGACCCCGGCTTTTTGCCAGCCGCGGCCCGGTAGCGCCAGCCTACCACCGGTCGCCGAGGGAAAGGTACCACCGTCAAGGCAGATCCGGGCCCTCTTGTCCGCTTGCCGTCGGGTGCGCTAGCTGCTCGAGCATGGCTGCAAGAACCGTCACCGCAACGACGCTCGCGGAGGCCTTCCGCGACACCGTGGCCAGGGTCCCCGACCGGACGGCGATCCGCACCGTCGACGACGCCGTCTCGCTCACCTGGAGCCAGCTCGCCAGACGCGTCGACGCTTTTGCCGGGGGGCTCGCCCGGCTCGGCGTTCGCCGTGGCGACGCGGTCGCCATCATGCTCAACAACCGGCCCGAGTTTCCCGTGGTCGACCTCGCGGCCGTGACCCTGGGCGCGACGCCGTTCTCCATCTACCAGACGCTCACCCCGGACCAGATCGCCTACGTCGTGGGCGACGCCGGCGCGCGGACGGCGGTGGTCGAGACGGCCTTCCTGAAGCCGCTCCTCGCCGCCCGGGCGAACCTGCCGGCGCTCGAGCACGTGATCGTGGTCGACGGCACGGGCGGTACGCACACGCTCGCCGAGGTGGAGGGCTCGAACCCGGGGTTCGACGCCGAGAAGACCTGGCGTGCGGTCCAGCCCGACGACCTCCTGACCCTCATCTACACGTCGGGCACCACCGGCCCGCCGAAGGGCGTGCAGCTCACCCACCGGAACGTCATCGCCTGTGCGGAGGCCATCGAGCAGATCGTCGCGCTCCCCGACGAGGCACGCGTCATCTCGTGGCTCCCCGCGGCGCACATCGCGGAGCGAAACGCGCACTACTACCTCCCCGTCGTCTTCGGGTTCACGGTCACCTGCTGCCCGAACCCGCGCGAGATCGTGTCCTTCCTGCCGCAGGTCCGGCCCAACTGGTTCTTCGCCGTGCCGCGCATCTGGGAGAAGATCAAGGCCGGGCTCGAGGCGCGCCTGGCCGGGCTACCCGAGGAGCAGCGGACGCTGGCCCTGCAGGCCGTCGCCGCCGGGCGCGAGAAGGTGCGGCTCGAGCAGGCAGGAAAGCCGGTGCCGGCCGCACTCGCCGAGCACGTCGCCCGCGCCGAGGAGCGGCTCTTCTCGATGCTCCGCGGCATGCTCGGGCTGGATCAGCTGGTGGCGGTGAACGTGGGCGCCGCGCCGACACCGCCCGACGTGCTCGAGTTCTTCCACGCGATCGGGATCCCGGTGAGCGAGCTCTGGGGCATGTCGGAGACCACGGGCGCGGGCACCGTGAACCCGCCCGAGCGCATCAAGATCGGCACGGTGGGGAAGCCCGGCCCCGGCATCGAGATCCGGCTCGCCGACGACGGCGAGATCCTGATCCGTGGCGACGTCGTGATGAAGGGCTACCGGAATCTTCCCGACAAGACCGCCGAGGTCCTCGATCGCGACGGCTGGCTCGCCACCGGCGACGTGGGCGAGATCGACGCCGACGGCTACCTCAAGATCGTCGACCGGAAGAAGGAGCTGATCATCAACTCGGCGGGGAAGAACATGTCGCCGTCGAACATCGAGAGCACGCTCAAGGGGGCGAGCTCGCTCATCGGCCAGGCGTGCGTGATCGGCGATCGGCGGCCGTTCAACACGGCGCTCATCGTCCTCGACGCGGACTTCGCGCCCGTCTGGGCGGAGCAGCAGGGGCTGGCGGACACCGACCTGGCGGCGCTGGCCCGCGAGCCGGCCGTGCAGGCCGCCATCCAGACGGACGTCGATGGGGCCAACGACCGCCTGTCGCGCGTCGAGCAGATCAAGCGCTTCCACATCGTCCCCGCCGACTGGCCGCCGGGCGGCGACGAGCTGACGCCCACCATGAAGCTCAAGCGGAAGCCGATCGCCGAGAAGTACGCGCGTGAGATCGAGGCGATGTACGGGTGAGGGCGGTCGGTGGCGCGGGGCCCTCGCCACCGACCGGGACCGTCTATTTGGGAGCAGGTGCGGCGACGAAGCGAAACGCGTCGTCCTTCTTGACGATGTGGCCGGCCGACGGGGTCGCGAAGTGGGTGCCCAGCACCAGGACGCCGGAGTCGGCGTAGCGCTCGCAGAACTCGCGGCGGGTGCGCTTGGCCCGGGGGCCGTCGAAGTCGAACTTGTTGTCCCACTCGGGGTAGCGGCAGAGGATCGGGTGGTGCATCAGGTCGCCGGTGATGACGGCGTCCTGGCCGCGCGAGGAGATGCGCACCGAGAAGTGACCGGGCGTGTGGCCCGGGGTGGACTCGAGCCAGACCTCGTCGGTGATGCGATGCGCGTCGTCGACGAGCTGCGAGATCCCGTCCCCCATGATCGGGCGGACCGAGTCGTCGACCGGGCCCTTCAGGAACGGGTCATCGGCGCGCGAGAAGAAGTCCCACTCGGTGCCGCCGATCAGGTAGGTCGCGTTGGGGAAGGTCGGCACCCACTTGCTGCCTTGGAGCATGGTGTTCCAGCCCACGTGGTCGACGTGGAGGTGCGTGCAGACGACCGTGTCGATCGCCTCGCGCGTGTACCCGGCCTGCTCGAGGTTGGCGAGGAACGGCCACTGCTTGTGGCTCCACTCGGGAATCGGGCGTTCCTTGTCGTTGCCGATGCAGGTGTCGACCACGATGCGCTTGCCACGCGATTCGATCACGAACGCGTGGACGCTCATGTGGAGCAGCCCGGCCTCGTTGGTGAACAGCTGGAGCCAGTCGCGCTCCCTGCGGACGTTCTCCGGCGTCGCCTCGGGAAGGACAGCGTCCCGTCCCAGGGCGTCTCGGACTCGATCACGCGGGCGACGCTCACGTCGCCGATCTTCCACCGATTCATCTCGCCTCCCTTCAGATGCTTCGCCCGCCGTCCACGGGCAGGCAGACGCCGGTCAGGAACTCCGCGTCGGGCGACGCCAGGAAGAGCACGGCGGCGGCCACGTCGCGGGGCTCGGTCAGCCGGCCGAGCGGGATGGTCGAGACGAGCTGCTTCCGGAACTCGTCGGGCAGCTTCTCGAACCCGACGGCGCCCTTCATGAAGCCGGTCTCCGCCGCGACCGGGTTCACCGCGTTCACGCGGATCTTGAACGGCGCGACCTCGACCGCGAGCCCGCGCGTGAGGGTCACGACCGCCCCCTTGGTCGCGTTGTAGGCCGTGATGCCCGGGCGCGGCGCGACCGCGCCGATCGACGCGGTGTTGACGATCACGCCGCCCCCGCGCTCCTTCATCACGGGCACCGCGTACTTGCAGCCGAGGTAGACGCCGCGCACGTTGGTCGCGAAGACGCGCTCGTACTCCTCCTCCGGGAGCTCCCAGAGCGGCATCGTCCGGTGCGAGAAGCCGGCGTTGTTGACGAGGATGTCGAGCCCGCCGAAGGCGGAGACGGCGAGGTCGATCATCGCCTTCACCTCGGCCGATCGGGACACGTCGGTGCGGATGAAGCGCGCCGCGCCACCCTCCCGGGTGATGGCCGAGGTCACGCGCTGGCCGCCCTCCTCGTTCACGTCCGCGAGCACGACCCGCGCGCCCTCGCGGGCGAAGCGGGTGGCGATGGCCTCGCCGAACCCCGAGCCGGCTCCGGTCACCACGGCCGTCTTTCCCTCGAATCGCATGGTGCCCCCTCAGGCGAGCTTGATGGTCACGCACTTGAGCTGCGTGTAGTGATGCAGCGCCTCGAGCCCCTTCTCGCGTCCGTAGCCGCTCTGCTTGTAGCCGCCGAGCGGCGTCTCGACGCCGCCCGCCATCCACTCGTTCACGTAGACCTGCCCCGCCTCGAGCCGCGCGGCGACCCGGTGCGCGCGGGTCAGGTCGCGGGTCCAGATGCCAGCGGCGAGACCGTAGTCCGTGTCGTTGGCGATGCGGATCGCCTCCTCCTCGTCGTCGAAGGGGATGACGCAGGCGACCGGGCCGAAGATCTCCTCCCGCGCGATGCGCATGTCGTTCCGGACCCCCGTATATATGGTGGGGGACACGAACCAGCCCTGGCGCAGGTCGGCCCGTTCCGGTAACGCCCCGCCGGCGGCGGCCACCGCCCCCTCGGCGCGAGCGATGTCGTAGTACTCCTGCACCTTCTCGTACTGCGCGCGCGTGGTCATCGGCCCGATCATCGCGCCCTCGCCGGCGCCGACCGGGATCGTGCCCACCGCCTGCGCCACCGCCGCCGCCAGCTGGTCGTGGATCCCGCGTTCCACGACGATCCGCGTGCCGGCGGTGCACACCTGGCCGGCGTTCACGATGAAGGCGCGGAGCGATCCGGGCACGGCCTGCCGCAGGTCCGCGTCGGCGAAGACGATGTTCGGCGACTTGCCGCCGAGCTCCAGCGTCAGCGGAATGATGCGCTCGGCGGCGATCCGGCCGACCTCGCGCCCGGCGCGCACCGACCCCGTGAAGGCAACTTTCCGCACGTCCCGATGCCCCACCAGTGCCGCCCCGGCCTCGTGCCCATTCCCGGTCACCACGTTCAGCACACCCGGCGGGAGCCCGCACTCCTCGACCGCGAGGCGCGCCAGCTCGAGGAGCGAGGCGGAGGTGAACTCCGAGGGCTTCGCGACCACCGTGTTGCCCGCCGCGAGCGCGGGGGCGATCGCACGTCCCGCCTGGTTCAGCGGCGCGTTCCAGGGGAGGATCACGCCGACCACGCCGAACGGCTCGCGGCGCGTGTACGAGTGATAGCCGGGACCGAGGTCGATGCTCTCCCCGTGGATCGCGTTCACGAGGCCGCCGTAGAGCTCGAAGTACTGGGCCGCGACCTCGATCTCGAAGGGCACCTGGATCGGCGGCTTGCCCGTCTCGCGGCGCTCGAGCTCCGCGAGCGCACCGCTCTGCTCGCGGATCTTCCGCGCCACCTCGAGCAGGATGCGGCCGCGCTCGATCGGGCGGCGGTCGCGCCATCCCGGGAACGCGGCCCGCGCCCCCGCGACGGCCAGCTCGACGTCGGCCGCTTCGCCCCGCGCCACCTCGCCGATCTTCTTGCCCGTCGTCGGATCGAGGTCGTCGAGGTAGCGAGCGCTCCGCGGCGGCACGGAATGGCCGTCGATGAAGTGATCCCAGCGCTCCTGCATGACCGAGCCTCCTATACCCACAGAGCGCGTCCCGGTGGAAGCCTCACCCGGAGGGCAGCTATGCTTCGCCGCCATGACGACCACGCGCGACATCCCCTGGCCGGTCGTGATCGAGCAGGCGAACCGGGACGGCGAGTTCCGCGTCGCCGCGCGCTTCTGGAACACCACCCTCCGCCTCGACGTGGGAGAAGGGAGCATCCAGCTCGCCATCGCCGGCGGCGTGGTCCGCGCCGTCACCCCCTGCGAGCGGACGAGCCGCTGCGACACGAGCGTCACGGGACCGGCCGAGGAATGGGCCCGGCTCCTCGAGCGCGTCCCGCCGCCGCTCCACCAGGATCTGTTCGGCAGCATCACCCTCGGCCGCTTCCAGCTCGCGGGCGACCTGGAGACGTTCTACGCCTACTACCCGGCGCTGCGTCGCCTCGTGGACCTCGTCCGCGAGGCGGGGAGGTGAGCATGGCACGCCTCGACAGGACAATCGGTCGCTACGTCCATCTCGAGATCGCGGGCACCGACTACCGCGTCTACTTCGAGGAAGCGGGCAAAGGCATCCCGCTGCTCCTCCAGCACACGGCCGGCGCCGACGGCCGCCAGTGGCGTCATCTCCTCGAGGACGCGGAGGCCGGGCGGCACTTCCGCATGATCGCCTACGACCTCCCCTTCCACGGGAAGTCGATCCCCCCGACCAGCCGCGAGTGGTGGCGGCACGAGTACCGGCTGACGAAGGACTTCCTCATGGAGGTCCCGGTGACGCTCGCCCACGAGCTCGGCCTCGTGCGCCCGGTGTACATGGGCAGCTCGATCGGCGGGCATCTCGCCGGCGACCTGGCGCTCCACTATCCGGACCACTTCCGGGCGGTGATCGGGCTCGAGGCGGCCGCCTACACGCCGGGCGGCTACCTCGACATCTTCTACCACCCCCGCATCTCGAACGACTTCAAGGCGAGCGTGATGTACGGGCTGATGTCGCCCACCAGCCCGGAGGCGCTCCGCCGCGAGACGGCCTGGGTCTACAGCCAGGGCGCCCCGCCCGTCTTCAAGGGCGACCTCTACTACTTCTCGGTCGACCACGATCTCCGCGAGACGGCGCGGCGCATCGACACGCGGAAGGTCGCCGTCTACCTGCTGACCGGCGAGTACGACTGGGCGGCGACGCCCGAGATGTCGCGCGCGCTCGCGGCGGAGATCCCCGGCGCCTCGTACCGGACCATGGAACGCCTCGGGCACTTCCCGATGAGCGAGGACCCTGGGCGCTTCCTCGAGTACGTGCGGCCGGTCCTGGAGGAGATCCGCAAACGAGGATAGAGAGGCGTACGGTGGAATCTGTCCCAGACCGCATCTTCGTCGACCCGCAGCGCTACGCGGACCTCGACGGCTGGCACCAGGTGGCCCGCCGCCTGCGACGCGAGGATCCCATCCACCGCGTCGAAGCGCCGGGCTTCGATCCCTTCTGGGCGATCACGCGCCACGGCGACATCGTCGACGTCGAGCGCCAGCACGACCGCTTCTGGAACACCATGGACTCGGTCCTCCGCGTGCAGGGCACGCTCGAGCGGGCGCAGGCCGCGGGCGTGGAGCTGAAGACGCTGATCCACATGGACGGAGCCGAGCACCGCGCGTACCGGCAGATCACCAACGACTGGTTCAAGCCGGCGAGCCTCCGGCAGCGGCTCGAGGGCTCGGTCACCAGGCTGGCGCGGAAGTTCGTCGACCGCATGCTCGAGCTGGGCGGCGAGTGCGACTTCACCGCCGACGTCGCCCTCCACTACCCCCTGCACGTGATCATGAGCACGCTCGGCGTCCCGGAGAGCGACGAGCCGCGCATGCTCCAGCTGACGCAGCAGCTCTTCGGCGCGGAGGACCCCGACTTCGCCACCGGCAACCGCGACGAGACCATCCTCGCGGTGCTCACCGACTTCGGCCGGTACTTCCAGGCCATGACGGACGACCGGCGCGCGCGGCCGACCGCCGACATTGCCTCCACGATCGCCAACGGGACGATCGACGGCCAGCCGCTCGGCGACCTGCAGACGATCAGCTACTACGTGATCATCGCCACCGCCGGCCACGACACGACGTCGAGCTCGCTCGCGGGCGGCGTGGAGGCGCTCCTCCGCCATCCCGACCAGCTCCGGGCGCTCCAGCGGGACCCGGCGCTCATCGACAACGCGGCCGAGGAGATCATCCGCTGGGTCACGCCGGTCCGGCACTTCCTCCGCCACGCGCAGGAGGACTGCGTGGTGGGGACGACGCCCATCCGGAAGGGTGACCGCCTCCTCCTCTCCTACCTCTCCGGCAACCGGGACGAGACGGTCTTCGACGAGCCCTTCCGCTTCGACATCCGGCGAAGGAACGCGGCGGACCACGTCGCGTTCGGGCTCGGGGTCCACTTCTGCCTCGGCGCCCACCTGGCGCGGATGGAGCTGCGCGCCTTCCTCCGCGAGCTGCTGCCGCGGATCGAGTCGATGGAGCTCGCGGGCGAGCCCGAGTACGTGGCCTCGACCTTCGTCGGCGGGCCGAAGCGGGTCCCCATCCGCTACCGCCTGCGCCCGGGGGCGTGACCGATGGATCGTGCCCTGCAGACGCGCCTGGCCAGCGAGATCCTCCGGCACCTGGCCGCGGGAACGACCGACCTGGCGCCGGAGGAGATGCCACAGCCGATCCGCCTCTACTACGATCCGGAGAACGCCGCGGCGGAACGCGCCGCGCTCTTCCGCACCCTGCCGCTCGTCGCGGCCCACGGGAGCGAGCTCCCGGCGCCCGGCGACTTCGTCACCGGCGATCTCGGCGGCACGCCGGTCCTCCTCGTCCGCCAGGAGGATGGCACGGTCCGGGCGTTCACCAACGTGTGCCGCCATCGGGGGACTCCCGTGGAAGCCGAGGCGCGGGGGAACCGGCGCGTGTTCGTCTGCCCCTTCCACGCATGGAGCTATGAGCGCGACGGCCGGCTGCGCGGGATCAGCTACCCCGAGGGCTTCACCGGCGTGGATCGGGCGCAGTACGGCCTCTCCCGGCTCGCGGCCGAGGAGCGCCACGGCTTCGTCTGGGTCGTCCCGACGCCGGGGACGGCGATCGACGTCGGCGCCTGGCTGGGCGTCGACCTCGACCGCGAGCTCTCGCAGTGGGCGCTCGCGCGCTGTGTCTGCGAGCGCGCGACCCACTTCGCGAACGCGACCAACTGGAAGCTCGTCATGGACGGCTTCCTCGAGGACTATCACCTGGCCGTCCTGCACAAGCAGACGGTGGGGCCGTACTTCGCGCGGAATCTCCATCGCTTCGACGCCTTCGGCCGCCACGGGCGTCTCGTCCCGGTGCGCGCCAACATCGCCCAGGTGCGCGACCTGCCGCCGGAGCAGGTCGATCTCCTCCACCGCGTGATCGTCATCTACGTGCTCTTCCCGAACGCGCTCCTCATCTGGCAGAACGACCACTTCGAGTTCTGGACCGTTTTCCCCGATCCGAAGGACGTCGGCCGCTGTCGCGTCACCGCGCGGCTCCTCGCCCCGTCGGCGGAGGTGGTCGAGAGCGAGCGCGCGCTCTGGGACAGGAACTGGAAGATACTGATGGACACCGTCGAGCGGGAGGACTGGGCCGCCGCGCGGGGGATCCAGGCCGGCCTCGAGAGGGGCGGACAGACGCACTTCCTGTTCGGCCGGAACGAGATCGCACTGCAGCACTTCCACCGGCAGCTCGCCGCCGCGAAAGGAGCAGTGTGACATGGGGGGTCCCCTCGGCGGCGTGAAGGTGATCGAGCTGGCCGGGATCGGCCCGGGACCCTTCGCCGGGATGATGCTCGCCGACATGGGCGCCGAGGTGCTGCGCGTCGATCGCGCGGCGAGCGTCCCGGCCGAGATCCCCGACGGACCGCGGAACGATGTCCTCGGCCGCGGCCGGCGAAGCGTCGCCGTCGATCTCAAGCATCCCGCCGGCGTCGAGACCGTGCTGCATCTGGTCGAGAAGGCCGACGTGATCTACGAGGGGTTCCGCCCGGGGGTCACCGAGCGCCTCGGGCTCGGCCCCGACGTCTGCCTGGCGCGGAACCCGCGTGTCGTCTACGGGCGCATGACCGGCTGGGGGCAGGAGGGGCCGCTCGCACACGCGGCCGGGCACGACATCAACTACATCGCGCTCAGCGGCGCGCTCCACACCATCGGTCGCCGCGGCGAGCGACCCGTGCCGCCGCTCAACCTGGTGGGCGACTTCGGCGGCGGGGGCATGCTCCTCGCCTACGGGATCGTCTGCGCGCTGGTCGAGCGCGCCACCTCCGGCCGGGGCCAGGTCGTCGACGCCGCCATGGTCGATGGGTCGGCGGCGCTCATGGCCCTCATCTACGGCGCGCACAACGCGGGGTGGTGGAAGGACGACCGCGGCCTCAACATGATCGACGGTGGGTCCCACTTCTACGACACCTACGAGACACGGGACGGGAAGTACGTCGCGATCGGCGCGGTCGAGCCCCAGTTCTACGCGCTCCTGCTGAAGCTCACCGGACTCTCGGGCGAGGAGCTGCCGCAGTACGACCGCCCCCGCTGGCCGGCGCTCAAGGAGAAGCTCGCGGCCATCTTCCGCACCCGGACGCGCGACGAATGGTGCGCGCTCATGGAAGGCACCGACGTGTGCTTCGCGCCGGTGCTGTCGCTCACCGAGGCGCCTCACGCTCCGCACGCGCTGGCCCGTCGGGCGTTCGAGGAGCTCGCGGGCGTGATGCAGCCGGCGCCGGCGCCGCGCTTCGACCGGACGCCCGGCGCGCTCGACCGCCCACCCCCCTACCCCGGCGAGCACACCGACGAGGCCCTCCGCGACTGGGGCTTCGCGGCGGACGAGATCGCGCGGCTCCGCCAGACGAGGGCCATCGCATGAAGGTCGGCGTGCTCCAGTTCTTCAGCTGGCCGGAGCGGCGGGTGGCGATCGAGACCGTCTACGAGCGCGCGCTCCAGCGGATCGAGATCATGGACCGCGGCGGCTACGACGCGGTCTGGCTCGCCGAGCATCACTTCCACGGCTTCAGCGTCTGCCCGTCGGTGCACATGATGGGCATCCAGGTGGCGGCGCGCACCCGGCGCCTGCGCATCGGCACGGCCGTCTCGCTCGCCGCCTTCTACCATCCGCTGCGCCTCGCCGAGGAGGTGGCCCTCCTCGACGTGCTCTCCGGCGGGCGCGTCAACTGGGGCGCGGGCCGGGGCTTCGACCGCACCGAGTTCCAGGCCTTCGGCGTGCCCTTCGACGAGGGCGTGCCGCGCTTCCAGGAAGCGGTGGAGATCGTGCTCCGCGCCTGGACCGCGGAGCGCCTCTCCCATCGCGGCCGCTACTTCCAGTTCGAGGACCTCGAGGTGCTGCCGAAGCCGCACCAGAAGCCGCATCCTCCCGTGTGGCTCGCGGCGTCCTCGCCGGAGGCCGTCGCCCGCGCCGCCGAGGGCGGCTTCACGATCATGATGGATCCCCACTCGACGCACCGGGAGATCGCGCGCAAGCGCGAGCTCTATCGCGAGAAGCTCGAGGCGAGCGGCCACGCGATGGCCGGGCGGGAGATTCCGATGGCGCGGCTCCTCGCCATCGCCCCGAACGCCCGGGACGCCGAGACCGTGGCGCGGAACGGCGCGCGCTGGATCGTCGACTCGTACGCAGGCGCGCAGCACCAGCCGGTGGCGAGCGTGGTCGGCTTCGGCGTCACCCCCGAGCCCGGCGCGAAGCCCGTCGATCCGATCGCACGCTACCTGGACGGGGTCGTCATCCACGGGACGCCGGACGCGGTCGTCGAGCAGATCCAGCGCCTGCGCGAGGAGATGTTCCTCGACTACCTGCTGTGCGCTCCGCTGAGCCACGAGACCTTCGTCCTGTTCACGGAGAAGGTCCTCCCGCGGATCGTGTAGCCGCCCCTTCCACCGGATCCGAGCCGGGTGCTACATTCGCGCCCGGCGGCAGGAGATCGTCTTGGCAGGGATCGTTCGCTACGGGAGCTACGTCCCCTACTTCCGCGTCCAGCGCGCGGCGCTGGGCGCCGGCAAGGGCGAGCGCGCCGTGGCCAGCTACGACGAGGACTCGGTGTCGATGGCGGTCGAGGCGGCGCGGGACGCGGTGCGCGGCGAGGTGAAGGTCGACACGCTGCTCTTCGCCACCACCAGCCCCGCCTACGGCGAGAAGCTCGACGCGGCGACGATCCAGGCGGCCCTCGACCTGCCCGAGGCGATGACCTCGGCCGAGCTCGGCGGCTCGACGCGCATGGGGCTCGCGGCGCTCCTCCTCGGCCTGGACCTGGCCGCCGCCGGGCGGCACGCGCTCGTCTGCGCCAGCGACGTGATCGTCGGCGCGCCCGGGGGCGCGCGCGAGAGCCAGGGCGGCGACGGCGCGGTGGCATTCGTCACCGGGAGCGACCGGGACGCGATCGCCCGCCTGCTGGGATCCGCCTCCTCGACGCTCGAGATCCTGGACGTCTGGCGGCTCCCGGAGGAGCGCTTCCCGAAGCAGTGGGAGGAGCGCTTCACCGCCGACACCATGGCCCCGGCCATCACCGGGACCGTCCGGCGCGCCCTCGAGGCCGCGCGGACCGATGCGGCGAGCCTCGCCACCGTGATCCTCGACGGGACCAACCCGCGCAGCATGGCCGGGCTGCCGAAGGCGCTCGGTCTCCGGCCCGAGCAGATCGCCGACCCGCTGGCCGCGACCGTCGGCCGGACGGGCGTCGCGCACGCGGGCCTCCTCCTCGCTCGCGCGCTCGACCAGGCGAAGCCGGGCGATCGCATCCTGGTGGTGAGCGAGGCCGACGGCGCCGACGCCCTGGTGCTGGAAGTGACGGGCGCGATCAACGACCTGGCGCGCCCGCGGAAGGTCGACCGCTGGATCGCGTCCAAGCGCACCGACCTGCCCTACAATACCTACCTCAAGTGGCGTGGCGTCCTGCCCTTCGAGCCGCCGCGCCGGCCCGACCCCGAGCGGCCGGCGGCGCCGCCGATGCGGCGGCACGAGCGCTGGAAGCTCGCGTTCGTCGGCTCCCGCTGCACGAAGTGCCAGGCGGGGCACCTGCCGCCGCAGCGGGTGTGCGTCAAGTGCGGCGCCGTCGACCAGATGCGCGACGAGCACTTCGCGGACACCTCGTCCCGGGTCGCCACCTACACGCTGGATCATCTCGCCTACTCGCTGCAGCCGCCCGTGGTGGCGGCGTTCGTCGACTACGAGGGCGGAGGCCGCTTCTCGTGCGAGCTGACCGACGTCGACCCGAAGCAGGTCGCGATCGGCGATCACCTGGAGATGACCTTCCGGCGCCTGTTCACGGCGCAGGGAGTGCACAACTACTTCTGGAAGGCCCGACCGGGGCGCTGAAGGAGAATCGCATGGCGAGCAACGGGATCAAGGACCGCGTCGCGATCGTCGGCATGGGCTGCACGCCCTTCGGCGAGCACTGGGACAAGGGGCCCGAGGACCTCCTGGTCGACGCCGCCGGCGACGCCTACCGCTCGGCGGGCATCGACCCCGACCACGTGGACGCCTACTGGCTCGGGACCATGGGCAGCGGTGTCTCGGGGCTCATGCTCTCCGAGGCGCTCAAGATCCCCTACAAGCCGGTGACCCGCCTCGAGAACATGTGCGCCACCGGCAGCGAGGCGATCCGCAACGCCGCCTACGCGGTGGCGAGCGGCGCCTACGACCTGGTCATGGCGATCGGCGTCGAGAAGCTGAAGGACTCGGGCTACTCGGGGCTCATCATGTCGAACCCGCCCAACGACGGCACGCTCTCCAACATGACGGCTCCCGCGACCTTCTCGCTCCTCGCGCCCGCCTACGCCAAGAAGTACGGCGTCGAGGAGGAGCGGCTGAAGCAGGTGCTGGCGCGCATCGCGTGGAAGAACCACAAGAACGGGGCGAAGAACCCGAAGGCGCAGTTCCGGAAGGAAGTCCCGATCGAGACCATCTGCAAGTCGCCCCCGGTCGCCGGCATGCTCGGCATCTTCGATTGCTCGGGCGTGAGCGACGGCTCGGCCGCCGCGATCCTCTGCCGCGCCGAGGACGCGCACAAGTACTCGAAGCATCCGATCTTCATCAAGGCGCTGTCCTTCGCGGCTGGACCGGCCGAGGGCTACTACAGCCAGGACTACGACTTCACCACCTTCCCCGAGGTGGTCGCCAGCTCGCAGGATGCGTACAAGCAGGCGGGCGTGAAGGACCCGCGGGCCGAGGTCAGCATGGCCGAGGTGCACGACTGTTTCACCCCGACCGAGCTGGTCCTGATGGAGGACATCGGCTTCTCGCCGCGCGGGACGGCGTGGAAGGACGTCCTCGACGGGCGCTTCGACGGCGACGGCCCGCAGCCGGTGAATCCCGACGGCGGCCTGAAGAGCTTCGGCCACCCGATCGGCGCGAGCGGGCTCCGCATGATGTACGAGATGTGGCTCCAGCTCCGTGGCGAGGCCGGTCCGCGACAGATCGCGGGACCGAAGCTGGGGCTCACCCACAACCTGGGCGGCGCGCCCGGGCGCTGCGTGAGCTTCGTGTCGATCGTCGGGAACTGAGGGCCGCCGCGTCCGTGTCGGAACCCACCGCTGACGTCCTGATCATCGGCGCGGGAGCGTCCGGCGCCGCACTCGCATGGAGCCTCTCGGACACGCGCATGCAGATCGTCTGCCTCGAGCAGGGCGACTGGATGGACCCCGCGCAGCTCCCGGGCGCGTCGACCGACTGGGAGATCCGGCAGATCGGCGACTTCAACTTCAGCCCGAACACCCGCGGGCGACGCGAGGACTATCCCGTCAACGACGGCGAATCGCCGATCGCGGTCTCGATGTTCAACGCGGTCGGCGGCAGCACCATCCTCTACGCGGCGCACTTCCCGCGCTTGCGGCCGTCGGACTTCCGGGTGCGGACCCTGGACGGTGTCGCGGACGACTGGCCCGTCGACTACGCGCGGCTGGCGCCCTACTACGACATCAACGCGCGCATGATGGGCGTCTCGGGGCTCGCCGGTGACCCGGCGTATCCGGCGAAGGAGGTGCCCCTCCCGCCGCTGCCACTCGGCAAGCTCGGCACCACGCTGGCGCGCGGCTTCAACCGCCTCGGCTGGCACTGGTGGCCGTCGGACAGCGCGATCGCCACCCGCGAGTGGGAGGGCCGGGCCCCGTGCATCAACGCCGGTACCTGCCTGGTGGGATGCCCGCAGGGCGCGAAGGCCAGCACCGACGTCACCTACTGGCCGCCGGCGCTCCGCCGCGGCGTGACGCTGAAGACGCGCTGCCGGGTGCGCGAGATCACGGTCGGCGACGACGGCATGGTGAACGGGGTCATCTACTACGATCCCGAGGGCGTCGAGCGGCGACAGAAGGCCGAGGTCGTCGTGCTCGCGTGCAACGGCATCGGCACGCCGCGTCTCCTTCTCAACTCCCGCTCCCGGCACTTCCCCGACGGCCTCGCGAACCGCAGCGGCCTCGTCGGGAAGAACCTGATGTTCCATCCCTACGCGATGGTGACGGGCGTCTTCGAGGAGCCGCTCGAAGGCTACAAGGGTCCCACGGGCTGCTGCATCATGAGCCAGGAGTTCTACGACACGGATCCGGCGCGGGGCTTCGTCCGCGGATACTCCTTCGAGATCCTGCGCGGCTTCGGGCCCATCTACACCGCCCTCTGGGGCATGACCGCCGGCCATCTCCCGTGGGGCGCGGATCATCATCGCGCCTACGCCGAGCTCTTCGACCGCACCGCGGGCATGGTGGTGATCTCCGAGGATCTGCCGGAGGCGTGCAACACCGTGACCCTCGACCCGGAGCTGACGGACTCCAACGGCATCCCCTCGCCGAAGATCACCTACCGCCTGAGCGAGAACAGCACCCGGATGCTCGCGCACGCCGTGGCGCGCGGGGCGGAGGTGCTCGAGGTCGCCGGCGCCCGGAAGACGATCGTCGAGTCACCCCTGCGGGTCGCGGGCTGGCATCTCATGGGCACGGCGCGCATGGGCAACGATCCGGAGACGTCGGTGGTGAACTCGTGGGGTCGATGCCACGACGTCCGGAATCTCTTCATCGTCGACGGAAGCATCTTCGTCACCGCGGGGGCGGTGAATCCCACGAACACGATCCAGGCGCTCACGCTGCACATCGCCGATTCCATCAAGAAGAACCTCGCGAACCTCTTCGACGACTGACGCATGGCCGACGACGTCTTCGCCTTCACCGCCGAGGAAGAGCGCATGCTCACCAGCGTGCTCGACGAGGTCATCCCGGCGAGCGACGATCGCCGGCTCCCCGGTGCGGGGGAGCTCGGCCTGACCGCCCACATCGCGCGCACCGTGCAGCAGACACCCATGCTGCGGCCCGTCCTCGAGTACGGTCTCACGGCGCTCACCGAGCTCGCGCGCAAGCGGGACCCGGGGGGCTTCCCGGCGCTCTCCCGGCCGGAGCGAAAGGCCGTGCTCGAGGAGTTCACCGCGACGGATCAGTTCTTCCTGCCCGCGTTCCTGTTCCTCGTCTACTCCGGGTACTACCAGGACCCGGGCGTCGTCCGGACGCTGGGCCTCGAGCCCCGGGCGCCACACCCCAAGGGCCACGCGATGGAGGAGAACGACCTGACCCTCCTCGACCCGGTGCGCCAGCGCGCGAAGATGTATCGCGGTTAGCTCGGGCGCACGTACGCGAAGTCGAGCGGCCGCGAATCGATGCCGCGCGCGGGCGGCGCGATCCAGCTCGCGAACCTTCCGGGCTCGGTCACCGCGTGCGTCATCAGGCTCCGCACGTAGGCATGATCGGCGTCGGAGGGGAGGAACTCGGGCTCCCGGCGGCGGAACTCCGTCTCGCTGATCCGCTGTCCCGCGGGATCGAAGAACGCCCCCGCAAAGGCGCCGACGCCGCGATGGAAGCGCTGCGAGGGAAGGCGCAGCTCGACGCCGAGGTCGGCCACCACCTTGTTCCACTTGTCGAGCGCGGCCTGGCAGTCCTCGACGTAGGCGTTCCGCACCTCGAGGTTGACCGCGAGCCGCGGCGCGACCTCGCGCTCCACGAGCTGTCCGTCCTCCAGGAGCTCGACCCGCCGGGCGCCCTCGAGGAGCACGTGGTCGGCGAAGCGTTCTTCCTTCGGCCGCCCCTTCAGCCCGCCGCCGAAGTAGCTCGCGGCGTTGGTCGAGACCTCGGAGCCGAAGAGATCGAGCGACACCGAGTACCAGAAGTTGAGATACCGCTGCAGCATGTCCAGGGGAATCGCGCCCTCGGCGGCGGGATCCTTCCCCGCGCGCAGCAGCTCGGCCGTCCGCTGGGCGACGCGGGCGATCCCGGTCTGGCCGACGAACATGTGGTGCGCTTCCTCCGTCAGCATGAAGCGGCAGGTCCGGGAGAGCGGATCGAAGCCCGACTCGGCGAGCGCCAGCAGCTGGTACTTGCCGTCGCGATCCGTGAAGGTCGTGAACATCAGGAAGGACAGCCAGTCCTCGATCGGCTCGTTGAACGCCTGCAGGATGCGCGGCCGGTCGGGGTTTCCCGAGCGGCGCTGAAGGAGCGCGTCGGCCTCCTCGCGGCCATCCCGGCCGAAGTACGTGTGCAAGAGGTACACCATCGCCCACAGGTGCCGCCCCTCCTCGACGTTCACCTGGAAGAGGTTCCGGAGATCGTAGAGTGACGGACAGGTCTTGCCGAGCTGCCGCTGCTGCTCGACCGAGGCGGGCTCGGTATCTCCCTGGGTGACGATCAGCCGGCGGAGCGCGTTCCGGTGCTCGCCCGGGATCTCGTTCCACACCGGCTCGCCCCGATGGTCGCCGAACCCGATCCGGCGTTCGGGCTCGGGGTCCGCGAGGAAGATGCCCCAGCGATAGTCGGGCATCTTCACGTAGTCGAAGTGCGCCCAGCCGCCCGCGTCGACCGAGATCGCGGTGCGGAGATAGACGGCGTGCGCCTGGAAGCCATCGGGGCCCATCTCCTGCCACCAGGAGAGGAAGCCGGGCTGCCACTGCTCGAGCGCCCGCTGCAGCCGCCTGTCGCTCGCGAGATCGACGTTGTTGGGAATCCGCTCGTTCAGCGCGACGCTGCTCATGCCCGGGATCCTTTCAGGTGCGCCGCCAGTCGAACTCGGGCCGCTGCCCGGACTTGCCGTAGACGGTGAGCGCGCCCTTCTCGCCGGTCGCGTTCGGGCGGGTGAAGATCCAGTTCTGCCAGGCCGAGAGGCGGCCGAAGATCTTGGTCTCGAGCGTCTCCGGGCCGACGAAGCGCAGGCTCGCCTCCATGCCGGTGAGCGCGTCCGGGCTCATCGCGGCGCGCTCCTCGACCGCGAGCCGGAGCTCGTCGTCCCAGTCGAGCGCGTCGGGTGCGAAGGTCACCAGGCCCGCCTCCAGCGCTTCACGGGCGCCGAACGACCCCTCGTGCGCGAGCAGGGCTGCGACGCGCTCGTCCTCTCCGAGGAAGCGGGCCTGCAGGCGCGAGAGGCCGGAGCTCGTCGGCAGGAGGCCGGCGTTCAGCGGCGACAGTGCCACCGCGCCGGGGTTCGCGTCGTCGGCCAGCATGTACGAGCGATCGGCCGCCAGCGCCAGCTCGAAGAGCGTCCCCGCGAAGGCCGATCCGGGGACGATCAGCGCGTAGAACGTGCGCGCCGTCAGGTCGACGCGCTTCAGGACCCGCCGCTGCAGCAGCAGGATCTCGCGCACCAGCCAGTGATCGCGGTGACGGGCGATGGCGCGGTCGACCGCCAGCACGGCCGCGGGATCCCCCTCGGTCTGCAGCAGCACGAGACCGATCTCGGGCTCGTTCAGGCGCAGATGGAGGATGGCGTCGTCCAGCTCCCGCCAGGCCGCGATCGCCCACCCGTCCGCCCCGACGCGGAGGAAGGCCTCGGGCTCGGTGGGCTCGGCCCCGCCGGGGGCGTGGACGACGAGCGTCGCCACGCGCCGCCGGCGGTCGAGCGACAGCGTGACGTGGCGGTAGGCGACTCCATCGGCCGTCTCCCGCCGATCGAGCGGCGGGAGCTCGATGCCGTGCTCGCCCGTGGGCCGGTCGCTCCGGGCGGCGAGCGCCGCGGCCCGCTCGCGCACGCGCTCG
>JACXTT010003938.1_pt1 | contig 22392 bp, 22 predicted proteins | sample 9270951 | NCBI WGS metagenome assembly JACXTT01 (sample SAMN15532306, study PRJNA645909) | rock metagenome | isolation source: weathered quartz diorite | place: Puerto Rico | collected 2017-06-21
GCGCTTCGGCGTACCGATGTTTGAAGGCGGGCGGATCACGCGGATCGAGGAAAAGCCAAAACTTCCCGCATCGTCCTACGCAGTGATTGGCGTCTATTTTTACGATGCAACGGTATTCGACCGAGTACGGCCATTGAGACCATCAGGCCGCGGAGAACTTGAGATCACGGATGTGAATAATTCTTACCTCTCCGAAGGCAAACTGGAATACCAAATCATCGAAGGCGGCTGGACAGATGCGGGAACGTTCGAATCATTGTGGCGGGCAACCAAAATGGTCCGGGGAAAAGTGCTGCTGGCAGAGGAACTGGCCCTGGCAGCGTCTTCGAAAAAACACGTTTTCGTTTCGCCTCCACAGGTTGAGAAAAAGTCAATTCCACAACGAACGAACGGGGGGCTTCATGGCCGCTAGCGTCGCTCCATCCTTGCAGGTAATGCAGACAGAGATCGCGGACGTAAAGCTGATTGTGCCGCGAATCCACCGGGACCATCGCGGATTTTTCTCGGAAACCTACAACAAAGCTGATCTGACGGCACTAGGTGTGAATCTGGAATTCGTGCAGGACAACCATTCATTGTCCGTGGAGCGCGGCGTCGTGCGGGGACTTCATTTTCAGATTCCGCCGTATGCGCAGGACAAGCTGGTGCGGGTGTTACGGGGATCGGTTTTCGACGTGGCTGTGGATATCAGGCGCGGATCACCGACGTACGGGAAACACGTAGCTCGAATCATCAGCGCGGCGGATTGGAACCAGTTTCTGGTTCCTGTTGGATTCGCGCATGGTTTTTGCACGTTGGAGCCGAATACGGAAGTCATTTACAAGGTAACGAACTACTATTCGCCGGAACATGACCGGGGACTGCTTTGGAACGATCCGGAATTGGGAATTGCTTGGCCTATTGGCGACACGGAAGCAATCCTTTCAGAAAAGGACCGAGCGCTCCCAAGATTTTCTGATCTGCGAGCTCATTTCGAATAGAGTTTTGCGATGCGAGTTCTTATCTTAGGCGGTACCGGTCTGTTGGGAAGAGTTTTGCTCGAAGAATGGCACACGGACGAGATTCGTGCCGTTGGCTCTTGCAATGCCGACGTTCGTGATCGCTCGCAGTTGCACCGGAATTTTACCGACTTTAGACCACAGTGCACTGTGCTTGCGGCAGCTTATACGGATGTAGATGGCTGTGAAAGCGACCAGAAACGTGCTCACGATGTGAACTGCATGGGGGCCGCCAACGCCGCGCTCGAGTGCAGGGAATCTGGTTCGCGGCTTCTCTTTGTAAGCACGGATTACGTGTTTGACGGGGCCAAGCCCACTCCATACGAGACCAATGACGAAATGAATCCTATTAGCGTGTACGGACGGTCGAAGGCTGAGGCTGAGAAATTGGTGCGTGAAATACTGCCGCGGGCGTGCATTGTGAGAACCTCTTGGCTTTTTGGCGCGAACGGACGATGCTTTCCCAACACAATTCTCAACGCTGCCGAGGCAGGTAAGAAGTTATCTGTTGTGGACGACCAGATAGGTCGCCCAACGTATAACCGTGACCTGGCGCGGGTGATCGTCAAACTTTGCAGGTTTGAGGCGCAGGGAACAGTCCACGCAAGCAATTCCGGCTCATGCAGTTGGCATGAGTTTGCCTGCCACCTAGTGCGCGTTGCCGGATTGAATAATGTGGCAGTCGAAGCAATTCGCACAGAGGCGCTTTCCCGTGTGGCTAAACGGCCAAAGCGTTCTGTTCTTTCTCTAGCTAGTCTTGAGCAATACAGTCTCCAAATGCGACCTTGGCAAGAGGCCGTGACCGATTACATTCGTGAGAGAACGGCTTTGGTCAGCTCTATTCCGCCAGTTCCACCGATGGTGACGAGAAACAGATGAAGCTGCTTATTACAGGCGGCGCCGGGTTTATTGGGTCGAACTTTGTGCACCGCGTTGCGGCGTGTTACCCAGACTGGCAAATTCTCATTCTGGATAAACTGACCTACGCTGGCAATCTGAGAAACCTTGCAGGCGTGATGGAGGACCCACGATTTCAGTTCATTCGGTTGGATATCTGCGATCCAGCGGTAATTGAGGTGCTGAAGGGTTGTGACGCCGTTGTGCACTTTGCAGCGGAAAGCCATGTGGACCGCAGCATTGAAGATGGCACCCCCTTTGTGCGTACGAACGTGGAAGGGACCTGGAGATTGATGGAAGCCTGCCGCAAAGCCAGAGTGCAGCGCTTCCTTCATGTTAGCACCGACGAGGTCTATGGCAGCCTTGGGTCAGAGGGTGCCTTCACCGAGACCTCTCCTCTCAATCCGACAAGTCCCTATGCCGCAAGCAAGGCTGCGTCAGACGCTCTGGTTCTGTCTGCTGTGAAGACTTACGGCTTTCCTGCGATCATAACACGCTGCACTAACAATTACGGCCCTTACCAATTCCCTGAGAAATTCATCCCGCTGATGATTTCCCAGGCGCTTGCCGGTGAGTCCTTACCAATTTATGGCGACGGCAGGAATATTCGCGACTGGATTCACGTGGAAGACCATTGTCGCGGGCTGGATCTAATTCTGCGCAGCGGCAGAGACGGAGAAATCTACAACGTCGGAGGCGGGAGCGAGTTGGAGAACATCGTGGTGGCACGGAAGATTCTGCGACTGCTTGGCCGCCCGGAGTCATCTTTGAAATTCGTCGCGGACCGGCTGGCGCACGATCGCCGGTATGCATTGGACTGCACTAAGCTAAAGAACACCCTGGGTTGGGGGCCTCGCTGGCGATTTGAAGATGGTCTGGCGGCCACCATCCATTGGTACCAGCAAAACGCAGACTGGCTCCAGGCAACGCGCAGCGGGGAGTATCTGGGGTACTTCGAGCGGCATTACATCCGGAGGGAGCAAACCTTTGTGGCGGATTCGAGGGGCAAGGAGGTAAGGCACTAGAGGGAAGAGCACGAGAAACTGTGCTCGAGGAAGTTGTAGTCACGAGTGGCGCGATAACGAAGTCTCGCACGCAAGGCAACTTCGAAGTTTTTGATTCTGTTCTCATGACGGGAACAGAAGCTAATCCTGAAGGAGCATAAAGTGAATGACTGACACCTGCGGGATTAACGTTGACAGCGGAAATTGGTGTGGGACATAGCGGTAGGTCAAGCTTTTCTTCCAACTCCTTACATTGCGGGGGCTCGGCCCGGACTAATTCGGGATGGGTGAGAACTATCCGCGTGGTTAAGACAGGCATTGATGGCGAACAGCGTGGAAAGTGTATTCCATGTCTGATGTATAGCAAGAACGCTCTTGTGGCTATGCTGAGGGCAAATGAATCATAAACAAAGGTTCGTTTTGCTGAAGAATGCGCTGGCGAACGTGGTGCGAGGAGGAGCCACAGCTCTTGTGGCTATTCTGCTGCCGCCTTTTTTGACGAGATTAATGTCTTCTGAAGCGTATGGCGCATGGTCTCTCGTCCTGCAAATCAGCGCTTTCGTCGGCTACCTTGATTTCGGAATTCAAACAGCGGTTGGTAGATTCGTCGCACGTACGGGGGAGAATGGGGACACAGAGCATCGTGACCGGATCGTGAGCACCTCCATGGCAGCTTTAATCGCGGTGGGTACTCTGGGGATGGTAGGCAGCGCAGGGCTGGCACTCTTGATGCCTCGTGTGTTTCAACAGCTGCCGCGAGTGCTGATTTGGGATTGTCGTCTCGCGTTAATGCTGGTTGGGGGTTCCTTGGCTATCGGTTTGCCTTGTTCAGTATTCAACGGCATATTCGTTGGCCTTCAAAGGTACGAAGTGCCCGCTGCGATAATCGGGAGCTCACGTCTATTGAGTGCCTTGGCGCTGGTTCTCCTCACAAGGCGCGGGGGCGACCTAACGCAAATGGCTGCTGCCGTGGCTACAGTCAATTTGGCGGCATATGGTCTGCAGTACTTGCTCTACCGTAAGATGGCTCCAAAAATGAGATTTTCTCCGCATCTGGTTTCTCGAAAAGCAGGTCGCGAACTCCTTGACTACTGTCTGAGTCTCTGTGTCTGGTCGTTTGCCATGCTATTGGTCAGCGGTCTCGATGTTTCACTCGTAGGGTATTTTGAGTTTGAAAGCGTCGCCTATTATTCAGTGGCGTCTACACTAATCGCTTTTTTGGGTGGTCTTCAGTACGCCCTGTTCAATGTGATGATCCCTTCGACGGCTGTAGTGCAGATTCGGGGGAACTCAATTGAATTAGGCAGAATAATGATCACGGCAACGCGATACGGTAGCTTTGTTCTTTTGCTTATGGGACTCCCTCTGATATTTGCAGCCAAGGTCGTTTTAACGCTTTGGGTCGGAGCCAAATACGCAGCCCAAGGTACGCTGATTTTGCAAGTGCTGACGACGGCAAACATAATTCGTCTCTCTGCTGTGCCTTACGTGATGACACTCATCGGAACAGGACAGCAGCGCTTGGTCATAATAACACCTCTGCTGGAAGGGGCATGCAATCTTCTAGTGAGCGTCATCGCGGGTTATTTCTTCGGAGCGGTTGGAGTTGCTATCGGAACATTTGCCGGAGCGATTGTGGGAACGATGGGAAATGTTGTTTACAACATGCCAAGGACGACAGAGATAAAATTTCGAATTACTGACTACTTGCGCGACGGGTTGCTTCGGCCCCTGGTCTGCTCAGCGCCATTGACAGCTACTGTACTCATCCTTCGCTGGTCCAATACGCCCACGCCCACGACGGCCTATGCAGCCATGGGTTCTGCCTTGTTGGCCACAGCGATCCTCGTTTGGCGCTTCGGATTGATAGGAGCAGAACGGGAAAAGCTGTGGGCCCAAGGCTTAGCAACGGGAGGCTAGCGGGACGGTTCGAATGGAGAGACTGAAACGATTCTGGCATGCGCCTCTCTTGAACAAACTGCACAGCCTCAGCACGCTCTATTACAAGCTGAAGGGTGTTCTTCTATATCGGCATCTATTCAAGAAGTTTGGTAAGGGTTCTTATATCCGAAGACCGCTGCTCATTCTCAATCCGGCCTATATCAGCGTGGGCGATCGAGTTTCCATTAGGGATGGCGTTAGACTTGAGGTCGTTCGATCAAGCCACCGCAGAGTCCCAAACCTCTCCATAGAAAACAATACGAATATCGAGCAGAATGTTCATATTGTTTGCCACAGCCGTATCCGGATCGGCAGTAACGTATCCATTACGGGAAACAGTTCTATTGTCGACGTCAATCATTCATACCGAGACGTACATGAGCCAACGAAGATTGGAGCAAGAATTGAGGACGAGGATTCGTTCGTTGAAATTGGTGATGGATCCTTCATTGGCTACGGCTCGGTGATTCTGCCGAATGTAAAAATCGGAGCGCATGCCGTAATCGGAGCGAACTCGGTCGTCGTTAATGACGTTCCAGCTTACTCAATTGTTGCGGGCGCCCCAGCAATTATGCTCAAGCGATATGACTGGGAAAAAGGAGCGTGGGTGCGAATTGCGCCGCGCCGGGATTACATGCGAGTGAGTGGTGAGCGTGGAACTGAGTAGCTGCCCACTATGCGAAAAAGCCGAATTCGAGCCAATTTACTTGGCTAGGGACAGACACTACGGAATTACAGGGATCTTCAAGATCGTTCGATGCACCGGATGCTCTTTGATGTTCCTAAATCCCATGTGCTCGGATGAGGAATTGAGCGCTCTTTACCCTGCGGATTACTATGCCTATCAAAACAATTTTTCCCGCAAGCTGTGGAAAGAAATTGTTAAGTCATTGTTATGGTTCCGTGTCGGAACCCGAGACCCTCAATTCGATTCGCCCGGAAGGATGCTGGATTTAGGATGCGGATCGGGTTGGTTCCTCCGCCAAATGCGCGAGAAAGGGTGGGATGTTTATGGGGTGGAGATTAATTCTGCCGCAGCGCAGCTTGGACGGGTTCAAGCAGGACTCAAGATTCATGCGGGAACACTTCAGCAGGCGAGGTTTCCTCCAGATTTTTTCGACTACGTACGTGCTAATCATTCATTTGAGCATATTACGTGCCCAGCACAGACTCTTAGGGAGATTCGTCGAATCATGCGTCCCGGAGGCCGCCTACTGATTGGAGTGCCGAACGTCGCTAGCCTCAACGCAAGAGTTTTTAAGCAATACTGGTGGTACTTAGGGGCACCTGTGCACCCCTTCACGTATTCTGTGAAAACCTTGTCACATTTCTTGCAAAAGTATCGATTTGAGGTCCTTAAAGTTACTTACAACTCGGACTTTTCCGGGATTCTTGGAAGTGCGCAAATATGGCTGAACCGAAAGAACGGACGAAAATCCACTGAGGGTGCCTCGATCAATAATCCCGTTTTTAAGGTCCTCTGCCAATGGATTGCAAAGGGTGTTGATTTGTTCGGGGCAGGAGATGCTATCGAGATTGTAGCTACGAAAGGTAGCAACTGAAGATGAACGTGCTCGTGACGGGCGGTGCAGGATTCATCGGAACTCATCTGACCCGTCGGATCCTGCGCGAAGGTTGCACTGTGTCCGTCCTGGACAACTTCAGTTTTCAGGTGCATGCCGGAGCCCAGAAGCTGGCCTCGGACCTGATTGGTCACGTTCAGCTCTTCCGCGGCGACGTTAGAAATCAAGAGCTGCTCTCTCATGCACTAGACAACCAGGATGTGATCGTCCATCTGGCTGCAGAGACAGGAACCGGCCAGTCGATGTACGAAATTTTTCGATATCAGGATGTCAATATTGGCGGAACAGCAGCGATCCTCGATCTCCTAATGAATCAGCCGACAAGCCGCATAAACAAGATCGTGGTTGCCTCATCGCGTGCTGTCTACGGAGAAGGCAAATATAGATGCGGAGAACATGCGTCCGTCTATCCTAGTTCTCGCTCGCTGGAGGATTTAAAGGCGGGCCAGTATGAGCCACGGTGTCCAACGTGCCGTGCCCCATGCGCTCCAGAGGCTACTACCGAGGATTCTCTGCTCAACCCACTCTCCTTCTACGGCCTGACAAAGCAACTCCAAGAGCAGATGGTTCTATTGGTCGCCCGCACACGGGGGTTTTCGGCGTACGCGCTTCGGTACCAGAACGTTTATGGGCCGGGCCAATCCCTCAACAATCCCTACACGGGCATCCTGGCAATCTTTTCCAATTTGGCTCGGTCGAATGCACCGATTCAGGTTTTTGAAGACGGAAAGGAGAGCCGGGACTTCGTCTATGTGGATGACGTTGTGGAGGCGACTTGGCGGTGCATGAGTGCAGACGCGAGCTCAGTGGAATCTGTCAACGTAGGGACGGAGCAGAGGACGACTGTGCTGCAAGTAGCGGAAGAAATTGTCCGGTTTTTTGGAAGTCGATCCAAGATATCCATCACCGGAGCCTTCCGCCAAGGCGATATCCGACACAATTTTGCGGCCATTGCGAAAATTCAGGAAATGGTGGGGTTCGTTCCCCGCTTCAACTTTCGAGAGGGGCTAGAGCGATTCCTAAGTTGGGCCGAAGCGCAGATAGCGGTGCCTGCTGGATATGAGGCGTCTTTGCAGGAGATGCGGGAGCGGGGGCTCTTTCATGGATAACCGCAAGCTCGTGGGCGTCGTCACAGTTACGTACAACAGCACCAGTGTTATCGATGATTTCGCAAAGTCTCTTTTGAAGCAGACCTACGCAGATTTTGTTTTGTACGTGGTCGACAATGCTTCGTCTGATGGCACCCTAAGCCATTTCGATGGGTACCAAGACCCGAGGATCGTGCTGATTCGGAACCAGAACAACGTGGGTGTGGCCGAGGGAAATAACATTGGGATACGAGCAGCGCTCAAGGACGGATGCCATTCCGTTCTTCTCATAAACAACGACACGGTGTTCGACTCAGATCTTCTGGAGAAGTTAACAGCAGGGTTAGGGGAGCATAAGTGCGACATGGTTGTTCCCAAGATCCTGTTCTTTGATGAGCCGGATAAGATCTGGTGTGCAGGCGGCTACTTCAACACCTGGCGCGGGTGTGGGAACCATTTTGGGATGGGCGACAAGGACAATGGCCAATTCGATTCTGCCAGAGCTGTTGGTTACAGTCCGACATGTTGCATGCTGATTAAACGCGAGGTCTTCGATCGCGTGGGGCTAATGGATTCAACCTATTTCCTCTACTTCGACGACACTGATTTTTGCCTGCGTGCTCGCAAGGCTGGTGTGAGACTCTTTTACCACCCCTCAGCCCGACTTAGGCACAAGGTGAGCAGCTTGACCGGAGTGACTTCGAGCTTTGCTCTTCGCTATACAACTCGAAACCACGTCTATTATGTGCTCAAACATTGTTCTCCACAGTGGGTTCTGTTCTACCTCTTTGCGTTTTATATTTACCTCCCCGCGAAATATCTAGTCTTCTTGGGACATCCAAAGTTATTCTGGGTGACACAGAAAGCGTTCTGGGAGGGTATTTCCCTCTTCGTCTCCAATTGCGAGCGATCCAGGCGGATACCGGAACCGACGCGAATTCCGTGAGCCACTACAAACAATAGCATTAAACAAGAACCTGAAGTTTGGGTTACTCGACTGCTGCGGACACAAAACGTGCAACGAACGGTCAAACCTTATCGATCCAAGCAGACTCCCAGCGTCAACGATAGAGAGCTAGGTTTTCTTGACACCCGCGCGGCCTTTTTGAAGAAAGTGGCCTGAATAATAGTGAGCGACACTAAGACCATTGCTGAAAAAGAGAGCACATCCTTTATTGAAATATGTCTCTTTTTCTTTATGGCGATATGCACTGCTGCCAAGAAGGCGTCCCTTGTTGAGATGTGTCTCTTTCTCTTTATCGCATCCTGTCCGATACAAGATTTCGTGCTCCAAGAAACCCCATTACGGAGTCTCGGTGGGAGCCCTTGTATTTTTCCTCTCTGTGCGCTTGCCCTCGTAGAAGGAGCAAGATGGCTGTTTTCGACAAAGACAGGAGTCCGATGTAGCGTCGTGATTTGCTTCACCTATGTTATTTTGACGGCCTTATACGGATTGTTCGTCTTTGGAACTTCGAGTCATGACGAGAATTTACTGTTGAAGGGTTTGACGAGCTTTATCTCTCTCGGTGCAGTCCTCTTTGCTATCACCCTAGACTATGGCAAGAGTCAGGTCGTGCGCGCAGCAATTTACGTTGCTTTTAGTTTGGTGGTTCTCGGCTTCTTGTTTGGCAATTCCAACCCATTGGGCCTGCCTGCGTTTGTAGAGAATGGAGTGTTGCACTTCACTCCTCCTTTGCTCGATGAGAGGCCAAGAGGCTTGGCCAGCGAGCCAGCGCAATTTTCAATCACCGCCATCGTAATCGGCCTGCTCGCTGTTCACATGACGAAATCAGAGGCTCGAAAGATTGTCCTGGGCCTTCTGACGCTTGGTCTCTTGCTGGCGTCGGGGTCCAAAGGTGGGATACTGACCCTTTTCATTTGCGTAATCATTCTGTGCATTATGAAGTGGCACTCGAAATGGTATCAGGTGGCTGGATTACTTTTTGTGTTATGTCCATTGGGTGTATTTCTAATTTGGCTAGTTCCCAATTTATTTCCAGAAGAGTCTTTCGCGATCTCAGGAACGGTTCCCACCCGCTTCTCAATGATTTTGTGCGCTTTAACGACCGTAGGGCATCATCCTTTTGGCGTAGGCTTGCCTGGGTTCCTTCCCGCCGTGGCGAAGTATCTACCTGACGCAATGTCAACGGTTGAGTCCATTTTTCCCATTCCTCTATATTTCGGTGAAGTTTCAGCCTACTTAACAAATGCTGATACGGTGAGCACCAAAACTTTCTTTTTTGATCAGTTAATGCGATTCGGAGTCCCGTTTGCGTTGTTCTTCTTCGTATTCATTATCCGTCTCCTCAAACATCTGGCTGGAAAGAGACAAGCGATCTTGTTTATTGCTGTGTTAGCTTGCACTATTGCGATCATGAGTTACCAGCCCGGAACTGGCAACTTTGCAATACCTATTTTGTTCGGCTTGGCACTACTTGAGGTAGAGAATGGAACGAATCCTCATCGTTGCAAATGATTATCCATACCCTCCGCATCATGGCGCAGCTGTCGATACCTGGAACCTAATCTCGGGTTTTAAGGAACTCGGATTTAACTTGGATCTTATAGTCACAGTTAGGAATCATCCCAGGCAAGAGTATATTGACGCTGTGCAAGCGATTGTGGAACAGCTGTGGATCATAGAAAGGAACACGGGCATTTCCACTACGCTGTCATTGAAGCCATTTCAAGTGTGCAGTCGGAAGGCACTTCAGAGCATTGCTCTCAAGAAGACATATGAGGCCGTGCTCTTGAAGTCCGAGTATGTCGCACCTATTTTAAAGAATGTAAACCTTAATGCCAAGCTGCGCATCCTCAGGGTGGAGAACGACGAAGCGCGATATTTTAGAGAGCTGAGCAAAAGTGCCGACAATTGGAGGGCGCGGTATTTTTACCATACTGAGGCCGTTAAGTTCGAAAGGTTCTCGGCGCGCGTGATGTCCGAGTGTGATCTCCTCTGGTTCGTATCTGACTGGGAAAAGTCACACTATGTTCGGAAGCATCCTGAGGATTCTGGTAAGGCAGTTTTTATGCCATCTGGTTCGGGCGCCAGGGGGATGCGTCCGTACTCGGGAGGGGGTAGAGAAGTATTATTCGTGGGGGGCCTGACAATTCCTCTTAATCTCGAGGGTCTTGAATGGTACGTTGGGAACATTCATCCTAGATTATCGAACATCCGAGATTATTCGTTGACGGTCGCAGGCCGTACAGGTGGCGGTCCAATTCCCTCTCTCCAAAGAATAGTCAATAAGTATTCGAACATCTCCTTATGTGTTGACCCCGAAAACCTAACTGGTTTGTATGACCGAGCCGCCGTGTTTGTAAACCCTGTGCTTCGAGGAGCCGGGGTCAAGGTCAAGACCACTCATGCATTGCATGCCGGCGTTCCCGTAGTTAGCACTTCGGTTGGGATGGAGGGAACAGGCCTGATTAATGGTACGCATCTACTTGTGGCTGATTCAGCCGATGCGTTTGCAGATAACGTCGCAATACTTTTGCGGAATAGAGATTTGGCATCAACATTGGTTCAGACTGCTCAATCATTTCTGGCCGAAACCTATGATTACGAACGAAACATGAAGCGATCACTTTCAACCGTATTGTCTCTCCCGGCCAGGATTGCTGGGCGAATTGGGACGGAGAAGGATGTCCCAACGGCTCACTAGACCGCCAAGTATGAGCATGAAACCAGAATTGCCGATTGGAGAACAATAGATAGTGTTCGACATCATCGGATCGATTGTCGTCTATAAGAACCCTCCCCAGCAACTTCGGATTGCTATCTCGAGTTTCCTTAATACGCAGCTAAACGTGAAACTCTATTTGATTGATAATTCTCCGAACGACCATGCTCGAGCGCTGTGTCAGGACGAGCGGGTAATTTACATCTTCAACGGCGCGAATCTTGGATTTGGCGCTGCGCATAATATAGCGCTAAGAAGGTCGGTAGACACGGCTGATTATCACCTTGTGTTGAATCCAGACGTGCACTTTGATTCTGGGGTTCTAGAAAAGCTCCTAGACTTCGGGCGCAGCAGGCCAGACATCGGCTTACTTATGCCGAAGGTGCTATATCCGGACGGCAGAATTCAATATCTATGCAAAAAATTGCCGACGCCAACTGACTTGCTCTTGCGGCGTTTCTTGCCGAAGGCCCTCAAACCTCTAGCGGAACGTCGGATGGCGAGTTACGAGCTGCGGGACCAAGATTACAGCAAGGCGCTCTCGGTGGCTTATCTTTCGGGCTGCTTCATGATGATGAGCTGCGACGCTCTTTCTCAAGTGGGTTTCTTCGATGAGCGTTATTTTATTTACTTGGAAGACCTTGATCTGTGCCGTCGTATCCATCAGCGATTTAGGACAGTCTATTTCCCTGATGTCGCAATCTATCATCACTATGGGAAGGGATCCTACCGCGAGCCACGCCTCTTGATCTATCACATCCAGTCTGGTGTGCGTTACTTCCAGAAATGGGGTTGGTTTTCTGACCAGGAGCGGAACGAAATCAATCGGACCCAGCCCTGCAGGATTGAATAGCATTCCAGAGCCGACAAACAGATTCTCTAGCATAGACGATTTGTGGTGCCTTACCTAGACATGGGACATCCAAACCGGGACAAGATAGCGCTGTTTCTAGGGGACGTTGCGCTCATTGCGCTGGCGGCGGTGGTAGGGTGGTATCTGCCGGCGGGGGAGTTGAGCATCGCGGATCACAAGGTGCTATCGCTGCTGGTCCTCGTGCCGACGTTCCTGGGGGCGATGTACGTGTGCAATCTATATAACCTGGCAGGCATCAATGGGCTAGGGACGTTTGTGAAGGTGATGGTGGCGGTGGGGATGGCGAGCGCGTTCTGCGACGGCTTTTTCCATCTGTTCCGGTGGAAGAATGCGACGTACTACTGGTCGCTCGGGCTGTGCACGGTCGTGGCTCCGGCGGCGACGTATGCATGGAGGAGAATTTATTTTCATGGCGCGCGGTTCCGAACACCCGAGAAGCTGATAGTGGTGGGGAGCGAGAGAGACGCAGAGGTCTTGGTCGCAGCGATGGACCAAGTGCATCCGCGATACAGCGTGTTGGGGATGCTGCACGCTGGGTCTGGACGAGCGGGGCACGTGGATAGGCCAGCGAATGCGGAACCGCTAACGCAACTGACGGCAGCCGGTGCCGGCGTAGCGGCGTCGGCTTCGTATACGACGGGGACCGCGGTCGCGATGGCACGGGAGGCTGTGCCATGCGCGGTTGCAAATACCGATGCGGATAAAGGCGAGTTGGTGGCGGACTTGGGCCCCGCGACGAGCGAGAACTTGCTGCACGTGGTGGGGACGAAGAACGTGCAGGCTGTGGTCGTGCGCAGCGAAGCCATGACGTTGGAGCTAGCGGGAGTGCTTACGCAGCTGCGGTTCAGCGGGACTCAAGTGTTCTCGTTGCTGGATTTTTGCATGCGGGCGTCGGAACAAATTCCATTGGAAATCCTCACTGAATTCTGGCTCTCCGTGGCGGATGGCTTCGATTTGCTGCAGGCGCGGTTTTTCCGGCGAGTGAAGCGGCTGACGGACTTGCTTCTCGCAGGCGTGGGCCTGCTGTTGGCGTTGCCGTTCATGCTGCTGGCAGCCCTAGCGATTCGAATGGATTCGCCGGGGCCGATTCTTTTTCGACAGAAGCGCGTGGGTTGGAAAGGCCAGCCATTTGAATTGCTGAAGTTCCGCAGCATGGAAGTTGAGGCGGAGAAAAACGGCGGGCCACAATGGGCGGCTGTGGATGACCCCCGTGTGACGGCAGTGGGAAGAATCCTGCGGAAGACGCACTTTGACGAGTTGCCCCAAATGATCAACATATTGCGCGGGCAGATGAGCTTCGTTGGGCCACGGCCAGAGCGGCCGGAGTTTGTCGGGCTCTTAAACGAGTCTATAAATTTCTACCACCTCAGGCATTATGTGCTGCCTGGCATTACCGGATGGGCGCAAGTGAATTATCCGTACGGGGCTAGTTTGGAGGATGCACAGCGAAAGTTGCAGTTTGACCTCTACTATGTGTGCAACGCTTCGCCGCTCTTGGACCTGAGGACCATGTTACGAACCGCGCGCGTTGTTCTCTTCCGACAGGACAGCCGCTGACAATAAGCCGACATTACCGCTTATTCAGGCCATAACAGATCGATGTGAAGACGGAGGATCCGAGAAATTGGGATGACATGTCTCCGTTTTGTTTGTGCCATGCTTGCACAACTTATCATGATGGACTTTCTAACCCACGCTTAGAAAGATCTACGAAGGTTGGTGAGCTTGCAAGAGAAACGGCAGCAGACCTAATCCACCCACTCGCGTGAGAAATCAGGATGTGCTTCCCATTCGTCGTAAGCCGAGGTGTACTACCTATTTGAATTTATGAATTCAGGAAATTCTTCCTAACATGCAGAGACCGCATCATCCATGCAAGAGAAAGAACGACCTCTTCCGACAATGATTCTAGCCGGAGGGCTGGGCATGAGATTGCGCTCAGCGTACGCGTCTGGACCGAAGAGTATGGCACCCATAGGAGAGCGACCATTTCTAGATTATCTGCTGATGTGGCTGAAAAGCCAAGGCGTGGAGGAGGTGATTCTGTGTGTGGGATACAAGAAATCGCAGATACAGAGATTCGTCGGCAAAGGCAGCAAATGGGGAATGCAAGTAAAGTACTCAGTCGAGCAGAAGCTATTAGGAACAGGTGGAGCGGTGAGGAAGGCAGAGGGATTAATTTCGGGCGAAACAGTCTTGGTGATGAATGGAGACACGTTTGTGGACGTTAGTCTTCGAGAGCTGATGAAGTTTCATAGGAGCCGAAAAGCTTTTGCTACTCTGGCAGCGGTGAGGGTTGCGGATGCAAGCCGGTATGGTTCGCTTTGCCTGGATAGAAAGAGCAGGATCACCGGGTTCCTCGAAAAGAGAGTAAAGGACGCGGACGTTGAATCAGAAATCGAGAAGCGTTACATCAACGGAGGAATATATGTTTTCGACAGGAAGTTGCTGAGCAAGATTCGTAACCGTGGCCCAGTATCCCTCGAGAAAGAAGTTTTTCCATTGCTGCTAGCGAAGAAGAACGTGTATGGATTTGCGAGCGATGCCTATTTTCTGGATATCGGCGTGCCAGAAGACCTAAGGAGAGCGCAAAGTGAACTACCAGAACGGATCCGCATCAGCCATCCGCGCTAAGGCTCCCCTACGAATTAGCTTTGCCGGGGGCGGGACGGATGTGCCGCCCTACCCCGAGCGAGAGGGCGGATGCGTATTGAATGCCACGATTGATAACTATGCATGGGGCAGTCTGCGGCCGTTGGAAGACGGACGGATAAGGATCGAATCTGTGGACTTGGGGATTCTGTTGGATTTTTCCGTGGAAAGCGAACTGAAGCTCGACGGGCAACTGGATTTGGTGAAAGCAACGATCAAGCGATTACAGGCGCAGAACTCAAAAGGGTTCGAGGTTTTCCTGCATAGCGATGCTCCTCCAGGATCCGGCTTAGGCTCATCATCGGCACTGATCGTGGGGCTAGTTGGCCTGGTGAAAGAGTTCAAGAATCTTCCACTCACCGAATACGAGATCGCGCACATGGCTTGGTTAATTGAAAGGGAAGATCTGCAAATACGAGGCGGCCATCAGGACCAATATGCTGCGAGCTTCGGAGGTTTTAACTTCATTGAATTCTATGGGGACCGTGTGATTGTGAATCCTCTGCGGATTCATCAGGACACAACCAACGAGCTGGAGCATAACTTGTTGTTATGTTACACAGGGACGACCCGCAGGTCAGACCGAATCATTGAAGACCAAATGAACAGATTCGAGGAGAAGCAGGAAGCTACGCTGCGAGGACTTAAAGAGCAAAAGCAGCTTGCGATAGACATGAAGAATGCTCTGCTTAGCCGGCGACTTGATGATTTCGGCGATCTCCTGCATTCAGCCTGGGAATCCAAGAAGAGTCTCTCGCCAAAAATCAGCAACGACGCGATTGACGAAATGTACGAAATGGCACGACGGTGTGGAGCACTTGGCGGCAAAATTACCGGTGCGGGAGGCGGCGGATATATGCTTGTGTACTGCCAATTTGAAAAGAAACACAAAGTGGCTGAAGCCATGAAGAAGCTCGGAGCTGTGGCTACGGAATTTGCGTTCGAAAGCCGCGGTCTTCAGACCTGGAGAACGCATGCGAACAATGTCCGGCATTTTGCAGCTAGCCACTGAACCGGTGCGACGGAGTATTGAAGTTAAGGAATCCATCTTGGAAGACGATTACCTAATGGAAATAGTCCATGAAGCGGGCGCAAACTCGGATCCAGTAGAAGCACACGCAGTTGGCTCATAATTCATGCGAAATCATCGAAGAGATTTGCAGCCGAGGGGGATATTTCTTGATCGCGATGGAGTCATCATACGAAAGGCGGCTGACGGAGAGTACATAACAAACACTAGCGAAATGAAGTTCTTGCCCGGTTCGTTGGAAGCCATCGCTGAATTGAATCGTTGCGGATTTGAGATAATCGTAGTTACTAACCAGCGGGGTGTCGCAACAGGGAAGATCAAATTGCAGGACTTGGAAGATATTCATGCCAGACTGAAGTACGCTGTTGCCAGCTTGGGTGGTAATATCTGCGATATTTTCTACTGTGCCCACGATGTCTCGGAGGGTTGCATGTGCAGAAAGCCAGAAGCAGGAATGCTGTTACGTGCGGCGAAAAAGTACGATTTGTTGCTTTCGGAGTGCTGGATGGTAGGCGATGCTGCGACCGACATAACAGCAGGGAAAAGGGCGGGTTGCAAGACAGTGCTCATAACTCAATCTGGAGAATTCTTGAGCTGGGTGGACCAACCAGACATCGGGGCAGACAGCCTGTCTTCCGCGGCAGAACGAATTCTTTGCTTTGTGTCGAGGAAAGTCGGCCCAGACAGAAGATCTCTGCCTCTCGCCTAGACGTTTTTCTTGAGTTGCGGTGCTTGTTGAGGTAGAAAAAAACGCGAATCCCTGTCTGCATAGAATGATTTTATGTGACTGCGGTGGAGAGCGTGGTGGCACGCGGCGCACAGTGTGATTAAGTTCTCTGAGCGGTCATGCCCAAGTTTGCTTCGCGATCGGATATGATGAACCTGAAGGTTCTCGGATGCGCCGCAATTCTGGCACCGCCAATTGTCTCTGCTGAGAACCTGTCTGCAAAGGACTTTGTACGCCTCTGGATCCAATCGAATCCGAGGTTGCTTCGGTGTCAATGTTGGCACGACGTACTATTAATCTCGTAGAGAAACTGACTTTGCTGCTCGTGTGGCAAGAGTTCGTACACGCGTCGTAACGAAAGCACGAGAGCCTCTCGATTTGCTCCTTCCATATTTGCTCCCGCCAAAAAGTCCGCACAAATCATCTCCAGACAGTATCCGCGTGACTTATCGGTCCCCAACATGAGGCCAGAGGTTTCCAAGGCCCGTTCAATGACCGGCAACTGGCTTTTGTAAACCTTGAAATAGAGGAGTTCCCAGGGGTCGCTCTCCTTGCCGGTCAGGAAGCGATCCACTTCTCGCTTGAACTCCTCCCTGGGCATCGCCGCGGCCTTGTGCACCCAGGGTGCACAATCGAATCTCTCTCCCTCCGCGCGGGCCACCTTTACCAACTCCCTGGCCTTGGTCCACCCCATTGATTTCAGGTCTCGATGTATCTTTCGTGGCAGATGTTCGTGGATTGCCATCAAGTAGTACGCCTTTCGCCGGGAATCGGGAAAGCGCTTCTCCAGAAATTCATCGAATGACTTGAGATTCTCAAGCCTCCAGAATTGCTTCGCCCGCACCTCGCACAAATACTCTCCTAGCTCCACAAACCGCGCGTCCTTCTCCTGTTCTTTAGTCCTCTCCCAGCTCAAGATCTCGTCGATCTTCCCAAGGACGTAGACGGCGCGCCGGTGATTGAATTCCTGTGACACCGTAGGCCGCCCGCTAATCCACAAGCTCGTCAAGCCAATCAAGTTCGCTCGCTCCTGCCCTGCGCATCAGCCTAGCTGCGACCAACTCTTGGTTATTGAGGCACAGCCCCAGATGAGGACAGCTGACGCAACCGTTTTGAGGGAATCGAATCCCGCTGTGAGAGGCAAAATGTCCGGATTCAATCTGTTCGACCGTGGTTCCCACGACACGACCAAATTCCCGGCGTTGTTCGTCAGAGATCGAGGTCTTCAAATACTGAATCTCAGGCATGTTTTTTCGCACGAAAACGATCATGGCAACTTCGGAAATACCGGTAATCCAGGAATAGCAGGTCAATTGCGGGTCCAGGGAAAGCAGTTCTTTGGGTTCTTCTGGGTACCGGCTGGTTGTGGTCTTCCAATCCAGCAAGCAGCGGTTGCCGTCTAATTCGCCGATGGCATCGACGTAGCTTACAAATTCGCTTCCTCCTCGCAGTGCTTGTGCGAATTTGATTTGGAGATCCGTCTTAGGATTTCGTATGAGGATTCGATTGTCCCGCGCGAATCGCTCAAGCAGGTGGATGCCTTGATGCAGCAGGCGATCCCAGGAATCAGCCCTTTTGTATTCAAACGCCGCGTCGCGGAAAGCGCTCCATTCCTTAAACAGTGTTGCACCACAGTCTTCTCCACAGAAGTACGCTACGAGCGCCTTTTCAAAACAGCGGCCAAAAGTCATGGCCGCGCGAGTCTCTTTTTCCTGCCAGCCGTCCAAATAGCGGTAGCGATAACTGCGCGGGCAGCGCAGGTATTGACTGATTTGCGTGTAGCTATAAACCATCGTTGCCTGCCCGCCCATCGCTTTGAGCCAGGGATGTGCAGTCGAGGAGTTCCCAGTCCGCTTCGGGGGCGAAAGCTTCTAGGTTCTGATAGGAACGCCCATTTAGATTTGTGTAGGAGATTCGAATGACGCCACGCAAGTTGCGGAGAGCTCTTTCATCGACCTGATCATCCTTTAATAGCTGCGCGTCGTAGCCAAAATCCCGTAGAAACCAGTTGAGTTTCCAGAGAGCTCTTTCGGTGCAATACAACCGACCGGAGAAGGATCGAGCTTCGAAAGACTTAGGTTCCAGAACAATGAATTGGATCTCTACGAAGGGCTTTTGTGGATGCCACCGATAGCGAGCCCGCTCGACGCGAACAAGAAATAAGCCTTCAAGCTTGCTTTCCACTCCGCGTTGATTCAGATGAAGGCCGGGAATCTGTCGCTTCATGGCTTTACCTCCACGGGTTGGGCGTAGGAATTGAGTTTGCAGATCAAGGCGTCCCTGTTTTCCTGTGCCGACGTAGCCAAATGCGAGATAAAGGATTCAACCAATTCCCGACCGGCTTCTTTAAGGGTGGGTGTGCCGCAAAAGTCGGCCGCGTACGCTTTGACCAGCATGGGATCGAGGTTGTACTGGCGGATTAGGAGACACAGCTGGTCGCGCAGCCTTGGCTGCCCATTATTCGAACCGTTGTGGTGCGACGGGCCTACAGCAGGAGTCCGTTCCTTTGTGGAACCGGAAGAACCAGTAAGCCAGCCCAGCTCCTCGACAGAACAAAGGCCAATTCCATAGGCCTTGCGAAGAGCACGATTGACGGCCCGTGTTTCAGCAACGCGCATCTCCGCTCCACGAACGAGGGGGGATGTGTTGGAAGGATCCGCGTCGCCATAGCCGACGAAGCCTTTGGAAGTTGGGTCTTTGTAAATCGTCGCCCTAAATACCCACCGGCTTGCGGCGGGGTCGCAAAATTTCCGCACCTGCTCGACTCTGATCCCTGTGCAGCGCCTGCGCTGGGCCAGTCGCAAAAGCCCGGCGTGTGTGACGTACCAACGATCCTCTAAAAGTTGCACGTCCCCTCCGGCGATGGATAGGCCGTGTCTCTTTATGAGTTCTCTGAGGCTGTTGCGAGCAGAATGAGAGAGAGGCCCCCAAATGGTGCAAGCCAATCTAACGCTTGCCGAAATGCTTCTACCTGCATTCTTCATGATGAATCGCTCCCCGTACATAGGCGCTCAAGTACTAGGTCTCAGGATACTTGAGCGTGCAAGTAATTGTCAATAGAGATTTTCGGCATTGCTTTTTGGACCGCGCCACGAATATGGTTGTTCGTCATGGCGAAGAAGAAGAATCCGCACGCTGTTGCTTTGGGTAAGATTGGCGGCGCGAAGGGTGGAAAAATACGAGCAGCGAAGCTATCACCCGAACGACGCCGTGAAATTGCTCGTAAGGCGGTTTTGACTCGCTGGGCGAAACACAAGAACAAGGAACAAGAGTCGGAGTGATTCTTGCGCAGGCTGTCACTCAGGATTGGCAGTGCTTTTTCAGTGCTCAGCCTCTCGCCAGAAAAAGAGACCGTCCGAATAAGCTCCGTTTTTCATGCATCCTTCCACACGTGCTGCAGGAAGGCGTAGAGAACCTGCGTTTCGCCAATCGGTAAACAGTAAGCACCCAATTGCCCTTGACTCCACAAGTGCGGTGGCTACACTCACGACTGAAAGACGAAGTTCGATCGATAGAAAACGGCTCGTGCTGGTTCGCCAGTTTTTTGAGAGAGCGATGAAAGTTCCTGAACAGGAAGAAAATCTCGAACAATCTGAAGGGGGGACGCTGCACACCTCAGATAATGGATCCGGTCTTACGACCGCAGTGGAATCTCCTACCCTCGGCACTCAAGGATCGGAGAAGCGCAGCTCCGCAACAGGCCCACGGACGGAATTGGGGAAGCGGAGGGCAAGCCGTAACGCGACCAAGCACGGGGTATTCTCCAAAGCTGTCGTGCTGACGAGCGAATCCCGGGCCGAGTATGAAAGACTTTGGGCGGGACTGCGGGAATACTATCAGCCTGAGGGCACGGTCGAAGAACTCTTAGTGGAAAAGCTTGCGACTCTTGCCTGGCGACACCGGCGTTTGCTGTTGGCGGAGAGCGCTGAGATCCGGAGGAATACGGAATTTGTCGAATCGGATAAGCGCAAATGGGAACACGACGCAGTGAGACGACTATGCACTATGGGATCCACCTTATACTCCAATGGCTTGATCCTGGCAATTGACAATCCAGTTGTCTTCGAGTTCTGTATAAGAGACCTCGGTCGACTTCAGGAAGGGATTCAAAAGTTCGGCTTCAGACCAGAGATAGATACCGCTTTTCTAATGAGAGTGTACGGCAGCCGCGAGCGACTGAGTTTGGATAGCGATCTTTACGACTCTTATATAATGTTCCATGAGTTGGCAGAGGCTTCGCAAGAAGACCGCGTACGCAATGGGTACCCGTCGCCACCCGTCTGTCAAGAGTTTTTCTCAAAGAGAATCGACAAAGAGGTGCGTCGTCTCAAGCGCGATCAAAAGACACGGTCCCCTATCGAGGCTTTACGGACTCAACTCAAAATAATGAGTCACCATGTACCGGATGATCAGGGACTTGATCGCTTGCTCCGCTACGAAGCGAGCCTTGATCGCAGCTTTGATCGCACCCTGAGCCAGCTCGAACGTCTTCAGCGGATGCGGCTGGGCCAACCGGTCGTGCCCAAACTGGAGGTGCGCCATTCCGTGTCCCGAGGATGAGGGAATCAGGAAGTAATGCGCTTGGCCAAGATTGGCATCACAGCCGCCATGCAGCCGAGTGCGAGAATTCGAAATTGCAAAACGAACTCGGCCAAATCCTTTGGCAAGAAGGTGTTAGCCTGTGAAGGCGCCTGCTCTTAACGTTCAAGCGGGCGACCGCCGGCCCTGTTGCGAATCTCCCGAACGCGAAGAAAGAATTCAGCAGGAAACTGCCCTTGGGCCTCCGGGCCAAAAAGCATTCAAGTTATAATTCAAAGCCAAACAATGAACACGCTACTCTTGATGTTACATTTGAACCCTTTCTATACTCAGCTTGTCGTGGGAACAACCTGAGGAACATTAGCGTTTCTACCCGCTCTGACCGCTACTCAATGCTCCTGAAAGTGCCTGTACGTTCCTGAAGTTCCGTTGGCGCCCGATTTGCCAAGGTTCAGGTGCCGGTTCGATTCCGATAGGCCGCTCCATTCTTTTCTTTTCGCAAGTTTTCCTCAGGGCTCTAAAAATTCTCCGTGAAAATTCCCTGGCAATGCCTTTACAATCTGCCAAACGGTTTCCGTATAGCATGCCTAAAATCATCATTGCCATCGGCACGAAGCGTGGCCCAAAAATCAATGCAGTTAAGGAAGCCCTGGAAGTTTTCGCTCCGTCGTTTGCTCCCGGCACCGAATTCGAGTTGGTTGGTGTCGAAGTGGAGAGCGGCGTAAGCCACACACCAGCCTCACAGGATGAACTAATGCGTGGCGCACGTCAGCGTTCCGAAACACTTGCACAAATTGCGGAGAAGAACGGCTTGCTATGGAACTACTTCGTCGGATTGGAAGGGGGCCTCGATGTCATTCTCGAGACGACTCCGCCTCTTCCCACGCGGAGGCATTCTGATGTGCCGCCCAACGCGCGCCGGCGCGTTTTTCTGGAAAGCTGGGCTTATGTTTCGGATGGCGCGCGAGGCCACTATGGCCGCTCGGGCGGGATCGAGCTTCCTGAGCCGCTCGTCCGCGAAGTTCTCGATAACGGGATCGAGCTTGCCGTGGCCATCGACCGCTTTGCCGGTATGAACGGAATCCGTGATGCGCAAGGAGCCTGGGGTGTCCTGTCGAACAATTTGATTACGCGGCAAGAAGCTTTTCGCGTCGCCGTGATTGTGGCCTTCGCTCCGTTCTATAATGCAAAGATGTACCGCGCGGCTGCCGTGGGCGCGTCCGGCTCGGCTTCGTGAGGGCCCGCTCGATCGAGATTCATAACCTCCGGGATTCACGCGGAATCAAACTGAGGAGCGAACGTGGACATAGTCAAAGGCAATATGGGCTGGATCGAAGTGATCGTCGGCCCCATGTTTTCCGGCAAGAGCGAGGAGC
>JACXTT010003939.1_pt1 | contig 22383 bp, 24 predicted proteins | sample 9270951 | NCBI WGS metagenome assembly JACXTT01 (sample SAMN15532306, study PRJNA645909) | rock metagenome | isolation source: weathered quartz diorite | place: Puerto Rico | collected 2017-06-21
CGCAAAACACACACTTGCGACCCCTCAAAAAGTTGGCCGCACAACTGAAATGGCTGTTTTTCCCTGTAACCATGCGTATCTCCCAGTATACGATGGTTACGAAACGCCCTAATTACCTTTTCATATTCAAAATCAAAATTTATATAAAAATCGCTAGATTATTGATGCGGCCGTTACTCATCATACTCACGCTACCCATCACAGTGCTTACGCTCGGGCTGTTTCTGCTGGTGATCAACGCGGCGATGCTGGGGCTGGTGGCGTGGATGTTCGATGGCTTCAGCATCGCGGCCTTGTGGCCGGCGCTGTTCGGGGCCATCGTCGTGAGTGTGACCGGGTGGCTGGCGTCCTACTTCATCGGCCCACGCGGGCGGGTCGAGATTATCGCGGTGAGGGATCGGTGATTTGTTTGATTCCCGGATTTCATTCCACCCGGGCTGGGTTGATGCACGCAATCAAAATTCGTACTCGATTTGCGCTCTGAGCGTATCGTCGGGGGCGGCACCGCTCACTCCATGTAGCCAGGCGGCGTTGTATTTAATCGCTTGGCGTCCTTCCAAGCCGATCTTACCAAACACGGCCGGGCCGAGGCGATGGTTCTGTGCGCTCGCCGGATCCCAATCGTTCCACTTGCCCATCTCGCCAAAGCCCTGCAGGCCGAATTCGAAAGCCGGTTGCCAGCGGTATTTCACCTGCCACTGGTAACCGATTTCCGTATTATGCGGCATGTCTTGATCATCTCCGCCGAATTTGCGTTCGAATAACAGGTTGCCGTTAAGCTGGAGCTTGTCGAAATCGGTTTGCAGCAACGGACCCATTTTGAACTCATAGCCCGCGCTGCTGTCACGCGGCACTTCAATCTCGGTAATCAGGCCCATATCTACAGGGTATTTGCCGGTTTCAGTGAGCTGAAACTTGTTTTCCCACTCCAGCGCGTCCAGCCTGACGCCGTCGCCGCCTTGCTTTTGGTACTTGAGATACGTTTCGGTAAACCACCATTCGGTTGCACCGTAGCCGAAGCCGAGCGAGGCCGCGCTTAATCGCTCACCGCCCGGTTGACGGGCGCTGCCGGTTTTGAAATCAATTTCGCGCTCGCCGTACTCAACGCTGGGGAGAAAGATATAGTCGGCGGGGCCGGCCAAAGCAGTCCCAGACATCAGAATGACGAGACCAGGGATAAAATTACGCGCCTTCACGATACTGTTCCTGTTTGAAGTGATTTATTGGATGAGGCGCGTTTCGCCCATTGCATGCCGGCCGTAATCGCCACCAGCGCAGCCACGTAGAAAGCGATCTGCATACCGGCTGGCCGCGCGTCATACCCCACCAGCCCGTGCAGCAGTATGCCTAATGGCGATTCCGTGGGTAGCACCGCCGAGGTATCCCACATGGGGGAGCCGAGGCTGGGCAGCAGATCGGCCTGTATGAGCAGGCGCGCCGATTGCGACGCCAGGCCGGCGGCCAACAGTAACACCAGTGTACTGGTGGCGCTGAAAAACCAGCGCACGGGAATACGCAGCAGGCCGGCGTAGAGGGTAAAGCCGACCACCCCGCCACCCAGCAGCCCCAATACGCCGCCCAGCAGCGTGGTAAACGCCCCGTGACCCTCCGCAGTGCTGATGCTATAAAGAAACAGTGCGGTTTCAGATCCCTCGCGCAGGACGGCGACGGCGATAATGATAAATAGCGTTGAACATTCGCTGCTGCCATCGCGGATTCCCTGTCCGACGTTACGCGCCTGGGCGGCAAGCTCCTTGCCGTGGACAGTCATCCAGATGCTGTGCCAGGCCAGCATCAGCACGGCCAGGACAAGTATGGCGGCGTTGAACAGTTCCTGCCCGAACCCGCTTGCCAGGCCGGCTATGGTGTCGGCGGCGCCAGCCACGGCGATGGAGCCGGCCAGCCCGGCGGCCAATCCCGCCCACAACCAGCGATTGCGGTTGGGGATACCGTTGGTGGCGGCGGCGAGGATGCCGATGATCAGCGCGGCCTCAAGGACTTCACGGAAAACGATCAGGGATGCGGCGAACATAATTTCGATTCTCGTTTATTGCGCAACGACCGTGCCCTGCGCGGTCTGGGTGTGGAACTCGCCCACGAATGAGTAGCGACCGGGAGTGAGCGGCCCAATGTAGAGGGTTGTGGAGCTGTTGGCCGGAATCACTTTTTCGCGGTTAAGCGCATGGCTATCGAACTCTTCGGCCGTACTGTCCTGGTTTACGACGGTGAGCTTGATCTTTTTGCCCGCCGGCACGATGAGCTCAGCAGGCTGAAAGCGGTGATCACGAATCGTCAGAGTGAGGTCGGCATCCGCTGCAACGCCGGCAACCGGAAGCAGCAAGACGGCGGTTAGTAAATATTTCATGGGGGGTCTGTTCCTTACATTTCAATAAAGTAGTGAGTAAATGATAATCATTCTTGATTATAAATGCAAGTAGTTATCATTAAACCTTAGGTGGGTCGTTCTACTCCGTGCTGTGCGGCTTTGGATGCGGCGGAGAAAATTGGCTATAAAGCCCTTGTTGGACTAAGCGTTTTTCAATAAAAACATGAATATATTCATTTGTTTAGCAAGCTGTTGCGTGATGCGCTTTAGCATGCGGTATTGCGCTGAGTGTGTTGCGGCAGAAATAACGCGGTTAGATCGTTGAGATAGCGCTGACCTGGCTCGGTCGGCCGTACACCCTGCACATCCCATTCAATCAAACCGCGTTGTTCGGCCTGTTTGAGGGGTTGTTCGACCAAGGAAAACGGCAGTCCGGTGCGTTCGATGAACAAGCGCGTGGCAAATCCGCCGTTCAGGCGCAAGACATTCAACATAAATTCAAAGGCCGCAGCGGCGGGGCTGAGGGTGGTTTCTTCACCGATACAGGCGGGGCTTCCCGCGCTGTCCAGGTAGGCTTTCGGTTGCTTCTGTTTGCAAAAGCGGATGATGGACTGCCGCGAGGCATCGGTGATTTTGCTGTGCGCGCCCGCGCCTATTCCCAGGTAATCGCCGAATTCCCAATAGTTCAAATTGTGGCGGCAGGCGCGGCCGGGTTTGGCGTAGGCCGAGACTTCGTAGTGTTGAAAGTCGTGCTCCTTGATGCGCGCCTGGGTTTGGGTTTGCATGTCCCAGATCAGGTCCTCGTCCGGCAGGCGTGGCGGGTGACGGTAAAACCAGGTGTTGGGTTCGAGGGTGAGTTGGTAGTGCGAGAGGTGCGTCGGTTCTAAGGCGAATGCGCTGCTGAGATCATCCAGCGCATCTTTTAGGGATTGCTCCGGCAGGCCGTACATCAAGTCCAGATTGAAGTTGTCAAAGCCCGCCTGGTGAGCGGCCTCAGCGGCGGCGATGGCCTCACGGCGGCCGTGGATGCGGCCGAGGCGTTGCAGGGCAGTGTCGTTAAAGCTCTGCACGCCGATGGATAAACGATTGATGCCGAGGGCGCGGAATTCCTTGAACTTCGCATACTCGCTGCTGCCGGGGTTGGCCTCCAGGGTGATCTCGGCCGCGGGACTGAGCTTGAGCCGCGTACGCAGCGCTACGATGAGACGATCCAGCGCCGCCGGCGAAAACAGGCTCGGCGTGCCGCCGCCGATGAAGAGGGTGTTCACGCTGCGGCCCCAGATGCGCGGTAAATCCTGTTCAAGATCGGCGATCAGGGCATCTACATACTTCTGTTCGGGAAGTTCGGCGTCTTGTTGGTGCGAATTGAAGTCGCAGTACGGACACTTGCGTGCGCACCAGGGGAGGTGGATGTAGAGAGAGAGCGGGGGTAAGGTAGTGAAGTTGAACATCTGTCACAAGCGCCACTGTCGGCGTATCAACAATCGAGTGCGGTGAATAACTGGCGCAAGGCCTTGCCGCGGTGGCTTAAGCTGTTTTTCACGGCGGGCGGCAGTTCGGCGGAGGAGCAGTGGTGGGTGGGGACGTAGAACACCGGGTCGTAGCCGAAACCGTGTGCGCCGCGCGGGGCAGTAAGGATGCGGCCTTCCCAAGTGCCTTGACAGATGAGGGGTGTGGGGTCTTCGGCGTGCTTCATGTAGACCACCACGCATTGGAAACGGGCGCGGCGCTGGTGTTCGGGAATCTCAGCGAGATCCTGGAGCAGTTTTTGGAGGTTTTCGCTGTCGCTGGCTTGCGGGCCTGCGTAGCGCGCGGAGCGGATGCCGGGTGCGCCGTTGAGGGCGTCCACTTCCAGGCCGGAATCATCGGCGAGGGCGGGCAGGCCGGTGTGGCGCGCAGCATGACGCGCCTTGACGAGGGCGTTTTCGACGAAGCTCAGGCCCGTCTCCTCGACCTCGGGGACGGCGGTCGCTCCCGGCTTCCTGCCTCCCGCGACACTGGCACTTTCCTGTGCGGCGAAATCAGATTGCAGCAGTAGCTCCAGCTTGCCGGCGGCGAGCGCCTGGATCTCGCGCAGCTTGCCGGGATTATTGCTGGCGAGAACGATGCGTTTCATGCTAATTAAGTTGCAAGCAACAAGTTACCCGTGACAAGAAAAAACACTATAACTGATTTTATTAATGATGAAGGATAGGTCTTGTAGCTTGTCACTGATTTAATGCTGCCCGCTGCTTTTCTATCAGCGTTGCGATACCGCCGCGCGCCAGTTCCAGCATGGCGTTGAGTTCGTCGGTACGGAAGGCGTGACCTTCGGCGGTGCCTTGCACCTCAATGAAGTGCCCGGCTTCGTTCATCACTACGTTCATGTCGGTCTCGGCTTCGCTGTCTTCGATGTAGTCAAGATCCAGCACCGGGACTCCTTTATAAATGCCGACCGAGACCGAGGCCACAAAACCGTGAATCGGATCGCGTGTCAGGATACGTTGGGCGCGCAGCCGGGCGACGGCGTCCACCAGTGCGACGTAGCCGCCGGTGATAGAGGCGGTGCGGGTGCCGCCGTCGGCCTGGATGACGTCGCAGTCTACGGTGATGCTGCGCTCACCCAGGGCGCACAGGTCCACCACCGCCCTCAGCGAGCGCCCAATGAGGCGCTGGATCTCCAGGGTGCGGCCGCCTTGCTTGCCGCGGCTCGCTTCGCGATCCATGCGCTTGCCAGTGGAGCGCGGCAGCATACCGTATTCGGCGGTCACCCAACCTTTGCCCTTACCCTTAAGAAAGGAGGGCACCTTTTCCTCCACGGTGGCATTGCAGAGGACTTTGGTATCGCCGAATTCGACCAGCACCGATCCCTCGGCGTGTTTGGTGTAGTTCCGCGTCAGTTTGATATCGCGTAATTGATTGGGGGGGCGGCCGCTGGGACGCATAGGGAATCCTTGCTATTGAGGGTGCGTAGCTTAACACCGGTGAGGGGTGAGGCGTTAGGGGTAAGGCGCAAAGGCGGCTTCTCCTCACTTTTTTTTAGCCCCTAGCCCCTATATAGTATGCGTAGTTATCAATCGGAACTTAATCACCATGTTACACAGCATGACCGCCTTCGCGCGGCAGCAGCGCCAGGTGGAGGAAGGCATCCTGTGTTGGGAGTTGCGCTCGCTCAATCACCGTTATCTTGAGGTCACGCTGCATCTACCCGAGGAGCTGCGCGCGCTGGAAATGGCCGTTCGTGAAAAAGTTGCGGGCGCCGTCAAGCGCGGCAAACTGGATTGCCAGCTCCGTCTGCGAGCGGGGCCGGACGCGGCGGAAGTCGCGGCGCCGCTGCGAATCAACGAGGCGTTGGTACGGCAGGTGATCGCGGCAGCCCGGCGGATCGGCGCTGAGCTCGGCAGCCCCGCCGCCGTCAGCCCACTGGATGTGTTGCGCTGGCCGGGGGTGGTGTACCCGACCGAACCCTGCGCGGAACGTTTGAGCAGCGACGCCCTGGCGCTGCTCGACGACACCCTCAAGGAATTGCTCGCGATGCGCGCGCGCGAAGGCGCCAAGCTGCGGGCGATGCTCGAGCAACGCTGCGACGCGATGCGGGAATGGGTACAGCTCGTGCGCGCCCGGCTGCCTCAGATTATGGCGCAACAGCGCACCCGGCTGCTGGAACGCCTGGGCGAGTTGCGTGCCGAGTTCGATCCCGCGCGGCTGGAGCAGGAGCTGGTGAATCTCGCGCAAAAGATGGATGTGGATGAGGAGCTGGAGCGCCTCGACATGCACGTCCAGGAGGTCTGCCGGATCGCCGGTGCAGACGCCGGGGTGGGACGGCGGCTGGATTTTCTCATGCAGGAACTGAACCGCGAGGCCAATACCCTGGGGGCAAAATCCGCGGACCATGACACCGCGCGCGCCGTCATCGAGCTTAAGGTGCTCATCGAGCAGATGCGCGAACAAATACAGAATATCGAGTAACCGGTATGCAAGGCACGCTTTATATCATCGCCGCCCCGTCCGGTGGCGGCAAGTCGAGCCTGGTCAAGGCGCTGCTCGAAGCTACTCCCAATTTGCAGGTTTCGGTTTCTTACACGACCCGCCCCATGCGCCCGCGCGAACAACAAGGCGCGAACTATCATTTTGTGGATCAGGCGCGCTTCGAGGCGCTGCGCGACTGCGGCGTGTTTCTGGAGCATGCCGAGGTGTTCGGGCATTGCTACGGCACCTCGCGCGCCTGGGTCACGGAACGCCTGCAGCACGGGACAGACGTCATTCTGGAGATAGACTGGCAGGGCAAACGTCAGATCGCCCAATCGTTTCCGGAGGCGGTGAGCATTTTCGTCCTGCCGCCGTCGCGCGCCGTGCTCGAACAGCGCCTGCGCGCCCGCGGCCAGGATGGCGACGAGGTGATCGCCCGGCGCATGCGGGCGGCGACGAACGAAATCTCCCACTGGAGTGAGTTCGATTACTTGGTGCTTAATGACGATTTCCAGACCGCCGTCGCCGATATACAGGCCATCTTCCGCGCCCGGCGTTTGAGAAGGGAGCCACAAGGCGCACGCTTACGGCGACTGTTGGCGGAATTATTAGTATAATGGTGAATTTTACGTTGTAACTTTGGAGTCAATTCATGGCACGTGTCACTGTAGAAGATTGTCTTGCTAATGTAGATAACCGTTTCCAGCTCGTGCTGGTCGCCGCCAAACGGGCGCGCGCGCTTTCGATGGGCGTACAGCCGACGGTAGCCTGGGATAACGACAAGGCCACCGTGGTCGCCTTGCGCGAGATCGCCCTGGGCAAGATAGACCGCAGCATACTGGACGAGCCGCTGCCTGAACCCCCACCACCGCCGCCCCCGCCGGTGGTGCAGCAGGCCGATGAAGAACTCTGATAGGTTGTTGAAAAAGCCCAGGGATGGGCTTTTTCAACCCGGCCGCTGCTGCACATCCCTGCGCTCGCGGCATTGGGGCATCCTGCCCGGCACAAAGCAAAAAGTGCGATTTTTGCTTTGCTCACAGGTTGTTTCCCGACAGCCTGCTAACGCCTAGTCTGGATGCAATGAAATCCGGGAATCAAAATGGCTCCCTGGATTTCGCTACGCTGCATTCAGGCTGCTTGCTCTTGCCTACCCGCTAACGGGAGGCGTACATGTTTCTTGTCAAGGATCTCACCGCCCTCCTCGAGACCTATCTCGAGCCGGCCCGGATAGCTGAGATCCAGCGCGCCTACCAGTTCGGCGCGCGCGTCCACAAGGGCCAGCAGCGGCTATCCGGCGAACCGTACATCTACCACCCGCTCGCGGTGGCGCGCATCCTGGCCGAGATGCACATGGATCACCAGAGCATCCTGGCCGCCCTGCTGCACGATGTCATCGAAGACACCCCGACGGCGAAGGAACAACTGGCCAAGGAGTTCGGCGCCGAGGTGGCCGAACTGGTGGATGGGGTGAGCAAGCTCACCCATATCCATTTCGAGACGCACGCCGAGGCACAGGCCGAAAACTTCCGCAAGATGCTGTTGGCCATGGTGCGCGACATTCGCGTCATCCTGGTCAAGCTCGCCGACCGCCTGCACAACATGCGCACCTTGGGCGCGATGCCGCTCGACAAGCGCCGCCGCATCGCCCGCGAAACCCTGGAGATCTACGCGCCCATCGCCAGCCGTCTGGGCATGAACGCGCTGCGTCTGGAACTGGAGGATCTGGGCTTCGCCGCGCTGTATCCGATGCGCTACCGCATCCTCGCCGAGGCGGTGAAGAAGGCGCGCGGCAACCGCAAGGAAGTGGTGCGCAAGATCGAGAATGCGATCAAGCGCCGGCTGCGCGAGGAAAAGCTGGAAGGCGAAGTGCTGGGGCGCGAAAAGCATTTGTACAGCATCTATCGCAAGATGCTCGATAAAAAATTGTCCTTCGCCGATGTCACCGATGTCTACGGCTTCCGCATCATCGTGGATACGGTGGACACCTGTTACCGCGTGCTCGGCGCGGTGCACAATCTTTATAAACCGGTGCCGGGCAAGTTCAAGGACTACATCGCCATCCCCAAGGCCAACGGCTATCAATCGCTGCATAGCGCCTTGTTCGGGCCTTACGGGGTGCCGATCGAGGTGCAGATCCGCACCCGCGATATGGATCGCATCTCCGAGGCGGGGATCGCCTCGCACTGGCTGTACAAGGCGGGCGAGGCCAGCAGCAGCGCGCAGCAGCGCGCCCACGAATGGCTGCGCGGTCTGCTGGAGATGCAGATGAACGCGGGCAACTCGCTGGAGTTTCTCGAAAACGTCAAGATAGATTTGTTCCCCGACGAGGTCTACGTGTTCACCCCCAAGGGCGAGATCATGCAATTGCCGCGCGGCGCCACGGTGGTGGATTTCGCCTACGCGGTGCACACCGACGTCGGCAATACTTGCGTGGCGGCCAAGATAGACCGGCGCCTCTCACCCTTGAGCACGACGCTCGCCAACGGCCAATCGGTGGAGGTCATCACTTCAAAACACGCGCGGCCCAACCCGGCCTGGCTGAACTTCGTCGCCACTGCCAAGGCGCGCGCCACCATCCGGCATTTTCTCAAGAACCTGAAACGCGATGAGTCCGTCGAGCTCGGCCGGCGGCTGTTGAACATGGAGCTCGATGGCTACGAACTCTCGCTCGACAAGCTCACGCCGGCGGGCATCAAAGAAGTGCTCAAGCAATACAAACTCAAGACGCTGGACGACCTGCTGGAAGAGATCGGGCTGGGAAACCGCATGGCGCAACTGGTGGCGCGCTCGCTATCGCCCGAAGCGGAGCTGCCCGGCAAGGCGCACAAGAAGGCGCGGCGGCCCTCCGCGCGGCCGCTGGTGATTAAAGGCACGGAGGGGATGGTGGTCACTTTCGCCAAGTGCTGCTGGCCGATCCCCGGCGACCCGATTCTGGGCTTCGTCAGCGCCGGGCGCGGCATCGTGATCCATACCAAATCCTGCAAGAACGTCTCCGAATACCGAAAACATCCCGAGAAGTGGCTGGACGTACAATGGGCGGAGAAGATCGAGGGCGAGTTCCCGGTCGAGATCCGCGTGGAGGTCGCCAATCAGCGCGGTGTGCTGGCGACGGTCGCGGCCTCCATTGCGAAAATGGGCGCCAACATCGAGAATGTCGGCATCGAGGAGCACGACGGGATGTATACGGCGATTACCTTCACCCTCGCGGTGCACGACCGCCAGCACCTCGCCCGCATCATGCGGCGGCTGCGCGCCTTGCCGGTGGTGGTGCGCATCAGCCGGGTGAAAGGCTGAGTACTTTTATATATGGAAAAAACATGAAATCAAAAATTATCATTACTACCGATAAAGCGCCCAAGGCGATAGGCACCTATTCACAGGCTATCAAGGTTGGCAGCACGGTTTACCTGTCCGGTCAGATTCCGCTCAGACCGGATACCATGGAGCTCATCAGCGGCGACATGCGTGCGCAGATCCGGCAGGTGTTTGATAATCTCAAAGCGGTGGCGGAGGCCGCAGGGGGTACGCTTGCGGACCTCGTCAAGCTCAACGTCTATCTCACCGACCTCGCCCACTTCCCTCTGATAAACGAGGTGATGGCGAGCTATATGCCGGAACCTTACCCGGCTCGCGCAGCAGTCGGGGTCGCGGCCCTGCCCAAAGGCGCGCAGGTGGAGATGGATGCGATCATGGAGTTGAGGCGCTGAGCACTGCTCACACCCGGGTTGCCGTTAGTGCGCCTGCCGGGCAAAAGGTTAGCGACCGCCCGGCCGATATCCCCGTTACGCGCCTGAAGGGCGTCGGGCCGCGCAACGCCGAGCGTCTCGCCCGGCTCGGCATCCGCACCATTCAAGATATTCTGTTTCACCTGCCGTTGCGTTATCAGGACCGCACTCGCGTCGTACCTATCGGCGCACTGCGCGCCGGCGATCAGGCGGTGATTGAGGGCGAGATACAGCTCAGCGATATCAAATTCGGCAGGCGGCGTATGCTGCTGTGCAGGCTGAGTGACGGCAGCGGCGCCATTACGCTGCGGTTTTTTCATTTCAATGCGGCGCAAACCACCGCTCTCGCGCGCGGAGTGAAGCTGCGCTGTTATGGCGAGGTGCGTTTCGGCGGTCGCCCCCGGCTTCCTGCCTCTCGCGACACTGGCACGTCCTTGTACGGCGCGGCCACGCTGGAGATGGTTCACCCCGAGTACCGCCATATTGACGACCAAACCCTCACAGCGGTTGAGGAATCCCTGACGCCCATTTACCCGACGACGGAAGGCCTGCATCAGCTCAGCCTGCGCGCGTTGAGCCAACAGGCGCTGCGCCTGCTTGCGGCGCATGAGATCACGCTCGAGGAGTGGCTGCCCAAGAGCGCGCTCGCGCCGCTTAATCTGCCTTCCCTCGCGGAGGCCCTCGCCCACGTGCATTATCCGCCGCCCGATGCGCCGCTCGCCCTGCTGGAGGCGGGCACTCACCCCGCGCAACGTCGTCTCGCCTTTGAAGAATTACTCGCCCATCATCTTAGCCTGCGGCAATTACGCAAGAGGGTGCAGCAAAAACCAGCGCAGCCTATGCCTACCTCTGACGTACAGGGAAGAGCGATAGTGAAGGGAATGACTGGCAGTCTGGTCAAAAGGCTGTTGCAAAATCTGCCGTTTCAACTAACCGCCGCGCAGCGGCGCGTGATTGCCGAGATCACCCAGGACCTGCAACATGACCACCCCATGCAGCGTTTGCTGCAAGGCGACGTAGGCTCCGGCAAGACCCTGGTCGCCGCGGCTGCCGCGTTGCATGCCATCGAGGCGGGTTATCAAGCGGCGCTCATGGCGCCTACCGAATTACTCGCCGAGCAACATATCGCCACTTTCAAAAACTGGTTCGATCCGCTTGGGATTGAGGTCACCGGCCTGCTGGGCAGACTCAAGGGTAAGCAGCGCAGCGCGATACTGGCCAACATACGCTCCGGACAGCCGCAGCTCATCGTTGGCACCCACGCGCTGTTTCAGGAAGGCGTGAACATCCCCAAGTTGGGCCTGATGATTGTTGACGAGCAGCACCGTTTTGGCGTGCACCAGCGCCTGGCGCTGCGCGAGAAGGGAATCACTCCGCACCACACTCCACACCAGCTCATCATGACCGCCACTCCCATCCCGCGCAGCCTCGCCATGATCGGCTATGCCGACCTCGACAGCTCTGTCCTCGACGAACTGCCACCCGGACGCACACCGGTGGAGACGGTGGTGATCTCCGATGCGCGGCGCGCCGATGTCGTCGAGCGCATCCAGCGCGCCTGTCTTAACGGGCGGCAGGCTTACTGGGTATGCACGCTGATTGACGAGTCCGATCTGCTGCAATACCAAGCGGCGGTGGATACGGCCGCGCAACTGACTACGGCGCTGCCGGCATTGCGCGTCGGCCTGATTCACGGCCGCATGAAGGCGCAGGAAAAAGAACGGGTGATGCGCGATTTCAAGACAGGCGGCATGGATGTGCTGGTCGCCACCACAGTGATTGAGGTCGGCGTGGATGTGCCGAATGCGAGCCTGATGATTATCGAAAATGCCGAACGCCTGGGGCTTGCCCAGTTGCACCAACTGCGCGGCCGCGTCGGGCGTGGCGCCTCCGCAAGCCATTGCGTGTTGATGTATCGCAATCCGCTTTCCGAACCTGCCAGGACGCGCCTGAGCGCGCTGCGCAACACGAATGACGGTTTCGAGATCGCGCGCAAGGATTTGGAACTGCGCGGGCCCGGCGAAGTCCTGGGCACGCGGCAAACCGGCATGCTGCAACTGCATATCGCCGATCTGGCGCGCGATCAGCATTTATTGCCCGCCGTGGAGCGGACCGCTACGCTTTTACTAAAAGATTATCCTGATCGAGTTTATCCATTGGTACGCCGCTGGCTGGGTGAAAGCGTACAATATGCTGAGGTATGAGTTGCTGTGCTTTTATGTACGGACTAAAAAGGGATAACGATGAACCGCAAAACCCCATTTGCAGTCTTTCTGTTATGCGCTTTGGCCATGCCGGCCCTGGCTGCCGAGCCCTCGAAAAATGTAAAACCGGCACAGGTCGCGCTGACCACCAGCCTAGGCAAGGTCGTAGTGGAGCTGGATGAGAAAAAGGCGCCGAAAACCGCGGCCAATTTTCTCGGTTATGTGAAAAAGGGCCACTACAACGGCCTCATCTTCCACCGCGTCATCAGCGGTTTCATGATTCAAGGCGGCGGCTTTGATGAAAAAATGCAGGAAAAACCCACCGGCAAGCCCATCGAAAATGAAGCAGATAACGGTTTGACGAATTTGCGCGGCACCATTGCCATGGCGCGCACCAATGATCCGCATTCAGCGGCCGCGCAATTCTTCATCAACGTGGTGGATAATCCCATGCTGGACTTCAAGTCCAAGTCCGTACAAGGCTGGGGTTATGCCGTATTCGGCAAGGTCGTGTCGGGCATGGACGTGGTGGATAAGATACGCATGGTGGCGACGGGTAGCACAGGCATTTTTGATGACGTGCCGCGAACGCCGGTGATTATCGAAAAGGCCGAGATAGTAAATCCGGCGGCAAAATAATATCGTCCTGTGTGAGACGCAATGGCACACTTCGGCCTAATCTAAAATCTATCCGCCGACATGAAGCTCACCAGACTTCTACACGCTGCCCTGCTGGTGAGCGACCTCCGGCGCGCCAAGAAATTTTATGAAGATGTGCTGGGTCTAAAGGAAAAACCCCGCCACGACTTTGATTTTAACGGCGTCTGGTACGACCTAGGCGAGTGCGAGCTGCATCTGATGGTGGTGACCGATCCGCTGCCGCCCGCCGAGCACCGGCCGCGCAGAGATTTTCATGTCGCCTTCAACATCGAGAACTACCAAGCCGCGAAGGCGCGACTTGATAAGCTGGCCATTCCCTACCGCGAGGGTCGCCACGGTCTGCCGCAATTGTTCGTGCGCGACCCGGACGGCAACCTGATCGAATTACAGCAAAAGGCCGGGTAATTGCGTAAAGGCCGTCGCCTAACAGAAACCCGCATGCTAGTATTGGACTGCTAAGGAAGCTCTGAATAAGTCCATCCTGGACTTCTCAGAGCACGAAAAGCAAAAATGCGATTTTTGCTTTTCTTCATTTTTCAAACACTTTCGTGTTTGAAAAATGGCGGTGCGTCCCTGCACCGCGGGAACCTCTGACTTAATCAGAGGTTCCCTAATAACATCGAAAAAGCGCGCCGCGTCCGGCCGCCCACAACCACAACCAAAAATACGAGGAGAATCCATGCACTCTCGCCCTCTATCCACTACTAAGACCTTAGTCCTAATGCTGAGCGTTGGCTTTGCGCTTGCTTTATCCGATGCACAGGCCTCCGGCTTTCGTTTGCCTGAAGCGTCTACCTTGGGTTTGGCACTGTCCAATGCGGCGGTCGCCAACCCCGAGGAGCTGGGGGCGCTGCCTTATAACCCCGCGGCGATGTCGTTTCACGAAGGCATTAACCTGAACGCCGGGCTGCTGTTCGTAGACCCCAACACCGAGGTCAACAACGCCAGCGGACATCACAGCAGCAATGTAAACACCCCAATCGTCATTCCGCAATTCTATTTGATGGGCCGTCTGACCCCCCAATGGAGTGTGGGCCTGAACGTGGCGGCGCCCTTCGGTCTGGAGACAAACTGGTCGCCGGAAAGCTTCCCGGTGTTTGCCGGTCCGCTTGATCCGCTGGAGCCGACCCATAGCAAGCTTGAACTGGTCAACATCAATCCCAACATCGCCTACCGGATCGGCGCCGATACCAGCATCGCGCTGGGCGTGGACTATTACCGGGTCAACGAGGCGCTACTCAATACCAAATCCATCGGTATCCGCGGCGACGGCGAGGATTGGGGCTGGAATATAGGTCTGCTGCATCGGGCTGGAGCGTGGAGCTTCGGCGCGAGTTACCGCTCCGACATTAGCGTGGACATCGAGGGCACTCTGAACGCCACGGCAGTCGGCTCGACCGCCAGCGTCGCCAAGACCCAGCTTGATCTCCCCGATATGTGGCAGATCGGGGCGCGCTATCAGGCCAACGACCAACTGGCGGTGGAGTTCGATATCGAACGCATCGGTTGGAGCAGTTTTGACAGGCTGGTCATCGCCCACGCCAGTCCAGGCGTCACCAATCCGGTGGTAAATGTGAACAACTGGAGTGACTCGACCGCCTATCGTCTCGGCGCAACCTATCAGATTGATCCGGGGCTCCAGTTGCGCGCCGGCTACACCTATGACGAAACGCCGCAGGCAGACAATCACTTTACCGCGCGTATACCCGACGCTAACCGCCAGACCTTCAGCCTCGGTATCGCCCAGATGTATCGGGACTGGGAACTGGAAGCGGGGTATATGTATGTGCTGTGGGATGATCGCACGCTAAGCAATACCACCCCGCCCGGCGCGGACCCGAACGGCACACTTGCCTTCAACGGGACCTACAAGTCCCGCGCGCACCTGTTTGGCGTCGGCTTCTCCAAAAAATTCTAGGCGGGCACGGGTATTATATACATAGTGCCATAAATCGTAGCGAGGGCTTGGTCACTCCCGGCCTCCTGCCTCCCGCAACACTCGCAGGACCCTTCGCTACCGCTCTTCCCTGTGCGTCGCAGGCGGGGGTGGTGGAGCGCAGGAACTGGAGTGTATATAGAAGTACATGAGGGCTCGCCGTATTACGGCGAGCGGGCACATCAGAACGATGTACCCCGCTACCTAAGCGCAGCAGGACGCGCAGTGCCGGGGCCAGCACCGCATGCACCCGCATCAAAGACGCGCAGTAGATTTATGACGCTATGTATACTTTGGCAGCCAGCACAGCGGCTGCGATCGAAAATTCCCCACCCCCTGTGGAACTGGTTGCTCGACCCCGGCTCGCTGACCCGCCGCCTGCAACAGGCGTGCGGCCGGTTTCGCGTGCAGGTCTATCGCCAGGCCTGGGCGCGGCCGACGCCGGATGAGGCCCGCGCGCTCGGCCTGCGCACGGGTGAACGCGCCTGGGTGCGCGAGGTGCATTTGTTCTGCGACGAACAGCCCTGCGTGTTTGCGCGCACCATTATCCCCGCCGCCACCCTGCGAGGCGGATACCGGCGGCTGACGCGGCTCGGTAATCGCTCGCTCGGCGCGGTATTGTTCGCCGAGCGGCGTTTGCGCCGCGGCGCGCCGGAGATCGCCGTCATGACCCGCCGCCAGCGCCTGTTCGCCGCCGCCAGCGCCTGTTCGGCCGCGAAACCGGACACCATCTGGGGCCGCCGTTCATTATTTCACCTCCGCGACAAGCCACTGTTACTCAGTGAAATATTCTTGCATGATATGTCATCATGCGCATCGCAACGATAACGGAGCGGCTTTACCCCTACGCGCTGCTGATGCGCCTGCACCGTCCCATCGGCATCTTTCTGCTGTTGTGGCCGATGCTGTGGGCGTTATGGATTGCGAGCAACGGCCGGCCCGATCCGCTGGTGCTGATCGTGTTCGTGCTCGGGGTAGTGCTGATGCGCTCGGCGGGCTGTGTGATCAACGACTACGCCGACCGTGACATTGATCCTCACGTGCAACGCACCGCGCAGAGGCCGCTGGCGAGCGGCAAGGTTACCCCGCACGAAGCGCTGATTCTGTTCGCGGTATTGTGCCTGATCGCCTTCCTGCTGGTGTTACTTATGAACCGTCTCACCGTAGTCATGTCGTTCGGCGCGGTGTTGTTCGCCGTGAGTTATCCGTTCGCCAAACGCTACACGCACCTCCCCCAGGTGCATCTCGGCGCGGCTTTCGGCTGGGCCGTGCCCATGGTATTCGCCGCACAGACCGGCGGTGTGCCGCAGCAGGCTTGGCTGTTGTTCATCGCCACCGTGCTGTGGGCGAGCGCCTACGACACGATGTATGCGATGGTGGACCGCGCCGACGATTTGCGCATCGGCGTAAAATCTACCGCCATTTTGTTTGGCGACGCCGATCGTTTCATCATCGCCGTGATCCAGGCCCTCATGCTAAGCGCGATGCTGCTGGTCGGCCTGCGCCAGCACTTGGGCGTGTTTTACTACCTCGGCCTGCTCTCCGCACTAGGCCTCGCGGTCTATCAACAAACTCTCATTAAAGACCGCGCGCCGGCGCAGTGCTTCAAGGCCTTTCTCAACAACAACTGGCTCGGCGCCGCGCTCTTCGCCGGCATTGTGCTACATTATTTTTTTCGGGCCTGAGTCATGCGTAACGTTTGGCTCCTGATGCTGTTGCTGGCTGTGTTGTGCTGCGGCGCGGCTCATGCGGCAGAGACCGGCGCGCAACTCGGTGCGCGGCAAACCTTACCCGAAAACCCTGAGGCATGGACGGAGTTGCTGCGCGAGGCCTTCGCCCTGCCGCGCGCCGCCTGGCAAATCCTCTCCGCGCAACTGCCCGATGCGCTGCAGGAAACCCCCGGCGCCGGCCGCGCGCTGCTGCTGGTGGCCGCGCTGGCATGGCTGGGTCTGTGCGCCTGGTTTTATCGCCTGCTGAGTAGAACGCTGAACGTCGGGCGTTACGCCGCGCACAGCCTGCTCGGCAGATTACTCCGCATCATCGAACAACTGCTGCGTGGCAATCGCATCAACATCGTGGTCACCGGTCTGCTGTTGATGGTGCCGCCGCTCGCCAAGGCGCCTTGGCCCTCCGCCGACATCGTGCCGATCCTGAGTTTGGTCTGGCTCGGATACTGGCTCGCCCTGGATTTGGCGCGCCTGCTGCTGGTGGACACCCGCTTCGTAGCAGGCGAACCTTACCCGCGCCTGTATAGGACACTGCGCTGGGGCCTCGCCGTGGTGGCGCTGCTGTCCGCGTTGATGATGCTGGCCCGGGTGTTGCCGGTCACCGCCACCCTGCAAAGCCTGCTGGACCGCTTGTTCTTGCTGCTTGCGCTACCCATCTTGCTGCTCGCGCTGCGCGGGCGCGGCATGTTGTTATCGCCCCTGCGGCCGCTACTCTCCGCGGCCTGGTTGCGGGTGGCGCAACGCCTGTACAGCGCCCTGACTCTCACCCTGCTGGGCAGCGCCTTGTTGGGCGTGCTGGGCTACCTCAACCTATCCGGCGTCATCGCCGTGCATATCGGTTGGCTGCTATTGGTGTTGTTCGCCTGGTTGCTGCTGCGCGGACTGCTGGGCGATGGGTTCGCCCGCTTGCGCGAGCACGTCATCCGGCGCAGCCCACACTTGGACTGGTCACAGCCCCTGCTGCGGCCTGCGGCGCGCCTGAGTCAGGTCGTGCTGTTCCTGTTCGCCGTGTGGGTATTGCTGCAGATCTACCACTGGGATGCCGACAGCGCGCCGCTGCGGATGCTTAAAGCGTTGTTGCTCACGCCGTTGTTCGAGCTCGGCGGCAAGGCACTGACGCCGTTCAGTCTGCTGCTCACCCTGTTCATCATCGTCGTAGTGTTGCGCCTGGCAAGCTGGAGCAGAGAGGCGACCTACCGCTGGCTATTCGCCCGCATCGCTAACAGCGGCGCGCGCCACAGTCTGTCGGTGTTCACCCAGTATCTGGTGGTGCTGGTCGGGTTTCTCATCGCACTCCGGGTATTGGGTCTGGATCTCACCACGCTCACCGTGTTCGCCGGCGCGCTGGGTGTCGGCATGGGTCTGGGCTTGCAGAACATCGCCAACAATTTCATCAGCGGTGTGCTGTTACTGCTGGAGCGTCCGTTGCGCACCGGCGACACCGTGACCATCAACAACAACGAAGGGGCAGTCACGCATATCGGGCTGCGCTCGCTGACCGTGAAGACCTCGGACAACCAGGAAGTCATCATTCCTAATTCGGAGGTCATCTCCCACCCATTCACCAACTGGACCTACACCGATAACGTAGTGCGCACCGCGGTCACGGTCAGCATTCATCAGCAGAACGATGTGCACCGGGCCCATGCCTTGATTGCCGAGGCGCTGCGCGGCCATCCCGAAATCCTGACGCAACCTCCGGCCGAGGCTTGGCTGGACGCGCTCGGCCCCACCGCGATCAGCTTTCACGTGCAATACTTCACCGAACTGGGGAGCACCAACCGCGACGCCGTTAAATCCAAGGTCCTATTGCAGATCTGGGATGGATTTCGCAACGCCCGCATTCGCCTCCCCAGCGCCGCCGCAGAGCCCGGGAAGGAAACCCCGGGTGAGACGTAACAGTCTGATTAAACTATAATATGATTATTCGTTGGAACATTCGTGGCCAGCTCGCGTCTAATGTTTTTCAAGGCCAGAAGTGCTTCAAACTCTCAATAACCCTTTATCTTTAAATTAAGGAGAAAACCCGTTATGCAGAATCAACACATTCACAACAAGGTAGTAGCGGCACTCATGGCCGGCGCGCTCATACTGCCCTTGGCCGGTTGTGAAACCACCGGTGGTGCGACCATCAACAAACAACAGACTGGCACCGTGGTTGGCGGCGTGCTCGGCGGCGTGCTGGGTTCCACCGTCGGCGAAGGTAAGGGTAAGGTTGCCGCCACCATCGCCGGCGCGCTGATCGGCGGCTTGATTGGCGGCTCGGTCGGCGCCTCGCTGGATCGCGCCGACGAACTCAAGGCGCAACAGGTTTTGGAACGCAACCGCGTCAACCAGGCCAGCACCTGGCACAATCCCGATACCGGCAACGACGTCACCGTGACCCCGACGCGCACCTACAACCGCCCGAGCGGCCAGACCTGCCGTGAATACACTACCAGCGTGGTGATCCAGGGCAAGAGAGAAACCGCGCACGGCAACGCCTGTCGCCAGTCCGACGGAAGCTGGCAGATCGTTAACTAACCAAACCGTTTAATCTAGCTTCTTCCACAAAACCTTGTCCGGATTTCCGGACAAGGTTTTTTATTTACCCACTACTGAAAACCTCACCCAACCAATCCGCGATGTCCTCAATCTCCTGCGGGCACAAGGTGTGAGGCATCGGATAGACGCGCCAGTCCACTCGATACCCCAATTTTTCCAGAACACGCCGCGACATCTCCCCGCGCGGAAGAGGAATGATGTCATCCTCGGTGCCGTGCGTCATCATGATAGGCACATCCCTATTGACGGGTTGCGCCTCCCGCTCTAACGTATCAGGAAGCAGCAGATAAGTTGAAAGTGCGAGTATGCCAGCCAACCGTTTTGGATAACGCAAACCGGTGTGCAAGGCCATCGCCCCGCCTTGGGAAAATCCCGCCAGAACAATACGCCGCGCGGAAATACCTCTTTCCTCCTCGCACTCTATCAGAGCCTGCAGTTGCCGCTCCGATGTACGTATCCCCACATTGTCAAACTTGTCGGCAAGGTCAGAACCGTATACGTCATACCAGGCCGGCATAGGCATACCACCGCTGCGGGTGATCGCCCGCACTGGCGCATGCGGGAAAATGAAACGCACGGCATGCGGCGGCCGCGCCCATTGCCCGGCCAGCGGCGCCAGATCGTAACCATCCACCCCCAGACCGTGCAGGCAAATCACAGTGGCCGTAGCCGGCGCGGATGGGTTAATCTCTACAACAGGTAAAAGCTCGGGCATCCTCTAAAGGATCTCTATCCAAAATGGGCGAAAAGAAAAGTGCAGGATGGTTCTGCTATATTTTGCGCTGCGGCGACGGCACGCTCTACACCGGCGTCACCACCGATCCCACGCGCCGCGAACAGGAACACAACAGCGGCGCCGCGGCCAAGTATACCCGCGTCCGGCGTCCGGTGAAAATCGTTTACTGCGAAGCGTTGAACGACCGCGGCGGAGCCCTCCGACGCGAACATCAAATCAGACAATTGTCGCGCACCGAGAAACTGACCCTGATTGGAGCCTCCAAAACATGAACGCCTGCTGCCCATTGTGCGCACCACATACTGAAGCTACGCTTTGGCAAGACCCATGCTGCCGGGTGACGCTCGTCAACGACCCCGACTACCCCGGTTACTGCCGCGTGATCTGGAATAATCATGTGCAAGAGATGACCGATCTTTCCGAAGCCGATCGCGCACATTTCATGCACGTTGTGTTTGCAACCGAGGCCGCACTGCGTGAACTGCTAAACCCCGACAAAATCAATCTCGCCTCCCTCGGCAACCAGATCCCGCATCTACACTGGCACGTCATCCCACGCTACCACGACGATGCGCATTTTCCTAATCCGATTTGGTCCGCGCGGTCACGCGAGTCTCAGCGGAATATTAGCATTGACCCAAACCTGCTAAGCCGAAGGCTTATCGAGAAGCTTTCATCAACCCAAGATGGCCCAAAATAATTTGGAGCCTAACCCGGAGCCGCTTACCATGAAACAGAATAAAGCGTTTAATCCAATCTAAATACGATTGCTCGGTGCGAATACTGTAGTGCTTCAGACGGATTTTCCCGCGCACCTGGTCGAGCAGCTTGGGTGATGGTTTATCCGTTACCATTGGGATCCCCTAAAAAAATGTAACATATTGACTGTTAAGATATTATCCATCACCTTGACGCAACGTTTTGCGTCAAATAGGATGGCTACTTTAAGTTAGCCGCTATGCGAAACCTGCCCCTTTTTTCCGTCTTGCCGGTTGCCGATTTTGCGGCAGGGGGTTGCGGGTTGCGGCGTTGTTCTTTCGTGCTTGGTGCGTGGGTTGTTCGGGTTGCCCGTTCGGCTTTTTTCGTGGACGGCAGGCTTCAGCGTTGTGCGCTCTTCTGGGTTGCGCTCGCTCGTGCATTTTGCACCACCCCGTTTTTTCGTGCTACAGTCTTTCACCGCTTTGTTGGTTGCGCTCCGTTGCCATGTTCGCGTCTAACCCGGCGCTCAAGCGGGACTGTCTTACAGCGGGCTTTCGCCCGCTTCCAGCCAGCCCCTTAGCTCTACGTTAGGCTTCACAACCCGCTTTGGAGACTATCGTGGCGAACTCTAGGCAAATCGCTGGTCTTGTTGGTCCGACCCTAGTGGCTATGCTTCTGTCGGAGTTTCCGCTCGTGCAACCGCATCTGTATGACAGCCAAATCCCGCCCGTGGTCTACCTGTCTGGCGTTCTCATGTTTGTTGCTGGCCTCGCTGTTGTCCGCGTACACAATCTTTGGGTTCGTAATTGGGCCATCCTCGTCACGATGACTGGCTGGTTCTTCTTGCTTCTTGGTTTGGTTCGCATGTTCGCCGCTAGTCAGTATCATCAAGCTACGGTAGGCACCAGTTCAACCGTATTCATGCTGCTTGAGGGCGTACTCATGGTCATCGCGCTCATCATCACTTATCAAGGGTACCGCCGCCCTCCCAAATAGCCATGCGTATTTCACCGCAACGAATGCAGCCTAACCCTATGCTCAAGCGGGACGCCGCAAAAGCGCGGCGCCCCTTAGCTCCACGTTAGGCTGCGGCCTCGGCTCAATAGTCATGGCCGCTTTCTGTGGGCACTGGACACCGGGCGGCAACTCCAGCCTGTGCGCATGGGCTACACCGTGGCAGCTCTTGTTGGAGCGGGGTTGCTTTCCCGGGTTAGTTCACCGAAAATCTCATAAGATGAAAACCGTGGAATCAACCGAACATCAGCCTAACCCTGCGCTCCAGGCGACGGGCTACGCTGACGCTTCGCCCGCGCCTGAGCTTCTGCGTTAGAACTCCAGAACCCTATTCATTCATCAAGCCACAGCGGCACCCCTGTTTTCTGTCTCGTGTCTTGGGGGCAGTTTTATTTACCCTGCGCGGTAATCCTGATCCATGGTTTGTCCTGAAAGTGTGTTTCCGTGCTTCGCCCAAACCGCGGGGTGGCATGGCCCTGATCCTTCCTCGTGCTCGGAAGCCATCCTTGCTGTTGAGTCCTGTGGCATCCTGAAACCAGGCGGCCCACACACACTGAAATCAGCGGCTTCGTTCCCTGAGTGGCTCTCAGTCACTCCTCCCTTGTCAGGGGCTTTGTTTGAGCTTAGAGTTCTAACCCGGCGGTGAAATGGGACGCGCCCTTAAGCGGCATCATTTTCAGTTTCGAGGAGGGGGTTTGATGTCACAGGTTTCTATCCACCGCACCGCCGGGCGCGCCCCTTACCTTTCACGTTAGGCTTCATTTAATCCAAGGAGAATGCAATGCTTCAGCTACGTCCAAACTGCGAGTGCTGCAACAAAGACCTTCCGCCCGAATCTACAGAAGCACGAATCTGTTCTTTCGA
>JACXTT010003940.1_pt1 | contig 22382 bp, 27 predicted proteins | sample 9270951 | NCBI WGS metagenome assembly JACXTT01 (sample SAMN15532306, study PRJNA645909) | rock metagenome | isolation source: weathered quartz diorite | place: Puerto Rico | collected 2017-06-21
CGCCTGCGCCTGGCAGTCGAGCTCGCCGGCGGCGGTGCGGCCTGCGGCCCGGAACTTGGCCGCGGCGCAGCGTGCGCCCGGCTGCTCGACGGCACGCATCGGCGGCACCGCGGCGACGAGGGCCAGGATGCTCACCGCGACGAGAGGTCTCGCCATGACCAGTATCTTCGCTTCACTCCAACACCCGGCGCGGGGCCCCCGCGTGAGCCGCGTCCGGCGGCAGCGCCGCCCCCCAGTCGGGGTTGAGCGTCACCAGGTCGGTCGCGATCTGCTGCGCCTGCTCGACGTCGTCCGCGAACAGGACGTGCTCGAGGTTCGCCTCGAGCTCGGCCTTCTCGAAGATGCGCCTGGGCTCGGGGAGCGGACCCGCGATGATCACGAATCTGCGCGCGCGACGCAGACGCTCGAGCGCGCTCTCGAGGGCCACGAGGCCGGTGGCGTCGATGACCGGCACGCGGCCCAGGCCGAGGATGACCACCTTCACGTCGGCGGCGATCGCCCCGAGGGCGCCCATGGCGTTCTGCGCCGCGCCGAAGAAGAGCGGGCCCCTGATCTCGTAGAGCGCGACACCACGCGGCAGCAGGCGCTCGTCGTCGCCGTCGGCCTCCTGCAAGAGGCGCGCCTGGGTGAGCTCGGCCATCCGGCCGATGAAGAGGAGCGCGGCCAGCACGATCCCGACGGTCACCGCGATCACCATGTCAAAGGCAACCGTGAGGACGTAGCACGTGACCAGCACGAACACGTCGCTCTTCGGGGCGACGCGCAGCACATGGGCCACGTGACGGAGCTCGGACATGTTCCAGGCGACGACGAGAAGCAGCGCGGCGAGCGATGCCATCGGCACGAACGAGACGATGCTGGCGAAGAGCAGGATCGAGGCGAGCACGACGATGGCGTGGACGACCGATGCCAACGGCGAGCGGGCCCCGGCTCGGATGTTCGCGGCGGTGCGGGCGAGGGCGCCGGTAGCCGCGATGCCGCCGAAGAACGGCGTCACGATGTTGGCGAACCCCTGTCCCACCAGCTCCGCATCGGGGTCGTGACGCTTGCCCGTCATGCCGTCGGCGATGACCGCGGACAGCAGCGACTCGATCGCGCCCAGCATCGCGATCGCGAACGCCGAGGGCAGGAGCTTCTCGATCAACCGGAAGCTCAACGGCCCGTTTCCCCACGGGAGCTGCACATGCGGCGGCAGCGGAGGGATCCCGGCGACCTCGCGACCGTCGATGCTGGTGTGAAACCGAGTCGCGAGTGTGTCGACGGGCACTCCCAGCGCCCACACGGCGAGTGCCACGGCGCCGATCGCCACCAGCGGCGCGGGCACGCGGCGCGTGAGGCGCGGAATCCCGAGGAGCAGCGCGAGCGTCGCCGCCGCGACGGCGCACTCCTCGGCGGAGGCGCTGCCGCGCGCCGCCCACAGGGCAGCCACCTTGTCGGGGAAGCGCTCGGGCATACGCGCGACGTGGAGACCGAGCACGTCCTTCAGCTGCAGGATGGCGATCACGGTCGCGATGCCGGCGGTGAAACCGGTCGTCACGGGGTGCGGGATGAACTCGACCAGGCGCCCGAGGCGCGCCACACCCATCGCGACCAGCAGCAGGCCCGCCATGAAGCCCGCGGTGAGCAGCCCGGAGAGGCCAAAGCGCGACACGATCGGGGCCAGCACGACCACGAAGGCTGCCGTCGGTCCGGTCACCTGGAATTTGGATCCACCGGTCAGCGCCGCCACCGTCCCGGCGACGATCGCGGTGTAGAGCCCGTGCTGGGGCGGCACGCCGACCGCGATGGCGAGCGCCATGGAGAGCGGCAGCGCGACGACGCCGACCACCAAGCCGGCGAACAGGTCGGCCCCGAAATCCCCGAGGTCGTAGCCCCGCGCGGATGTACGCCGGAGCGCGATCCCGAACGGTAGGCCGCCGGACAGCTCCACCCCCGCACGCGACTTCCGGCGACCGGGCATCGCGAGCATGTACACGTTCGGCGGCCCGCCGTCACGCGGCGGGCCCCCTCAGACTCAGTGGTCGAGGCGCTGGAAGTCGGCCTTGTCGCGGACGCCGCAGTCCGGACACACCCAGCCGTCGGGGACGTCCTCCCAGCGCGTGCCGGGCGGGAAGCCCTCGCGGCGATGGCCCTCCGCCTCATCGTAGACCAGGCCGCACTCCGGACACCGGTAGCGTGCCACGCTACGCCGCCGCACGGACGTTCGCCTTCTGGAGATCGCCGCCGTAGTGCGCCGCGACCCGCCAGTCCATCACCCGGCGCCAGAGCGGCGGCACGAGCGCCAGCACGATCATCGAGGCGTACCCCGACGGGAGCTGCGGGCTCTCGTCGAAATGTCGCAGCGCCTGGTAGCGGCGCGTCGGGTGCGCGTGGTGATCGGAGTGGCGCTGGAGCTGGTAGAGGAACACGTTGGTCACCAGCTGATTGCTGTTCCACGAGTGCGCGGGCGTGGCGCGCTGGTAGCGGCCATCGGGCAGCTTCTGGCGGAGGAGCCCGTAGTGCTCGAGGTAGTTCACCACCTCGAGCTCCGAGAAGCCGACCACCGCCTGGATGGCGAGGAAGGGAAGCATGATCGGGCCGAAGACCGCGATCAGCGCGCCGAAGAGCACGGCGGTCAGCACGAACGCCTGCACGACGTCACTCTGCCAGCTCCACGGGCTCCGCTGCATGCGCGCGAGGCGCGTCCGCTCGATCGTCCAGGCGGAGCGGAAGCTCCCCCCGACCGTCCGTGGCCAGAAGCGATAGAACGATTCGCCGAAGCGCGAGCTGGCCGGATCCTCCGGCGTGGCGACGCGGACGTGGTGGCCGCGGTTGTGCTCGACGTAGAAGTGCCCGTAGGCGACGGGCGCGAGCGCAACCTTGGCGAGGACGCGCTCCATCTCCTCCTTCTTGTGCCCGAGCTCGTGCGCGGTGTTGATGCCGATCCCGTTCATGATCCCGACGGTCACGGTGAGCCCGAGCTGGGCGAGCGGGGAGAGGCCGCCGTGGGCGACCATCCACGCACCCCACACAAACGAGACGTACTGGAGCGGGAGGAAGGCGAAGACGCAGTAGCGATAGTAGCGGTCCGCCTCCAGGGCAGGCACGACGTCCTCTGGAGGATTGTCGCGGTCGCCGCCGATCGCCAGCTCTAGGAAGGGAATCACCCCGTAGACGAACACCGGGCCGAACCACCAGAAGAACGCGCTGCCCGTGGCTCGCACGAGGCCGAAGGCGATGAACGGCAGGAGGGGCACCACGAGCCCGAGGAGCCAGTAGTGCCGCTTGTGGTCGACGAAGGCCTCGGACGCCACACCGCGGGATTAAGCCCCCATCCATTCCCGCGTCAAGACCGGCGCCGGCGAGCTATCTCTGGAGGAGCCTTTCCGTCAGCCGATCGACGAGGGAATCGGCCACCCCGGCCGCGCGAGCGTAGCCACGCATCGACCCGTACCGCTCGCGGACGCGCTCCAGGAAGGTGACCATGGTCTCGGCCTCGGCGTGGAGCGTGTTGGGTGGAAGCGCGTCGAGCATCGTGCGGTAGCCCTTCGCCGCCATCAGGCGCTCGATGATCGCTTCTAGGTTCTCCTGCGAGGCGGCGTAGTCGGCGACGATCACCTCGTCGCGCACCCCGAGGAGCCCGAGCAGCACGGCCGAGACCACGCCGGTGCGGTCCTTCCCCGCCGCGCAGTGGTAGACGACCGGCCCCTGCGCCCCGGCCAGGATCGTGATCAGGCGCGCGATCGGCGCCTGCGCGATCTCGGCGAGCAGGAAGTAGCGGTCGGCAAGGGTCGCGATCTCGGGCCAGTTCTCCGGCCGCGCCTGGAGACCGTCGAAGAGCGGCAGGTGATGGAAGCCGATCGGCTCATCGGCGAGCGGGCCGCGCCCCTCGCTCCGCAGCTCGGCCGACGAGCGCAGGTCGATCACCTCGGCGATGCGTAGCTCGTCGCGGACGCGGGCCACGTCGGCGGCCGTCAGATGGTGCAGGGCATCGCTCCGGTAGACCTGCTGCCAGCGGAGCGTGCGGCCGTCGCCGGCGGGGTAGCCACCCAGGTCCCGGAAGTTGAGACAGCCGGCAAGGTCGATCACGCGCTGCATCCCCTGAGCATAGCGGGGTCCCGCGGCCGACGCACTCCCTTGCCGCGGGAACGCGGTCCGGGGCAGGATCACCGGCCATGAAGATCGGACTGTTCGTCCCCGTGGCCGGAGACGCGGCGCGCCTTCGCGAGGTGGTCGCCACCGCGGCGACCGTCGCCGAGCGCTGCGGCTTCCACTCGCTCTGGTTCGCCGAGCACGTGGCACTCTTCGACACGCACGCCTCGCGCTACCCGTACTCGGCCGATGGGAGCTTCCCGCTCTACGGCGAGGTCGGCATCGTCGACCCCTTCGTCGCCATCGCCTTCGCCGCCGCGCTCACCACGCGCATCCGCCTCGGCACCGGCATCTGTCTCGTGCCGCAGCGCCCGCCGCTCTACACCGCGAAGCAGGTCGCCGACTGCGACGTGCTTTCCGGCGGGCGCCTCGACTTCGGCGTCGGCATCGGCTGGCTCCGCGAGGAGTTCGAGGCGCTCGGTGTCCCCTTCGCCGATCGCGCCGCGCGCTGCCGCGAGTACCTGGCCGCCATGCGCTCGCTGTGGACGGAGCCCGTGTCACAGTACGGGGGCAAGCTGCTTCGCGTGCCGCCGCTGCGTATGTTCCCGAAGCCCATCCAGAAGCCCCACCCGCCGATCGTCTTCGGGGGCGAGAGCGACGCCGCGCTCCGCCGGGTCGCCGATCTCGGCCAGGGCTGGTACGGCTTCAACCTGCTGCCCGATGAAGCCGCGGCGCGCATCGCCGCGCTGGACGAGCTCCTCGTGAAGCGGGGACGGAAGCCGGCGTCGGTCGAGGTGAGCGTCGCCCCGTACCTGAAGCCCGCCAGCGACCCCGCGGCTCTCCGCGCCTACGCCGAGGCCGGCGTCGATCAGGTCATCTACATGGCCGGCGCGCGCGGGCCCGACACGATCCGCGAGGACATCGAGGCGCTGGCCGCGGAGCTGATGCCCGTGGCCGCGAAGCTCGGCGCCGGTCCACGGCGGAAGGGGTAGTCGGTCGCCTACTGCTCGCGCCACCAGCGGCGCATGCCGAGCGCGACGGTCGCGAAGGGCTCGGCGCAGACCTGCTCGTTGCCCGCGTGCGTGCTGGCGACGATCCAGCGCCCGTCCTCCAGGCGGTAGACCTCGAGAAGATAGCACGGGGTCGATCTGCCGCACACACGAACGTTCTCGACCGCTCACCGCCACACGCAACCCTCCCGGATACCAGGCATCCCTTGGCATCAGCGCCCCATCCGTTCCACAATCCCGCCCGGATGAGCCTCGCCGACAACCTCGGCTCCTTCGCAGCGACCGTCGTGCGCCTCGGACGCGGGGTCTCGCCGCGCGTCACAGCCGCGAGCCGTCCCGAGCCGCCGAAGCTCCTCGAGCTCTACGACTTCGAGGGATGCCCCTACTGCCGGAAGGTGCGAGAGGTGCTGTGCGAGCTCGACCTCGACTACCTGGCCCATCCCGTCGCGCACGGGAGCCCGCGCCGCGCCGAGCTGGTGAAGCGGGGCGGGAAGATGCAGGCGCCGTACCTGGTCGACCCGAACACCCGGACCGAGATGTACGAGTCGGACGACATCATCGGGTACCTGAACGCAACCTACGGCGCCGGCCGGCGCGCCGGCTGGCGGCTCCCGGTGCCGAGCATCCTCGACGACGTCGACTCGATGCTCGCGAGCGCCGTCCGCCTCGGGCGCGGGGCGCGCTGCCGCACGACGCGCGAGCACCCCGGCATCATGCCGCTCATCCTCTACAACATGGAGGGCTCTCCGTATTGCCGGAAGGTCCGGGAGGCGCTCTCCGAGCTGGACCTCGAGCACGTGGTCCGCAACCTGCCCAAGGGAAGTCCCCGGCGCGCGGCGCTGGTCGAGCGCGGCGGGAAGATGCAGGTGCCCTACCTCGTCGACACCAACACCGGACGCGAGATGTACGAGTCCGACGCCATCGTCGCCTACCTGGAGACCGAGTACGCATGATCGAGTGGAGCGAGCAGCACGAGCTGATCCGCGACATGGTGCGGCGCTTCGTCGAGGCGGAGATCAAGCCGCGCCTGGTCGAGCTCGAGCACGGCGATCTGCCGCCCTACGACATCCTGCGGAAGATGATGGCCACCTTCGGGCTCGACGAGGTGGAGCGCCAGCGTGCCCAGCGGCAGATCGAGCGCGAGAAGGCGGGGAGCAAGCGGCCGCGCGAGGAGCGGACCACCGACGACATCGGCATGCGCCTCATCCCCATCATCGAGCTGTGCCGCTACTGCCCGGGCATGGTGACGGCGCTCGGCGTGAGCGTCGGCCTGACGGCCGCGGCGATCATGACCAAGGGCACCGTCGCGCAGAAGGAGCGCTGGGGGCTGCCGCTGGTGACGCTCGAGAAGATCGGCGCCTGGGCGATCACCGAGCCGGGCTCGGGCTCCGACGCCTTCGGCGGCATGAAGTCGAGCGCGCGGCGCGACGGCGACGGCTACGTGCTGAACGGCTCCAAGACCTTCATCACCAACGGCCCCTACGCCGACACCATCGTCTTCATCTGCAAGCTGGACGACGGCGCCGACCCGAAGCACCGGAAGGTCCTGACCTTCATCCTGGACCGGGGCATGCCCGGGCTCACGCAATCGAAGCCGATGCGGAAGATGGGCCTCCACTCCTCGCCCACCGGCGAACTCTTCCTGGAGGACGTGCGCGTCGGCCGCGAGCGCCTCCTGGGCGAGACCGAGGAGGCGCCGGCCCGTTCCGGCGCCAAGCAGACCTTCTCCATGGAGCGCACCGGCGTCGCCGCGATGGCGCTCGGCATCGTCGAGCAGTGCCTCGAGCTCTCGGTCAACTACGCGCGCACGCGCGTCGCCTTCGGCCGCCCGATCGGCGAGTTCCAGCTGATCCAGCTGAAGCTCGCCAGGATGGAGGTGGCACGCATGAACCTGCGGAACATCGTCTTCCGCCAGATCGAGATGGCGGCCGCGGGAAAACCGATGAGCTTCGCCGAGGCATCGGCCTGCAAGCTCTACGCCGCGCAGGCCGCCATGGAGGTGGCGCTCGAAGCGGTGCAGCTCTTCGGCGGCAACGGCTACATGGCGGAGTTCCAGGTGGAGCAGCTCTGTCGCGACGCGAAGGTGCTGCAGATCTACGCGGGCACCGACGAGATCCAGGTCTCGCAGATCGCGCGGAGCCTGCTCGCGGAGTGAGGGGCATGGACAGGACCGAGGTGCTGCGTCGCGCGCTCTGGACGAGCGTCGTGTTCAACGCCGGGGGCGCCCTGCTCTTCGCGTTCCCCGGCTCGCTGGGCCAGCTCGCGGGCCTGCCCGCAGCCGTGCCCCTCGTCTACCGGGCGCCCCTCGCCTTCCTGGTGGCGCTCTTCGGCGGCACCTACGCCTGGCTCGCCCGCCGGCCGATCATCGACCGGCCGCTCGTCGCCTTCTGCGCGATCGGCAAGGCCGGCTTCTTCGTCGTCGCCTTCGCGTGCTGGCTGGGCGGCGAAGCGTCCGGCCGCGCCACGCTCGCCGCCGGCGGCGACCTGATCTTTGCCGCAATCTTCGCCTGGTGGCTGCTCGGCTGAGCGATGCGCCGGCTCGCCGAGCTGTTCGCGAACAATCGCGCGTGGGCGACCCGCCAGACGCACCAGGACCCCCTCTTCTTCTCCCGTCTGTGCGAATTGCAGGCACCGGACTTCCTCTGGATCGGCTGCTCCGACAGCCGCGTCCCGGCCAACGAGATCGTCGGCCTCGCACCGGGGGAAATGTTCGTGCACCGCAACGTGGCGAACGTCGTCGCCCCCGACGACACGAACTGTGCGGCGGTCCTGCAGTACGCCGTCGAGGCGCTGGGGGTCGAGCACGTCATCGTCTGCGGCCACTACGGATGCGGCGGGGTCGAAGCGGCCCTCGGCACCGCCGCCTTGCACGGACCGCTGGAGCGATGGCTCTCCCACGTCCGCAGCGTGAGCTCCGCGCACACGCTCGAGCTCGACCGCTTGCCGGAGCCCGAGGCACGGTGGCGGCGGCTCTGCGAGCTGAACGTCATGGCGCAGGTCGAGGCCGTCACCCGCATCCCGAGCGTGCGCGACGCGTGGCGACGCGGCCAGGAGCTGGCGGTGCACGGGTGGATCTACGACCTGCATGACGGCCTCCTCCGGGACCTCGAGGTCAGCGTGACGGGTCACCCGTGAGCGTCGACGCCGAGAGCTTTCGCCTGGCCCCGATGTCCCCGATGATCCTCGGCCTCACGCTCGTCCTGCTCGCGATCCCGGTCTTCCTCGTGGCAGCCGTCGCGTTCGGGAACCGGACGCTCGAGGAGCCGGCGGTGCTCGTCCTCGCCATCTACGCCTGGGTATGGCTCCGCTTCCGCCCGACCCGGTTCGTCGTGCGCCCCTCCGTCATCGAGGCGGTCTGGCCGCTCAAGCGCCGCCGGATCCCGCGTGCCGGCATCTCGGGCACGCAGCTCATCGACGCGTGCGAGCTGCGCCGCCGGACGGGATTAGCGATGCGCGTCGGCGCCGGGGGGCTGTGGGGTGGGTTCGGCTGGCTCTGCTCGAGGCGGCTCGGGATCGTGCAGATGTACGTCTCCCGCACCGACGGCCTGGTGTGGATCGAGCGCGGCGCGGACCGCCCGTGGCTGATCACGCCCGAGGAGCCGGAGGCCTTCGTGCGCTTGCTGTCGAGCTGAGCGACCTCAGCGCAGCTTCTTGCTCGCCGTCTCCATGCCCGCCAGCACCGATTCCGGCTTCTTCTCGTCGTAGAAGTACTTGAACTGGTCGCGCGGGGCGTGGATGTCGGGGTCGAGCACGCCGGCGGAGGAGAGGAAGTACGTGCGCGGGATGTACTCGCCGTCGGGCGCGTACTTCTTGCTGGTCGCCGCCTCCTTGTCCTTGTTGAGCCGGATCATGACGAAGCGCTTCGACATGTCCACCACCTTCGGGTCGTGGAACACGACGCTGTAGTTCGCGCAGTGCGGGCACCAGTCGGTGTAGAAGATCAGGCAGACGGGCTTCTTCTCCTTCTTCGCCTGGGCGAGGCCCTCCTCGTACGAGCGCCACCTGACGTCCTTGTCGTTCCAGTCGCCGCCGGCGCGCGCGGGAGCGGCACCGAGCACGGCGAGCCCGAGGAGCAGGCCAGCGATCGCTCGCGCGGTCAGCATGGTGACGGCGCCTCGAAGCGGCCGTGCGAGTGCTCCATCCAGACGCTCATCAATGCCCCCCTCGGGAGCCCGAGGCTCCGCAGCTGGTCGGCGAGCGGGTGGTCGCCGAGGGCCAGCCCTGCCCCGCCCAGGTGAATCCCGACGCCGGTCGCGCCGGAGACGAACGTCGTCCGGTGGAGCCGGCCGTCGAGGTACGTGTAGGTCGTCATCGTATTGTCGGGGAGCGTGCGTCCGCCACCCCGCGCCACCGAGAAGGTGAGCACGTGGCGCCCGTCCATGGCGAGCCGGCAGCTCCGCCGGCCGCCCGCGTCCTCGAAGGCGATCTCCTCGACGCTCTTCGGAAAGCCCCAGACGCCGCGGCCGGCGAGACAGGTGAAGCGCTGGTCGACGGGGAGTTTCCAGATGAAGGTCGCCACCCGGTTGCGCGCGAAGTCCAGGGCGGTGCTCAGGTAGGGGACGCCGCCGCGCCCGCCCCGCGGCCGCACGAAGAGCGCCAGCGAGACCTCGTTGTAGTCACCCAGGTCGTTGTCGCGATAGTCGATGGCGGCGATGCTGAAGAGGGCACGCCCCGGGAGCAGCTCGACCACGTCCAGCTCCGGCCCGGGCAGGAGTCGCCGCGCGGCCGCGGTCGGGACCAGGTAGGTGGCCGCCGCGGATGCGGCGTCGCGCACCGCGACGGGCATGGTCACCTCGCGGCCCTCGAACACCCAGCGCTGGCCACCGGCGACGGCGGGTTCCCCCATCGGGGCGTTTTTACGGTGGGGCGTCCCCGCGATGCAAGGCGGCGCGCAATCTGCTAACCCTCCCCGCCCGGAGGTGGCCATGAAGGTCTACGACTCGCTCGGCCCGAACCCCCGCGCACTGCGCATGTTCCTGGCCGAGAAAGGCCTCGACATTCCCACCACGCAGCTCGACATCCTCGGCGCCGAGAACCGCCGCGCGCCCTACACGGATCGCAACCCCGGCGGCCAGCTGCCGGCGCTCGAGCTCGAGGACGGCCGCGTCATCGCCGAGACGGTCGCGATCTTCGAGTACCTGGAGGAGAAGCATCCGCGGCCCCCGCTCATCGGCAGCACGCCCGAGGAGCGTGCCGAGACCCGCATGTGGCAGCGGCGCATCGAGCTCAACGTGACCGAGCACCTCTACAACGGCTTTCGCTGGGCCGAGGGCATCGAGATGTTCCGCCCGCGCATGCGCGTCCTGCCCGAGGCCGCCGACGGCCTGAAGGCGATCGTGCGCGACAAGCTCGCCTGGCTGGACGGCCTCCTCGCCGGCAAGCAGTTCGTCGTCGGCCCGCGCTTCACGATCGCCGACATCATCCTCTACGTGGGCGTCGACTTCGGCGCGACGGTCGGCCAGCCGCCGGACCCGAGTCTGCGCCATCTCACCGGCTGGCTCGCGCGCGTCGGTACGCGGCCGAGCGCCGAGCGGAGCTTGCACCCGGCCGCCGCCGGGCTCGCGATGCGCGGCTAGCCGCGCCTCACATCCCCTGCACGCTCTCGGGGAGGATCTTGTAGGTGACCCGCACCTCGCCCGGACGGCGGAACGGATAGCGGTCCTGGTCGAGGTACTTCTTCGCCAGCGCGTCGATGTGCGCATCGGCGCCGCGCTCGGTCACCTCGACCACCCGGCCGCGGACCTGCACGTACCGGTACGGGTTCTCGGGGTCGATGATCGAGAGCGCAACGCGCGGGTCGCGCGCCAGGTTCTTCACCTTGATCCGCCCCTTCGCCGTGTTGAAGCGCACGTGGGTACCGTCGAAGTCGACCCACACGGGCGTCACCTGCGGCGCACCGTCGGCGCTCACGGTGGCGAGATGGGCGAAGGCCTTCTTGGTGAAGAGGTCACGGAAATTCTCGGGGATGGTGGTCGCCATGCGGGCCACTCAGCCCTATCGCGCGACGCGAGTCCATCCCCCGTCAGAGGTCAAACCATCGGCACGCCGCGCCACCGCCCGCGCGGGAACGCGGCGTCGATCCGGCGGACGTCGTCGTCGGGTAGCACGAGATCGCCGGCCGCGGCGTTCTCCGTCACGTGCGTCGACCGCCCGGCCTTCGGGATCGTGAAGAGGCCGGCTTCGCGGACGAGGAAGGCGAGCGCCACCTGGCGTGCGGTCGCGGCGTGCGCCCGGGCGATCTCCGCGAGCACCCGCCCGCCGCGACTCCGCACGGCGGGGAAGTGACCAGAGCCGAAGGGACTGTACCCGACCACGGCGACGCCGTGCCCGCGACACCAGGGGATGACCGCATGCTCGATGGTGCGCTCCTCGAGGTGGTAGAGGACCTGGTTGCAGGAAATCCGCTCGGCGCTGGCGAGCCCCGCGGTGCGCTCAAGCTCCTCGACCCCGAAGTTACTCACGCCCCAGGCGCGGATCTTCCCCGCCGTCCGCAGCTGCTCGAAGGCGGCGACGGTGTCCGCGAGCGGGCGGCGACCCGGCCAGTGGAGGAGATAGCAGTCCAGGTGGTCGGTGCGCAGGCGGCGGAGGCTCCCCTCGCACGCGCGCACCACGCCGGCGCGCGAGGCGTTCTGCGGGAGTACCTTGGAGACCAGGAAGACCTGGTCGCGCCGCCCGGCGATCGCTTCGCCGACCAGCTCCTCGACCCGGCCGGAGCCATACATCTCCGCCGTGTCGACGTGGGTCATGCCGGCGTCGAGCCCAGCCCGCAGCGCCGCCACCGCCGTCCGCCCGTCGCCCTCCATGTTCCACGTCCCCTGGCCAACGACCGGCACGGCGACACCGGTCGGGCCGAACGCCCCGCGCCTCACGCGAGGCGATCCCGCACCGCCGGCAGCACGCGCTCGACCGGCTCGGTGAGACGCACGTCGGCCGCGGCGTCGAAGGGCGTCTCCGACGCGGTCACGATCGCCGTCCGGGCACCCGCGTCACGCGCGACCCCGAGCATCTGGTTCACGGGTCCGACCACCAGGGACGTGCCCGCGGCGACGAAGAGGTCACACGCCGCGGCCGCGCCGAACGCGCGCGCCAGGTCCGCCGCGACGAGCTGCTGGCCGAACGAGATGGTGGCCGGCTTCCACGGCCCGCCGCACCCGCAGCGCGGCACGGCCGTCCCCGCCTCCCAGAGCTCCTGCGCGACGGCGCGTGACGCACGCCGGTGGCAGGCCGTGCACTCGACCGCGGAGTCGGTGCCGTGGATGTTCACCAGCCGCTCGGACGGGAAGCCGCTCCGCTCGTGCAGCCCGTCGACGTTCTGCGTGACGAGCAGCTCGACGCGGCCGGCGCGCGCCAGATCCGCGAGCGCCACATGCGCGGCGTTGGGCGCGGCCGCGCGGATCAGCTGCCAGGTCTTGCCCTTGTAACGCCAGTACGTCTCGCGCGCGCCCTCGCTGGCGAGGAACTCCGGGAGCGGCACGGGCTGGTAGCGCTCCCAGCGCCCACCGGGCGAGCGGAAGTCGGGGATGCCCGAGGCCGTGGAGAGCCCGGCGCCGGTCAGGACGACGACCCGGCGCGCGTGGCGCCACGCATCCGTGAGCCGCTCGATCACGGCTCCTCGGCGACCTTCAGCCACGCGACGGTGGCGCCCCAGCCGCCCCGCTCCGGCGTCGCGTCGGCGAAGCGCTCGACGAGCGGGCTCGCGGCGAGGACGTGGTGCACACGACGGCGTTGCACGCCCTGGCCGCGGCCGTGGATCAGGCGGACTTCGCGGAACCCGGCCTCGGCTGCGGCTTCGAGGTAGGACTCGACGACCGAGGGAATCTCGCCGGGCGTGAAGGGGTGCAGGTCGAGGGCGTCCTCGATGGGGATGGTGACGGGGGGGTCGTCGGGAGGCATCCCGGTTCGTCAAGTCCGGCAGACAAGGTAAGGGGCCCCGGTCCTACGCTCAACAGCGAACTCTGCTTCTCTTCTGGGTATGGCTCGAGCCAAGCAGCCGTCGGCGAAGCTTCCGCTGAACCGCGAGAACCTCTCTCGATAGGAGACCGTCCCATTTGCCATGAACACGAGGAGGAAGTGTCCCTCGTCGACGTCTTCGAAGGCAGCCGCGGCGCACTCCGTGGACGAGAGACTGAGGCCGCTGCAGATCGCCTCCGCAGGTGAGTAGGGTCCGAATACAAACATGCGATCCCATTCAAAGTCAGTGAGGTGGCGGATACTAACCGTAGCTGGTCCGGCGCGGACCTGCGATTCGATGGTAGATGTCACACCTTTGCGGCAGGCGGGGATCGTAAACAGAATCCCGACCAGCACTGCGCTGTATCCTCGGATTGCCACGGGTTCCCTAACTTGTGGCGCGCTCCGGGGCCCTCCCTCTCCGGAATGCGCGACGGAGCCCGAACGCCCACCGATGCAGCCGGCTGCTCCCCGCCTCGGTCGGGAAGAACCGCGGGAAGAGGAGGAACAGCCGCCACCGTCCCGAGAGCCGGATGCGACGCGTGGCCAGCCCCCACACCGCGCTCGCCTCGCCGCGATGGAGGGCGAGGAAGAGGAGCGCCGGCATGCGGATCGTCAGGTCGGGTCGCTCGATCGTGCCGGGCCGCACCTCGCAGCGCTCGCCCGCGATGCGCATCGCCCACGCGCCGCCGCCGTCGCCCGTGAACAGGAACTGCGTCGTGAAGGCGAGGCCGCGCGCCTCGTAGGGGCGGAAGTACTGCGGCATCCAGCGCATCATCGCGTCCACGCTCTGGGTACGGATGCGGCGGAGGGAGACGAGGCGCACGCCCGCCGACGAGCGGCTCCGGCGGTCGATCGGGGTCCGCCACTCGCCCGGCGGGATGCCGTGCTTCTCGCGCATGGTCGGGGAGTCGATCACGAACTGCTCGTCCTCGACCGCGCGCGTGTGGGTGAGCGGCTTCAGCGTCTCGTCCAGGTAGCGCCGGCGGGTGCCGCGGTCGGCGTGGAACGCCTCCTCGATCTCCGCCGGGCAGGTGGCGACGCAGTTGAAGCAGCGGTACTCGACCTTGAACGCCATCGCCTGCCAGAGCGCGGCGATCTCGTTGTCGGTCCAGCGCTGCTGGAACTCGCGTCGACCGCGCTCGGAGAGGTCGCGGACCAGATCGAGGAAGCCGGGGATCGAGTCGCGGTAGGTGTGGTTGTAGCAGGCGAAGAAGTCGAAGTCGCCGTCGGCCTTGATGGCCTCGGTGGGGCACGAGGCGACGCACAGGTTGCACTGCAGGCACGGATTCCAGGCGACGGGTGCGTCGTGGGCTGGCCACTCGAGGTTGGTGAGCACGGTGTCGATGAGGCAGTAGGCGCCGAACTTCCGGTGGAGGAAGTTCCGGCTGAGCCCGATCACGCCGAGCCCCGCCGCCTGCGCCACGAGCTTGTGGCTGAGCGGCCAGATCTTGTCGGCCCAGCGCTGTCCCACCTCCTGCGGCCAGCCGATCGTGGTGGTGAGCCCCTCGCCGCCGAGCGCGTTGATGTACTTGACCGTCCGCCGCCCCATGTCCCACAGGTGCTCCTCGCAGCGGTAGAGCTCGTTGTTGGCGGAGGGGAGATACCGCGACTGCATCGCGGCCTTGTTCTCCTCGCCGATCATGCAGACGAGCGAGCGCGCGTGCGGATAGACGTAGAGGATCTCCTCGCGCTCGTGCGCGAGGGCCGGGTCGTCGATCGAGATGACGCCCACGTCGTCGCACCAGGCGCTCAGCTCGCGCTTGAAGTCGGCGAGACCGACCGGCGCCGGGACGCCGCGATTGGGGAGCGGCGTGCCTTCCAGCGGATGGAACGGCCAGCGGTACGCGATGCCGGGCGGGAGCGCGTCGGGCGAGGACCCCTTCGGCTTGCCCGGCGCCGGGAAAGGAAAGGGCCAGTCCGTCGCCGAGGCCGGGTGGGACGCCGGAACGGCGTCCGGGCGGCGTACTCCGGTCAGCCAGTCGAGTCGCGGCATGGTGTTCCCCTCAGGGCGTGAGCCAGCGGGTGGCGCTCTCGAGCATCGCCTCCAGGACCTCCTCGCGCTGGCCGGGTGCCGTCTGCATCAGGAGACCGGACACCGCGAGTGCTGCCACGCCGTGGATCTTCGCCCACAGCACGTTGGTGACCACGTTCGGATCCAGGTCGCGCCGGAGCTCGCCCGCCTCGATGCCGCGGACGACGGCGTCGCGGAGGATGAAGAGCGTCGCCATCTCGCGCTGCAGGGCCTCGCGGCGCGGCGTCTCCGCGGCGCGGAGCGTGAACATGAGCGCGTAGTAGCCGCGATTCTCGAGCGCGAAGCGCCAGTAGGCGCGTCCCATCGCCCGTACCCGCTCGGCGGCGGGCAGCTTCGCGCTCACCCGCCGTAGACGCGCGGCGAGGAGCGCGTGCCCCTCCATCCGCAGGTGCTCGATGATGTCGGGGATGCTCCGGTAGTAGAGGTAGATCGCGGTCGGGCTGCAGCCGAGCTCGCGCGCGATCTTGCGCGCCGACACCCCGCTCGCGCCGTTGGCGACGTAGAGCCGGCGCGCGACCCGGAGGATGGCGGCGCGGGCGGCGCCCGGTCCCTTCCGGCCGGCGGCGGCGGAGGTTAACACTGTTCACCTCCTACGGCCGCTGCCAAACAGGGTCAAGGGCCAAAAAAAGACGCCCCGACAGCCGTCACGGCGCTGCGCGCCGTCCCGCCGGTGACGCGGGGGCTGTCGGGGCTCGGTGGTGCCTGGGTCCCCTGCGGGTGACCCAGCGACGCTTGATCCGGGTTCGCCCTAAGAGGGCACCACCTCACAGATCACCGTAGGGGAATACGTCACTGGATCACCTCCTTCCTTCCGGCGGGAAGACCAGGCGGGCCCGAGCCCCGCCGCCGGGATGCCGACCGCCGATGCCGGCTCCCGGCCCCGATCACCGGCGGACAGCCTGCCGGCGCTGGGGCCTGTGTGTGCCCCGATCGGGAACCCACGGCCGATAGTCTACCCCCGCCGGGCCGCGGCTCCAAGGTGATTTTTCGACGGCGGTGGGCGGGTTTTCAGCGCAGCGGAAAGCCGAGCAGCGTCTCGAGCTCGCCCAGCGCCGCGTCCGGGTCGGCGACCCGGATGGTCGCCATGCCGAGCGCACGCGCCGTCTTCAGGTTGGCGCCGATGTCGTCGAGCATGACGGCCTCGGAGGGCGTGATGCCGAGGGCGGTGCAGGCCACCTCGTAGATGCGCGGGTCGGGCTTCCGCACCCCCGAGGTGGCCGACTCGATGAAGGCATCGAAGTGCGGACGGAGGACGCCGGTCCCCTCGTCCTCGGTGATCCAGTTGTTGGTGACCGCGGCGACGAGGAGCCCGCGCGCGCGGATGCGCCGCATGGCCTCGAGCATCGCCGGACGCGGCACGGTCACCTCGGCCACGCAGGCCATCATCCCCCGCGCATCGAGGCGCTGCCCGGCCGCGGCGCAGTCCTCCTCGAAGGCGGGATAGAACGCCTCGAGCACCAGCTCCCCGCGCTCGAGCCGCGACCAGGCACCGGCAGTGCCCGTGCCCACCACGACCCGGTTGACGAAGCCCGCCGGGATGCCCCGCTCCGCCTCGAAGCGCGCGATCGCCTCCAGCGGTGAGCCGACCACGACGCCGCCCAGATCGAAGAGGACAGCCTTGAAGTGCATGGGCGAGGGAGCTTAGCGAATGTCGTGAGGGACTCGCCAGCGCACCGTCCTTGATCTGGCGAGCGCCCTCTGCCACAGGAACCCATGCGCTTCGGCTTCTTCGGCATCAACTTCGGCGCGTGCGCTGACCCCGCGCTCGCCGTCCGCGTCGCCGTCGCGGCGGAGGAGTCGGGCTTCGAGTCGGTGTGGACGGGCGAGCACGTCGCGATGCCCGTGCGGGACAATCCCGTCCCGACCCCGGCCGAGACGCCCATGCTCGACTCCCTGCTCGCGCTCGCCAACGTGGCCACACATACGCGCCGCCTCCGCCTCGGCACCGGCATCCTCGTCCTCCCGCACCACAATCCCGTGCTGCTCGCGAAGGCGCTCACCACGCTCGACCTCACCTCGGGCGGCCGGCTGATCGCCGGCTTCGGCGGCGGCTACGTCGAGGCGGAGTTCCGCGCGCTGGGCGTCGCCTTCCCCGATCGCGGCAAGATCACCGACGAGTATCTGGAAGCCATGCGCGTCCTCTGGACCGAGGAGCTGCCGCGCTTCGCGGGCCGCTTCGCCGCTTTCGACGGCATCCGCTTCGAGCCGAAGTCGCAGCAGCGGCCGCACCCGCCGATCGTCATCGGTGGGCACGCGGCGCCCGCGCTCCGGCGCGCGGCGCGCTTCGGCGACGGCTGGTACGGCTTCGGCCTGAAGGTCGAGGCGACGGCGCCGATGGTGCAGGAGCTCCGCCGGCTCCGTGCAGCGACCGGCCGCCCGCCGCTCGAGATATCGCTCACCACGTTCGAGCAGCTCGACGAGGCGCTGGTCGAGCGAGCCGCCGCGGCCGGCGTCGATCGGCTGATCGTCATGCCCCGGGTGCCCGCCGATCGGCTCGAGGCGACGGTGCGCGAGATCGGTGCGCGGCTCATACGTCGCCCCTAGGTAAGAACGCGCCTTGGGTCGCACCGCGGGCCATGTTACCTTCCACCCGTGGGGCGTCGAGGACTACTCGAGCGGATCGTCGACGAGCGGGTCGGCCAGACATTCATCGGCACGGTCAGCATCGCGGTCGAGCGCATCGCGGAGGACATCGCCCGCGAGGCGCTGGCAGATACGACGTTCCGGCAGACGATCCGTGAGCTGGTCCGCGTCCGCTCGCAAGCGCTGCTGAAGCGGCTGCTCGGAAACCGCGAGCGCCGTCGTCGCCGGCGTCAGGCGTAGAGCCCCAGCTCCCGGCAGATGATGTGCTGCTGGATCTCGCTCGTCCCCTCCCAGATCGTCCCCACCTTCGCGTCGCGGAAGTAGCGCTCCACCGGGAACTCCTCGACGTAGCCGTAGCCGCCGTGGATCTGCACCGCGTCGCCGGTGATCTCGACGGCGGATTCGGTGGCGAAGAGCTTGGCCTCGCTGATCGCGCGCGTGCAGGGCGCGCCGGCGTCGTAGAGCTCGCAGGCGCGCTGGATGAGCGCCCGGGAGGCGTCGAGCTTCATGGCCATGCGCGCCACCTTGAAGCCGGTCGCCTGGTGCTCGCCGATCGGCTTGCCGAAGGCGACGCGCTCCTTCGCGTAACGGAGCGATGCCTCGAAGGCTGCCTGCGCGATGCCGACCGAGAGCGCGGCGATGTAGAGGCGGTTGAAGTCGAGGAGCGTCATCATGCCGCGGAAGCCCCCGCCGTCGCTGCTGCCGCCTGCACCGCCGCGCTGGACCGGGACGTTCTCGAAGTGGAGCTCGCCGGTCTCGCTCGAGCGCATGCCGAGCTTCGCGAGCGGGCGCCCGAAGGTGAAGCCGGGCGCGCCGCGGGGGACGACGTAGACACCGATGCCCCGGGCGCGCTCGTCGCGCGGCCGGTCCACGAACTCGGAGCGGATCGCGGCGACCAGGTACACGTCCGCGGTCGGCCCGTTCGAGATGAAGGTCTTGGCGCCATCCAGGACGAGACCCTGCTCCGTCCTGGTCACCGTCGTGCGCATGCCGATCAGGTCGGAGCCGGCGCCGGGCTCGGTGAAGGCCATGGCCGGGAGGAGCGCGCCGCGCATGAGCGGCTCCAGCGCCGAGCCGCCGCCGCTCATCTTGACGACGGCGGCGGGCGAGAGCACCGAGGCCATGACGCCGATCGCGAAGCCGCCGCACACGCGCGCGATCTCCTCGGCAACCAGGCAGAGCATGAGGCTCGAGCCGCCGGCGCCGCCCATCGCCTCGGGCACGCCGATCGCGAGCAGCCCGAGCTCCGCCATGCGCGGCAGGATGCGCGCCCGCGGGAACGTGCCGCTGCGCTCGGCCTCGGCAACGAGCGGCGCCAGGTCCTTCTCGGTGAACTCGCGCAGCGTCGCGGCGAGCTGCGCTTCCTCGCTGGACAGGCGGTACGACATGGGTGGAGGCGTAGCGCCGCCGCGCGCGTCGGGTCAACCTGCCTTTCGGCACCCCGACGCATCTGCTAAGCGCTGTCGCCATGTCTGAAGACCAGGACGAGATCGAGCGTCTGAAGGCAGAGAACGAGCGGCTCAGGCGGACGGCGAGCCGCGGCCTCAACTTCAAGGTGAGCGAGAAGGGCGGTGTCTCGGTCTACGGCCTCGGCCGTTTTCCCGTCACCCTCTACAAGGAGCAATGGGAGAAGCTGCTCGCCACGGCCGACGACATCCGCGCCTTCATCCGCGACAACGCCGCGTCCCTGAAGACGAAGGGCTGAGCGTGCCCACGGCGCTCGACGGGCTGGTGGAGCTCCTCGACCTGGAGGAGCTCGAGGTGAACATCTTCCGCGGCCGGAGCCCGCAGGAGAACCGGCAGCGGGTCTTCGGCGGACAGGTGGCGGGACAGGCCCTGGTCGCCGCGGGCCGCACCGTCGACCGCGGGCTGGTGCACTCGCTGCACGCCTACTTCCTCCGCCCGGGCGATCCCTCGACGCCGATCCTCTACCAGGTGGACCGCATCCGCGACGGGCGGAGCTTCACCACCCGCCGCGTGGTCGCCATCCAGCACGGACAGGCGATCTTTCACCTGTCGGCCTCCTTCCAGCCCGAGGAGCAGGGTCCGGAGCACGGGATCCCGATGCCCGAGGCCCCCGATCCGGACACGCTGCCGCCGTACGCGGAGTGGATCGCGCCGAAGCTGGTCGACATGCCGGAGCCGCTCCGTCGTTGGTTCGGTCGCGACCGCCCGATCGAGACCCGCGCGGTCGAGCCGATGGACCCCTTCCATCCCGTCCCCCGGCCGCCTCGCCAGCTGGTCTGGCTTCGCGCCGCCGGCCGCCTGCCCGATCAGCTCCTCCTGCATCAGTGCGTGGTGGCGTACGCGTCCGACATGACGCTCCTCGATACCGCGACGTTGCCGCACGCGATCGCCTGGAACGACCCGCACTACATGATGGCGAGCCTCGACCACGCGATGTGGTTCCATCGCCCGTTCCGCGCCGACGAATGGCTCCTCTACGCCCAGGAGAGCCCCGCCGCCCACGGCGCGCGTGGGTTCACCACGGGACATCTCTTCACGCGGGAAGGGAAGCTGGTCGTGTCCGTCGCGCAGGAAGGATTGATCCGACCGGTAGCACCGCACTGAGCGGAAGGAGATGCGTTATGGCCCAGCTGTCCCCCTCGCGGATCCTCGACCTCGGCTTCGGATTCTGGCCCGCGAAGGTCCTGCTCTCGGCGATGGAGCTCCAGCTGTTCACGAAGCTCGGCCGCACCTCGATGACGGGAGCGGAGCTGCAGCAGGTGCTCGGGCTCCACGCGCGCGCGAACCCGGACTTCTTCGACGCCCTGGTCGCCCTACGCTTGCTGGATCGCGACGGCGACGGGGCACCTGCGCGCTACCGGAACAGCGAGGAGAGCGCGGCCTTCCTCGACCGCGCGAGCCCTTCGTTCGTCGGCGGGATGCTCGAGATGCTGAACGCCCGACTCTACCGCTTCTGGGGTGATCTGACCGAGGGCCTCCGGACCGGCCGGCCCCAGAACGAGCTCAAGCACACCGGGAAGGCGATGTTCGAGGAGCTCTACTCCCAGCCCGAGCGACTCGAGCAGTTCATGGACGCGATGAGCGGCATCTCGGCGGGAAACTTCGCCGCGTTTGCCGAGAAGTTCGACTTCTCCCCGTACCGGACGCTCTGCGACGTGGGCGGGGCGACCGGGCAGCTCTCGATCTTCGTCGCCCAGCGGCACCCGCACATGCGTTGCGTGACCACGGACCTGCCGGTCGTGGTACCGATCGCCGAGCGGCGAATCGCCGCCGCGGGCCTCTCGGATCGGATCTCGACGCGCTCGGTCGATTTCTTCTCCGAGCCCCTGCCGCGGGCCGACGTGATCACGATGGGGATGATCCTCCACGACTGGAACCTCGAGCGGAAGATGCAGCTCATCCGGGCGGCCTACGAGGCCCTCCCGGCCGGCGGCGCGTTCGTGGCGATCGAGAATCTCATCGACGACGCGCGGCGCGAGAACGTCTTCGGGCTCATGATGTCGCTCAACATGCTGATCGAGTTCGGCGACGCCTTCGATTTCACGGCGGCGGACTTCTCCGGCTGGTGCCGGAGCGTCGGCTTCCGTCGCACCGAAGCGATCCCGCTCGGCGGCCCGGCGAGCGCCGGGATCGCCTACAAGTAGTCAGAGCCCGGCCGGCGCTTCCCCGCAGCGGTGCCGCTCGAGCGGCATGGGGAGGCGCCAGCGGAAGGTATCCCACACGTCGAAGGACATGAGCTCGCCGCGCGGGTCGCAGGCGCAGAGCTGATCCCGGACGCGGCCGTACACCCAGCGCTCCGGGTACGGCGGCACGTTCATCGCGTCGACGGCCCACTTCACCACCGAGAGGACGTGCTCGCCGTCGGCCGTCTTCACGTGCCGGCGGACGTTCGGGGGAAGGCACGGCAGCGCTCGCGCGTCGATGTTCACGTCCATCTCGAGCATCATCCCGGAGTAGAGGCTCCAGGACAGCTCCGAGCTCCACACCCCGAGGAAGTTGAGCGCGGGAAGGACGGCGAAGGCGACGACGCCCGCGAGACGCGGGAGCCATCCCGCCGGCGGCGACCACGGCGCGCGGAGCGGCGCCTCGGCCCGATCCGCGAACAGGATCACGAGGAGCCCCATCATGGCGAGGTTCCACGGCCAGACGACCGTGTTGGCGTGGTGCCCGAGCGGCCCGATCGCGAAGAGGATGAAGACGTGCATTAAAAGGCCGAGCACGAGGGCGGGGCGCCGGAGCCGTGTGACGAGGAGCCCGATCCCGATCAGTGATTCGACGGTCGGGAACGCGTAGCGCGCGAGATCGAGCACCGGACCGGCCAGGGCGGGGAGACGGCGCGCGACGGGCTCGATCAGCCAGGGCGACGTGTCCGCGAAGAACATCAGGTTCTGCTTCTGGAGGCCGCTCCACACGTAGAGCGCCGCCAGCATGAGACGGAGGGCGCTCACCTGGCTCGCGGCGGACTCCGCGGGGAGGGTCACGAGCAGCATCAGCACGTACTGGTAGACCCAGGGTTGGCAGCGCGTGTGGTCCTCCAGGACGAGCAGCCCGACCACGGCCGTCAACGCCAGGATCTCGAACCGCGGGCGCGCGCGAACGGCGATTCCCAGCAGCAGGCCCCAGAGGACGGCGAGCGCGGCGCGATCGAACGGCGGCGGCAGCGACGGCACGAAGGGCAGACGCGGAAAGAGCGGGAAGCCGCGCTCGGTGAGCCAGAGCGGGATCGAGAGGAGCGTCCCGGCGGCGAGCGCGCCCGCGAGCACCGC
>JACXTT010003941.1_pt1 | contig 22381 bp, 25 predicted proteins | sample 9270951 | NCBI WGS metagenome assembly JACXTT01 (sample SAMN15532306, study PRJNA645909) | rock metagenome | isolation source: weathered quartz diorite | place: Puerto Rico | collected 2017-06-21
CAGCGGTGTGCGCACAAAGCCGGGGCAGATGACGTTGGCGCGGATGCCGTCTTTGGCGCCTTCCTTGGCCACGACCTTGGCCAGGCCGATCAAGCCGTGTTTGGCGGTGACATAGGGGGCTTTCAATGGCGAGGCTTCATGGGAATGCACCGACCCCATGTAGATCACCGAGCCGCCTTTGCCACCTTTGATCATGGTGCGCATGGCGGCGCGCGTGGTCAGGAAGGCGCCGTCGACGTGAATGGCCATCAGGCGTTTCCAGTCGTCAAACTTGAAGTCCACCAGCGGGCTGATGATCTGGATGCCGGCATTGCTGATCAGCACGTCAACACCGCCAAACTGCGCCACAACCTGGGCCATGCCGGCATCAACCTGGGCTTCGTCAGTGACGTTCATGGCAACCGCCATGGCGGTGCCACCGCTCTTGTTGATTTCTTCCGCCGTGGCCTGGGCCGCTTCCAGCGACAGGTCGGCGATGCAGACTTTGGCGCCTTCTTTGGCAAACTCAAATGCGATTTCTTTGCCGATGCCGCTGGCGGATCCGGTAATGACGGCGACCTTGTTTTGCAATTGCATGGTGTGGGCTCCTGAGAATGGTGGATGGACGTGAATGGCGGTGAGAGGAAAGGGGAATGTAAATGTTCAGGGCGGTGCGTGCTGTGCGTTGGCTAACGCAGCAACGCAACAACGCAGCAAGTCGCTAACGTACAGGACGTTTGTCCTGGGCCAGGTAGTCGAATGCGACTTCTCCCAAGGGCAGCGTCAAATCGGCAACGATGTGCACGGCCGACAACACCTCCAGAATGGGAAAGTCCGCCACGGGAGCCAGCGCATGCGGATGCAGGTCCAGCGCGCCGGGGCCGCTCCATGCGCCCTTGATGGTGATGTCCTGCAGGCAATACCTGACGATCTCGCAGATGCGCGGGCTGCCATCGACGTGCGGAATGATCTTCAGCAGGTAACTGGGTGCTGCCATAGAGGCCAGCACGGCGGCCTTGTCCAGTGGCTTGTGCTTGAAACCCATGGTGCCAGTGGCCACACGAAAGTCGCTGTAATCCAGTGTGCCCATCAGTGTGTCCTTGTGCACCTGCAACTGGGGCTCGGCCCATTTCTTCGGAAAGCCCCACAGCTCGCGCCCGGCGGCAATGGGCGGCTGGTCGTTGAGGTACATGGAATGCACGTAGCCGCCGTGCACGCCGTCCAGCATGACGGGAATCACGATGCCCGACTCGCTGTAGTGGCCAAAGCCGGTGGAGTCTGGCATGTTGATGAACTCGAACTTGACCACCGGTTCAGCCAGCTTCAACGGTGCCGGAATGGCTTTTTCCAAGAGCGCCGGGTCGGTGCGGTAGCTGATGATCAGGTATTCGCGGTCGGTAAAGCGGTAGGGCCCTGGTGGATACGAGGGGTTGTGCATGGGCATGGCAAATGCGTTTTGCCGGACTTCGTTTTCTGTCATGGTGTGTAGGGTGACCTGTGTGTGAACAACAAAAACTATTCTTGGTTCAACTCGTGAACTGCCATGCCCACATGTTCTGGCAAGGGTAGTAACCACGATTTTTTGTGCAGGGCGCGTTCGATGTCGTGCAGGCCCATGGCCCAGCGCGCGTTCACCGTGCTGCGGCTGAAGTCAATGTCCTTCATATGGCCGTCATTAGCCATGGCCTTCATGATGACGCGCACAATGCTGATCTTGCTCGCGCAGCCTTTGCGCATCAGCGCCTGCACCGCACTGCTTTGCTTGGCCTTGGGAATGTGCTCAGACAGCACCCGAATGGCATGGCGCAGGTTCTGCATTTCCTTGTGGTCGGCCAGATGCTCGCTGGATCGGCTGGCGTATTGGATGTCTTTTTGCCGCGCCATGGCTTCGTTGATGGACTGGGGCACGCTCTCGGTGGGGTCCCATAAGTCGACCATGAAGCACAGCGTGTCGCAGCGCTCGGCATCGTCCAGCACAATGTCCACCGGTGTGTTGGAGTAAATGCCACCATCAAAATAAAATCGGCCGTCAATTTCAACCGGTGCAAAGCCCGGGGGCAGGGCGCCGCTGGCCATCACGTGGCGGGCCGTCAATATTTCTTTTTTCCGCTTGCCCACAGCGCGGTTTTCAAACCGCACCAGTTCGCAACTGGCAACGTCTACGGCGCAGGCGGTGTAGCGCACGTGGCCGGCGTTCAAATAGTCAAAGTCAACAAAGGCGTTGAGCGATTCTTCCAACGGCGTGGTGTCGTAGAAACTGGCTTGCCCGGGCTGCACCAGCCGGGAAAGGTCCAGTGGAAGCGGGTGGCGCGGTCTGAAAAAACCGGCCACACCGCTGGTCAAGGCTTGCATGGTGCGCAGGTTGGCCTGGAATTGGCGCATGACCGTGGAGTCGGTGAACATCGCAAACAGCGCCATGTTCTCATCGGTGGCAATGTGCTGCCAAAAGTCGTGCAGTCGTTGTGCGCGGTGTTCGGGTGGGTTGCCTGCAATGATGGCGCCATTGATGGCGCCTATGGATGTGCCCACGACCCAATCGATACCGATGCTGTGCTCGGCCAGACCGGTGAAGGCACCACCCTGGTAGGCGCCCAATGCACCTCCGCCTTGCAGGACCAACACCGTTTGGGGTTTTCTTGTGGACATGTTCACCTTCTTTGCAGAGAGGCAAGCGTAGCACGCAGACTGGGCTTGGACCCATCTCCTTGTGCCATGAAGGGGCTTGAAAGACGTTTCAAGTTGCAACTTTACCCAGGCTTCACGGTGCGCCGCCCCGCATGGCCGTGGCGATGCATGTGGTTGCTGCGCACTTACCGCTAGTGGTCGTGGCTGGCGGACGTGTTGTCCAGGCGCTGTAGCTTTTCCGTCATGGCCTGCAAGAACGCGTCAGACGTGGCAGGTGGTCCATCACCATAGTTGAGGTGGCTACCGTCGGCCCACTCGCACATGACGGTACGCAGGGTACTGTCCAGATTGATGCCACACTCCAAAGTGAAATAGCGGTGTGCCAGTGCCTTTTGGGTGTTGTCCTCATCAAGTGCTCCGGTCAGGACAACGCCGATAAAGTGCGCCTCGGCCGCTGCGCGGGGTGTAGGCATTGTGACAAGAATGGCTGGAAAATTGGCCAGCCGCAGTGTCGCGACAACAATCTCTTGTGCATTGAGCGTATCGTCGGAATTGTCGGGTCCGCCGGATCGCTCTTGCACCCGTGCGCACAGCCAAGCCACGAATTGATCGCGCTCGGCAGTGGCCATGATGGAAAAAAATTGCAGCGGATCTTCTGCACATATTTCTCTGAGCGCTCGATGGGCAAAGGTGTAATGCAGTTTGCGTGGCGCGCTGAGCATGGCTGCGGGCGCTTTCTTGCGTTTCCAAAACATGGATGAATGGTAAATAAATAAGATTTAATCTGGGCTTTCAGATGTCGCAAGTGTGCCGCATTTCCTCGCCGTTTACGCCGAAGTGTTGCATACTGGCAGGGGTTGTGCGTCGGACATACGTGCGCCTGACCGAACGAAATGACGCCCCCGGATCACATGTTGGAAAACAGAACTGCGACCAGCAACTGGACGCTGCGCCTGCGAAGGATCATGCAGGCTCTATGGATGTTGGCACTCGTGCAGGCAGGGGCGGTGTATGCACAAACTGCTGCGCAGACCAGTGCCCCGCAGTCTCCGGCGCCCATGCTGTACTGCTACCCGCCGCCTGAAAGCAATGCCGACCAGCGCATGAACTATTACTTTGAGCTGCTGCATTCCGCGCTGGTTGCGACAACGCCCAAATGGGGCCCTTTTGTGTTGACGCCCAGCACCATTGTGATGAACGCCGACCGCTCACAACTGATGCTGTCACGCTCGGACACCATCACGATGCTGGTGCGCACCACCAGCAATGAGCGTGAAACGGTGCTGCGGCCCATCATGATTCCTGTGGACAAGGGGCTGACGGGTTATCGGCTGTTTTTGATCCAGCAGCCCACGCAGGCCAAACTGGGCAAGGTGCGGTCATTGGACGACTTGAAGAATTTTCCGATTGGCCAGGGCCAGCATTGGGTGGACACTGACATTCTGCGCAGTGCGGGCCTGACGGTTGTCACCGGTGTCAGCTACGAGGCGCTGTTCAAGATGCTCAAAGGCGGTCGCTTTGACCTGTTTTCGCGCGGCGTCAATGAAATCAGCAAAGAGCTTGACGTGGGTCGCACCAGCAACCCTGAGCTGACCATTGAGCAGAATCTACTGTTGTACTACCCACTGCCTCGCTACTTCTTTTTTGCGCGCACGCCAGAAGGTGAGCGCTTGGCACAGCGGGTTGAAGAGGGGCTGAAAATGCTGGTGCAAAGTGGTGAGTTCGACCGGCAGTACAAGGCATTCAAACGCCAGATACTGCAGGGGCTGAGTCTTTCAGGACGGCGCGTTTTCAAGATCAGCAACCCTACGCTGACTCCGCAGACCCCGTTGGGGCAGCGTGAGTATTGGGACAGCTTGACGGAAGAGTTGAAACCAGGGCGCTAGCCACCACAACCGCCGCCGCCGCAGCCTCCACCCCCACAACCGCCGCTGCCGCCACATCCGCCACCGCCCCCATCGCCGGGGTTGGCAACCACGCGCCGGAATCCGTCAAATTGCGGCTCCGCGCTGACCGATTGCATGCCGAAGATGGCAACACCCAGTGCCAGCAATGGCAGGGTGCGACCGGCGTTTCTTTTCAGTTGCGTGTGCTTTTTTTCCAAATCGGCTACCAGCTTGCGGCCCCTGGCAGTAGCTGCCGCTGCATGATGCAGACACAGCGCCAGCATGATGGTGTTGACAAGAATCAGCAGGAACAGAAAACCGACGGGGCGGAAATCCTCCATGCCATGTACCAGGCGTGCCATGGCTACTGTCAGCAGCAGGGTCAGCGCCAGTACCGCTCGTCCCATCAATGCCGAGCAGTGGGACTTTCTATAAATCAGGCCGGCGTTTTCCAGGCGGCGTTGCATGGCGCGCATGGTTTCGCTGGCGTGGTGGGACAGCAGGATTTTTCCACGTGCGATGTTTCTAACGGTCGCGGTGTCGACAGTTGCAAACGGCAGGGCGTCCAAACAGATACGTTCCACGGGGTGTAGCGCGTCCAGATCAACGGCGGAGTTGGTGCGCCGGCACGTGGCCCGCGCGCCGGTCAGCCAGGAGCGCTCCGTTGACACCATCAGCACACCGCGTTTGACAAGGCTGGCCAAGGCCGTTGCAAAAACGCGCCGGATGCCACCGCACACCCAGGCCGCCTCGTAGGTGTCCAGCGCCGTTGTGTCAGCGATGCCTGCGGTCTGCCAGTGCCGCAGCCATGCGACCACCAGAGCCGCGGCCACCAGGGCAAGGAGGTAAAGTCGGAGGAAGCCGGGGCCAGAGGTGTTGGGAAATACAGGGACGTGCCATGTACGAATCCATAGCAGTGCAGCGACCAAGGCTATCAACAGGCATGCTGCGGTCCACGCCATGCCCGCATGCAGACCGAATGGCAATTGCCATGCCGTTTCTACTGGCCCGTCTTTCTCGAGTGCAAAGCGCTTGCGAGAGCTAGGCCAGATATTCGCGGGCGGTTTGCTACCCAGAATCCTGCTATAGCTGAGTAGCGTTGCGTCATACATGGTCTGGTGCTTTTGCAATTCTTGCGGGCCGCCTTTGGACTCGCTGTGGTGCAAAAACTTGCCCAACACGTTGGCGCACAGCTGTTGGTAGGACTGCGTTTGCGTCAGGTGCAGATGCCAGGCTTTGTCAACGTCGCCCGATGGGCACACGGTGTGGCCGGCCACCTGGCTCAGGTAGAGGAACTTGCGGTATTCCTGCTCCACCAGTTCTGCGTGGCCCAGTGTCCAGGCGTTTTCATCTGCCAGCTTGGACGTGAACGAGACCTCTGCCGCTGCATCCGAGAGCGGGAAATCGTTGATATGTTGCAGCAAGTCAGGTTTGGCTTGGCTTGTCATTTTTATCCTCCAGTTCGTATGTTGTTCTACGATTCAGCGGGCCCTGGCGTGCGTTGCGCGGGTCATCTGGTGCAACAGTACGTCCATTTCATGACAAGATTATGACAATTCAAAGAAGAAAATGCGTCAGCCCGGTGCGGGGCTCGTTTGGCTTGGCGCTGCTGTTACCGTTTCGGACAGCGGTGCCCAGGCATGGGATGCAATACGCCAGCCCTGGGGCGTCTTTTTTTCGGTGGCGACCCAGGTGGCTTTCATCTCGTGGGTGCCGTCCTTGGCCACCCAGGTCAGCGTGCCCAACTGTACAAAGTAGGCGCGTCCCCCTTTGATCTGCACAAACTGGGGCGCGGCAAATTCCACATGCTGCTGCATGCTGCGCTCGCGCTCGTGCTGCTCTTTGCTTGCGCCCATCAGGTCGGTCCACCAGGCCCGCGCACTGTGTTTTCCGTGCCAGAGGAAGGGCGGAAATTGGTCGATGACCACCGCATCCTCCGTAAAGGCGGCGCTGGGGTAGGTGGCTTCCCAGTTGTTGAAAGCGCTGACCCACGCGTTGACGGGCGCCAGCAGGGCGGCGGTTTCTGCGGCGCTGGCAGCAGCGCAGCTTGGCGAACTGACGAGAGCGGCAAGGCAGGCGGTCAGCAGAGCGTGGTGTGGCAGTTTCATTACAATTCTTCCGTGTTTGTGAATAGGCTGGCCGCAGTATCGGCGCGCAGCCAGCAGTCCACAAGTACGCACTTTTTATGGGCTTAGGACACTTTTTGTGCCTATTGCAGCATTCGACACCCGCACGGAGACACCACACTGCCATGCCCAAGCACGGTCAATACCAGCAGCACTTTGGTTGCCCAGTGGAGGCCACGCTGGACATGATAGGTGGCAAGTGGAAGGGCATGCTGATCTACCATTTGCTGCAAGGCACGCAGCGTTTCAACGCATTGCGCAGAGCCTTCCCCGGCGTCACCCAACGCATGCTGACCAAGCAGTTGCGTGAACTGGAGGCCGTAGGCCTGGTGCACCGTGAGGTGTTTGCAGAAGTGCCGCCGCGCGTGGAGTACAGCTTGACGCAGCGCGGCGAGAGTTTGCGCCCGGTGATTGGCGTGTTGGAAGTGTGGGGCACCACGCACGCCTTGCCGGTGTTGGCGGGCCGCTCGTCTACTGGCTGAGCCCCCTGAAAGCCAGGACCTCAAAGTCCGCGATTTACCGGCTGCAGGTCATGCCCTTGGATTTGTCGGTTTTGCATTTTGCGTCTTTCTCGGCTTGCTCCACTTCGCGCCTGCGTTGTTCCAGGTTGGCCGCGTCGCGCTGCTCGGTGGCAGCTGCCTGGCGTTTGCTCAGTTGCAGCTGTTGGTTGTCATACCAGCGGTCATAGGCTTCATGTAACACGGGCTGGCCGGCCTCTTTCGCGCCAAGATTGAGCAGGCACTCCTGCGTGGCCTCGGACGCCAGCCGATTGCCATTGCCCAGGTCGGATGCCTCGACACTGAACTTGCACAGGTTGGGGTCCTTCTGTCTGGCTTGCGCAATGAGTTTGTCCATGCGGTATTGGCGCGCATCGGCGCGTGCGCCAGACGCGTCCAGGGTGTTGGCATCGACCTTGACACCGGCCTCCTTCGCGGTGTCCTTGGTGCACAGGGCGTCGCTGTAGGTAACTTTACCGTCCGGCCCTATGCACTTGCGCACCTGGGCGTGGGGGGTACCCGCCAATGCGGTGGCCAGCAGCAGTGCTGCAATGCGAATTGCTTTCATTTTTTACTCCCTGGTTGAAACCGACGTAACTCAGACCCGTTCGGTCTGGCGGTACACCACCTCGCCAATGATTTGCGTATGCTCATCGCAAACCTTGCGCGGGTAGCGGCGCTGGTCAGGATTGTCGCTGGTCAGCCACCAACTGCCGGCATCGCGCACCAGGCGCTTGACGACAATTTCCCCCTCGTAGGAGGCCACAAAAGCCAGCCCGTCCTTGGCGTCGGTCTGTGCCGTGTTGATGACGATCAGGTCGCCTTCGTACAGGTTGGGGATCATGCTGTCGCCAGTGATGCGCACGGCCAGCATCTTCTCGGGTCTGAAGCCCTTGGCCTTGTACCAATCGGCGCGAAAGACGATTGGCGGGCCGTCGTCATGCATATATTCCACGGCGTAACCACTGACCCCGGCCTGCGCCTTGATGGCAACCCGGCGCACGGCAGGGTAGTCGGGGTTGTCGTCCAAGGCTATGGCGCTCAGGCTGCCGGACTTGGGGCGCCCAAAACCCGTGCTGCCTTCGTCCCGGTCAAAATAGCCTTCGGGCAGCGCCAATTTTTCCGCCAGGTTCTTGGCCGCCACATCACCAAAGGGTTCCTTGGGGTCTAGCAACTGCGACAAGCGCCCATTGGTAATGTCGGCTTCTGCGCAGAATTTGGAGCGGTCTCCGCCAAAGCGGGGACCCGTGAGCAAGGCGTGTAAACGGGAGCGGCGTATTTCTTTCATGTAGCCAACTCTAAACTATTTTGCGAAGATTTTGTGCTAATTTGTTGATTTATAACTAAATAAATGTGTAAAACCTAAAAACATGGCCACCGTCTTCGCTTTAGGTGCCCTTCGAGCGACCCTCTTAAGCATGGGTTTGCTCGCAGGCGCGTGCTCGGCTGCCGCAGCAGAAGACGTGTGCGCGGGCAGGGTGTTCACCGTGCATGGTCGCCTGTCGGCATGGAATGGCGCGCCCACACACCGCATCTGGATCATTGGCACCCATCGCCTGCTGGGAGTGCACGCGGGCACCGCCATGCCAGACAATCTGCTGCCGCTCACCCAGACGTTTGACGTGCAAGTGGTCGGCGACTTTGTGCTGTGCCCGGTAACCCGATCACGCCCCGGCGTCATGCAGATGGTGCGCATACTGTCGGCCACCAAGCTGCATTCGCAACCGCGCGTCACGCCATGACGCGGACGTAGGCGCCACTGCAAAGGGTGCGAGAATCGGCAGCCTTGCCGCTCGCGCGGTGAACTGCAACCACTGGAACCAAATTGACCACTACCATCACCATTGCGCCTGGCGTCCAGGTCAACAACCAGGCTCCCTTTGTATTGTTTGGCGGCCTCAACGTGCTGGAATCCCATGATTTGGCACTGCGCACCGCCGAGGCCTTTGTGCAGGTCACGCACAAGCTGGGCATACCCTATGTTTTCAAAGCCAGCTTTGACAAGGCCAACCGCTCATCCATCCACTCCTACCGCGGCCCGGGCTTGGAAGAAGGGCTCAAAATTTTGGCCGCCGTCAAGACCGCCTTTGGCGTACCGGTGATTACTGACGTGCACGAGCCCTGGCAAGCCCAGAGCGTGGCAGAAGTGGTCGACGTCTTGCAGTTGCCGGCCTTTTTGGCGCGCCAAACGGACCTGGTGGTTGCGCTGGCCAAGACCGGCCGCGTTATCAACATCAAGAAGCCCCAGTTTCTGAGCCCGTCACAGGTGCGCAACATCGTCGACAAGTTCAAAGAGGCTGGCAACCAGCAGCTTATTTTGTGTGACCGTGGCACCTGCTTTGGCTATGACAACCTGGTCGTGGATACGCTGGGTTTTGGTGTGATGAAAAAAGCCACTGACGACTTGCCAGTGATATTTGACGTGACCCATGCCTTGCAGCAACGCGAGGCCGGTGCCACTGCATCGGGTGGGCGCCGGGCGCAGGTGCTTGAGCTGGCGCGCGCGGGCCTGGCGGTGGGTCTGGCGGGACTTTTTCTGGAAGCGCACCCCGATCCGGCGCAAGCCAAGTGTGATGGGCCCAGCGCCTTGCCGCTGAACCAACTGGAGCCGTTCCTGGTGCAGTTGAAGGCACTGGACGACGTGGTCAAGTCATTCGCACCCTTGCAGATCGATTGAATATGCACCCCAAAAACAGCAGCGGCAAATTCGCCTTCGCTTTCAAGGCCATCAACCGCGAAGGCCGCGAGGTCACCGAGCGTGTGCAGGCGCAGTCTGAAGAAGACGCTTTGGAGCAGCTCGCGCGGCTCGGTTACGAGCGGGTGCAGTTGTTGGATGGACGGGACTCGGCCATCAAACTGGATGATGCGCGATCTGCATTGCGCCTGAAATTTACCGCGCAGCAAGAAATGGATCTGCGCCGCCAACAGGGGCTGCTGAATAAGCTGGCCTGGTCGTTTGCGAAGAACATCTGGATATGGGGTCCGTTGACCATCTGGTTGGTGCGGGCCATCTGGATCTATGGTGCCGGTTCGCAGCAGGCCTTGTGGCCCTGCCTGGCGCTGATCGCGTTCATGTTGCGGTTTTGCTGGGCGGTGGTGCCCACGGTTTTGTACAACCGCGCACTGGAGGCATCCGTGTGGTGCCGCTGGAGCGAGGTGCTGCGCCTCATGGGCGCCTTGGCGACCTGGAAAAAATGGTTCAGCAAAACGCCCTTTCCTGAGCATGAGTTGCGCTTCCGATCGGCCACTGCTTTGGCAGGCCAGGGCCAACTCAGCGCGGCGATGGATCTGGTGGCGCCGCTGGAGCGCGATAGCAGCTTGCGGCCTGGCTTTTATGCTGCCCGTTGCGCCAGCATATTTGTTGCTGCCCGTGACTTCGACCGTGTGGCGCAATGCCAGCGCAGGGCGCATGCGCAGGCGCCATCCACCGGATCGGCCATTGACCTGGCCACCACGCTGGCGCGCCGGTTGAATGGTGCAGACGAAGCCAGTGCCTTGCTCGATGGTTTGGATGTGGCGAAGCTTGCGCCTGCGGCACAGGTGTTTGCCTACTATGCACGTGGCATCATTGCCATCAACCGTGCAGATCCCCGTAACGGTCTCGATTGGTTACATCGCGCGCTGAGCATTGCCCAGGCCAATGTAGGATCGCCTTTGATGACGGGCATTGTTCTGGATGCCCGGGCGCACTGTGCGCTAGCCTTGGCAGTGTTGGGCGACCTGGAGTCGGCACGCATTGAATTCAATGCAGCACACGCCCTGCTGCTGGCGCGGCAGGACCAGGATATGATTCAGCGTTGCGAGACCGCGTTGGCCATCGCGCAGCCCTGACGGCAAGGGATTACAAGCCCGTAGCCGCGAGCGTCATCAAAGCGCCTGCAATCGCCAGATCCTTGGCAAACAGCGTGCGCTCGGCTTTTTGCGAAAAGTCCCGGTGGAAAATGACGGCGGTGGCCATGCAGAACAGGGCCAGCACACCGGCGCTGTAGGCCAGTTGCCAACCCAGGCCCACACAGCAACCGGCTACCAGCTCCAAAGCCGCTACCCCCGGTAGCAAAGCGGCAGGAAGGTTCTGCTCGGCCATATGCTCGACAAAGGCTTGGGGGCCGTGCCAGTTTCAACATGCCCGCAGAGATAAACAAAAAGGCCAGCAGGGTGCGGCCGATGGCGGTGACAATGGTTGTAAGCATAAGATGTCATGTGAAGAAGTGGCACCATTGAACCCACTTCCGCACAGCCCTGCATTAACAAATGTTGGGTAGCGGCTCAGCCCAGATGACGGCCGAAGAAACGCAGGGTTCTATCCCATGCCTGCTGCGCCCATACGGGGTCGTATTGCGTCTGCGGAATGCGACCGCTGCCGACCGCCGTTTCGTTGGCAAACCCATGGTGCGCCAGATAACGGTAGAAATCGAAACCCACGCCAGCGCCACGCAGTTTTTCTTCCAGTGCGTCCACCATGTCGATTTTGAAGAATTCGTCTTGCGTGGCCCAGTGCCCTTGCACCGGCACTTTGATGGCGCTGGCGTCAATGTATTCCAGCGGCGGGCAGCCATACCAGACGACGCCGGCGTCTACCTCGGGCGCCTGGGTCAGTGTCAACAGGCTCAAGGCGCCGCCCATGCAAAAACCGGTTACGCCAACCTTGGAGGCACGTGTCTTCAGGAACTGGGCGGCACCGCGAATGTCTTGGGACGCGGCCTCACCAAAATTCAGCCCTGACATCAGGTGGTGCGCTTCTTCAGCCTCGACGGTTGATTGCCCTCGGTAGAGGTCGGGCACCAGTGCCTGGTAGCCAGCGCGTGCTAGGCGATCGGCTACGCCGCGAATCTGTGCATTCAAGCCCCACCACTCCTGGATCACCACAATGGCCGGTGCGCCGCTTGCCTGCGCTGGCTCGGCCAGGTAGCCATTTACCAATTGCCCATCGGGGCGTTTAAATTCAATCATGCTGCCCATAGCGTTTTCTCCAATGCAAGTTGTCGGGTTGGCAATACTACGCGCAACAGCCCTGTTCCACATAGAGGCGGATCATGGTCTGGGCTTCTGTCAGCAATTGCGCTGCGTCACGTTCTTCAGCCAGGTGGGGAACGGCCTTCAAGACCTGCAGCACAACGGTGGCCATGGTCTTGGCGCGGGCCTCGTCCAGCTTGGGCGCGCGTGCCTGCAGCAGTTCTGCAATGCGCGTCGTCATGTGGTCGCGGATGCTGCCCCGAACCTCAGCGGCATCGCGCCGGGCGTCCACCAAGGACAGTGCCACCGAACGGTTGGCGCGGATGTGAACCTGCATAGCTACCAGACCATGGGCTATTTCCTGCGCCGATAACTGGGGCGCCTGGTTTGTGAGCTCGCGCAAAGCGGCATGGACAAAATCAGAGTAGCGCTCCAGCAGCGCCTGGGCCAGCACGTCTTTGGATGGAAAGAACTGGTAGAGCGAGCCAATGGAGGCCCGGGCCCGCGCGGCAATCTCGGTCATGGTGGCGGCGTCAAAGCCTTTTTCCTCAAACACCTGCACGGCGGCATCTAGCAGGGCGGCCACGCGTTCGCGCCCGCGTTCGCGTTGCGGTTGGCGTGCAGCGTTGGGCAGTGGTTTTGACATTTGTGAGGATGTCTTCATATAATTAATTCATGAGACTATCCTCATATTTTACCCATTCAACCCTTTCCCTGGAGCAACACGATGACCACTGTTGACCCCGCGCGCACCGCGCTCGTTCTCATTGACCTGCAAAACGGCATCGTCAGCATGCCTGTTGCTCCACACACCGCAGAAACGGTTGTTGACAACAGCAAGGCGCTGGCAGCCCGTTTTCGCGCCGCTGGCGCGCCGGTGGTACTGGTTCGCGTGGCATTTGCCGCCGACTATGCCGATGCACCACGCCAAATGGTCGACAAGCCCATGGTGCGACCTGCAGGCGGCCTGCCGCAAGCCTGGAGCAGCTTGGTGGAGGGGTTGGAGCAGCCCGGTGACCTGGTTGTCACCAAAAGACAGTGGGGAGCCTTCTACGGCACGGAGCTGGACTTGCAACTGCGCCGCCGTGGCATAGACTCCATCGTGTTGGCGGGCATTGCCACCAATTTTGGCGTGGAGTCCACCGCTCGCCAGGCCTGGGAGCTGGGTTATGCCGTGGTTTTGGCCGAAGATGCCTGCACCAGCGTGGCCGCTGAACTGCATGCGATGACAATAGCCCATGTTCTGCCGCGCATTGCGCGCATTGCCCACTGCAGCGATATCGCCTTTTAACCATTGAACATGACAACCGACAGCCAGCCACCGCAGCAAGACGAGCCCCACAAATTAGCCGAATACGTGGTGCCCAGCTACGCACCCACGCATCCCAACAAGCTGGAACGCACCATCAAGTGGGGCAAGATCATTGTCTTTACCGTGGTTGCCATTGCGATCGTGGTGAGTCTGTGGGGGCACTCGCGCTGGTCGCGCGATGCCAATGCCCGTGTGCAGGCATTGGAGGCTGCCAACCCGGTGTCGCGCCCGGAGCGTTACTTTGATACGGAGCTGGAGGGCCTGCCACCGGTCGTGGCGCGCTATTTCAGCAAGGTATTGAACATGAACCAACCGGTGGTGCGACGTTTGTATATGGAGCAAACCGGCAGCGTCAACCGCGGTGGCGAAGCAGAAGAAAAATGGGTGCCGTTTACCGCCTGGCAGCGCCTGACCACCAAACGGCCAGGCTTTGTCTGGGATGCATCCATGACACTGCCACCGGGCATCACAGTGCGCGTCGTCGACTCCTACGTGGGTGGGGTGGGCGGCTTGCAGCCCTCGGTGTTTGGTTTGATCGACGTGCATGGTGCGCAGGGCAGCGATGCGTTGGCGCGCAATGGCTTGATCCGTTTTTTTGCGGAATGTGTCTGGTACCCCAGCGCCTTGCTACCCAGTCAAGGCGTGCAGTGGAAAGCGGTGGACGCGCAAACGGCCAGGGCCACGATGACGGACGGAGCTCTGAGCGTGAGCCTGAGCTTCACATTCAATGCGCAAGACGACACCATCTCACGCATCTCCAGTGACGAGCGCAGTATGCAAGTCGATGGTGCCATGGTCGCCACGCCGTGGGAAGTGCGCCTGTCGGACTACCAGCCAGTGAGCGGCATGGTCGTGCCCCACGCCGCCGAGGCGGCTTGGCTGACCCGCACCGGGCGTTTGCCGTATTGGCGTGCAAAAGTAGAAAAGCTGGATTACGAGATGCCGCGCTAGGCCCGAGATGGCACGCAATATAGAGATCAAGGCGCGCGCAAACGACCTGGACGCCGTGGCGCACAAGGCCGCGGCCATTGCCGATGGTGCTGCAGTGACGATTCTGCAGGACGACACCTTCTTCCATTGTCCGCAGGGGCGGTTGAAGCTGCGCGCTTTTGCCGATGGCACCGGTCAGCTCATTTTCTACCAGCGCGCCGATGCGCAGGGGCCAAAAGAATCCTTCTACCACCTGACGCCCACCCAGGAGCCCGACGCCTTGCGCGAAACCCTGTCACTGGCCTATGGCCAGTTTGGCCGTGTTACCAAGCAACGCCGCTTGTTCATGGCAGGTCGAACCCGCATTCACCTGGATCGTGTGGATGGCTTGGGTGCTTTTGTGGAGCTGGAGCTTGTGCTGGACGACGGCGACCGTTTGCAAGACGGCGTAGCAGAGGCGCACAGGGTCATGGCGCGGCTCGGCATTCTGGAGTCTCAGCTCGTGGCGGGCGCTTACGTGGATTTGCTGGCCGATGGGGCGCACGCGACTGCGTAGCGTGGTGGGTCAATCGGTGCGGGGCTGCTGGCGGCCGTTTTGTTCTGGTTCATGGGGCGCAGGTATCGCTGAGCGGCGTGGGTGCTGTACGCCTTTGCTACCATTGCGGGGCCTAAACATCGCCGGAACCGTCTCATGCCAATCACCAAAAATCGGGTCGTCTTCTTTGTTGTCGGTTTGTTGACAGCCGTTGTGGCAGTCTTTGCCCTGTATGTGGCCGTGGCCTTGCATTGGAGCTATTCGACCGGTGAGCGCGCTGGCTTTATGCAAAAGATGTCGGACAAGGGTTGGGTTTGCAAGACCTGGGAGGGTGAGTTGTCCCTGGTCGCGCTGCCCGGTGCTGCGCCTGAGAAATTTTTATTCACGGTGCGTAGCGACGAGGTTGCCAAACAGGTCAACGCGGCCGTTGGCAAGCGTGTGGCCCTCACCTATGAGCAGCACAAGGGCCTGCCGACATCGTGCTTTGGCGAGACCGAATATTTCGTCGTTGGCGTGAAAGAAGTGGCGCAATAGCATCAAGGTCTCGGAAAGCGATCGATGACGCACATCTGGCGAACCCATGCGCTTGCATTAGTCGTGCTGCTAGCCGCAGTAGGCTGCTCTGTCAAAGACTCGGCATCCACCAACACCAACACGCCTGCTTCAGGCGATGCCGCACCAACAGGCAATGCCAACCGCAGTATGGCCTACCAGCATACGATCAGCATCGAGACCGACGAGAGCAAGGTCCCTGCGATTTTTGGCATGGGACAGGCCGCGTGTCGCGACGCCGCAGAGGCGGACGCCTGCGTTGTGCTGGAGTCACACCTGAAGACCGGGCGGCAAAACTACGCCTCGTTGAAGTTTCGCGCCAAGCCAGCCGGCATACAAAAAATCATCGCGGCCCTGGGTCAGCAGGCCGATGTGACCGACAAGTCCACCACCGCCGAAGACCTGGCCGGTCCCATTGATGATGCGGCGAAAAAGCAGGCCATGCTGACCGACTACCGCAGCAAGCTGGAGGCCCTGCGTGGACGTGCCAATACCGATGTTGATGCGCTTATCAAGGTAAACCGTGAACTGGCACAGGTGCAAAGCGATCTGGAGGCCATCAACGGCAAACATGCGCACCTGGTGCAACGCGTCGAGACGGAAACCCTGAGCGTCAGCATTTCCAGTGCGCAGCATCGCTCTTTCCTGTCGCCCATCAAGCTGGCGTTGTTTGACTTTGGTGCCAATTTGTCGCAGGGTATCTCCAGCGCCATCACCGGGCTTGCCTACCTGCTTCCCTGGGGCTGTGTCGTTGGCGTGCTGGCGTGGGGCGCGCGCAAGCTGTGGCGCAGGCGGCAGCGTGCCGGCTAGCGGCCAGTCCTCCCGGGCTCACGCGTCGGCACAGGAGGCCGGCTTTGCTGCAGGAACCTGGATCCATACCGCGCGGGGTCTGGTGCCCATTGAAGACATCCAGGTCGGCGACCTGGTGATGACTACACCGCAGGGCGACGGCGATAGGGCTTACCAGGCTGTGAGCAAGCTTCTTGTGCAAAACTTCAGACCGGTCATGTTGATGCGCGTCGACTACCACGTCCGCAATGGGGGCGCATCTGAATACATCATTGCCACGGCCGACCAGGGCTTTTTTGCCCGCAAGGCACTGGCGCCGACGTCGCAGACCGAACCTGCCCAGTCGCCGCAGTGGACAGGTCTGGCAGACCTGGCCGCGAGCGATGCAGTCGAATTGCTCACTGGTGACGCTGCCACTGTCGGCGGGGTAGATGCGCTGTATTTTTCTGGAACGCCTGGTATTGCCATTGCGCCCCGTAGCCACACGCAATGGTCCGACGGCGGATGGGCGGTGGACCTTGGGGCGCGGCCCATAGCGGTGAATGCGGTGACTGGCTTCCCATGCAGCCAGGTCACGTCACCATGCGTTTTGGTCACCGTCTACCAACTGGAGGTGCAGGGCAGCGGCACCTATTACGTTGGCAAGGTGGGCCTGCAGGTGCGGGGTAGTGGCCAGGCTGCGGTGCCGCGAGCAAGCCTTAGTCCACGCGTGCGCAAACTGATGGCCCGCGTGGCAGAGCAGGGCGAGCCGCTTGCGGACCTGCATCTTGACGATATGGGTATACCCCAGTACCTTGCGCAGTTACCGGCCGATGAGGCGAGCCATGCCGCCATATCAGTACCCAATCGATTGAAGATCGAGCACCTGGATGCCTTGGCTCGCGCACCAGCCATGCTGTTGCAGCAGGGGCGCGTTGTATGGGGCCACACCGTCAGGGCCAACGACGACTTACTGGAAGAAGGCGAATGTGGCAACCTCGGCGCGGTACTGTATGACCCCAGTGGCCGTCTGAAGCCCGCAGCCCTGCGCCCTTTGGCTTTGGAACTGGCCGAGCACTTCGGCGGTGAATTGATTGCAGCCGCGCTTCGGCCGCAAGAGTTTCGGCTCGACGAACAGTTTTGCGGCGAATGGGCCTGTCCGATCGCCATGCCGGTGCCGCAACCGCACGGCCCGAATGCGTTGATGGTGACGGGGCTGTACTTTGACCGCAAGCATCTGCCCAACGGCATGCTGGTGTTGGACTACTACCCCCTGTTGATCAGCGACGGGCATCCGGGTGTCGCCATGCTGCTGCCCTCACGCTGGTGGCCACAGGCGTACCGTAGCGCATGGGATGCGCCGATGCGCGCACGCTTGCGCGGCGAATGGGACGACTACTGGTACTACCTGGCGCATGACCGCAGCGACCAGGATGCACAGCAGTTGCAGGACAGCATGGCATCCATTCAGCACTATGCACATCACGGCATTGACGATGCATGCATTGCCTTGCTGACCAAGCTGGGGTCGCCAGGTTTCCAACCCACGATGAAGCCCGCGCCATTGGAATGGGAATGGGAGTTGGACGCGCATCTGGACAGTTTGGCGGAAGTGTATGTGACCGATGTCGAACGCGCGCGGGCGCGCGGCAGCCCCTTGCTGGTGGGGCCTGCGCGCCAGGCCTTTGCCATGCGCTATATGGCTCAGATGCTGGGCTTGCACCGGTTGATGCTGCAACCACTGCGCGGCTACCAGGCCACACACGGCGCCTTTTACGCCGATGAGATCCAGTACGTCGCGCTAGGCCTGGTCGTGGGTTGCGAAGAGCCTGCCTTGCGCATGGCGCGCATGCTGTGCGCGGCCTGGCAGCATCCGCACATCTATAGCTTGGTGCGGCCGCAGGTGCGCGCCATCTACATGGTGCTGGCGCAGCATATGAAGCTTCCCATTCCAGTGCTCAATGCATGCAGGGACGCGCCACGGCTTGACGCTCTGCTGGACGGCAACTGCTGGTTGCACCTGGAAGCTGGCGCATTGGCGCCACTGTTGGAAGCTGCCTGCATGGAACACACGGAAACCGCTGCTGATGGCCCGTTTCGCGGTCTGCCCATCGCCTTGGTGTTGATGCTCAAACTGCGCGCGCAGCAAGGACGTCACAACCCCCGCCTCGTGCATCCACTGTTGGCCTCGCCGCTGGGAGACTGGCCCACTGCCGTGCAGTTGGAGGCGGTGTTCGATCCCCTGTTGCGGGCTGTACGCAAGCGCCTGGCCGCCCATGCTTACGATGAAGATGCGATTGAAGCGGCGGTGATACACGGGCAGCCCTTGGCGGTACCGGCGGCCTTGGGCCGGCCGGCTCGGTTGGCTGACCGCATGCCGGTGCACACTGCGGCACAGAGCACAACGCAGAAGGCATTCCGGTTTGCATGGTCCTCGCTTGGCCACTGCGCTGCGCTGGTGCGCACGGCATGGCAGCGGATACGCCTGACCGCGCGATCAAGGTGATGGCGAATTGAACCTTTTTGCCGGTCGCCCCGACAGAGTGGGTAGCGTGGTTCAGCAAGCAGATTCTTGCTGCCACAGCTGGGCTCAACCGAACTTTTTCAATCCAGGAGATACCAAAATGGCTGCACGCAACACCTTCCTGCCCGTGGCATTGGTACTGGCAAGTGGCTTGTGCGCCAGCGCAAGCTGGGCCGGTGGTTTTGCCATGCCACACAGCCAGCACAAAAGTGCCTGCCCAACGGCTGTAGAAAAAACCGGTGGACAAGTCAGCTCCTTCAGCTGGGGCGAGAACAAAGGCGAAACCCAGGACATGCGCAAGGCGGGCGGCGACGGCAGCAAGGCCAAGAGCACCACGCCGGTCACTGCGCAAAACGGCATGCTGGTGCCCGCCGTACAAACGCCGGGCGCCCAGGGGCTGAAGGCAGGCGAAGCGGCCGGCGCCAAATAGGCGCAAAGCGCGCCTGTATGCTTGGCATTTGCGCTTTGCCGGTCGCCAAGCCACAATTGCGCTGTCTATTCCAGACATTTCCATGAAAGGCGGGTGCGCTCATGAACCAAGAATGGCCTGATACCGTTCCAGGCGTCGATGCAATGGGTGCTGATGCAAGCCTCTCGGATGAAGCCCGTAAAAAACTCGCCGGCGATCCGGCTTCCGACTCCGGTAGTGGCGTACTGGACGATATAACCAGCGAACTGGTGGACGGTGTTCTGGACGCGGCTGGCAACGTAGTGAGTGGCCTGGCGGACGCAGCCGGCGATTTGCTGAGCGGCCTGTTCGATTAGGGTAAGCCCCAGGGCTAAGGGTTTACCCCGGCGTATCTTAGGGAGCGATGCCGTTGGTGCTAGGTTCAGGGCTGTCGAATAGCCCCGATAATCGCACGGCGCGCGCGGCGCCAAAGCGACCCCCACCTTGATCGGATTGCCCCCATGACCGAAGAATTGACGATTCAGTACAAGCAAGAAGGCATCACGCCATTTTGGAAGAAACTGCCGTTTTTTTTCTTGTTCCCGTTTCGCATGGGTCCCTTGATTTTCATGGTGTGCGTGGTGGGGGCGAGCGGTCTGGCTGGCTTGGCATTCGGCGGCCTGGGCCTGCTGCTCAAGGGAACTTTGGTGTATTTGGGCCTGCGCTACGCCTTCAATGTATTGGCGTTGTTTGCCAAAGGCCGGTTTGAAGGGCATTCGGTGGACCACAGCCTGTGGGGGCCTGAAAAGCGGCCCGCCAAATTGGGCATGGTGATTGCTCTGTTCATTTTTGTGGCCATCAGCCTGGGCAATAGCGTGCTGGAATCGCGCATTACCAAAAACACGGCTGTGCAGGACAGACTGGTCGAGCGCTACAAAACCGTGCACGCACAAGAGCTGGAAGCCTTGCGCCAGCAGCAAGAGGCCTGGGACAAACGTGTGGCTTTGGCGAAGGCAGCCGGCGAGCGCGCCGCCAGCCGCCCACCCAGCGAGGATGACGAAGATGCGGACGACAGCGGTCCGGTCTCCATGGATAGCCTCAGCGCGAGTGCGATGTACGGCGGCAAACCCGATGAGCCGCCCAGTCGAGAGCTGATGGTGCGCGAGAGCAAGCCTGTTTTTTCAGACCCCCTGTGGTTCAGCCTGCAGCCCGCCTGGTACTGGATGGTGGTGTTGCTGTTGAGTTTGGTGTTGCCCTCGGCCGCCATCGTCATTGCGCTGGAAGACAAGTTCTTCAAGGCGCTGAACCCGACCCTGATGGTGTACTTCATCCGCTCCATCGGTAGCGCCTACTTTGTGCTGTGGGCGTTTTTCCTGGCAATAGCTGGTGCCCGCCAGTTTGCGCTGACGGCCGGTGCACGCTTGCCGGCCAGCCTGGGCTTTCCGTTGGAAATGGCCTTGGCAACCTATTTGGTGCTGGTGCTGTTTGCCTTGATGGGCTATGCCCTGTACCAGTTCCACCAGGAGCTGCACCTGGACGTCGATGTGGACTTTGAAGACCACCGCCAGGCCGGTGGCGCGGAGTCCATTGCACGCGCCGGCTCGGCCCACGCGGCCATCAGCGAGGTGGCGCCGTCCGACCCGCTGGAACGCAAGATACAAGCCCTGCTGAAAGACGGCAACGTCAAAGAGGCCATCGCCGAAGTCAAGGATTACATGCGTTACGACAAGTTCGACGCACCATGGAACACGCGCCTGCACGCCTTGTACCTGCAACAGGGCGACCTAGCCGCCACACTGGCCCATGGCCAGCAATGGCTGACCGCGCTGGCGCGTGCGGGGCAGGGGCAGCAGGCGGTTACTGCGCTGCGCGCGCTGCAGAAGATCGACCCGGACTTTGTCATTGCCGATGGCGATGCCATACTGCCAGCCGCCCAGGCCGCCGTGCAGATGCGCGATGCCGCACTGGCCGTCAAGCTGCTCAAGGGTTTTGACAAACGCTTCCCCCAGCACAAGGACCTGCCGGCGGTGTTCTTTTTGGGCGCCAAATTGATGAGTGAGCAGATGCGCCAGCATGACAAGGCCGCCGCGCTACTGCGCTCGGTACTGGCGCGTTTTCCTGACCATGCCATCGCCGGTGAAGCGAAGACCTATTTGGCGGTGCTGGAGTCCGTTGCGGCAAAGGCTGCAGCGCGGGTGTGACGCATACGCCTGGGTAGCCAAGGACGTATCTACGGGGCGCAAGGAGCAATGGGTCGCTAGAAGTCTGCATAGCTGCTATGCAGCGTGTGTTCTTGTCTTGCGGCAGTGTGCTGTACACAATGCAAGCCCTGTGCAACCACTGGCCGCTGACGCGCCCTCACCATGTATCTTTTGTTGATCCGTTTGTTGAATCGACACGCGCAATGGCGTGTCATTGTCCCCTTGCTGCTGCTGTGTGCGGGCTATGTGTGGCTGTTCAATGTCTCAGCCTTTCCCTATGCCAACCCGGCACTGGTGGCCATTGGCTGCGGCGAAGGATTGCTGGATGCCCGTTTGCACTACAACGCGGTTGAGGCTTACCAGGCCCTGGCCTGCTATGGGCCTGCCGGGCGCGCGCTGTACCAAAACTTTTTGAAGGTGGACGTCAGCTTTGCCCTCTGCTATGGCATGGCATTTGCCTTGTTGTTGACCCGGTTGGTTCAGAGTAAGGCTCTGCAACGGTCCGCAGACACGTTGGTCACGGAGGCGAATGGGGTCAGTGCATGGCACTGGATCGCATGCCTGCCGTTGGCGGTTGCCGCCGCCGACGGCCTGGAGAATGTGTTGCTGTACCGTTTGTTGGCCGCGTACCCTCAGGAGTTGCCCCTGTGGGCCCACTGGGCCGGTGCTGCCACCAGCGCCAAATGGCTGCTGTCGCTGTTGGCTCTTGCGGCTTTGGTGGTCGGTGCCGCGCGCCGTTGGCGACACCGAACATCGCAGCTAACTCCATAAATCGTATGGGGTGATGGCCCTGTTGGTAGTATGCGGGCCTGTCATTCACAAAATTGGGAGTCAACCACCATGAAGAAATTTTTGGCTGCGGCCAGCATTGCATTGTGTGCCTTGTCATCAGCCAGCTATGCGGCGGTGCCTACGACCGAATCCATCAACACCCTGCTGCAGATAACCCATACGCAGAATTTGCTGGAGTCTGTATATGGCAGCATGGAGCAGACCATGCGCCAGTCCATGCAACAGATGTCGGCCGGCCAGACCTTGAGTGACGAGAAAAAGCGCGTCATGGACGCCACGCCTAAAAATTTACCGAAGGCAATCGCCAAGAAAT
>JACXTT010003942.1_pt1 | contig 22378 bp, 22 predicted proteins | sample 9270951 | NCBI WGS metagenome assembly JACXTT01 (sample SAMN15532306, study PRJNA645909) | rock metagenome | isolation source: weathered quartz diorite | place: Puerto Rico | collected 2017-06-21
ATGGTCGATCTGTCCCTGATCGGGCAAATTTCCGACACGGCCCTCACCAGCAACGTCGAGATTGCCATGCAGGAAAACGGCCTGCCCAATACCTTTGTGCCGGGCCGTAATCTGCTGTTCATGACGGTTGCCGCGACCCTGGCCTACCGGCGCGGCTTGAACGTGCTGGTGGGCGGGATGTGCGAAACGGATTTTTCCGGCTATCCCGATTGCCGCGACGACACCATGAAAGCCCTGCAAGTGGCCCTGAATCTGGGTATGGCGACCCGCAACAAGCTGGAAACGCCGCTGATGTGGCTGGACAAGAAGCAGACCTGGGACCTGGCCGAGCAAAGCGGGGGCAGCGCCCTGGTCGACCTGATCCGCGAAGACACCCACACTTGCTACCTGGGCGAGCGGGGCGCCCTGCACGACTGGGGCTATGGCTGCGGCACCTGTCCCGCCTGCGCCCTGCGGGCCCGCGGTTACGCCCAGTACGCGGCGAGCAAGCAAACGGCGTAAAGACCCGCATGGTAAGATGAAAATCCGGCGGCCAGCGCGCCGCCAGCACCACGATTTTGCCATGCGTCTTGCCCTCCTCACCGATCTTCATTCCAACCGCGAAGCCGTCGAAGCCTGCCTCGCGCACGCCGAGCAGCAAGGCGCCGACCAGTATGCTTTTACGGGCGACTTCGTCGGCTACGGCGCCGATCCCGCCTGGGTGGTCGACACAGTCATGCAGTACGTGGCGCGGGGCGCCGTGGCTGTGCAGGGCAACCACGATTATGCGGCCACCCGCGAAGCGCGGCCCCAGATGCACGCCGAGGCGCGCGAAGTGATCGAATGGACCCGCAGCCAGTTGCGCCCTGAGCAGATGCAATTCCTGGCCGACCTGCCGCTGACGGAAGAGCGCGGCAATATGCTGTTCCTGCACGCCAGCGTGGTCGATCCCATCAAGTGGGAATACATCAACACCCTGGAAGACGCCGAGCGCAGCCTGCGCGCCACCCGCAGCAAGCTGGTGTTCTGCGGCCACGTCCACACTCCCGCCCTCTACCGCCGCGCCGACGACGGCAAGATGGGCAGCCACGCACCCAAGCCGGGCAGCAGGGTACTATTGAAACCCCAGCACCAGCACCTGATCATCCCCGGCTCGGTCGGCCAGCCCCGCGACGGTAATTGCAGCGCCTGTTATGCGCTGTACGACGATGTAAGCAGGGAATTGGTGTATCACCGGGTGGCGTATGACCACGGCGCCGCGGCCAGAAGGGTGATTGGGGCGGGGCTGCCGATTGTGTTTGCGATGCGGCTGATTGAGGGCTTGTAAGCGAAGTGGGGGACTGGCCCGCAGGGCCAGTCCCCGATCCTTCAAGCTGCAACAACTTTTGCTTTATGCCGGCGGCTCACCAGCCACCAGATGATCGCAGCGGGAATCAATACGGGCAGCATCACCGGCGTCAGCGCCGCGGCAACCAGCAGCGCGACCAGGGCAAGCACAGCCACCAGCACCACGCCCACGCCGGCAAACACCACCGCCAGCACGGCGCCCACGAACAGGGCGACCAGGCCGCCGATGACGAGGCCGCCGCCGGCCAGCAGCATGCCCAGCAGGGCGCCGAAAGGACCGTCGAAATCGTCGCCCGCGAAGTCCATGTCGATGCCGTGCGAATGGCTGAACACATTCCAGGCGAGCATGGCGAACAGGAACAGGATGACGAAGGGAGCGATGCGTTTCATGGTGTGCCTCTCAGTGGCGGGTTGGTATGGTTCAACTGTAATGAGGTCTGCATGCACTGCCCAGCCGATTGCGACAGACTGCAAGATTGGCGGGTCCAAGGTCGCAATATTGCGATTAAATGGCATGCCATCTGCCAGTCTGCCAGCCCGACCTTGTAAATGCCCTGGTATTGCCTATACTGACTGCCTGCTTCGAGGAGGAACCCTATGCTGGCCGATTGTGTACTCGATGAATGGGAATATCTGGTTCCGCAGCGTGGCGCTGGCTACAAGGGGCCGCCCTCGGCGCCGCCTGCCATTCCGCCGATTATCATCCATCCCTTCAGCTACCATTCGCCCTCGCCCGCTATCGATCCCCGCACGGTGCCGCCCGGCCCGCCCTGCATTCCACCGCCCTCCCAACGTCAACGCCTGTAGTTCGCGTGCGCGGCTCGCGTGCGCGATCCCGGACGGGTAAAATCGTGCTTTGGCCGCGTCTTGATGCGGCCGTTCACCGATGACGAAAGCAAGCCCAGCATGATGGACGACGCAGCAGAACAGCCCCACGACGATGACGCACTGGTCCAGGAGCCCCGCCTGTGGCAGGGCAATGGCTGGACGGCCAAGGTGATCAAGAACGAAGACGACGAGGGCTGGGCCGTTGCCATGATCAAGGATGGCGAGCCGGAGCCGGCCCTGGTGGGGCCGTGGACCATGGGCCGCGACAAGAAAAACCCCAAGCCGCTCGACACCTCGGCCTTCAACACCCTGGTCAAGACCGCCTCCGAGGTGCTGCGCCGCCACGAGCAGCAGTTGCACGCCCAGTTGCACAAGAACGTCATCATCTTTGCCAACGGCGAGGAACTGAAGATCACCCTCGACATCATCCCCGACGACGAGCATCCCTACGCCATGCTGAGCGCCTTCGACCTGTCCGGCGAGCAGCTGGCGCGGGTGCGGGTGCGGCCCGACTATAAATTTTCGCCGGCCAAGGCATCCGAATGGGTGGAAGCGGGCTATCCGGCGCCACGCTGACTGGCCGAGGCTGCATCAAAACCACACTCGCCCCCGCCAAGACGTAAAAGGGGCGGCGGCGGGGCCGGGAACTGCTAGTATTTCTCTACTGCACTAATTAGAGGAATGCGATGCAAGACCGTCTTGCCCGCCTGGAAACCGTCCAGGCGATGCTGCTGGAGCTGGGGCAAATGTCCACTGCCGGCGGCGACATCACCGAATTCATCCGCGCGGTCCACCGCTCGCTGGGCCGCATCATGTATGCCGCGAACTTTTATGTGGCCTTGTGCGAGCCGACCGCCGAGCAGGCCGTGCGCTTTGTTTATTTCGTCGACGAGGTCGATCCGGCGCCCGATCCGGATGCGGTCGTGACCCTGGCCTCGCCCGACGAGTCGCCCACCGCCTGGGTGATCCTCAACCGCCGGCCCCTCGTCATGACGGCCGAGGAAGACCTGGCTGCCCATCCCGAGCGGGAGGGATGGGGCCTGGGCAGTACGGCCGAGCACTGGATGGGCTGCCCCCTGTTCGATTCCCAGCACCAGGTCCTGGGCGCCATCGTGATCCAGAGTTATTCGCCCCTGCACCACTACAGCGCGGAAGACCAGGGCCTGTTCAACCTGCTGGCCGGCCACGTCTCGAACGCCCTGCAAGGCATGCAGAGCATGGATCGCCTGGAAAAAGCCGTGCACGAGCGTACCGCCATGCTGGAGCAGCGCAACCTCGCCTTGCAGCAGGCCCAGTCCGAACTGGTACGCCAGGAGAAGCTGGCCTCGCTGGGCCGCCTGGTGGCCGGCGTCGCCCATGAAATCAACACGCCCCTGGGCATCTGCGTCACCGCCACCAGCCACCTGGTGCAGGAACTCAAGTTGACGCGCGAGGAACTGGCGTCCGACACCATGACGGCCGAGAGTCTGGGCATGTTCCTGGACATCGTTGACCAGTCGCTGCGCATCCTCACCACCAACACCCAGCGCGCCGCCGCCCTGGTGCGCAGCTTTAAACAGGTGGCGGTCGACCAGTCGTCCGACGACTTGCGCAGCTTTAATTTGAACACCTATATCCACGAGGTGCTGCTGTCCCTGCAGCCCAAGCTGAAAGGGCGACCCGTCAAGGTGGCGGTGCAGTGCGAGCCCGACATCAACATGGAAAGTTTTCCAGGCGCCGTGTCGCAAATCCTGACCAATATGGTGGTCAATTCCCTGGTGCACGGTTTTGAACACGAGCAGGCCGGCAATATCGTCGTCAGTGCCGCCCTCGATGGCGACACCGTCGTGTTCCACTACGCCGACGACGGCGCCGGCATGGATGCCGAGACCTTAAGTAAATTGTTTGATCCGTTTTTCACCACCCGGCGGGGCAGCGGGGGCAGTGGGCTGGGGGCGCATATTTTGTTCAATCTCGTGACCGGGCCGCTGGGCGGGACCGTCAAAGTCGAGAGTGCGCCGGGGCAGGGCTTGAAGTATGCGTTGCGGTTTCCGCGCAGCCGGAAATAACTGAGAGCCGGGGACTGGCACTTGCTGCCTGTCACCGGTTTCTGAATAGTTCGAAGCTATCCAAAGTGGGACAGGCCGGGCCACGAATGGCAGCAAGTGCCAGTCCCCTCGCGTTATCTTAATCCGGCCAGCGGTGATTGATCTCCACCGCCTTGTCCATATTCGCAATCAGTATTTCCACATACTTGGGATCGAGGTGGTGCCCCGCCACTTCGCGCAGGTGTTCCTTGACTTGCGCGATGGGCCAGGCGTCCTTGTAGCAGCGCTTGTGCGAGAGGGCGTCGAAGACGTCGGCGACGGCGACGATGCGGGCGTAGCGATGGATGGCTTCGCCCTTCAAACCCTGGGGATAGCCGCTGCCGTCGTATTTTTCGTGGTGCTGGTGGGCGATTACGGCGGCGGCTTTCAAGATGGGGCGGGAGGAGCCGTCCAGGATCGACAGGCCGACGGTCGGGTGTTGCTTCATGATTTCCCATTCGTCGGGCGTGAGCTTGCCTGGTTTCAGCAGGACGGCGTCGGGGGTGGCGATCTTGCCGATGTCGTGCATGGGGGCGGCGTGCATCAGCACGGCGGTTTCATCTTCCGGCAGGCCGGACGCCTGGGCCAGCAGGTGGCAGACCTGGGCCATGCGGCGCACGTGGTTGCCCGCTTCGTGGGAACGCGATTCGACCACGTCGCCCAGGCGCAGGATGAGCTCGGCCTGGGTGTCGGTGATTTCCTGGTTCAGCAGGATGTTGTCGAAGGCGATCGCCACACCCGAGCAGAACACTTGCAGGAGCTGGGCGTCGATGTCTGAAATTTCTTCCACGCCCTTCAGTACCAGCAAGGACGCCTTGCCGCTGGCATTGGGAAAATAGCCGACATAGGTGTCGCCATGCAGGCGAGAGATGCGGTTGTGGCGGGCGTCGTCCAGCTGGGCGATCAGTTCGGGCGAGATCACGTCGCTGCCGCATTCGCCGATCTGGGCCAGCACTTCGTATTCCGTTTCTCCCGTGATGACGCTGGCGCCCGACAGGCGCAGCAACATGCTTTTTTCCAGGCGCAGCAGGGCGACCACTTGCTGCAGCAGGCCGCTGGCGAAGTCTTTCAGGTTGCGCTGCTGGAATATGTGGGCGGAGGCGGCGATCACCCTCTCCAGGCCTTCCCGGTAGGTGGTCTGGGCGCGTCGCGCTTCTTCCACCTTCATGATGTCACGGTAGGCGCGCAGGGCGGCGAAGGTGGTCGTGAACAGCTTGGTGCGGTCCAGTTCCGTCTTTTCCTTGTAATCGTTGATGTCGTAATCGACGATCACCCGCTCCTCCGGCGCCTGGCCGGGCTGGCCGGTGCGCAGCACGATGCGGGTAAACTGGTTGTCCAGATCCTTGCGCAGCCAGCGCGCCACCTCCAGGCCGCTGTCTTCCCGTTCCATCACCACGTCGAGAAACACGAGGGCGATATCGGTTTCGCGCGAAAGAATTTCCTTGGCCTCCGCGCCGCTGTAGGCGTGCAGGAAGGTAAGGGCGCGCTCATCCAGGCGAAAGCGCGACAAGGTCAGCTTGGTGACGTCGTGGATATCCGGTTCATCGTCGACCAGCAGGACTTTCCACGGGGCGAGCTTGGGCGCTGCAGAAGACAGAAAAGACATGAAAAAATCCGGTTGCGTGCTGCGTCGAGAAAAATTTATTGCCCACAGGCAGTGTCGACTGATTGTAGTATGAGAAATGCCTCAGAACAACAAACCTGTTAAATTCCTCTACCGGAATGCAACATATCGTTTTAGCCAGTCGGGACGGGCTAGCGGGGATAGCGCTTCTGGCAGCGCTCGCAGTAAAAAGCGCGCCGGTGGGTGATGCCGAAATGGCCTTTTTTAAAAGGGATGTGGCAGCGGGGGCAGGTGGTCTTCGCATGGGCCAGCCAATGTTGTTTGAGTACAAAGGCTTTTTTCCACTTCAGGAAATCAAAACAATATGCGCGCGCTTCCTTGACCAGTTCGCGCAGCTTGGCCGGCGACAGCCCGCCCACCGTCGAGGCTGGATGCACCCGAATGCGGAACAGCACCTCATTCTTGACGATGTTGCCCACGCCGGCAAAGATGGTCTGGTTCAGCAGGGCGTCGCAGACCAGGGTGTCGGGAGCGGCGCGCAGTTTCTTGAGGGCCAGCGCCGGGTCCCAGGCATCGCTCATCACGTCGGCCCGCCAGTCGTAGACGGCATCGAGGTCGGGATCGAGTTCCTTGATGGAACAGGCATAAAAAAACATGGCGCCGCCGTCTTCCATTTCCATGAAGAGGCGGGGCGGGCGGTCTTTTTCCTCGTCGATGCGGTAACTGCCGAACAGCAGGAAGTGGATCCGGAACGCCAGGTCCGGCAACTGCACGATGAATTGCTTGCCGAAGGTGCGCAGCGCCAGGATGGGCTGGCCGACCACCTCGGCCGGATCGATGGCCGTGGTGTTGCCGCCGGCCGCCACGATGTGCTGGCCTTCGAAGCGGGCGGTCTCTTCTTTCAAGATGACGAGGGTGGGTCCTTCTGGCACGGGCATGTCTCCTTGCCACCATGATGGCTGAGCTCAAGAAAATGCTGGGTGCGCTGCCTAACAATCTGACACAAGAATCGGGGCGCTGGAAACATGCCAGTTCGGCAAAACGGGCTGTTTCGGCGTATATTGAAAGCAGGTGAGCATCTTTCGGAGAACATCATGAAACGCAAGCAGATGACGATGGCGGCGCCGGCATTGGCCATTCTTTTGGCGTTCGGTAGCTGGGCCGTACCTGCCGCTGCGGCGGTCACGGTGACATTCGTCCAGCCCGAGCAGTACCGCGACCTGCCCTTCAACCCCATCGACCGCGAGGACATCCTCAAGCGCATGGGCGAGCACTTCGTGCAGCTGCAAAAATTGCTGCCGCCCGGACAGGATTTGAAAATCGAGGTGATCGATTTCGATATGGCCGGGCGCCTGGTGCCCAATTTCCGGGGCAGCCAGGACTTGCGTGTGCTGCACGGCGGCGCCGACTGGCCCCACATGGTGCTGCGCTACACCCTCAGCGCCAACGGCCAGGTGATCGACTCAGGCCAGGACCAGCTGAGCGATATGGCCTATCTCGACCATGTGAACGCATTCTCCGACGGCGACCCGCTGCGTTACGAAAAGCGCATGGTGGACGACTGGTTCAAGAAGAAATTCGCCGTCCAGCGCAGGGGCTGAGGAGGCGCGATCAGCGGCCTGCCATGGGATGCTTGACGGTGTAGTCGGACGGCACGGTGAACAGGGCCGCAGGCGGCTCTTCGCGTTTGATGCTGCTGACCCGGTAGACGTTGTCGCCGGCGCGGGGGTCGCTGTGCCTGCTCAGCACGGTAATTTGCAACTCCGGTGAAAACCAGGTTTCGTCGGACACCACGATGGGATTGCGGTTGCCCACTTCGCCGGCGGGAATTTCGTAGCTGCGCAACTTGCCCTCGGCGCGCACGCCATCGATGGTTTTTTCGCCCAGATCGCGGGTGCCCGCCTTGCGCGACCATTTCATGTCGGCAAAGGCGCCACCGATCGGACCGAGCATCAGTTCGCCAGGGTGTTTGCCATTGCCGCTTGCTTCACGCGCTTCAATGCTGATCGGCCCTCCCTCGCTGACGATACGCACATTGTCTTCGTCGTCTCCCGAACGGCGCAAGATGATCTCATTTCTCACTTGGGGCAGCTTGCCCTCCTTGCGCAGTTGTTCGATGCGCTGCCGGGCCGCTTCCTTGAGCTGGGGCGGGTTGATCTGGGTGGCGGTCTTGCTGCGCGGATTAAGGATGGTAGTGGTGCCGGCGACAGGATCGTGGATGGTCACGGTGCGCAATTCACCTTTGTCATCGCGCACTTCCTGGCGGGTGCGGCCGGCGCTGTCGCGGTAGCTTTGCGACACGTTCTTGCGCACGATCTGGTTGCCGTCCGCCAGATTTTGCTGGCGCTCGCTGATCACTTCAGCGCTGTAGGGGGCGTTCTTGACGATTTTGCCTCCCATCCGGAAAGCGGCGCCCGCCATGGGACCCAGCGGACCCGGCCCATCGCCCAGCTGGTGAATTTCACGGTTGACGATGATTTCACGGCGCTCGCCGTTCTGCGCCTGCTCCAGATCCTCGGCAAAGGCGGCGGTGGTGGACAGGGCGCCCAGCAGGGCGGTCAGCAGCAGTGATGGGGTTTTGGTCATGGCTTCCTCTTCATTCAGGTAAATGGTTTATTGAACGGCCAGGCGCAGAGCCAGCGGGCTGCCGTCGGCCCCCACCAGCATCTCCGCCTGCATCATGTCGCCGGCATCCTGGGGATCGACGGCCACCCCCAGCGCCGTCAGGGCAGCGCGCGGGACAGTGGTCGACACCATTGTCGGCGCCGGATCCTGCTCGATGCGGTCCAGCGATTCCAGTGCCACGAAATCGCCGCGCCCGCTGATCTTTTGCGCAGCCGGAACGACAGGCGCCCCGGCCTGATACAGCGCGGCAAACAACACGGTCACCAGCACGCCGGCCAGGGCCGCACCGCCGCCGGCCAGCCGCCAGCCCGGCGTGCCCAGGCGGCGCCACCAGGGCAGGGCGGCGCGCTGTTTGGCAAACGCGGCCAATAACTCCTTGCGCACGCCCGGCGGCGTGTCGAGCCCGCCGAGTTCATCGCGCAGGGCGTCGAACAGGGGATCGCGCAGGGGCGGCAGCAGGGCCGCGTCGGTGTCGAAATGGGGATCAGGCAGGTCGGACATGTTGTTCTCGTTCATTCCACGTTGAGCGGCTCCCGCCAGGCAGCCAGGCGGGTGGCGAGGACGCCGCGGGCCCGCGACAGGCGCGAGCGCACGGTGCCGATGTCGAGCTGGCAAATGGCGGCAATGTCGACGTAGGAACGCTCGTTCAATTCGAACAGGATCAATACGTCGCGGTAATGGGGCGGCAGGGTGGCGATGGCGCGGCGCACCTGCTCGGCTTGTTCGTTGCGCAGCAGGCGGGCCAGGGGCGACGGCGCCTCGCAAGCCGGCCCCTCATCGTCTGTTTCGTCGTCCGGCGCAGGCTGCGACCCCGGCCGGTCCTGCTTCATGACGAGATTGCGGGCCACGCCGAACAAAAAATTGGCCAGGCTGCCGCGCAGGGGATCGAAGCGGAAACTGCCCGTCAGCAGTCCCATGAACACTTCCTGCACCACGTCGGCGGCAAGGTCCGTCGAGCCGCTGCGCAGCAGGCAAAAGCGAAACAGCGGCCCCTGGTGGCGCCGGTACAAGGCATCGAACGCACTGGCCACGCCCGCCTGCATCTGGCGCAGCAGCTCGTGGTCGGTGGGGGCGGTGTTGGGGGCGAAATTGTTCATGGGCGGCAGGGTTTGATCATATTCCCTTGCGCCGCCCGAAAAGTTCCAATTATTTTCGCGCTTTCACGGTTTGCTGTTGAAACTCCAGCGCCGCTGTCGGCAAACCCTGATGAAGGATGAGTATGTAAGACCTCGTCGGTATAAATTGGTTCAGCCGCTTCAACAGCTACCAATTACAGCGCCAGTATTTTTAGTCCAGCCAGTTCACCTTCGGAAATTTATTCCTGAAATCCTCGGGCATGGCCACCACTTGCCCCGCCTTGTAGTTATAAAAAACAAAGCCGGACTTGGCCATGGCGACGAGGGCCCGGTCGCTGGGGCGGGTGATCCGAAACGTAATGTCGCCGCCGTACTTATTAAAATCCATCACACCCACTTCGAACAGCAGCTGGTCGCGGGCATGGGCTTCGGCGCGGTAGGTGGTGGCGAGGTCGGTGACGATGATGCCGCTGCCATCCTGTTGCGTTTCGGGCACGCCGAATTCAAACAGGAAGCGGGCGCGGGCTTCCGAGATCATGGAGATCATCGAGTCGTTGCCCAGGTGGTTGGCGCCGTTGATGTCGGTGACGCGGACGGTCAGCGGGGTGGTGTAGTAATACTGGTCTTCGGGAAAGCTGAGCTGGAGGCGGGCCATGGGGCAGGGTGATCGCAGTAAATGCCCATTTTACTGGTTCCCCAGCATCGACTCGAACTGCCTGGCCGGCATGGCCTGGCCGAACAGAAAGCCCTGGGCGTAATCGCAGCCGGCCGATTTGAGCAGTTCGGCCTGCTGCTGCGTTTCCACGCCTTCCGCCACCACCCCCAGGCCCAGCTTGTGGGCCATGACGATGATGGCTTCGCACAGGGCCACGTTGGCAGCGTCGAATTCCAGGTTGTAGACGAAGGACTTGTCGATTTTTAAAAAGTCGAGCGAGAACTTGCGCAGGTAGGACAGGGACGAGTAACCGGTGCCGAAGTCGTCCAGCGCGATCTGGATGCCGGCCTGCTGGAAGGCCAGCAACTGTTTTAAAACGTCCGCATCCGAGGCCAGCAGCAGGCCCTCGGTGATTTCCAGGCCCATTTCCGGCACCGTGGGCGCCTGGCTGAGCCAGCGGCGGCAGGTTTCGCCGTCGCCATCGTAGAACTGCAGGGGAGACATGTTGACGTTGATGGTGATGCCCGGATCGCGCTGGCGCCAGCTGCGTGCCTGTACCAGGGCGCGCTGGTAGACCCAGTTGCCGATGGTGGAAATCAGCCCCGTGTGTTCGGCAATGGGGATGAATTCGAGGGGACTGATCTCGCCCCGCTCCGGATGCAGCCAGCGCAGCAAGGCCTCGGCCTTCTGGATGCGCCCGGTGTCGAGCTCGACGATGGGCTGGTAATACACTTCCAGCTGCTGCTCCTCGACGGCGCGGCGCAACTCGTTGCTGATGGTCATGCGGTTCTGGGCCGCGTCCTGCATGCTGCTTTTAAAATAGGCGAAACGGTTCCGGCCCCTTTCCTTCGAGCGGTACATGGCCTGGTCCGCGTTGCGCAGCAGTTCGCTGGCCGTGCTGCCGTCGCGCGGGAAAATGGTGATGCCGATGCTGGCCGAAATGTAGGCCATTTCATCGCCCACCATGAAAGGCCGGGCCAGGTCGTCGCACAGCTTCTGCGCCAGGTCCGTGACTGAACCCAGGTCGTGCAACTCGGCCAGGGTGATGGTGAATTCATCGCCGCCCAAGCGCGCCACCGTGTCGCTGCCCCGCACATGGCGCTGCAGGCGCCTTCCCACCGCCTTGAGCAGCAAGTCGCCGGTGTCGTGGCCGCGGGTGTCGTTGATTTCCTTGAAATGGTCGAGGTCGATGAACAGCAGGGCCAGGGGCAAGCCGCTGCGCTGGGCCTTCTTGATGTCGATTTCCAGTCGGTCCTGGAACACATTGCGGTTGGCCAGGCCAGTCAGCTTGTCAATGTTCACTTCCAGCAGGGCCTGCTCGACGAGGCGGCGGTCGTGCACTTCCTGGCGCAGGGCGTGGGCTTGTTGCTGCAGGCTGGCGACGGTGCGCTGCAGAGTGTCGAGGCCGTCGGAGGGATCGAAACTTTCGGCCGGCAGGACGGTGTGGTGCAGGGTGCAGGTCTGCGCAAAGGCGGCATGGTCGCGCGCGGCGGGAAAGGCGGACAGGGGATAGGCGCACATCATATGAAACGGCACCTCACCCATCAGGCTGAAAAACAGCTCTTCAAGTTGCACCGAAGGTTCACGCGGGCCGGGGCCGTGGCCGGAGAAGGGCAGGTGGGTACTGCGCAGCATGGCGCCGGCCTCGCCCATGATGAACAACTCACCGTTGGCGGCCATGCTCGCTTCACGCACCATGGCGCCCATGCTGCGCTCGAAGCGGCCGGGATCGGGCACGCCATCGACGGTGCACAGGTCCAGCATGGCCTGGGCATCGACAGCGAGGTAGCGCCCCGTGCAGGCGGTGGCGCTTTCGTCCAGCAATCCCCGCTCCATCAGCGCCTGTTCGAGCCGCCTGAGGCGGCTGGCCGGGGCCACTGCGGCAGCCGTCGCACCTTTTTGCAAGGCAGTGGCGATGTAATCCGCCATTGCCAGATGGAGGAATTGTTCGTCTTCGTAAAATTGCACACTGTGGGACGGCATACGCTTCTACAAGCATTGAGCTCAAACGAACTTGGACACATTTCTCCTGGGTTTGTTCGCCTCAGCTCAGGATTTTTTACCGGGCATCTGGTAGACCTCCGCTGCCCGGCGGGTCTTGCTCACCACCCCGCGGGAATCGATCACGACCACGTATTCGCCATAATTGGCGGGCGATCCGGGGCCGGGCAGCAGGTAGCGCCACACCTCGACCCCGCTGTCGAAGCGGATCGAGGTGGTGGGTCCCAGCAGGGCCAGCAGCTGGGCCTTGGTGGTGACGCCCGGCTCGACCTGGCTGGCCTTGACATCGGGCACCACGGTGCCGGGCGGAGCCTCGGGAGAGACGGCGCAGGCGCCCAGCATCAAGGCGGCGCAGATGGGCAGGAAGCGCAACACGGTATTCATGGCGTGCCCTCCATAAAATCGAATTCGACCAGGGTGTCGTCCGGCCAATTCTTGTCCCAGATGGGGGCGTAGTAGCTGCGGTCGAGCAGCACCTGGCAATCGCAGTAAGGCAAGGTTTCCGGGGTCTGGTCGCCGGCGGCATACAGCAATTTGAAGGGCAGGGCCAGGCGGCGCTCGCCGTAGTGCAGGGTCACGCCGTAAATGGGCTGCTCGGCGAAAAACAGGTAGTTGCCATCGGGGCTGGAGCAGACCTGGTCGGTGTCCGTCAACATGTTCGACAACCAGCCGAAAATCGGCGCGCTGTTGGAAATGAGGCCTGCATCCATGCCTACCTTGCATTCCAGGCGCAAGTCGCCCAGGCGCCGCACATTGTCCGGCAGGCCGGGCGTGCGCACCGATACGCGCCAGGTCATGGTATTGGTCTTGCGGTTGGCCAGCACGGCCGCGTCCTGGCGCAGCGCCACATCGTTGCGGGGGAGAACAAAACTATTGTCCTCGGCGACGGGCACGGGGATGGTGACGCTGTCGCCCGCGATGCGCAGGGTGATGCCTGTCATCTTTGCCGTTGACAGGCGGGGCAGCAGGCGGAAGCGCAAGCTGGCCTGGGGCGCCAGCGCGTGTTCCCGTTCAAAACGGTCCATGCCCTTGATCATGCGGCGGTAGGATTTGTCGACCGGGTCGCGGGTGCTGGACACGGTGACGCTTTGCACGGGCCCGCTGACGGGCGGTGGGGGCGGCGGCGCGGTCTGGGCCAGCGCACTGCCGGCCAGCAGCGGGCCCAGGGCAGCAAAAGAATAGCGAATTGATATCATTGGCGCATGGTACGCCGATCCGCCGCAGGCTGACGCACAGTTATCGCGGCTGACGCGTGTGCTGCTACCAGCGCCGCACGCGCCCCGTATCGATGTGCACGAATTGGGAATCAGGATAATAGCCGACCCCGCCGCCGCCCGCGTTGAGGGCCGCCTGGCGCAGGTTGGCCAGCGGCACGCCGGGCATGCGCAGGTCGATGGCGCGGCCTTCCAGGTGCATGCTGTGCTTCGCGACACCATTGGTGGTTTCGGCCAGCAACTGGTTCGAGGCGGGCGAGCGGTAGCCGGAGATGATGTGGATGTCGCTGCCCGGTTTCACCTGGGTGCTGACCTGGTCGAGCAGCAGCACCAGCGCCGGATCGATGGCGGCAATCTGGTTGTTGCGGTGGTCGCGCAGCAGCTTGTTGATGTCCTGCATGGATTCCGGAATGAAACGGCCGTCGGCCCAATACGTCGACTTGATCGACTCGCCCGTGTGGGTGTTGTACAGGCGCAAGGTGCGCTCGCGCGCGGTGGCGGCACGCCCGACGAGGGGCAGGCTGCCCAGCGCGCCCAGAACGGAAACATGCTTGAGAAAATCACGGCGTTGTGTCATTGAAAACCCTTCACTGTGCATCAGCAATCGACCAGTGTACGCGGCTTTGCGGCGGTCTGCAGAACTTGTATGAGTGCAAACGGCGCGCTTGCAAAACGGGGCGGCGGCCGACGCGAAATGCGCGCAAGGCCTAGAATGGACCATCCTTTTATTTGCGAGACCCCATGATTCCATTATCCGTTCTCGACCTGGCGCCCATCGCGGAAGGCAACGATGCGGGTCAGGCCATGCGTAACAGCCTGAGCCTGGCGCAGCATGCCGAAGGCCTCGGTTTCAATCGCTTCTGGCTGGCCGAACACCATGGCATGCCCGGCATTGCCAGCGCCGCCACGGCCGTGCTGATCGGCTTTGTTGCCAACGGCACCAGCCGGATACGCGTCGGTGCTGGTGGCGTGATGCTGCCGAATCACTCGCCGCTGGTCATTGCCGAACAGTTCGGCACCCTGGCCTCGCTGTATCCGGGCCGCATCGACCTGGGACTGGGCCGCGCGCCCGGTTCCGACCAGATCACGGCTCGCGCCTTGCGCCGCAACCTGGCGGCCGACGCCGACGAGTTTCCGCAAGACGTGGTGGAATTGCAGGATTTTCTGTCCGACACCCCGCGCCAGCAAGTGCGCGCCGTGCCCGGCGCCGGCACCAAGGTGCCCCTGTGGATCCTGGGATCGAGCACCTTCGGCGCGCAACTGGCGGCCCACCTGGGTCTGCCGTACGCCTTCGCCTCGCACTTCGCGCCCCAGCAGATGATGCAGGCCATCAAAATTTACCGCGAGACCTTCCGGCCCTCGGCCCAGCTCGACAAGCCCCACGTGATGCTGGGGTTCAATGTGTTCGCAGCGGACACGGATGAAGAAGCGAGGATTCTTGCGACCTCGATGCAGCAGGCCTTTGTCAACTTGCGCACGGGCCGACCCGGCAAGCTGCAGCCGCCCCGCGCCGATTATCTGGCCAGCCTGCCGCCGGAAGCGCTGGGCATGCTGGAATCGGTGCTGTCGTGCTCGGCGATCGGCAGTGCGGAGACGGTCAAGCGTTCACTGGACGCGTTTATTGCCCGTACCGGCGCGGATGAGCTGATGATTACGTCGCAGATTTATGACCATGCGGCGCGCTTGCGGTCGTACGAGATTACGGCGCAGGTGCATCGTTAGGGGGGACTGGCACTTGCTGCCAGTCATGGCGCGGCCTGTCCTGCATCTGGGCCGCGGCCTAAACCCGGGGACGGGCAGCGAGTGCCAGTCCCCATTGCTCAACTTTTCTTGCGCTTGTTTTTCTCATACGCCTGAAACGCCTCGATGTGCTCCAGCCGGCGCAGCACCTTCGAGTGGGGATCGAGCGTCCAGGTAGCGCCAGCCGGCAAGGCCACACTACCCGTGCCGTCCTGCATGGCGACAGTCTCGATCTTGTTGCCGACCCGGACCTCGACAGGCATCGGGAACGGCTTGTTGTTTTCCGTTTTCCAGCGCAGGCTCAGGCGGTCGCCGGCCGGGGTGGCCAGCAGTTCCGGCAGGTCCTTCTGGTACATGTACACGTCGAAAAACCATTGGAGATCCTGACCGCTGGCCTGGCTGGCCAGGTTGACGAATTCCGGCGTGCTGCCGTAGCGGGGCGCCAGCTTGCCCGGCTGGGGATGGTCGGTGCCATACACTTCTTCGCGCACGGCCTTGAAGAAAGCCTTGTCTCCAATGAGTTCGCGCAGGGTATGCATGGTCAGCGCGCCCTTGACGTAGATGTCCTGGCCGGGCCCACCGCGCTTGGTGTCGTAGACGTCCTCCTCGGTGTGGGGCTTGCCCGAGACCAGTGGCGCCGTGTTGGTGATGGCCGCGCGCATGCGCATCAGGCTGGCGTAGTATTCCTGGTCGCCGCGCAGGTATTGCATGTAGAGGGGTTGCATATAGCTGCCCAGGCCCTCGTGGATCCACATATCGTCCCAGTTGGCATTGGTCACCTGGTTGCCGAAATACTCGTGGGCGAATTCGTGCTGCAATAAGTCGTCGTAGCCATACATGGTCTTGGCGTACTCGTTGCCGTAGGCATTGATGGTCTGGTGTTCCATACCCTTGTGCGGGGTTTCGACCACGCCCATTTTTTCATCGGCGAAAGGGTAGGGGCCGATGGTGGACTCGAAGAAATCGAGAATCAGGGGGAATTCCTTCAGCAACTCCTTGGCCTTTGCTTCGCTGGTGGGCAGGTACCAGAAGCGCAGGGGAATCGTGTTGCCGTAACGGCTGCGGTAATCTTCCGACAGCAATTTGTAGGGGCCCACATTGATGGAAATGCCGTAGGTGCTGGGGTTCTTGGCGCGCCAGTGCCAGGTGCGCCAGCCGTCTTTTTCATCCATGCCCATCGCCACGCCGGCGCCCGCCGCCACCAGGGGAGCAGGGACGGTGATGTGCTGGTCGACCAGCTTGGCGCGGCCTTGCGGATGGTCGATGCAGGGCCAGAACAGATCGCAGCCTTCGCCCTGCACGGCGCTGGCTACCCAGGGCTGGCCGTCCGGCGTGGTGGCCCAGACAAACCCGCCATCCCACGGTGCGCGCTTGGCCACGTGGGGCGCGCCGTGGTACTGCACCCGCACTTTCACTTGCTCGCCGGCGGCGAGGGGACGGGGCAGCTCGATCGAGAGGCGCCCGTCCGGATTGTTCCAGGCCGTGGCGGGTAAAAGCGTGCCGTCGGCGGCGATGGCGTCGATCGTGAAATGGTTGTCCAGGTCCAGCAGCACGCGGCGCAGGGGCGACCGGGCCTGGAAAGTCAGGGTGACGTCGCCGCGGATGGTCTTGCTGGACGGCTCGATGCGCAGGTTCAGGTCAGCATGCTCGAAGGCCAGCGCCAGCTGCTCCGGCGGACGCTCGGCGCCGGACGCTTCGGTGCGGGCGGTCAAGGGGGTCTGGGTGGTGGCGCAGGCCGTCAACATCAGGCAGGCGGCGAAGATCAGGGAGTATTTCATGGCAGCAGGGTGTCCTGGCGGCGGGGAAGAGAGCGGGAAATTTAACACAGCCATTGACGCTGTTGCAATCGATCATCGCTCTGCGCCGTGCGATAGCGCGCGCTCTGCTACAGTGAACGATCTCGCCGTCCTGATTTGTACATATGCGTTCGACTTTTCGCCGTGGTTTGATGCTCGCTTCCGTTTCCAGCCTGATCGCCGCCTGCGCCTCCGCGCCGCCGCAACCCGCTTTTGATCCGGCGCGCCTGGCCGAGATCGACCACGCCATCGACGCAGTCATTGCCCGCCGCGGCATGCCGGGCGCCCAGTTTCACCTGGAGCGCGACGGCGCCGTCTACCAGCGCCCGTACGGCGTGCTCAGTTACGATGAGCCGGCTCCGGTCACGGCCACCACCCTGTATGACGTCGCATCGCTGACCAAGGTGCTGGCGACGGCGCCATCCGTGCTGATCCTGGCCGAACAGGGCAAGCTGGACCTCGAAGCGCCGCTGGCGCGCTACCTGCCCGCGTGCGGCGGCCGGGGCCGCGACGGCATCACCTTGCGCCATCTGCTCACCCACAGCTCCGGCTTTCCTGCCGGTCTGCCCGCCCGGCCCGCGTGGGAAGGCCGCGCCGCCGCGCTGGCGCTGGCCTGCGGCAAGGACATCACCGATCCGCCCGGCACCTTCTTTCGCTACTCCGACATCAACTATATTTTGTTGGGCATCATCGTCGAACAGGTGAGCGGCATGCCGCTCGAGCAGTTCGCGGCCCAGCGTATTTTTGCGCCTCTGCAGATGAGGCACACCGGGTTCTTGCCCCTGCGCCGTGTTGCGCGCGAAGGCATCGCGCCCACCCACGTTTCTCCGGCCGCCATCGAGGACAAGGGCCTGCATCCTGCGCTGGCGCACGGCGACATATTGCAGGGCGAAGTGCACGATCCCACCGCGCGCAGGATGGGCGGCGTGGCCGGTTCGGCCGGGGTGTTTTCCACGGCGGACGACGTGGCCCGCTACGCGCGCATGCTGCTGGGCGGCGGCCAGCTCGATGGGGTGCGGGTGATGTCGGCCGAGAGCGTGCGCCTGTTGACGACGGCGCAGTCGCCGCCGGGGCTGGCGCTGCGAGGCATGGGCATGGACATCGATTCGCCCTTCGCCCGCCCGCGCGGGACGCTGTTCCCGATCGGCAGCTACGGCCACACGGGCTACACGGGCTGCTTCCTGTGGATTGATCCCGGCTCGCGCACGCTGACTGTATTCTTGTCGAACCGGGTCTACCCGGATGACAAGGCCAACATCCTGCCCCTGTATGGCGAGCTGGGCACCTTGGCGGCGCAGGCCGCCCTCGGCGCACCCGCCCCATAAAAGGTCAACGTTTACTTCGCGCTCAGGCAGGTCTTCATGAATGCCTTGCGCTCGTCGCCTTTTTTGCCGGCGGCGTCGGCATTGCAGGTCTTCATTTTTTCCTGCTGGGTGACGGGCGCGGCGGCGGCCAGCGGTTTGTCGCTCAGGCAGCTCTTCATGAAGGCTTTGCGCTCATCGCCCTTCTTGCCCGCAGCGTCGGCGTTACAGGTCTTCATTTTTTCCTGCTGGGGCGTCATCGGCTTGGCGGTCGACACGGGCGCCTCTGCCTTCGCGCTCAGGCAGGTTTTCATGAAGCTCTTGCGCTCGTCGCCCTTCTTGCCGGCGGCGTCGGCGTTACAGCTTTTCATCTTGTCCTGCTGGGCGGTGGGTGCGGCGGCAGTGCCGGCGGTGGCGCCAAACGAAACGGCCGACAGCGACAGGGCGAGACAGGCGAGGAGAGTCGTTTTCATGGTTTTTTTCCTGAGGTGGATGGGCGATATGCCGAGAAGCATGATGCAGCGATTGCCGCAAAATCTCAAGCGAAACAGCCGCACGTTTGTAAACGCTTGTAATTTTTTGGCCGCCTGTTAGTCTGGGCGTCCACCCACCAGCAGCAGGAGCCGCCATGTCGTACGTCGATGGTTTTGTCGTGCCCGTCCCCCGTGAAAAACTGGAAGCCTACCGCGCCATGTCGCAGCTGTGCGGCGCCGTCTGGCGCGAACACGGCGCGCTGGCGTTTCGCGAATGCGTGGCCGACGACGTCAAGTCCGGCCAGTGGACCTCGTTTCCGCAAAGCGTCAAGCTGGAAGAAAACGAGGTCGTCGTGTTTTCCTGGATCGAATACAACTCGCGCGAAGAACGCGATGCCATCAACGACAAGGTGATGAAAGACCCCCGCCTGGCCGAGGTCATGAAGCCGGAAGCCATGCCTTTCGACGGCAAGCGCATGATCTACGGCGGTTTTACCACCATGGTCAGTCTCTGATCAAGCCACTTGCAGGGCGGGCGCGGCCTGTGCCTGCAGCAGCAGCTTGACCTGGTCCGGATGCAGGGGGCGGTCGAACAGATAACCCTGGGCGGCGTCGCAATCCATCGCCTGCAAGGCGGCCCGCTGTTCGGCCGTCTCCACCGCTTCCGCCACCACTTTGAGATTGAGACCGTGCGCCAGTTGCACGATGGCGCGGGCCAGCGCGTAGGAGCGCTCGCGTCCCGCCGCGACGGCCTCGCTGCCACCATCACCCGGCAGACCGAGGCGGTTGACGAAGGAGCGGTCCATCTTGAGGATGTCGGCCGGCAGTTCGGCCAGATAGCCCAGGCTGGAGTATCCGGTGCCGAAATCGTCGATCGAGATTTTGACGCCGGCTCCACGCAGCACGGCCAGGCCGGGCAGCAGGGCGCCGAAGTCTTCGATCAGGATGCCTTCAGTGATCTCCAGTTCCAGGCAGTGGGGATCGATGCCCGTCTCGTCGATGATGCGCAGGATGCGCTCGATCAGCTGGGGATGGCGCAACTGGCGCGCCGACACGTTCACTGCCGTCGTCAGCGCGGGCAGGCCGGCATCGACCCAGGCGCGGTTCTGCGCGCAGGCGGTGCGCATCACCCACTCGCCGATCGGCACGATCAAACCGGTTTCCTCGGCCAGCGAAATGAAGCGGGCCGGCTCGATCCGTCCCAGCTGGGGATGGCGCCAGCGCACCAGCGCTTCCACGCCGATGGTGCGGGCACTGGCCAGGTCGATCTGGGGCTGATACTCGATGAACAGTTCACCATTTTGCAAGGCGCTGCGCAGCTGGTTCTTGAGGGCGAAGCGTTCGCTCGAGGGCGTCGCCGCTTCGCTGGGATAGAGCTGCACGCGGTTCTCGCCCCAGCTGCGGGCCGCCTGCATGGCGCTGTGGGCGCGTGTGAGCAGCAGTTCGATGTCGGTGGCCGCGCTGGGAAACGCGGCGATGCCGATCGACAGGCCGACGAACACTTCGCGCCCTTCCAGCAGCAGGGGCATGCCGAACTGCGCGAGGATCTTGTCGGCCACCAGCAAAGCATCGTCTTCGCGCGCCAGCTCTTCCAGCACCACGGCCAGTTCGTCACCGCCCCAGCGCACGATGGTGTCGGCGTCGTGCAGGCAGGCGCGCACGCGGTGGGCGATCTGCACCAGCACGGCGTCGCCGCCGTCCAGGCCCAGCGCCTCGTTCACCTCGCGGAATTTGTTGACGTTCAAAAGCAGCAGCGCGCCGCCGCGGCCCAGGCCCGGCATGCGCGCCAGCGCCGCGCCAAGGCGTTCGCGCAGCACGCGGCGGTTGGGCAGGCCCGTCAAAGCATCGCGCTGGGCGCTGCCATCGTCCGCACCGGCAGGGCGCACGCCCGCCAGGCTCGATGGCGGATGGCGCACTTCGACCGGCGGCGGCGCCGTCGTCTCCGGCGCGGCCTGGCCGTGAAACACCACCCGGTTGCGCCCACGCGCCTTGGCCAGGTACAGCGCTTCGTCGGCACGGGCGATGCTCTGGGTGACGCCCTCGCCGCTGCGGTACTGGGCCACGCCGATCGACACCGAGATCGTCAGCGCCCCGTCGATGTCGGGAAAACGCAGCGCTTCCACGGCGGCCCGGATGCGTTCGACCAGAAAGGCGGCCGCCTCCAGCGAGGTCTCGGGCAGCATCAACAAAAACTCTTCGCCGCCATAACGGCCGAAGCAATCGGCCTCGCGCACCTGCTGCTGCACGGTGCCGGCGAATTCACGCAGGACGCAGTCGCCGGCCGAGTGGCCATAGGTGTCGTTGATGCGCTTGAAAAAATCGATGTCCAGCAGGCAGAGACAGAACGGCCGCGCCGCGCGCAGGCTGCGGCCCTGTTCCACCTCGATCAGGGACAGCAGATGGCGGCGGTTGTGCACCCCCGTCAGCTCGTCGCGGATGGCCAGCTCGTTGATGAAATTGAGAGCGCGCTCCAGCTTGATGAAGCCCTGGGTGCGGGTCATCTCGAACAGCAGCACGAAGCCCACCACCAACACCACCAGGCCCACCGTCGACAGGAAGTAGAGGGTGGCCGGATCGGGCACGCTGGAGCGGGGCAGGGCCACGCCCAGCAGGGGCAGCAGGTACAGCGCCGCCAGGGTCAGGCAACTGAGGCTGGTCCAGCCGACCGCGCTTCGCATCCCGCCGATCAGCATGGCAACCACGGGCGGCACGATCATCCACGGCGCGGTGGCCGACACCACCCCGCCCAGGTGCACGCTCAGCCAGGTGAACAGGACGAAGCTGGCGCTGACGAACACTTCGCAGGCGGCGCGCATACTGCCGCTCCAGCGCATCACCAAGGGCGCCGACAGCATGGGCACCAGCGCCGCCAGGATCACCGCCGCGCCGGCGGGGTAGTCCAGCCAGAGGTAGACGGCGGCGAAAAACGGGCCGGCCAGGGCCGCCATCACCACCGCATTGATGATGTTTTGCGCCCGGCTTTGCAGCGCGGGCGTGCGTTGCAGCTGGGCCGGAATAAACCAGTGGAGGGCCGCCTGGTAGCGGCGCCTCAGGCGCGATGCCGCTGTTTTCATGTGTTTCGAGGTTTCCGGTGAGTCAAGCCACGCGCTGGCTGCGCGTTGTGTATTACTTAATAGTAACATGGCAATTTACACGGAAACCTTGCCGGTTGTACATATTTCAAGCAAATGTGACTGCGCAGTCACAGCGGCCGAAGCGGTTCATCTGCAGCCCGGTGACCCGCCGCAGCGCCCGCTGCCTCCCCATTGTGAAACAGTCGTCACGCTATAATGGGCCATCCCCATGCAACAAAACGGTTCACCATGACTTATAAAGCCCCCGACTCCGTTTCTGCCGTTCCCGTGAGCAGCGACTACCGCACCGGCACCGCCGCCCGCCTGGCCGGCTTGCCGGTGGAAACCTTGCGGGTGTGGGAGCGCCGCTACGGCATTTCCGACACGGCCCGCTCGGCGCGGGGACAGCGCCTGTACTCGGACGCCCAGGTGCGGCGGCTGGCCCTGATCAAGCAACTGGTCGACCAGGGCCACGGCGTGGGCACGCTGGCGCGCCTGTCGGACGACGAACTGCATGCGCTGCTGCCATTGGCCGCCGCCGCTGTCGATGGCGCGGCCCGCAGCGGCCGCCCGGTGCGGGTGGCGCTGGTGGGCGACGCCCTGGTGCGCCGCCTGGCCGCGGGCGGGCGCGAACTGTTT
>JACXTT010003943.1_pt1 | contig 22377 bp, 18 predicted proteins | sample 9270951 | NCBI WGS metagenome assembly JACXTT01 (sample SAMN15532306, study PRJNA645909) | rock metagenome | isolation source: weathered quartz diorite | place: Puerto Rico | collected 2017-06-21
AGACATGCCGCTCGAACTGAATCGTGTATCCGGGCTCCCAGATTCCATTGAGGACCGCCCGGGTGCGCTGGTCGGGCGCCGCAAGGCCGTACTCCTCGCCGAGCGGCGCCTGCAGCCTGAACGGGACCCGATTCATCACGCCACTCCAGGGCTGGGGAACACCGTCGCGGAACCACGAGAGGTTGTAGGTGGCCGACGCCTGCCAGCGATGGCTCATGCGCTTGGTGAATGACGTCTCGACGCCGTTGTAGTTGCTCCATCCCTCGAAAATGTCCATCGGTACCTGCGCCCACTCCGGATACGGCCGGCGGCTGATGTCGGTGAACGGGTAGTTCAACCCCGTCGCCGGGTCGAATGTCAGGTTGATGTTGTAGTTCTGAACCCGATCCTTTCGCGCACCGTTGTAGGAATAATCGGCGGTCACGCCCATATCGGCGCCGATCTGACGCTGCACACCGATCGATCCCTGATAGCTGTACGGGTATTCGGCATTCGGGGGAGCGATCGTCTGTCCGAGCGCGCGGCGGATGCAGCCGGTCCGAAAGTTCACGTTGCAGAAGGTCTGCTCCAGATCCTCGACACGCGGCAGCGGTCCGTTCCACGGGTTCACCGCGAAGTCCGGACGGCCGTCGTAGAGCGCCGAGAGCACGCGCTGTGTGTTGGCGAAGCGGATCGGATGCGCCACCTGGTTGACGAGCTCCGAGTAGTACTTCCCGGCACCGCCGCGGATCACAGTCCGATCATTAAGCGTGTAGGCGAATCCGAAGCGCGGCGCGACGTTGTTCGTGTCGAGCGGCCGATTGCCCGGCAGGAACGGTGGCACCGACAGCTTGTTCGCGAAGACATCGGTTTCCAGGTCGTACCGCACGCCGAGATTCAGCGTCAGTCGCGAGGCCACCTGCCAGTCGTCCTGGAACCACGCGCCGAAGATGTTCCGCGGGCTGTGAAGGAGACAGCTGCCGAACTCGGTGCGGAATTCCCGCGAAATCGGTGAGAGCGGGGCGAGGTTCCATGCGTTGGGATCGAGTGGGAAGAGCTGTTCGATGTTCGCGGGCACCGGCCCGTTGTCGGCAATGAGGTTGCCGCGCAGGAAATTACACCAGTCGTGCCACGTCAGGTAGTTCAGATACTCGCCGCCCGTTCTCACGTCGTGACGTCCCGCCATGTTGGTCGAAAACGTGAGGTCGTCGCGAAGCGTGTAGATCTTCTGGCCGATGTGCTGCGGGAAGTTGGTGCCGCCGCCGATGTTGAAGCCACGAAGCGTGATGACCGGCGGCAAATGCCGCTCGTTGGCCACGGGGTTGCGTGCCGCCGCAAGTCCCGTCGTTGCGTTCCACGTGGCGATCGGATCCATGATCCAGCGGTTGCCCGCATATCCGACCTTGAGCTCGTTGAGCGTGCGGTTGCTGATGACGCGTGTCAGCGTGCCCTGGACCGCTTCCGCGTACTTGTTGAAGCTGACTCCATTGTCCGGGTGGTTCGTTGCACCGCCGATCGTCCCTTGTGTGCCGTCGTTCGGCTGGAAGTCCCGCCACGCGTAGCCCGACATGCTCAGCCGCGTCTTGCTCGACAACTGCGCGTCGACACGCGCCATCGGCTTGTGCTGCCGCCGCACGGCCGTCAGGTCGACGTTGAAGCTCGGATACGGCGAGTTGTGCGTGACCGTCGACGGTTCGCGCTCGAACTCGTAGTTGAAGAAATAATGCACCTTGTCGCGACGGATCGGTCCGCCAAGCGTCGTGCTGACCTGCTGGTTCGAGTACGGCAGCACGCGCTGCTGCACGAAGTCCTTTGCATTCATCCGGTCGCTGCGGAAATAGCCGGACACCGTGCCCGACAGCGTGTTCGTCCCCGACTTCGTGATCACGTTCACCTGCGCTCCAGACGAGCGCCCCTGCGTCGCGTCGAACCGGTTCGAGATGAACTGGAACTCCGCGATCGCATCGCGGCCGAAGCTCGGTTGCCTGTTCGAGCCTCCACAACAGTTGTTGGTCACCTGGAGGCCGTCGATGTTCAGCTGCACGGTGCCGAGCGCCGTCGTCACCGGCAGGCCGCCGGGGTCTGTATGGTTCGCACGTGCTCCGGGCGCGAGCAACGTCAGGTCGAGGAAGTTGCGGCCGTTGACCGGCAATTCGGATAGCTGTCGTGAGTCGATGTTGCCGCCCAGCTGCGATGAACTCACGTTCACCAGGGGTGCTTCACCGGTGACCGTCACCGACTCGGTGATCGTCGACGGCATCATCACGAGGTTCAGCGCGACCTGCTGACCGACGAGCACCTCGAGTCCCGTGCGCTCGAGTGTCGCGAAGCCGGTCAGTTCGGCGGTAATGCGATAGACGCCGATACGGACGGGAATGCGGAAGTTGCCGCGTTCGTCGGTGAACCCTTCGAACTGCGTGCCCGTGGCTTCGTGCACGGCACGCACGGCGACGCCTGGAAGGACTGCCGCAGTCGAGTCCTTGACGGTACCGGAAATGGTCGCTTCCTGGGCGAAGACCGCCGCAGGCAGTCCAAGGCAGGACAGCAGGATCAAAATGAACGGCCGAACAAGTCCACGTCTCATCGATGATCTCCTTCCGCAAGCGCCTGTCACCGACAATCGCATCCCTTGTGCTCGTTCCTTCTCTTGTGTTCGCTTCTCTTGTATCCGGTGCCTCCCGACGATCAGCGTGATTCGCGCGCGGCCTGGCCCGCCGCGCACTGCGCGTGCTCGACCAGCTCGATACCGTACTTCACGGCATCGAGACGTCCGCCAAGCTTCGTTCGTTCGCCGCCGAACGAACGGAGATACCAACCGATGCTGCCTTCGGGATTAGGAACGCGCAGCGTAATGTTGCGCATACACGCCTCTATTTCTTCGCGTCGCCCAAGACCACATCCGCCGTCCTGTTTCCTTCCCACACGGCGCTCTCCCACTGCTCGTCCACCTTCTGCCGCCGGTAATCGACGCGCAGCTTCCATGGCCGCGCGTAGACCTTCGCATCGTCTATCGTCGCGATGTAGACGAGGTGATCCGGCGCGGCCGGCGTCCAGCGCTCCACAAGATGAAACGCATCGGAATGGAACCCGCCGACAATCTGCAGCCACGTCTGATCGTTGTTGTTCGCGACGTCGACGACCAGCGTGTTTCCCTCCCAATGGCCGCGCGAATCGCCCATCCACAGCTTGACGTCCTTGCCAACGTGCGGGCGGCCATCGAGCGGGATCACACGGTAGCTGTGGTGATAGTCGTAGGTGATGAGCATCATGCCGGGAAACTGCTGAATCTGCATGGCGCCCTGATAATTGGTTCGCGGTACTCCTTCCTGGAAACCGCGGCTGACGGGATCGAGATACTCGAGCTTCGATGGTTTGACGTGCTCCGCGTTCAGAAACTCTGCGAACTTCGCTGCCCACGGCTGATACGGGATCTTGCCGTCAACCGGATCGATGATTGGACGACCGACCATCGGCCGCTGACCGCTGATGGCGGTGTGCCCGGCGCGCTCGGCCTCGGGGTCTTCGATGCTGTAGGTGATGATGTCGCTCGCCTGACCCCACTGGCCTTCGATCGTCGGTTGACCGTCCGGCGTACGCGGCGGCTGCCAGTTCGGATCCTCCTTCGGCGGATTTCGCGGATCGATCCATCCCGGCGGCGGCGGGTTCTTCGGGGGTGGGGGCGGACCTTGGGCCGCGATGCGCGCGACGCCCGCTGACAGCATCGCGCCTGCGACGACTGACGCGATTACCCCACCGAATAACGGCCTGGTCATGATTGCCTCCTGGCTCACTTCGACGGCACCGGGGCGTGAAACTCGTTGTCAAAAGAGAAGCACTCGTATTCGAGGAGTTGAGCGTTCGGTTCGCGGTGGCGGTACAGGACCATGCTCATACGCCACGGCGCTGTGAACACCTTCGGATCCTCGACCGTCACCTCGTACGTAATGTGATCGCGATCGAGCGGGGTGAAGCGCTCGACCAGATGCAGTTGCTCGCTGTGGAAGTTTCCAGCGCGATCGAACCACGTCTGATCGTTGAAGTGGACCACGTCGACGACGAGCGCGTCGCCTTCCCAGCGGCCACGAGAGTCGCCCATCCACCAGTCGATGTGACCTGGTGGGTGCTGCGTGCCGTCTGTGTAGATAGGGCGGGTCGCGTGCACGTACTCGAAGAGCATCGTGAGCTGATTCGGCTTCTGAACGATTTGAAACGGGTACGACATGTACATGATCCGCGGGACGCCAGGCAGATAACATTTCGTCTCGGGATCCACGGTCGCACGGTTCGCGTAGTTCTCGCGTTTCTTCGCCAGCGCTTCGGGCCTGTATGGAATATCGTTGCCGACCACCACGCCGACCCCCGCCGGCACCCCTTTCTGCGCGGTGTGATCCTGGATGTCCCATGCCGCCGCGTTCATCACCTGCCAGATGCCACTCAAATCGGGCTTGCCGTCCGGGGTTCGGGGCAACGGGTTGGCGGGAGTCTGCGCATTCGCAACGGAAACCGCGGCCGCGACAAGGAAGACGATCGACGTCACGATCGGCGAGCGCGGGAGGCGATGCGTCATGGCAGCCGTCTTATACACCCAGTGCAGGTGTCCTCGCCACCGCGCAGATTGTAACGTCGGTCGTTCGGATCGTTCCTCGTCGTTCGGGGGGTTCTATGGTTCGAAACAGTGCTGAACATGGAACCACAGACAGAACCATTCGAACGATCAAGAACGATCCGAACGGTGATCGTTAAACGGCCGGCTGCGGCGCGGACGTTGCTCGATCGATAAGCCGCGAAATGCGCGGATAAACCCTCCGCGCGTTCAGTTCGAAGAGCTTCTTCCTGTCACCGGCATTCAGCGACGGCACCTGGTCGACGTAGCGCTTGGTGTCGTCGAAATAGTGGCCCGTCTCAGGATCGATGCCGCGCACCGCGCCGACCATCTCCGACCCGAACACGATGTTGTCAATCGGCACGACCTTCAGCAGAAGCTCGATGCCGGGATAGTGATACACGCAGGTGTCGAAGAAGACGTTGTCCCGGATCAGGTCGGTGAGCGGCGGGCGTTTCATGTCCTGTGCAAGTCCACGGTATCGCCCCCAGTGGTAGGGCACCGCGCCGCCGCCATGTGGAATGACCATGCGCAGCGTCGGGAAATCCTTGAAGAGACCCCCGGTGAGAAACTGCATGAAGGCGGTCGTGTCGGCGTTGATGTAGTGCGCGCCGGTTGCATGAAAGTTGGGATTGCAGGAGGCGCTTACGTGGACCATCGCCGGGACGTCGAGCTCCACGAGCTTTTCGTAGAGCGGATACCACGCGCGGTCCGTCAGCGGCGGCGACGTCCAGTGCCCGCCCGAGGGATCCGGATTGAGGTTGAAGCCGATGAACCCGAGTTCCTTCACGCAGCGTTCGGCTTCGCCGATGCAGTCAGCCGGCGAGCCGCCCACCGTCTGCGGCAGTTGACCGACGCCGACAAACTGCTTCGGGAACAGCATGCACACACGATGGATCAGGTCGTTGCACAGCCGCGACCACTGCAGGTTGGCGGCGGCGTCGCCAAGGTGGTGTCCCATCGACGAAGCACGTGGCGAGAAAATCGTCAGGTCTGTGCCGCGCGCAGCCTGAAACGCAAGTTGCGGTTGCACGCTTTCCCGAATCTGATCGTCACTGATCTGCGGGACTCTCGGTGCCTCGCCCCGAATCTGCGCGTCGCGAAACGCCTGGACGTCTTTCGCCACAGTCGTGTAGTGGCCATGGCAGTCGATAATCATTTCGTTCTCCTTGAGTCGACTCGTATCAGGGGTCTAAGTCGCCCCATCACCGGGGTCTGACCCCGGGTAGTGGGCTAATGCCGTGTTGCTGAAGGTGTCACTGCTTTGGCGCACTAGGCGAGGTTGCGGACCAGCGGTTGCCGCATGCCTGACACTGCATCACCAAGACGTTCTTAAAGACGTTCACGACCATCGCGACAGGTTGCTTGCAGGAAGGACAGACAAGCCCTGTTTTGTGAATGTCGGTGCGCGCGGGTTGGTTCTGGCTCTCCGACATTCCGGCAGTATATCTGCCGTCATTCATTCCCAAAAGCTCAGCGTTCATTTGTCAGGTAATGTCGGCCATGCGCCTACGTGTTCCGGCGAAAACTACCAGATCTTGGGGTATTGATGCTCTTAGGGCTGACACCCCTAACGTCCGATCTGCAACTGCCGACAACGGCATACGACTGCATGAATCGGCTGTACTGCGGCGACAACCTGCGCGTGCTCAGGGAGGAAATACCGTCAGAGTCGATAGATCTCGTCTATCTAGACCCGCCATTTAACAGCCAAGAAGACAAGAGCGTTATTTATCACGAGGCCGATGGCCGTAAGTCTGCGGCCCAAGTGCAGGTCTTTGAAGATACGTGGCATTGGAATGAGATGTCCGCGCTTGCGTACTACCAGACCGTGACGGGTGGCGGTCAGGTTGGCGACGCATTACAAGCGTTTCAGACATTACTAGACGAAGGCGACATGCTGGCGTACCTGTCTATGATGGCCGCACGTCTCGTTGAACTTCATCGCGTTCTCAAACCAACCGGTAGTCTTTATCTTCATTGCGACCCAGCCGCCAGTCATTACCTCAAGGTGCTGCTGGACACGATTTTCGGAGCGCAGAACTTTCGAAACGAGATTGTGTGGCTTCGTTCCAAAAACCCAAAAGGCTCACAGCATGGGTTGAAACGATACAGCCCATTTACCGACTCGCTGTTGTATTACGTCAAAACTAAAACAGCACCGTTGTACTTGGATCGAATCCGCCCAACGTTAACAGCTAAAGCGTTTGCTAAAAAGTATCAGTACGAGGACGAGTACGGCCCGTACGCTGACGGACCAATTCTTCGATCTGCGAGCATGGGGCCCCGCCCAAACCTCGTCTACGAGTACAAAGGCTTCACTCCTGGGCCTGCCGGGTGGCGCGTGAAACGCAAGGTTTTGGAGGAAATCGACCGTAAGGGCAATCTGAATTGGACCGGTACTGGCGTTCGGAGAAAGCTGCGACCATCGGATATTGAAAAGGGCCAGCCCATTGGAAGTTTCTGGGGCGACATTCCTCCAATAAATTCCCAGGCGCAAGAACGACTCGGATACCCAACACAGAAACCGAAGGCCTTATTGGCGCGCATCATCAGCGCAAGCAGTAACGAAAACGATGTGGTCCTTGATCCTTTTTGCGGCTGCGGAACCACGATTGACGCGGCACAGCGACTGAAACGCCAATGGATAGGAATAGACATTACACACTTGGCGGTCAGCGTTATCCGCAGCCGCTTGCAAAACGAGTATCCGGGCCAGGATCTTGGTATTCGAATGGGCTGGATGCCAACCACCGAGGACGACGCGCGGAAGCTCTTTGATGAAGATGCATTTCAATTTCAGTGTTGGGTTCTCGGCGAATGCGGCATCAATCCGCTATATCAAAAACGCGGGGCAGATCGCGGCGTAGATGGGCGTCTGTTCTTTTTTGAAAATGACAGCAACACACCAGCGCAAATCATTTTCTCCGTGAAGGGCGGAAAGCTATCGCCCGTGAACGTTCGCGAATTGGCCGGCGTCGTCAAACGCGAGAAAGCGCAAATCGGTGTATTAGTCACGCTGGAAGAACCGACGCAAGCCATGATCAAAGAGGCCGCCTCAGCACTGCCTTGGCGAGCACGTGACGGCAACCTATATCGCGGTATTCAGATGCTAACGGCGAAGCAAATTCTAGATGGATACCGTGTAGAGCATCCTGCCGGTCGTAGCCTGAGTTTTCCTGACGCGAAGATGGCGAAGACCGCATTTGCTGCGGCCATGGGAGAGCAGCAGAAATTCAAATTCGGTTAAGCCGCTACCATCTCTGGCGCATCTTCCATTCCAATTAATTCAGGGATAGTCCACGCATGATCGGTGAGTCCTGCGCGTTGCGCGGGCGTTTGTCCCTTCAACGTCTGATGCGGACGGCAGAAGTTGTACCACGCCATGAACACCGCCACGGCGGCGCGCAGGTTATCCAGCTTCTTTGAGAATGCGTTCGTGAGTCTGGTAAATCGGCGCAAGCTCATTCTCAGCGTGAGGTTGTGCCGCTCCACGAACGATGTAGAAATGCGCGATGGTTCTGGCGATCCGTATGCGACTTCGCGCTTCGCGGCAATGAATCGGCCGGGCGAGTAACGGCCAGCTTTGCCCGACTCCGCATACAGCTTATTCATCATTCCGTAATCGACGTTGCTGCCGAAGGCGGTCACGATAGCGGGCCAGTACACGCGGTGGCCGTCAGTCGTCAGTTGAATGCGGTTGGTCACGCGGGAGGCGAGATCGCGCATGAATTCCGTCGCGGAGTGCACATTCCTGGCGCCGACATACCATGACAGAATCAGCTTGGTATCAGCATCAATCGCGGTCCACGTCCAGACGTCGCCAAATCCGAAGACGCCTTTCATCAGCTCAGGAACGTTCTTTTCTTTCGCGTAGCAGTATTGCCAGATTTCATCGCATTGCACGGACTGCGGCGCGAGGTTCCGCACGCGCGCATCCATCAGCCGTGCGCACTTGTCGCCAACGGTATTGAGCAGCGCGAGGATCGTCGTCTTGTGGATGCCGGTGATTCGGCTGATGGCGCGAATGCTGATGCCTTCGATCATCAACTCGAAGACCTTGGCGGCATCAGCAACGCTGGTCGTGTGCGCGCCGAGCGGGTTGGATTTCGGTTCGGTGAATGTGGCGCCGCAGGAGCGGCAACGATAGCGGGCAGTCTTGGCTTTGGTGAATCCGAAGTGCTTGGCTTGTCCGTGCTCGCATTTCCTACAGGTCATGATCGGCCTCTTGCGGTGAAGCGCGAGCGGGCCGATAATCGCCTTGGAGTCTGAATCGTGCGGCCCGAACCGCGCGGTTTGGATGTGCCCGGCCAGCCGTTACCAGCGGCTGACCGGGCGTTAAAACAAGGGCCTAGGTGACTGCCGCTCACATCAGCAATCACTTAGGCCCTTTGGCTTTATTGGTGGTCCGCGAATCCGAATCAGCATGGCGAGGCTAAATATATAAATTAGCCTCAGTCCTGTCAAGGATAAAAATCGGCATTTGGTCCTTGACTCGGCCTCATGCGGTCGCTATGATGGGCCGCATGGAAGCTCCGAAACAAAGCACTGAGCGCAGTCCGAACTACCCCACCATGAAGGTCGCCGATGCTCTTGAAGTGGCCGGTAAGCTGTGGAATGAGGCCCGTCGGACGCCGGTCAGTCACGATGCGGCAGCGACCGCCATGGGGTACAAAAGCCTGAGCGGACCCGCGAGATCTGCGATTAGCACCCTCCGGCAGTATGGGCTAGTCGAAAAGGTTGAAAAGGGACACATCCGGTTGACGCCGTTGGCAGTCAATGCCTTGCACGGCAGTCCGGAAGAGCGCCAGGATGCGTTGTCAAAAATCGCTGTCAATCCAGCGCTATTTAGAGAATTGGCGCAAACGCATCGTGATGCCGGAGAAACCGTCGTTAGGTCGCATCTGATTACGAAAAAGGGCTTTATAGACGATGGCGCCAGCAGGGCCGCGAAAGTCTTCCGCGATGCGATTCAACTTGCCAAACCTGAATCCTCAGGCTATATTTCAAGTCAAGACGATGAAGAGCCTAAGGATATGGAAGGCATAGACGCCGGGCGAACGCCCAAGGATGGCCTTGGTTCTGGCGGCAGTGGCAAGCCCACCGATGGCGTTTTGGCCCTCAACGTGCCGTTCGGCTCAGGAAACATCAGCGTGCAGATCCGCACGACGGGCAGCGGCATTAGCGCGGCCCATCTCGCCCGCGTCCGCAAATACCTTGAACTGGCTGAGGAAGATTTGCGCGACTCCGCTATCAAGCAGACCGGCCAATACCCGACTCGCGACGAATGACCGAGTGGCAACACGCCATTAGCCCACTACCCTGACCCCGAAACGGACCATCACCGGGGTCTGACCCCAAAGCTCTGACTCGAACGTCTCCCTATCAATTGCGCGTTCCATGCGGGCGATCGCCAACGTCGCAATCGCGTTGCCGAGCACGTTGACCGGGACGAACGCGGAGGACAGCAGGCGGTGCACGCCCAGAATCAGTCCGACACTGGCGACGGGTATCGTTCCCGTGGCCGACAACGTCGATGCGAGGACGACGATGGCCGACCCGGCGACGCCGGCACCTCCTTTGGACGTCGCCAGCAGGATGGCAAGGAGCCCCACCTGCTGGCCGATTGAGAGATGAATCCCGACGGCCTGCGCCAGAAACACCGACACGCTCGCAAAGTACAGGCAGGTGCCGTCGTGGTTGAAACCGTACCCGGCCGGCAGCACGAGCGACACGATCGAAGAGTCCACACCTAGCTGTCGCAGCTTGGCGTGCAATCGGGGAAACACCGACTCGCTCGAGCTCGTGCCGACGACGATCATCAGTTCCGCGCCGATGTAGCGCATAAGCCGCAGCATGTCGATGCCAAATCCCCACGCGATCGGCCACAGCACGACGAGCACGAACAGCGCGCAGAGGACATAGAACATCAGCACGAGGTTGCCGAGCGCCAGCAGCGACGAGGGGCCAAACCGTCCGACGGTAAATGCCATCGCGCCGAACGCGCCGATCGGTGCCACGTACATCGCGAAGGCGATCATCTTGAAGAGAACCTGCGAGACGGCCTGAATCCCATCGACGAGCGGTTTTCCATTCGAACCGAGCGCTAGTAGCGCGAACCCGAACATGACGGAGAAGAACAGCACGGGCACGACATCGCCTTCCGCGAATGCGCCTACTGCGCTCGTCGGAACGAGGCTGACGAGAAACTCGCCATAGCTGAGAGGCTTGGCCTGTTGTTCGACGTCAACCACCGCGCGATCCTCGAGAGTCGCGGGATCGACCTTCATGCCGGCGCCGGGCGCCCATGCATTGACGACCAGAAGCCCCAGCATCAGCGCGATCGTCGTCACAATTTCGAAGTAAATCAGCGTCTTGATGGCGACGCGGCCGACGCGCTTCGCCTCGCCCACGCTCGCGATCCCGTGGACGACCGTGCAGAAAATGATCGGGGCGACGATCATGCGCACGAGTCGAATGAACAAATCGCCCAGCGGCCGCAATGAGTCTGCACTCTGCGGCCAGAGATACCCGACCAGACTTCCGAGCACCATCGCCGCCAGGATCTGTACGGAGAGGTCCTGATACAGGGGGCGTGCTCGGCGGCTACTGACGTGCGCGGTGCTGACGGCCGTTGCCATCAGTTATTCCGCGGCTGCGCCGAGAATGCGCGCGGCGTCGGCAAACAGTTCGTCCACGGTCGGACGGCGCGAGAGAAGACCCTGCTGGTGTGAATAAGCGATCGCGTGCTCGAGCGATCGCCGAGTGGCGCTCACGCCGAAACGCAGCGGATCGTCCCCGTCCGTTGGAATCGCCGCGGCCGCGCGGCTCTCTTTGAGGACGCGATAGACCTCGCGAACGACGTCAGGCCGCGAGTCGGCGATCTCGCTGCGAATGGCCGCCATGTGGTTGATGGGGACGCCGCCGTGCGCGCGCGCCCAACGCTGCGCGTCCGCGGCGTGATCCGGAAACAGGTGCCTCAATGACCCCTGTTCAGCGACGTCGCCAAGGATCGCCGCATCGACTTCGCCGTCGAGCAGCATCTGCTTCAGCTCCTTGCCGTCGGGCGCGCGCTCGACGTTGCGGGGGTCCCGATACTCGGCAAGATGCGGCTCCTCGAACGTGACCCACGTGATGCTCTGGAGATCAACGCCATGGTCTCCAGCCAGGATCCCACGCACCCACATGCCGGTCGTGACGGTGTAGGCGCGCACGCCCACGCGTTTGCCGTTGAGATCTGCCGGCGCGAGCGGTCCGCGATCCCCGTTGTAGAAGATCGTGTGATGCTGACCGCGTCCCATCACCGTAGCCGGCAGCAGCACGTACGGTTTGCCGTACTCGTACCCCTGCAAGAAGGTGGCGATGGCGAGTTCACCGAAATCGTATTTGAGCTCACGCACCATCGGCTTGAACTGCTTGTTGATCACCTTCACATCAGCAAAGTCGAACTTCACCAGCGATGAGGATACGCGGCCGCTCTTCAGCGCTTCGGTCCCCGCGTAATGACCGAGTAGCGAATGGAGCGTGATCGGCGCACGCAGAGTCGACGTCATTGATGTTCCGCCAGTGCTGGATACAGCGTTGTCGCCGTCCGCGAGAAAATCCATTCACGGTCCGCATCCGGAAGGAAGTGAAGTGCGTCCTGGGCGAGCGCAACGAGCTCAGGCAGCGAACGCTCCGACGCCGGAAAGTTCGAGCCCCATGCAATGCGTGACGCGCCGAACTCGCCGACCAGCTGTCCGAAGAACGTTTCAGGCGTCGCCTTCCCCGCTGTCGCGCCCACAAAGTTGCGCTCCGTTGCCTTGACGAAAACACCCGGAAATCTCGCAAGTCTCCAGAGACTGCGGGCGCCTGCGTACGGTGGACCATCGTCCAGGGCCGGCCGCGCCAGATGATCGAGGATGACGCGCAACCCAGAGAACCGAACCAGTACGTTCTCCAGCTGCGGTATGCCGGCTGCCGTCATCTGCAGGCAGACCGGCAGACCAGCCTCCTCCGCTTTCCGCCACGCGGGGAACGTTCGTGGATCGTCGAGCCAGCCCGCCTGTCCCGGCATCGTGCTGCCGGTCGTGAAGAGCCTCATGCCCGTAAGCCCACGGCGCATCCAGTGCGCGATCATCTCGCACGCATCCGGCGCAAGGATGTCACAGGAGAACACACCCGTGAATCGCTTCGGATGTGCGGCGACCGAGTCCGCGACGTACGAGTTGTCGTGGCCGTAGCACGTCGACGCCTGAACGACGACGGCCTTGGCGATGCCGGCCCGGTCCTGCTCCGCAATGAGTTGCTCGACCTCAACAGGACGCTTGTGCGACCAGTCCGATTGATGTCCGCCAAGCGGCGCACGTGGATAACGCTGGGTGTCGGACGCGATGATGTGGGGGTGCGTGTCGATGATTGGAACGGTCACTACTGGAAAGCCGCGGCCCCAGGGCGCTGGAAGGCCCGCATATTATAGTCAGCCCTGCATGCAGACCCTCATGGGATTCCTTGGTTTCGGCGAGGCAGGCTTTCACCTCGCGCGCGGCCTTCGCGGAGCTGGCGCGCCGCCGCTCGTCGCCTTCGACATCAAGGCTCCTCACGGCATCGAAGGCGAACGCATTCGTACGCGCGCGGCGGAGACGGGCACGCGCCTGGTCGAGACGCCACGCGCCCTCGCTGAAAGCGCCCGCGTGATCATTTCCGTCGTCACAGCATCATCGGCTCACGACGCTGCAAGAAATCTCGCCAGCGATCTGACTGCGGATCATCTCTACGTCGATCTCAACTCGGTATCGCCTGGCACGAAGCATCAGATTGCTGCGGCCATTGACGCTGGTGCCGGCCGGTTCGTCGAAGGCGCGATCATGGCGCCGGTCTCCGGCGCGGATCATCGGGTGCCAATTCTGCTCAATGGCGCGTCGGCGCCCGAACTCGTGGATGTCTTGTCAAGGTACGGGATGCGTTTTGATGTGATGAACGGCGCAATTGGTGCCGCCGCCGCGGTCAAGATGTGCCGCAGCATCGTCATCAAGGGGATGGAAGCGTTGATGTTGGAATGCGCGCTCGCCGCCGGCGAGTATGGCGCAGCGGATCGCGTGTACGACTCGCTCGCGGAGGCGTACCCCGGTATCGACTGGCGGAAGACGGCCACTTACATGATCGGACGCGTACTCGAGCACGGCGAGCGCCGCGCTCACGAGATGGAGGAAGTCGCCGAGATGCTCCGCGCGGCCGGCATCGACCCACTCATGGCGGAAGCAACTGCGCGCCGCCAGGACTGGGAAGCCACTCTGCGAAGTAATGGCCGCTTGAATGGGCCATGCCCCGAGACGATCGAACGGTTACTCAAGCTGCTCGTCGATCAGCGGCCGGAACGTGTCTTCGAAGAGACGCCAGCGCCACGAGCACGAACAGCATTAGCACCGACCAGAGCATGAAGTACGCCGGCGGACCGCCGCGATCGATCGCCGCCGACGCGGCGTAGGCGGCCACGACGTTCCCGATCCGACCAACGGCAACAGCAAGCCCGACGCCTGTGCTGCGAATGGGAGTGGGATAGACATGAGCCGCCAGCGCATACATCGTCGTCTGCACACCATTCAGCAAGCCGCCGGTCAGTAGCAGCATGGCCATCAACCCGCCGGGGCGGGAGGGATCAAGAGGCCAGCCGGCGAGGACAACCCCGCAGACCACCGCGCAGACAGACATCGTCAGCATCGTTATTCGCGAACCGAGACGCTGGAGCACGACTGCGCCCAGCAGCGCGCCGGCGATCCCGCCGTAGTTCGACATCGCCAATGCGCGGCTTGCCGCTGGCTGACTGAATCCGATCGAGGCACTCGTCAGCAGGACTGGAAGCAACAGAATGACGACGTAGTTGACCATCAGGCCGAAGAAGAACGCCGCCGACAAGGCGATGGTGTCGCGTGCGAAACCGCCGCGAAACAGGCTCGCAATCCTGTCGCTCGACAGCGGCGCGACAGCGATCTCGGAGGGCACGGTAAAGGCGGCGTCAGCAGGGACGTCGTAACCGCTTCGGCGCAGGAGGCGGGTCAGTTCAGACCAACGTTCGCGATGACGCGCCAGGAATTTCGGCGATTCGGGAATCACCTGCCACAACACCGCGCTGATCGCCAGTGCCAAAGCCCCGCCAACCAGGAAGAGCGCGCGCCAGCCGCTACGAGGGATCACGAACGCCGCGAGCTCACCCGCAAGCGCGCCGCCGAGAGGAATGCACACAATCGTCGATGTGACGGCCAGTGGCCGCTGTCGCGTCGGCACGTACTCGGAGGCGAGCGTCGCCGCATTCGGCATCGCACCGCCGAGTCCGATTCCCGCGAGGAGTCGCAAGAGGCTGAGCGCGCTCACCGAGTTGATCAGCGCCATGAGGCACGTCAACGCGCCGAACGACGCGACGCATCCGATGAGCGTCGGGCGGCGGCCAAAGCGATCGCCGGCCAAGCCCCCAAGAAGGCCGCCAATCATCATGCCGAAGGGACCGATCGCAAGAGCCGTCGTAAAAGCGCCGCGAGGCATAGTCCATTCGCGAATCAGCGCTGGCACCGCATTGGGCAGAAGCTGGTTGTCGAGCCCATCGACGATGATCGTCATGGCGGTGCCGAGGATCAAAAGTTTCTGGTAGGTAGTCCAGGCGCCTTCGTCAATCAGCCGTCCGGGGTCGAGTGCGTGTGTCGCAGGGGCGTGTGGCGGCATATGGCCCGTAATATAGTCGCAGCCGTGCCTGTTGCCTTTCCGCGTTTCGGTGATGTGGCTCACCTCGGCCACGTCGAGCTACTGACGCCTCGCCCGGAAGCGAGCCTCGAATTCTTTACCTTGGTCGTCGGCCTGCACGAGACCGCCCGCTGCGAAAATTCGGTCTACCTGCGCGCCTGGGGTGACTACGAGCGCCACACGCTGAAGGTGACGGGGCACTCGACGTCAGGCGTCGGCCATCTCGGTCTCCGTGTCCGTGATGACGAGACACTTCAACGGCTGGTCGCGCACCTCGCCGAGCGCAACATCGCCGGCGCGTGGATCGAGGATGTGGGCCATGGGCCGGCGTATCGCGTGGCGACGCCGGACGGCCATGCCGTGGAACTGTACTGGAAAACGGAGCGATTCAAGGCAACGCCCGAGATCGCGACCGCATTCAAGAACCAGCCGCAGAAATACGTGCCTCGCGGCATTGCGCCGCGGCGCCTGGATCACATCAACCTCCTGGCGCGCGACGTCACGCCCACGCGGGTGTTCTTTCAAGAGGGTCTCGGCCTCAGGTTGACCGAGCAGATCATCCTGGACGACGGCACCGAAGCGGGCGCGTGGCTCTCGGCGACCAACAAGTCGTACGACTTGGCGATCACGCGCGACACGACTGGATCATCCGGGCGATTGCATCACCTCACCTTCATGATGGACAGCCGCGAAGACGTGCTGCGCGCCGCGGACGTTCTCCGCGATGCGGAGGTGAAGATCGAAACGGGCCCCCACAAGCACAACATCGGTCAGACATTTTTTCTGTACTGTTTCGAGCCCGGTGGTAACCGGTTCGAAATCGGCGCGGGTGGGTATCTGATCTTCGACCCGGACTGGAAGCCAATCGTCTGGACGGAGGCGGAACGCGCCAAGGGACAGGCGTGGGGCCTGCAGACGGTCAGCTCATTCCACACGCACGGTACGCCGCCGGTACCCGGGTTCGACTAGACGGAACGTGTCGATTGCCTGGGCATACAGGAACACTTCGTCGAGGCGATCGCGCTTCTGTTCACCAGGCGAGAATGAGACGCCTCGCGATTGCGCGCGACAACCATTGCTCTCTGGCGATTTGTGGTTCCGCTCGCATCTGAATATCGAACGACGACGCTACAATCGCGCCTCGGACATGACCATCGTAAAGATCAATCCGATGAAGCTGCCGGGGCCGTGGACAGAGGGCTACGTCGTCGAGCGGCACCATACGGTCAGCAGCGACTTCCTCGGACACGATTCCTTTGGCAACCCTCAGTTCGACACCCAGCGAAGCGAATTGGGCGAACTTGTGTTTCGGTTGAAGAACCGGAACGACAAGAGCACGGTCGAATCGATTGCCGACACGGCTGTAGAATTCATCAAGGGATGGGCGCCAGCCATCGACTTGATCGTGCCGATTCCGCCGTCTCGAAAGCGGGCGAATCAACCCGTCATTGAAATCGCGAACGCGATCGGAGCACGGCTACAGAAGCCGGTCAGCGACAGGGCGGTCAAGAAGGTTAAGGAGACGCCCGAACTCAAAAACGTGTTCGATTACGGACAGCGAACCAAGTTGCTTGACGGAGCGTTCGAAGCGAACGCGAGCGTCGTCGCCGGGAAGGATATTCTCTTGGTTGATGATCTGTATCGCTCCGGTGCGACGGCCATGATCGTCTCGAGGACCTTGCTCAGCGCCGGGACGAAGAACGTCCGGATGCTGGCGATGACCAAGACGAGGACACGGACATGACAAAGGTGTTCATCGCCGGTTCTCGACATCTCTCGCGGCTCACTGCTGACGTGAAGCAGCGAATCGACACCATGATCGAAAACGGATTTACGGTACTAGTCGGAGACGCAAACGGCGCGGATAAAGCCGTTCAGCGCTATCTAGCAAGCAAGCATTACCGACGCGTGATTGTTCACTGCATGGAGGGGAATTGCCGCAACAACGTCGGCAATTGGCCTGCCCGTGAGGTGCCGCCACCTCCAGGCGCGCGCGGATTTGCCTACTACTCGACCAAGGACAAGGTCATGGTCGACGATGCGGACTACGGGCTGATGCTATGGGACGGCGAGAGCAAGGGCACACTGAACAGCGTCATCAATATGCTCCGTCAGAACAAACCGGCCGTCGTCTACCTTGCGCCAAAGAAGGCATTCCAAAACGTGCGCTCATCGTACGACCTGAACGTACTGCTTTCGAACTGCGACTCAGACAGCGTACGTCGATTCGAGCGCGAACTCGGTCTAGACTTCCGGCACTATCGGCCGCACGCTGGCTAGTGGTTGTGTATCTGAACATGCCAGCCGCCGAGCGCCGCTCATACGTCTATCGAGTCACGTCGCTTCGACGGCTTTTCGAGTTGTTCTCGCAACGGCACAACGTCCTCGTCAGTCCAGAACTTTGGGACGATCCATTTGAGAATTTCATTCTGAAGAGCCAGAGGATTTCGCGCCATGGTTGGTACGGCCAGTGCTGGACGCGCCAACGTGCCTCGGACGCGATTTGGCGAATCTACTCGCAAGACTCAAAGGGTGTTCGAATTCGATCGACCCCAGAGCTCTTGATCGACAGCCTCAGTAAGTCGACTGGTGGCGAAGCCTTCATCGGTAGGGTCCGATATCTCGGGAAGAATCGGCTGATGGAGTTCGCGAGGCAGGCGGTTCAACTCGGGAATCTCCATCGTGCGGTGAGCGCTGCCAAAACGCTGTTAGTCAAACGTCCTGCATTTCGCCATGAATCCGAAGTTCGGCTGCTCTGCTGCCAACGCCGTGGCGATAACACACTGTTCAAGTACCCTGTTGACCCGCACTCTTTGGTCGAGCAGTTGATGCTGGATCCCCGCATGTCGCCTCGGGAAGCGGAGGACGCGAAGGCCGAGATCCGACGCAGAACTGGTTTTCGTGGCTCGATCAAACGATCGCTGTTGTACGGGCCGCCTCCGTTTCTGTCGGAAGATGGCCAACCATTCAAGATTCCTACAGCACAGCGACGTAGTTAAATAACGTTGCTGAATCGGCGGCCAACCGATTGTGTCCCCTGTTTCGCTACGATTCGTCCTGCGTCATCTCTTTAATCAGATCTTTCGCCGCGTTTAAGCCCCGCGTCGTCAACGTTAGATCACCTGCAGCGCGCGTCCCGGTAATTTCAGCTGCCCACAAACGTACATCGCGGTTGAAATTGCCCCCGACATCTGCATCGTAGTGGCGCATTGCTTCACGCAAACGCTCGCTGTCGATTCGAGGAACCCCGCCACTTAAATAGGACGCGATGCCCTGCAGAAGCATTACGTTGTGCATTCGCTCGCGTGCTGATTCCCCCGGCACCCTCGTCGCGACTAGATCGATGTCTTCAATGCCGAGGCTAAAGAGTTCCGACATTCTCGCTGCGCTGAGACCGTTTCTGCGCATCCATTTGCGGGCAACCGGACTTATTCCCTCCAGCTCTCCCGCATCGGCTTCCTCTTCATCACCCTGGCGGTCGGCTTCCGCTGAGGAACGGGTCGTACCCCGCTGCTCTTCTTCCGTAGCAGTGCGATCAGGAGCTGGTACCTCCGTGCCGCTGATTTCCGCTCCATGTTTCGCTGCGATCCGATTCAATCCCAATCTGCGTTCAACGTACTCGAGCACGCGATTCTGCGCATCGGAATCCAAGTCTTTGAGGGCCGCGAATACCCGCACCATCGCCTGCAGTTCCGGGTCTTGCGCCAGATCTTCAGCTCCCGTAGACATTTGTCCTCCTTAGAGGCTTGGCCAAAGGGCCTCCCATTCCTTTTTGAGAAACCGGACGGCGAACTCTGCCGCAACGTACGCGGCGTATCCTTGCCACGAATCGCCCTTCTCGGCAGCAAAATCGCAAACCGCCTTGAATGACACGAATCGTGGCTTGGGATCTGGCGCTTCGTGGCACGCGCGATAAACGCCATACGTTTCCATTTCAACACCGATCAGTTTTCGCCAGTTTCGCTGAATCTCGATGACACGTTCGGCGTCATCGATCACTTGGTCCGCTGCGCCCACCGGGCCGACGTGAAGACGATTCTCGCTGGCCGGCAATCTGCCGGCCCAACCATTCCGAATCTCCTGAAATAATGGATTCGAGCCCCGATGCTTCAAGAGAACGCTTCGCAAACGAGCATTCAACCCGATCGGATAGGGGTCAGGTTGAAAGTCGCGGATGCCGTTCAGCCGCACCACCTTGCCGGAGTTGTAGTCCACACTTGGGTCAGCGACTAGCACGTCGCCAAACTGTTTGCCGCCGTCCTTCGTTCCCGCCGCGATGCCGACCATCGCGACAATTCGAGGACGGAATTGAAGCACCATCTGCGTCGTGACAATCGAGGCGGCCGTAAGACCCATTGAACTAGATGTTGTCGCCACCACCCTCAGAGTCTTGCCGGAATCCGTTAACACCTCCGTTTCGCGATACACGTGCGTGTACCGCGCCGTGCCTATGTCGCGCCACTTCGATGGACCCCCGAGAGCATTCATCAGCGCGGAAAACTCCGGATGCTCAAGCGCACACACAATCGCAACGTCAATACCGAACTGTTCCTCGTCGGCTCTCTCAGGCAGAGGCATTCCGCTGAGTTCCCGAAGACGTCTAACACCCCGGTCGGTCAACAACCAACGCAGAGGCTTTTCTCGGCCAGCAACGCGTATGAGCGTCGAGTACTTTCTTAGAATGGCGGGAACGTTCACCGGCACCTTGCTAACGCCAAGGTGCGTCTCAAGAACTTCGACCACTCCGGCTGCTGTTGCCGGTCGATGAGTAGCGCCCAATGAGTACAGCGCTGCCAAGATCTTGTACTGCCGCGTCCGTTCCCGCGGCTTTACTGCAGCGAGAATTGCCGGAAAATCGAACGATTGGACGCCAACAGCGGCCATTTGGCGCAGTATAGCCGGACGAGTTTAGTGGTTCCGTTGCGGCTCGAAGCCACTTGGCGGAGAACCCTGGATCGGCTGCAACCGAGACAACATAGTAGATTCCAACTGGGGGCGCGTTAGACCTGCCCAGGTCGTTCTAGTTCACGACATGAACGGGCGTTCCGGCCCTGAAAGACAGGACATTGCCGATCGCCATCGCGAGGCCCGCTTCGGTTGCTTCGCGCGTGATTCCCGCTGAATGCGGTGTGAGCACGACGTTTGGCAGCAGACGCAGCGGCGATTCGGTTGGCAGCGGCTCGGTCTCGAACACATCGAGCCCTGCGCCGGCAATGCGCTGCCCCTGGAGCGCGTCGACCAGATCCTGCTCCACGACGATGCGGCCGCGGGCCGTGTTGATGAAGATGGCGGTGGGCTTCATCATGGCGAATTGTTCGGCGCGAATCATCCCGAGCGTATCGGGGGACTGCCGCACGTGAACGGTGACGACATCAGCCAGCCGGAACAGATCCTCGAGCGTCACCCAGGCGTGGTCGCCGCGCTGCTGGAAGGACCACGCGATGACATTCATGCCGATGGCAGCGCCGAGCCGCGCGACCTCACGACCAATCGCGCCTGTGCCAATCACACCCAGCGTCTTGCCGTGCAGTTGCTGCACCATCGCGCGCGGCCACTCACCCGCCTTGACGGCCTGGTCGACATTCACCGTCTGCCTGGCCACGGCGAACATGAGCGCGAGCGTATGTTCCGCGACCGCAACAGCGGACACCGCTGGCGTGTTGGTCACGGTGATCCCACGCGCCTTCGCCGCCGGCAGATCGACATTGTCCGTCCCTGTGCCCCAAATCGAGATCACGCGCAGCTTCGGGGACTCGGCGAGCACCTCCTCGCTGAACTGCGTTGACGAACGGATATTGATTACGGCGTCGGCCTCGCCGATCCGTGCCACCAACTCGCGCGAATTCGCCGGCAGCGTCGCGTAGATCCGATGCTCGCAATCTCGTAGTTGCGTGAACGCGTCGCTCCGCGCTAATACCGGGGGCGCATCATCAGGAATGGCGATGAGTGACATGGAGATTTTTCGCCTTGTGCATGATTTTCATCCATCGATTGATTGCCGGATCGAGCACGCAGTTAATACCGAATCCGCCAACCTGGACAATGCAGAACTCGTGATCGGACCGCTAAATCTGTCGTTGAGTCGTTCTGCATTCGACAGTTGAGTTCGGGATTCCGGCGAATTTTGCGATGCACCGGCGCCGGATCGCAGTTTGCCGCAACCCGACGCCGTGAATCGGCCTGTCGCAATGGTCAAAAGGAACGCCGCAGTCGCGATGTTGCTGTTGACCGTTTCCGCGTGCGCCCATGGTGTTCATCCGGCCGCGCCGCCCCAAACACCGCCACCGCAGATGCCGCCGCCCCAAGCGCCGCCGACTGAGGCGCCGCCGCCGGCGACGCAAGCTCCGACACGACCGGCGACACCATCACTGTTTACGGCGACTGCGTATTGCACCGGCACCATCACGGCGTCTGGCATCCCCGTCTCGAAAGGTATGGTTGCCGCTGATCCGGCAGTTTTGCCGCTCGGAACGCGCATTCGGATTTCGAGAGCCGCGCCTTACAACGGAACCTACTGGGTCCTCGATACGGGGGGCGCAATACGCAAACACCGTCTGGACCTCTATATTCCCGATTGCGCCGCGGCGCGACAATTCGGCCGCCGATCCGTTCACGTGACCGTAATTTCTTCCCGGCGTTAAGGCAACGAAGATCGTATTCAGAGCGATAATCGCTCCGCATTGAACCCTACCTGATCGAGCGGAGGTTCACATATGGAGCGGTCCGCATTGTTAGCGGCAGTCTTTCTGATGTCCATGGCCGGTGCAAGCGAGGCCGCGTCCACCTGGTACGTGCAGGCGGATGCCGCGGCCGGCGGCAATGGAAGCCGAAATCGTCCGTTCGCCACGCTCGAGCAGGTCGAGACCGCGTCTCGTCCCGGAGACACCGTCCGCGTGCTGCAGTCGACGCGTCCGCTCGAGGGCGGCATTCCACTGAAAGATGGCCAGCGTCTGATTGGGCTTGGCGGTCCCGTCACACAAGCGGCCGCCAGCGGAGCGCAACCGACGATCACCAACACCAACGCTACGCGTTCCCAGGGGACCGCTGTTCGGCCCGCCAACAACAACCGCGCACAGAACCGA
>JACXTT010003944.1_pt1 | contig 22347 bp, 25 predicted proteins | sample 9270951 | NCBI WGS metagenome assembly JACXTT01 (sample SAMN15532306, study PRJNA645909) | rock metagenome | isolation source: weathered quartz diorite | place: Puerto Rico | collected 2017-06-21
GTTGCGGGGTGGGGCGGGCCGGGCGGGGTCCGGTGGCGTGTCCAGCTGGGCGCCGGCGCGCCCTTCAATCCGGGGGGGGGGGCGGGCGCGGCGGCGCAGTCGCTCGCGGGCCACTCGAGCTCGGCGACGCCGTCCGCGGCGAGCCGCTCGGCGAGCTGGCCGGCGACGCGCTCGACGCCGCCGCGGTGGGCGGGATAGTAGTGCGTTACGAGGGCGACGCGCGCAGCCACTCGCACGTCCGGCGCAGCCCTTCGGCGAGCGGCGTGCTCGCGCGCCAGCCGAGATGGCGCTCGGCGGCCGAGGCGTCGAGCACGTTGACCGGCACGTCGAGCGCACGGGGCGCGCTGTGCTCCACCTTGACGCGCCGCCCGAGGAGCTTCTCGATCTCCGCGACGAGCTGGTTCAGGCTGGCGCCCTTCCCCGAGCCGATGTTGAAGATGCGCTGCGCGCCCTCGAAGCTCGCCGCTTTGAGCATCGCGTCAACCGCGTCGGCGACATAGACGTAGTCTCGCACGACTGAGCCGTCACCCCAGATCTGGATCGGCTGGTCGCGCAGCGCACGATCGAGGAACACGGCCACGGCGCCCTGCGCGATGTCCAGCCGCTGGCGCGGACCGTAGAGGTTCGCGGGCCGCACGATGCGGTAGTCCAGACCGTGCAGCCGGTGCGCGAGGGCCAGGTATTTCTCCACCATCAGCTTGTGGATGCCATAGGAAGAGATCGGCTCGGTCGGGTGGTCTTCGGCGACCGGCGTTGTGCACGGCACGCCGTAGACCGTGCCCCCGGAGGAAACGAAGATCAGCTTGCGCACGCCGTGCTCGCGGCACAGCTCGAGCAGCCGCAGGCTGCCGAGCACGTTCGACTCGACGTCGTACACCGGGTTGTCGTTCGAGTTCTTCGGCAGCGTGGTCGACACCAGGTGGAACACGAGCTCCGTGCCCTGGAGCGCGGGGGCGAGCGCGAGCGGATTGAGAAAATCGCCGGTAAAGACCTCGAAGCCCTTGGCGCGCGGAAAGAGCGGCAGACGGTCGACATGGGGACGATCGAAAACCTTCACGCGGTGGCCTTGCTGCGCCAGCGCCTCTGCGAGATGCGATCCGATGAATCCGGCGCCTCCCAGCACCAAACAGGGTCCCATTTCTCTTTTCCTTCAGCTTTGCCGGGCCGAGTTTACAGTCTTGAGAACAGATTCCCCTTTCAAACCGACCAAGTTGGCGTAGCGGCGGCCCGGCGTGCGCTCGACCAGCGCGCGCGGGCTCGCGACCGGCGCCGGGAGGCCGCTCGTATCCGGGAGCTCATAAAGCCGAAATCCGAGGTCCTGCAGCATCTCCAGATATTCGAGCGCATCGGCGCCGCAGCGCGCGAGGCCGTAAGGCCAGAACTCGGTCATCAGGATGCAGTCGGCGCTGCGCGCGAAGAGGCCGCTCGCGCCGCGCACCACGTTGGCCTCGGCGCCCTGCACGTCGATCTTGATGAACTGGGCCGTCGAGATGCCGTGGCGGCGGCAGATGTTGTCCAGCGAATCGGCGCCGACCGTCTCCTCGCCGTGGAGCAGCGAATCAGGATAAACGCGGTTGTCGCCCTTGTTCTCGCGATTCTTGTAAAGGGTCAGCGTTCCCGGGCGATCCGAAGCCGCAAGCTCGCTGATCTGCGCAGCGCCCGCCGGCCCGTTGCTCTGTAGCGTCTTGTGCAGGTAACTACGACTCTCGCTGTGCGGCTCGATCGCCAGCACGCGTCCGCGGAAGCCCGGGGTTGACAGCGCGATGGCGCTGTAGAGGCCGACGTTCGCGCCGACGTCGACGAAGATCATGTCGCCGCCAAACCGTGAGCGGAAGAAAGCGATCTCGCCGCGCTCGTATACGCCGAACGCCAGTGCACCCGAGACCACCGGATCATCGGGATTCAGCCATACCATCGCCTCGCCCACGCGCACCCGCTCCGGAAGCGCAGCCCGAATCGCGGCGTTCGCCGCGCGGCGCAGCAGACGCGGCTTGAGCAGGGTCGTATAGACGAACTCCGCGAGCGTCACCGTGGTTTGCCGTTGAGGAAAAGCACAGGCATCTTCGGCCTTTTGTTTAGAACGTACCGACCGTACCCGCAGAATAGCGCAAGCGAGCCTGAGGCCGCCGGACCTACTTCTCACCCCTTTGTCACGGTGCCGACGATCACTTCGGTGCCGGCGGGCAACCGGCTTTGCACGAGCTCGGTGCTCGTGCCGTCGCTGATGCCAGGCTGCACCGGCACCGGCTTCGGCAGGCCTTCCTCGAGCACCCAGAGATGCGCGCCGGGCTCGGCCGCGCGCCGCCAGGTGAGCGCGGCGTTCGGCACCTTGAGCGCGTCGGCGCGGCTCTCGAGCACGATGCGCACCTTGGCGCCCATGCCCGGCAGGAGCGCGAGGTCCGCATTGGGCGCCGCGACGAGCAGCGCATACGCCGCCGAGCTCTCGCCCTTCTGCGGCGGCTCGCGGATCTCGCGCACCTCGCCCGAAAACGTGCGCCGCGGAAAGGCATCGACCGAGAAGCTCACGCTCATGCCGGTGCGGACGCGCGCCGCGTCGCCCGCCTCGATCGCCGCCTCCACCCGCATCTCGCGCAGGTCCTGCGCGATGGCGAACAGCGCGCCCGCCTGCGGCCCGGTGCTCACCGTCTGGCCGGCATCGACATTGCGCAGGATCACGGTGCCGTCCACGGGCGCGCGGATCAAGGTGCGCTCGAGCGCGGCCTGCGTTTGCCGCAACGCGGCCTCGCGCTGCTTGAGCACCGCGCCCGCCTGCGTGAGCTGCCTCTCGTTCGCCTTGATCTGCGCCTGCAGCACATCGCGGCTCTCGCGCGCCGCTGCCAGCGCGGCGCGGCCCTTGCCGAGCTCGGCGCCCGAGATGAAGCCCTTGTCCACGAGCGCGCGCTTGCGCTCCAGATCGCGCTCGGCGGCCGCGACGGCCGCGCTGGCGCGCCCGAGGTCCGCCTGCTCGGCCTCGAGGCTGGAGCGCAATGCCGCTACCGCGCCTTGCGCGGCGTCGAGATCGGCGCGCGCCTGGTTCACGCGCAGCTCGTAGCCCGTCGCATCGAGGCGCGCGATCACCTGGCCCTTCTTCACCGGCGTGTTGAAGTCCGCGTAGATCTCCTTCACCTGCCCGGGGATCGGCGCACTGACCTGGACGGTGCTCACTGCGTTCAGCGTGCCGCTCGCCCCGACCACCACCTCGATCGGCCCGCGCTCGACCTTGGCAAGGCGATAGCGCACTGCCTCGCCATCGCTGCGGAGCGCGTACCAGGACCCTGCGCCGGCAGCGGCGAGCGCGAGCACGAGGGCGGTGAGGAGCGTTTTCTTCATGCGAGGCCCGGATTACGTCCAACGCCTTCGAGCCGCGGCTGGTTGACGGCAAGCGGGGGAATACGCTTTTGCGCACGCAGGTAGCGCGCCACGACGTCCCAGACCGGCTCGCCGCTCGCCCCTTCGCGTACCGGCGCCCAGCCCGTGACTTTGTACCGCTTGTCCGCCTCGAGCGGCTTGCCCTCCCGGCGCAGGTCGGAGATCCGGCCGCCGATCTTCGCCGCCGGCCGGATGGCATAGGTCATGCCGCCCACGCGCACCATGTCGCCCCCCTGCTGCAGGTAGGGATCCGCATTGAACAGATTGTCTGCTATATCCTCGAGCACCGCTTTTATCTCTGCGCCGGTGAGCTCGCTCACCGTCACCTGGGGGTAGGTGATCGCCGTCTGCGCCATCACGTCTTCCTGCGTGATCGCCTCGCCCGGCAAGCGCGTCGGTCCCCAGCGGAACCCGGGCGAGAAGGCGATCTGCGCCGCCTTCTCCGCGAGGAGCGCGCGCAGGATCAGCTCGTCGAACGTGCCGTTGAAGTTGCCGCGGCGGTAAAGCAACCCGTCGGTCTGCGCGAGCGTCTCGCCGAGCTTGGCGGCGTGCGGTGCGCGCACGCGCTCGATGTAGGCGGCCATCTCGCCGTCCGCCGGGAGCAGGTTGGCGAACACCGGCAGCAGCCGGTAGCGATAGGCGCGCACGCCGTTTGCGCGGACATCGAGATCGAGCACGCCGACGAACTTGCCGTGCGAGCCGGCGTTGGTGACCAGCGTCTTGCCCACCACGATCGGCGCCGGCACGCCGTCGTGCGTATGCCCGCCGAGGATCGCATCGATGCCGCGCACGCGCGAGGCGAGCTTGAGATCGACGTCCATGCCGTTGTGCGAGAGGAGCACCACGGCCTGCGCGCCCTTCCCGCGCACTTCGTCCACGAGCTTCTGCAGCCGCGGCTCCTGGATGCCGAAGCTCCAGTCGGGAAAGCGATAGCGCGGATGCGCGATCGGTGTATACGGAAACGCCTGGCCGATGATCGCTACCGGAACCGCATTCACCTCCCGGATCGCGTACGGCGTGAACACCGGATCGTCGAAGTCCACCGTGCGCACGTTCTGCGCGAGGAACTGGGTCGGCGCGAGCTCCTTGACCGCGGCGAGCATGCGCTCCGCGCCATAGGTGAACTCCCAATGCGCGGTCATGTACTGCACGCCGAGCAGCTTTTGCGCGCCGATCATGTCCGCGCCCTGCGTCCACAGCGCGGTGGCCGAGCCCTGCCAGCTGTCGCCGCCATCGAGGAGGAGCGCGTACGGGCGTGTGGCGCGCAGGCGCTTCACCAGCGTCGCGAGGTGCGCGTAGCCGCCGGTCCTGCCGTAGCGCTGCGCCGCGGCCGCGAAGTCGAGGTAGGTGAGGGCGTGCGCCGCTCCTGTCCCGGGCGCGATGCCGTATTGCTTAAGGAGCGCCTCGCCGACCAGGTGGGGCGGATGCCCGTCGCCGAGGTTTACGCTCGGCTCGCGAAAGTGCACCGGCAGGAGCTGCGCATGCACATCGGTGATGTGCAGGAGCGTGACGTTGCCGAAGGCGGGCGCGTCGTAGAGCTCGGTGGCCGCCTGCGCCTCGCTATGCCGCGGCCGCAGGCTGGCGCCCGCCGCGGCGGCGAGCGCAAGTAACCGGAGGAAGCCGCGGCGGCGCAACTACTCGTTGACGGGCGAGGCGGGATCGAGGAGCAGCGCGACGAGGTCCTTGATCTGCGCCGCGGTGAGCGTGCCAGAGGCACCGAGGCGCGGCATCTGCGAGCAGAGGTTGTACGCCTTGGCGTTGTAGATCTTGCCGTACAGATAGCGCTGCACCTCGGCGCTCGTGCCGCGCGTTTTTCCGAAGCGCCGCAGGCTCGGGCCGATCGTGCCGTGGGAGAGCTCGCGAGGCGAAAGCTCATGGCAGTTGTAGCAGCTGCCGCCGGAGGGCTCGCCGGGCTTGTCGTTCCACGTGAGGCCGCGTCCGCTCTGCGCGATCGTCTCGCCGCGCTTCCAGTCGCCCAGCAGGCTGCCTTCCGGGTAGACGATGGTTTTCATCTGGTCGGCTTCCAGCGCCTTGCCGAGCTCCGGCGGCGGCCGGTCACGGGTCTCGGTGCACGCGCGCTGCACGCCATCCTGCGCCACGCGCTCCATCGTCGCCTGCCCGCGCGGGTGGAAGTCGCGCTGCAGGATCTGCTGCACCTCCTGCGGCGTCGGATCGGCCCACGCCGGAGCGGCGAGCAGCGCAAGAAGGAGCGCCGTGCGCCTCACCGCTTGGTCCCCGGGCCGTGATAGGGCTCGCCGCTCGCGGTCGCCGTCAGGAAATGGACGAGCGCGACGGTCGTCTCCGAGCCGAACGTCGGCTCCGGTGTGCGCATCTGCCGGTAGCAGTCGTTCATGCGCCATTGCAGCGTGATGAACTGGCTGGTGGAGACGCGGTACGCCGGCCAGGTCGCGATCACGGGACGCGCGTACTCCGGCTTGTAGAGCACGGGCAGGTCCTGCATGCGGATGCGCTTGCCTTCCTCGCCATGGCAGCTCGCGCAGGAAAAGTCCCAGGCGCCGACGCGATGGAAGTAGAGCGCGCGGCCGAGCTCATAGGAGGCCTTTTCCTTCGGATGCGACATGCCGGGCTCGATACGCGCGCCGCGCGATTGCCCGGCGACGTAAGCCGAGAGCAGCTCGAACTCCGACGGGCGGTCGGCGCTGCCGAAGACCCGCGCCGCCGCCGCCTCGCGGCTGCGGCCCTGAAGCGTGGTCATGCAGTACAGGAGCCGCGTCTCGAGGTCCATGACGCGGTCCGCATCCTTGAAGTAGCGCGGCAGGTGAGCGTAGGCGCCCTTCAGGACCCCCGGTCCCTCGCCGAGGTCGCAGCGCTCGAGCGAGACGTTCTTCGGCCCCTGCGGCTTCTTCCACAGCGCCTCGCCGTCGAGCTCGAAGAGCTCCGCGGGGCTGCCTTCGGCCACCATCTGCCGATAGCGCTGAATGGCCTGGCTTACATCCTGGCCATACGCGGCGCCGGAGGCGAGCAGCGCCGCGCCGAAAGCGAGTGCCCTCACGCTACCGCGGCCTCGATGGCTGCCGACTCGCCGTGGTTGTCGAGCCAGCTTACTTCGATCTTGTCGCCCTTGGCGCCGCCCTTGAGCCGGAACGAAAACACCGGGTTGCGCGACACCGCCTGGCTGATCTGCGCGTCGATGACCGTCCTGCCGTTCACCTTCACCGTGAGGTTCTGGATGAAGTGTTGCGGCACGATCTTGCCGTCGGCGTCCTTGCGCAGGCCCGTTTCCATCGGGTGCGTCATCAGCACGCGCACGTCGGTGAACCCGGCCCCGAGGCTCGCGCGCATCTTCATCGGTCCCGCGGCCATCTCGTCTCCTAGCCGCCGCAGCCGCCGATCGTGACCTTGATCTCCTTGGTCGCGAAGTGGTGCTTGCCGGCGGCTTCGGCAAGCACGCGTACGTCGGAGGTCTCGCCCATCTTGACGTTCAGCTTCACGAAAGGCAGCGCGCCGTCCTTGAAGTCGAAGCGCGCGGTGAGCGGGAACGGGTTCTTCTCGATCACCACGATGAGGCTGCTCGTGCCGGCAATCGCGCTCGAGATCTCGATCGGCACCACGGCGCCGTTCTCGGCGATCTCGGGCGCCTCGATCTGAAGATCCTTGCTCGGCGCGGCGTTGGCGATGCCGAGGCTCTTCAGCGCGTCGCCCGGCGTCTTGGCGCTGAAAGCCTCCTTGTTCCAGGCGGCAAGCGCGGCGAGCGGCCGCGCAATGGCGAAGGCAAGCGCGGCAACCAGCGTCCTGCGTAGATGATTCATGCGGGACACATATTTTAGCTGCGCGAGCGGCGGAAAACCCCTGAGCGGCCTCCGCTTTTCTCTTCGAGCCGCACCGCCTCGAGCGTCATGCCGCGATCGACCGCCTTCACCATGTCGTAGACGGTGAGCAGGCCTACCGCGGCGCCGGTGAGGGCCTCCATTTCCACGCCGGTCGGGCCAAGGCATTCCACGCGCACGCCGATGCGCACCGCGGGCGGCCGGCGTTCGAGCGCGAAATCCACCGCCACGCGCGAGATCGCGAGCGGGTGGGCGAGCGGTATCAGATCGGCGGTGCGCTTGGCCGCCTGGATGGCGGCGAGGCGCGCGACGCCCAGGACGTCGCCTTTCTTCGCCCGGCCGGCGGCGATGGCCTTAAGGGTGGCGGGCTGCATGGTGATGCGCCCCGAGGCGACCGCCACGCGATGCGTGGCTGGCTTGGCGCTGACATCGACCATGTGGACGGCGCCCCGCGTGTCGAAGTGGGTCAGCTTCTTCACGGAGCGGGCCATCGCGGGCGATATCATAGCCGGATGCGTTTCATGGCCTGGCTCGCCGCCGCGGCAATCCTGCTTGCGCCGCGCGCGTTCGCGCAGACGTTGCCGGACCTCGGCGGCGGCGACTTCGCGATCTCGCCGCAACTCGAGCGGCGCATCGGCGAGAGCATCGTGCGCGAGATCCGCTTTCGCGATCCGACCTATATCGACGATCCGGAAGCCGAGGACTACCTGAAGAACCTCGGCACCAAGCTGGCGCAGGCCAACCCGGCATTGCGCGTGGACCTCGACTTCTTCGTGCTGCGCGACCACACGGTGAACGCGTTTGCGCTGCCGGGCGGCTTCGTCGGGGTGCACTCCGGGCTCATCAATACCGCGGAGACCGAGTCGGAGCTCGCCTCGGTGCTCGCGCACGAGCTCGGCCACGTCAGCCAGCGCCACCTTGCGCGCATGCTCTCCCAGCAGCAGCAGCTGCAGCTGCCGGTGATGGTGGCGCTCGCCGCCGCGATCCTCTTCGGCCGCTCGCGGCCGGACCTCGCGGCCGGCGCGGCGGCGGCGGCGCAAGGCGCCGGCATCCAGGCGCAGCTCAGCTACTCACGAGACTTCGAGCGCGAAGCCGACCGCATCGGGCTGCAGACCCTGGAAGACGCCGGCTTCGACGTGCGCGCGATGGCGTCCTTCTTCGAGAAGCTGCAGCGCACTACGCGCGTGAGCGATGACGGCACGCTCCCCGGGTACTTACGCACCCACCCGATCACCACCGAGCGCATCGCGGACGTGCAGAACAAGGCCGCCGCCATGCCTTACCGCCAGCATACCGATGCCGTGGAGTTCTATTTGGTGCGCGCGAAACTGCGCGCCGATGCGGGCGACGCGCGTGACGCGGTGGCGAGCTTCGAGTCGGCGCTGCGCGAGCACCGCTATTCGAGCGAACCGGCGACGCACTACGGCCTCGCCGAGGCGCTCGTGCGTGCCGGGCGCGCGAAGCAAGCGCAGCGCGAGTTCGAGCGGCTGCGCGCGAGCGGCATCGAGAGCCCGATGCTCGAGACGCTCGCGGCGCGTATCAAGCAGGCGGCCGGCGACAAGGCCGGCGCAAGCAGCATCCTCGCCAACGCGCAGAAGCGCTATCCGTATTCGCGCGCGGTGTCCTACGCCTACATCGCCGCGCTGCAGGACGCTGGCGAGAACGATGCCGCGCTCGCCGCGCTGCGCGAATCGCTTTCCCAGTATCCGAAGGACGCCCGCCTTTACGGCATGCAGGCGAAAGCCTACGCCGCGACGGGCAAGCGGCTCCTGCAGCACCAGGCGCAAGGCGAGGCGTACGCGCTGCAGGGCAGCCTGCCCGCCGCCATCGAGCAGCTGCAGCTCGCGCGCTCGGCGGGCGACGGCGACTTCTACCAGCTCTCGGTGGTCGACGCGCGCCTGAAAGAATTGCGCGCGCAATACGCCACCGAAATGAAGGAAGCGAAGCGCTAGCGCTTGGCGCCCGGCGCCTCGTAATAGGCATCGTAGAGCAGATCGAAGGTCTTCTCGGCCTCGAGCATCAGCTCCTGCGGGCTTGACGAGCGGCGCAGCGCCCCCTGCAACAGCGTTTGCACGCCCGCTGCTTCGGGCACTGGCACGCCGCCCATTTCGAGGAAATGCACGATGCTCGCGATCCGCGCGAGCGCCGGGTTGCGGGCGAAGTTGAACTTGCTGAGCATCTCCTCGTAGGCCACACGGCCCGCGCTCGCCGGGAAGTGCGCGCCGTCGTAGGCGAAGCCGAGCGCGCCGGCGGGTGGCGCCTCGTTTTTGTCGAGCCAGGTGAGCTTCGCCTCCGGGTCGACGAAGCGCCGGATCAGCCAGGCGCAGGCGAGGCGGTCAGCCCACGCCGGCTTGCGCGTCGCCCAGGTGCGCCGCTGCAGGCTTTCGTCGGGGCCGAAGGCCGCCGGTTGCGAGGAAGTGGAGAGCAGCTGCTTCACTTCCCTGTCGGCCTTGGCGAGCGCTTGCTCGGCGCGCTTGCGCGCCTCGGTTGGGAAGAAGTCGAGCGCCGCGATCGCCTCGAAGTCGCGCCGCTGCTTCTGCAGCACGCGCGCGATGGCGTTCGGATCCGTAAGGCCGAAGCCGACGCGCAGGCTTTTGACCGTCTTGATGAGCTCCTCGTAGCGCGCCGTGCGGTCGAACAGGCGTTCTAGCGAGCGCTGCTGGGCGGCCGATGCCGCGCTCACCTGCAGCACCTGCGCGTGACCCGCGCTCTTGGCGATATAGTCGGAGAGCGCGTCCAGCGCCCGGCGATTTCCCGGCGTCTCGGGCAGCACATAGACACCCTCGCGCATCACCGCGGTGCCGAGCGATTCCAGCGTGCGCAACACGCGCATGCGCGCGTCCGGATCCTCGGTCGGCAGCTGCGTGACGGTGACGAGCCAGCTTCCCATGGCGCGGCATCTTATACTCTGCAGCCTATGAACTTCGACAAGGAACTCGATACGCGCGGGCTCAACTGCCCGCTGCCGATCCTGCGCGCGAAGAAGGCGCTCGCCGAGCTGCAATCGGGCCAGGTGCTCAAGGTCGTCGCCACCGATCCGGGCGCGGTGAAGGACTTCCAGGCGTTCTCGCGCCAGACCGGACACGCGCTTCTCTCGCACAGCGAAGAGCGCAGGGAATTCACTTTCTTCATGAGGAAGAAGTGAAGCGCTTCATCGCCGCGCTCGCGATCGCGGGCGCGGGCGGCGCGCTCGCCGCGGATGCGACCTACAGCGTGAAGCTGCTCACGCCCGAGACCGCGCTGAAAGCGGCGCAAGCCGCGCTTGCGCGCTGCCGCGCGAGCGGCTATCAGGTCACGGTCGCGGTCACCGACCGCATGGGCGTGGTGCAGGTCCTGCTGCGCGATCGCTTCGCCGGGCCGCATACACCGGGCCTGGCGAGCGCCAAGGCGTATAGCGCAGTCAGCTTTCGTACCAACACCACCGAGCTTGCGGAGATGACGCAACCCGGGCGTCCCCAGAGCGGTATCCGCAACCACCCCGGCGTCGCGGCGGTGGGCGGCGGCATGATGATCGAGGCGGGCGGCTCGCTGCTCGGCGCAATCGGTGTCTCGGGCGCGCCGGGCGCTCGTGAAGACGACGCGTGCGCCGCGGCCGGCATCGCCGCGATCCGCGACGAGCTCGAGCTTTAGTGCGGATACACCCGCGCGAGTTCCGCGTAGACCAGGATGCCAAGGTCCGGCTGAAGCGCTGGCCGACTCGCATCGAGCCGTATTACCGCTCGAAGACGCACTACCAGGAGCTGCTCGGCGAGCAGGTCGCCGAGCTGAGTAAGCTCCAGGACAAGCACTACGCGTACAACCGCTACGCGCTGCTCATCATCTTTCAGGGCATGGACGCGTCGGGCAAGGACGGCGCGATCAAGCACGTGATGAGCGGCCTGAATCCGCAAGGCTGCCAGGTGGTGAGCTTCAAGCATCCGAGCGCGGTCGAGCTCGACCACGACTTCCTGTGGCGCGCGGCCGTGCAGCTTCCCGAGCGCGGCCGCATCGGCATCTTCAACCGCTCGCATTACGAAGAAGTGCTGATCGTGCACGTGCATCCGGAGATCCTCGAGAAGGAGGATCTGCCCGAGGAGCTCGTCACCGACAAGGGCATCTGGGAAGACCGCTATTGCTCGATCCGCCAGTTCGAGCGCCACCTGCAGCGCAACGGCACGAGCGTCGTCAAGTTTTTTCTGCACCTGTCGAAGGAAGAGCAGCGCAAGCGCTTCCTCGCGCGCATCGACGACCCGGACAAGAACTGGAAGCTGTCGCTGGCGGATATCGAAGAGCGCAATTACTGGCCGCAGTACATGAAGGCCTACGAAGCCTGCCTCGCCGCCACCAGCACGCGACAGGCGCCCTGGTACGTCGTGCCGGCCGATGACAAAGAGAACGCGCGCCTCATCGTCTCCGCAATCATCCTCGAAGCCTTCAAGCGCCTGGGCGTGCGCTATCCCAGGGTGACGCCCGAGCGCAAGCGCGAGTTGCAGGCGATACGCAGGAAACTGGCTTAACGCGCAACAAATCAAGCAATCGGCATACCAGCTTGACGCTTGCCCAGTATGGAATAATCGGTCGCATGCTGGCGCGATGGATCCGTTTCGGCCCGACGGCGCAGCGCGAGTTCGACGCCGCGTGCGCGTCGCTCGCCGCCGTGCAGTCGAAGAGCGCTGCCCCGATCCTGCTATGGGCGGAGGAAGCCGCGCGCTATCCGTTCGCGCTGATTGCGCCACGCAGGCTCGCGCCCGGGCGCGAGTCGCGCTGGCTCTCATGGGGCCTCGCTGCCGCCGTCGCAACGTATCGGCAGTTCGATGTGCCCGCCTATCTCGACGGCGAGATTTATCTTCATGGCCGCGACATCGCGCAGAGCCGCGTCGCGGCGTTAGGGGAATGCGTGGTGATCGCCTCGAGCTTTCTCATGCGCTTTCCCGGCCGCTGCGTGGCGACGCCGTCGCTCGAGCTCGAGCAGGCGTTCCGCCTGCGGCTCGAAGCGCAGCACGGCTGGACGTTCGACTTCTCCTGGCCTAGCGCGCGGGAGGCAGTTTCTCTAGCTGCGCGGTTACCTTCGCCAGCGTAGCCTCGAAGCCGGCCAGCCGCTCACGCATCTGCGCCACGACGTTGGCGGGCGCGCGCTCGACGAACGACGGATTGCTGAGCTGGCTTTTAGCTTTCCCGATTTCGCCGGCCAGGCGCGCACTCTCCTTGCTCAGCCGTTCCCGCTCGGCAGCCGGATCGACCGCCTTGTGGAGCATGAGGCGCGCCTCGCCCACGACTGCCACCGGCGCGGGCGAGTCGGGCACGGTAGGCGCGATTTTCACCTCGCTCAGGCGCGCGAGGGATCGCAGCCCCGCGAGCATCCCGGACACATCGGCCACCGGCGGCGCGACGGTCGCATAGAGCGGCAGGCGCTCGCCGGGCGCGAGCTTCGCCTCGGCGCGCAGATTGCGCGTCGCCAGGGTCCAGTCCTTCAGCAGCGCCATGTCGCGCTCGGCCGCCTCGTCGATTCTCTCCGGCTGCGACTTCGGATACGGCGCGAGCATGATGGTCTCGCCGCGTTTTCCCGCGAGCGGCGCGACCTTCTGCCAGAGCTCCTCGGTGATGAACGGGATCACCGGGTGTGCAAGCCGCAGCGCCGTCTCGAGCACGCGCACCAGCGTGCGCCGCGTGCCGCGCTGCACCGCCTCGTCCGCATCCTGCAGCTGCACCTTGGCGAGCTCCACGTACCAGTCGCAGTACTCGTCCCACACGAAGCGGTAGATCGTGCCCGCCAGGCTATCGAACCGGTACTCGGCGAATCCCTGCGCCACCTCGGCCTCGACGCGCTGCAGCTGGCTTGCGATCCAGCGGTCGATGAAACTGAGCTTGACCGGCCGGGACTCGTCCACGCCGCAATCCTTGCCCTCGGTGTTCATCAGCACGAAGCGCGTCGCGTTCCAGAGCTTGTTGCAGAAGTTGCGGTAGCCCTCGCAGCGGCCGAGGTCGAAGTTGAGCGTGCGCGAGAAGCCCGCGAGCGAAGCGAAGGTGAAGCGCAGCGCATCGGCGCCGAACGCCGGGATGCCATTCGGGAAATGCGCCTTGATGTAGCTCTCGACTTTCGGCCGGTGCTCGGCCTTGAGGAGACCCTGCGTCGACTTGTTGAGCAGCGCCTGGAAGGTGCCGCCGTCGATGAGATCCAGCGGATCGAGCGTGTTGCCCTTCGACTTCGACATCTTCTCGCCCTCGGCGTCGCGCACGATGGCGTTGATGTAGACGTGGCGGAAGGGCAGCTTGCCGGTGAAGTGCAGGCTCATCATCACCATGCGCGCCACCCAGAAGAAAATGATGTCGAAGCCCGTGACGAGCACCGAGGAGGGCAGGAACACTTCCAGGTCCTTGGTTTTCTGCGGCCAGCCGAGCGAGCTGAACGGCACGAGCGCCGAGGAGAACCAGGTGTCCAGCACATCCGGATCGCGGCGCAGCGCCTTGCCGGGGAATTTTTTCCGCAGCTCCTCTTCGCTGCGCGCGACGTAGACGTTGCCCGCGTCGTCGTACCACGCCGGGATCTGGTGCCCCCACCACAGCTGCCGCGAGATGCACCAGTCCTGGATGTTCTCGAGCCACTGGCGATAGGTCGTGGTCCAGTGCTCGGGGAAGAACTTGAGCTCGCCGCTCAATGCGGCTGCGAGCGCCGGCCGCGCGAGCCTTTGCGTGGCGACGAACCACTGGTCGGTGAGCATCGGCTCGACGATCTCGCCGGTGCGGCCCGAGCGCGGCACCCGCAACCGATACGGCTTTTCGCTCACCAGCAGCCCCTGCGCGCGCAAGTCTGCCAGGACCTGCTTGCGGGCTTCGAAGCGCCCGAGGCCGCGGAATTTGGCGGGCGCATTCTCGTTCAGGTGGGCGTCGAGCCGCATGACGCTGATCGGCTCGATGCCGTGGCGCTTGCCCACCTGGTAATCGTTGAAGTCGTGGCCGGGCGTGATCTTGAGCGCGCCGGTGCCGAACTGCGGATCGACGTACTCGTCGGCGATCACCGGGATCGTGCGGCCGGTGAGGGGCAGCTGCACGCGCTTGCCGACGAGCGCGCGGTAGCGCGCATCCTCAGGGTGCACGGCGACCGCCACGTCGCCGAGCATGGTTTCGGGGCGCGTGGTGGCGACGGTGAGGCTGAAGCCGTCGCCCGGGTAGCGGATTTCCCAGATGCGGCCGTCTTCCTCCTCAGTGTCGACTTCCAGGTCTGACACGGCGGTGCCGAGCTCGGGATCCCAGTTCACCAGGCGCTTGCCGCGGTAGATGAGCCCTTCCTCGTACAGGCGCACGAAGACCTCGACTACCGCGCGCGACATGTGCGCGTCCATGGTGAAGTAGCCCGCGCGCTGGCCCTCGGTGTCGGCGTATTCCCAGTTTGCGGAGAGGCCGAGGCGGCGCATCTGCCGCGTGATGGTCGAGCCGGATTGCTGCTTCCATTGCCAGACACGCCCGATGAATTTTTCCCGCCCGAGGTCGTGGCGGGTCTTGCCTTGTTCCTCGAGCTGTCGCTCGACCACGATCTGCGTGGCGATGCCGGCGTGGTCGGTGCCGGCCACCCAGTTGGTGTTGAAGCCGCGCATGCGGTGGTAGCGGATCAGCGCGTCCATCAGCGTCTGCTGGAACGCGTGGCCCATGTGCAGCGTGCCGGTGACGTTCGGCGGCGGCAGCTGGATGCAGTAGGCGGGCGTCGCGTGATCGCGGTGGCGGAAGTAGCCGCTCGACTCCCAGCGCCGGTACCAGCGCTCCTCGATCGCCGCGGGGTCGAAGCTCTTGTCGAGCACTACTTGGTGTCGGGCAACTGGAGTGCGTGTGCGACCGAGGCGGCCACAGCTTCGCGCACCATCTGCGTGACGCTGACGGTGAGCTCGGTGTGCACGCCTTCGAGCGCCTGGCCGAGCACCTGGCTCAGCGTGCGCGCGAGCTTCTCTTCGATCACCCGGTCGATCTCCGGCGCGAGCCGCGCGAGCACCGCGCGCTCGAGCTCGCGCGCGAGCGCCTCCAGGGCCGCGGCGTCCACCGCGGGGCGCGCCTGGCGCCCCTCGGCGACCACTTCGGTGAGCACCGGCACTTTGGAGTCGCGGCCTGGCTCAGCCATCGGCGCGTGCGAGGTCGTGATTGCTGATGCCGTAACCGCGGCTCTTGTAGAGTCGGTAGCGGCTGCGCGCCGCTTCGCGCTCGGCTTCGTCGGTGCCGACGACCTCCAGCAGCCGCTCGAAGCGCGCGAAATGCGGCGGGCACTCCGTGCCGAGGTTGAGCAGCACGTGGAATTCCGCCGGCGCGCGCTCGTCGCGCGCGATCAGCACGGGCGTCTGCGGCGCGAGCGGGTCGTCGACCGCGCAATGCGGCACGAAGCCGGTCGCGGGCCAGGTCCACATCAGCCGGTCGAGGCGCGCCGCCAGCTCAGGCTCGGGCGCATAGACCAGCAGCCGCTCGCCGGCGGCGAGCGCTTCACCCGCCAGCCGGCAGGCCACTTGCAGCCGGTCCGCGGCGTTGAAATAGAACTCCACGCTGGTCATTTGCGCCCTGCGTGGCGCAGCGCGAAGCGCACCAGCAGCGGCACCGGACGGCCGGTCGAGCCCTTTTCGCGGCCGCTCTTCCAGGCGGTGCCGGCGATATCGAGGTGCGCCCAGCGCTGCTTGCGCGTGAAGCGCGCGAGGAACGAAGCTGCCGTGATGCTGCCGCCGGGGCGCCCGCCGATGTTGGCGAAGTCGGCGAAATTCGAGCGCAGCGCCTCTTGGTATTCCTCCCAGAGCGGCATCTGCCAGACGCGATCCCAGGCGTCGTCGGCCGCCTCGCGCAGCTCGTCGGCGAGCTCCTGGTCGTTCGCGAAAAGCCCGGTGGCGACATGGCCGAGCGCGATGACGCAGGCGCCGGTGAGCGTCGCCACGTTCACCACCGCGTCAGGGTTAAAGCGCTCGGCGTAGGTGAGCGCATCGCACAGGATGAGCCGGCCCTCGGCGTCGGTATTGAGGATCTCCACCGTCTGGCCCGAGAGCGTCTTCACGACGTCGCCGGGCTTGATGGCCGAGCCGCCGGGCATGTTCTCGCAGGTCGGGATGATGCCGACGACGTTCACCGGCGCCTTCATGCCGGCGAGCGCGCGGATCGCACCGAGCACGCTGCCGGCGCCCGACATGTCGAACTTCATCTCGTCCATCTCGGCGGCGGGTTTGAGCGAGATGCCGCCGGTGTCGAAGGTGATGCCCTTGCCGACCAGCGCGAGCGGCTTCTTGCTCTTCGCCGCGCCGTCGTAGCGCAGCATGATGAGCTTTGGCGGCTCGCGCGAGGCCTTGGTTACGGCGAGGAACGCGCCCATGCCGAGCTTCTCGATGTCGCGGCGCTCGAGCACCTCGACGTCGAGCTGGTAGTCGCGCGCAAGCTTCTTCGCCTGCTCGGCGAGGTACGACGGCGTGCAGATGTTGGAGGGCAAATTGCCGAGCGTGCGCGCCAGGTCAGTGCCGTCGGCGGTCGCCTCGGCCTCGGCGAGCGCCTGCTCGAGCTGCGCGTTGGCAGAAAGCGGCAGCGTCACCTTGCCGAGCGCCGGCGCGGACGACTTCTTCTGCGACTTGAGCTCATCGAAGCGATAGAACGCTTCGCGCGCAGCGAGCACCGCCTGGCGCACGTTCCAGCTGAGCGGCCGGCCGTTCGCTTTCACGTCGACCAGGAACAGCGCTGCGTCTTTCGCCGCGAGCTCGCGCAGCACGTTCGCCGCGGCGCGCACCGCGTCGCGGTACTGCGTCTCGCCGAACTCGTTGCGCGCGCCGAGGCTCACCAGCAGCACGCGCTCCGCGGCAACGTCCGGCAGCCCGCGCAACAGCAGCGTCGAGCCCACTTTGCCGCCGAGGTCGGCGAGCGCCGCGCTTAACGCGCCCTTCGAGCGCTGATCGACGCGTTTGGCGGGGGCGCTAAGTTCCTTTGAAGCAGCATTTCCTCCATAAATGCCGAGCACGATGCAGCCCGTCTCCGCCGTCTCGGGCGAGAGCGTCTTTATGCTAAATTCCATGAGGCTGAAAGTATCGCATGATCTTCCACCGGGCGCTCCTCAGGGAATTCGCGACCCTCGCCGGCGCGGTGTTCATGACGCTGTTCGCGATCGCGCTCACCACGCAGCTGATTCGCCTGCTCGGCAAGGCCGCGGGCGGCTCGATTCCGACCGACGCGGTGCTCGCGTTCCTCGGCTTCTTCGCGCTCGGCGCGCTGCCGGTGCTGCTGTCGCTCACCATGTTCATCTCGGTGCTGCTCACGCTGACGCGCGGCTGGCGCGACTCCGAGATGGTGATCTGGTTTGCCTCGGGCCTGCCGCTGACCGCGTGGCTCAAGCCGGTGATGATCTTCGCGCTGCCGCAGATCGCGGTGATCGCGGCGCTCTCGCTCTTCATCTCGCCGTGGGCCGCGCAGATGTCGTCGCAGTATGCGTCCAAGCTCGAGCAGCGCGACGACGTCTCGCGCGTGACGCCGGGCGTCTTCGGCGAGACGGCGAACAAGGAACGCGTGTTCTTCGTCGAGTCCGCCTCCGGCGAATCGAACCAGGTGCAGAACGTGTTCGTCTCCGCGGTGCAGCAGGGCAAGGGCGGCGTCAGCATGAGCCGCACCGGGCGCACCGAGACCGCGCCGAACGGCGATCGCTTCATCGTCCTCGAGCAGGGACGGCGCTACGAAGGCTCGCCGGGCGACGAGCAATACCGCGTCACGGAATTCGACCGCTACGCCGCGCGCATCGAGACGCGCGAGAACCTGGAGCCCGAAAGGAACACCAAGAACCTGTCGACCTGGTCGCTGATCTCGACCCCGACCAAGGAGAACCTCGCCGAGCTGGTCTGGCGCGTCGGCATTCCGGTGTCGGCGCTGGTGCTCGTGCTGCTCGCCATCCCGATGAGCTTCGTCAATCCGCGCGCCGGGCGCTCGGCGAACCTGCTGTTCGCGCTCCTCACCTACATGGTGTACTCGAACCTGCTTAGCGTGAGCCAGGCGCGCGTGGCGCAGGGACGGCTCGACTTCGGCATCGGAGTGTGGATCGTGCACGCGGGGATGGTGGCGCTCCTCGTCGTGCTCTTCGCGCAGCGCATGCAGCTCATTCGCCTCAGGCTCGGCAAATGAGGGGCAGATAGTGGCGCGGCCGCGCACCCTCGAGCGCTATCTCGCGCGCCAGATCTACGGCGCGACGGGCTTCGTATTGATCGGGTTTCTTGCGCTCTTCGGGTTCTTCGATCTGATCAGCGAGCTCGGCGACCTCGGCAAAGGCTCGTACGACCTGCGCCAGGTATTCACCTTCGTGCTGCTGAATGCGCCCGCGCACGCGTACGAGCTCTTCCCGATCGTCGTGCTGATCGGCACGCTCTACGTGCTCGCGCACCTGGCAAGCAACTCGGAGTACACCGTGATGCGCGGCTCCGGGCTTTCTCCCGGGCGCGCGGCCGCGGCGCTGCTGAAGATCGGCGCGGCCTTCGTCGTGCTGACGTTCATCATCGGCGAATGGATCTCGCCGGCGGCGGAGGAGGCGGCGCAGAAGACCAAGATGCGCGCCCTATCCTCGATGATCGGCCAGGATCTGCAGTCGGGCCTGTGGTTCAAGGACGAGGGCTCGTTCATCAACGTGCGCGAATCGCGCGACCCGAAGCTGCTGCAGGGCGTGCGTATCTACGAGTTCGACCCGAGCTACCGGCTCCGCAAGATCACGTTCGCGCAGCGCGCGGAATATCGCGAGAAGGGCCTCTGGGAGCTCTATGACACGATCGCCACGCGCTTCGAGCCCGACGAGCCGCAGACGGTGCGCGAGCCGCGCGCCGAATGGCACACCGCCGTGTCCCCCGACCTGTTGAACGCGCTCATCATGAAGCCCGAGCGCATGTCGGCCTGGGCGCTGCACAAGTACACGCAGCACCTCGAGCTCAACCACCAGCGCACCGAGCTCTACGAAATCGCGCTGTGGAAGAAGCTCTTCTACCCGCTCGCCGCGCTCGTCATGATGGCGCTCGCGCTGCCCTTCGCCTACATGCACGCGCGCGCCGGGATGGTCGGCGTGAAGGTCTTCCTCGGCATCATGCTCGGCATTTTCTTCCACCTGCTGAACAGCCTCTTCTCGCACATCGGCCTGCTGCAGAACTGGCCACCGCTCGCGGCGGCGGCGGTGCCGAGCACGGCTTTCCTCGCCTCCGCCATGCTCATGATGTGGTGGGTCGAACGCCGCTAAGCGCCGGTTCAATTCCGTACTAAGCACGTGATATTTGCGTCGACGCCGCGGCCGAAATAATTACGTAGTTAGTACGGAATTCGGCGGTGTTCGAACGTCGACGAGGCGCGTGCCGGCGAGGCGATCGTGCAGGAACTGACGATCGCGATCGACGACCGCCCAAAGTATCGACACGGGTAACAGGAGTAGCGCCAGCACAAAGCGCAGGATCGCTTTCGCCGGCGTCACATCGACGAGCCGGATGCGCCAGGCGCGCATCGCGAGCGTCTGGCCGCCGCGCAGCCAGCACCACAGGAAATAGGCGGCGAGCACGACGACGATGAAGACCTGCAGCTCGCTGCGCAGCCACCCGCGCGTGGCGTCGCGGCCGGCGCTCGCGAAGAAGAACACCCAGGCGGCGAAGAACGCGACCGCAAAGACGAGCAGCGCCTCGTAGAGCATGGCGGCAAGACGGCGCGCCAGGCTCGGCGTCAATTCGCGTGCTTCGGTCGGCGCGGGTCGGTGGACGGCCGGGGGACGAGGCTTTCGCGCTCCTGCGGCGGCAAAGCCTGGTACTCGGCCCAGGCCTGGCGCAGGTCCTTATTGGCGGGGCGCGACGCCTTGGCGAGCTGCTTGTAGTTTTCGCGCGCCTGGCGGCGCTGCTCGGGGCTCAAGTTCGCCCAGACCTGCATGCGCCGCTGCACGCGCTCCTGCTCGAGCGGCTTCATGCGCGGGTAGCGCTTGGCGATCCCGATCCACTTCTGCCGGCGCTCGGGCTCGAGCGTGTCCCAGTCGTTCTTGAGCGGCGCGAGGATCGCCTGCTGCTCGGCGGTGAGCTCGGCCCAGACGGGGCGCACGCCCTTCTTCACCGCCGTCGCTTTTGGCTTGTCCTTCTTCGCCGGCTGAGCGGCATTGGGCTGGGCCCCGACGCCCGCCGCCATCGCCAGGGCAAGCAGGACGGCGAGCAAGCGCAGCCTCATTGCTCCGCCGCGCGCTTCTTCAGAAAGTTCTGGAAACCGCGATCGAGGTAAGCGTCGATCGGCAGGTCATCGGTGAGGAGCTGCGTGTCGATCTCGACGACCTCTGCGAGGCGCTGGCTTTCCTGCCAGCGATAGATGCCGAACGCCGCTACCGCGAGCATCACGACCGGCAGCACGACGCGCGCCGAGAGCGCCCCCCAGCCCCAGCCGTTGCCGAAGACGTTGTCGGCCCACACGAGCACCGTGGCGCGCTCGGCGCGCTGGCGCGACAGCGCAGCCTCGCGGGCGGCTTTCAGCCGCTCGGCGATGCGCGCTTCGAGCTGGGTCCCCTGGTTCAGCAGGTGCCGGATGCGGGCCGCGAATTGGAGTTCGTTCATAGCTTCTTCCCGGACGCCCTCATAGGGTAATCCCGCGCGCCTTCAGCGCAGCAGCCAAAGCATGCGTTGCCCGGGAGCAGTGCGTTTTCACGCTGCCCTCCGAGCATCCCATGATGCGCGCCGTCTGAGCGACGTCCAATTCCTCCCAGTAACGCATCAGGAAAGCTTCGCGTTGACGGGCTGGCAGGCGTGAAAGCTCTTGCTCAATGATTTCAAGCACTTGAACCTGCTCCAATTGCGCGCCGGGGGCGGGCGCGGCATCCGGTCCCTCGCGCGGCTCGTAGGTCTCAAGCGGGTCCTGCTCCTCGTCCTCGCCACGGCCGGGGGAGAGCGAGGAAAGCAGCGTCGTCCAGAGCGAGCGTACCTTTTGGCGGCGGTAATAGTCGCGGATCGCGTTCTGCATGATGCGATGGAAGAGCAGCGGCAACTCGTCCGCGGGACGGTCGCCATACTTCTCGGCAAGGCGCAGCATCGCGTCCTGCACGAGGTCGAGCGCCGCCTGCTCGTCACGCACAGCGAACACTGCCTGCTTGAATGCGCGCCGCTCGACGCCCTCCAGAAACGCCGAAAGCTCGCTACGTGATGCCAGAATGACCCTCTGCGGGGCGATGTTGTGCGCGCGATGTTACCATCATGGTTTCTAAGGCTTTTCGCCCGCCATGGACCGAGTGAAGACCAGCGCCCTTTCGGGCGCCGAGATCGTTGTTCGCTGCCTGCAGGAAGAGGCGGTGGAGTACGTCTTCGGCTATCCCGGCGGCGCGGTGCTGTTCATCTACGACGAGCTCTTCAAGCAGGACAAGGTGAAGCACGTACTCGTGCGCCATGAGCAGGGCGCGGTGCACGCGGCCGATGGTTATTCGCGCTCCTCCCAGAAGGTCGGCGTGGCGCTGGTCACTTCCGGACCCGGCGTAACGAACGCGGTGACGGGCATTGCCACGGCGTACATGGATTCCATCCCGCTGGTCGTCATCACCGGCCAGGTGCCGACGCACGCAATCGGTCTCGACGCCTTCCAGGAGTGCGACACGGTAGGCATCACGCGGCCGATCGTGAAGCACAACATGCTGGTGAAGGACGTGAAGGACCTCGCCTCCGCTATCAAGAAGGCGTTCCACATCGCCACCACCGGCCGCCCGGGCCCCGTGGTTGTCGACATCCCGAAGGACGTGACCGCGGCGGTGTGCGAGTTCGACTACCCGGAAACGATCGCCATGCGCTCGTACAACCCGGTGAAAAAAGGCCACGCCGGGCAGATCCGCAAGGCGATGCAGCTCCTCAGCGAGGCGCAGCGGCCGATGGTCTACACCGGCGGCGGCGTGATCCTCTCGGACGCTTCCGCGCTCCTGCGCGAGCTCGTCAAGTTCACCGGCTTTCCGTGCACCAACACGCTGATGGGCCTCGGCGCGTATCCGGGCACCGACAAGCAGTTCCTCGGCATGCTCGGCATGCACGGCACGTACGAGGCGAACATGGCGATGCAGCACTGCGACGTGCTGCTCGCGATCGGCGCACGTTTCGACGACCGCGTGATCGGCAACCCGGCGCACTTCGCGCAGAACCCGCGCAAGATCATCCACATCGACATCGACCCGTCGTCGATCTCCAAGCGCGTGAAGGTCGACGTGCCGATCGTCGGCAACATCCCGGACGTGCTCGAGGACCTGCTCAAGCTG
>JACXTT010003945.1_pt1 | contig 22346 bp, 22 predicted proteins | sample 9270951 | NCBI WGS metagenome assembly JACXTT01 (sample SAMN15532306, study PRJNA645909) | rock metagenome | isolation source: weathered quartz diorite | place: Puerto Rico | collected 2017-06-21
GATGGCGCGACGGGCGCTACTGGTGCGACGGGTGCTGATGGCGCGACGGGCGCTACTGGTGCGACGGGTGCTGATGGCGCGACGGGCGCTACTGGTGCGACGGGTGCTGATGGCGCGACCGGTGCCACGGGAGCGACCGGTGCTGACGGTGCGACCGGTGCCACGGGAGCGACCGGTGCCACGGGTGCTCCTGGCCAGGCCGGAGCTGACGGAGCGACCGGTCCGACAGGTGCGACCGGTGCCACTGGTGCTACGGGTGCCGATGGCGCTACCGGAGCTACGGGTGCGACCGGAGCTACGGGTGCGACCGGAGCTACGGGTGCCACCGGGGCTACGGGCGCTACGGGTGCGACCGGAGCTACGGGTGCGACCGGGGCTACGGGCGCGACCGGAGCCACGGGCGCGACGGGAGCAACTGGCGCTACGGGAGCAACTGGCGCCCCCGGTCAGGCTGGTACCAACGGCGCAACCGGTCCGACGGGCGCGACTGGTGCAACGGGTGCGACCGGTGCAACTGGTGCGACTGGCGCTCCAGGTCAGGCTGGTACCAACGGCGTGACCGGGCCGACCGGCCCCACGGGTCCGACTGGAGCAACTGGTGCGACCGGTGCCCCTGGAACGAACGGCACGAACGGCGCCACCGGTGCCACCGGAGCCACAGGTGCTACTGGTGCAACCGGTCCGACGGGTGCAACCGGTGCAACCGGACCTTCGAGTTCGGCATCGACCACTGTTGTCACCGGATCGGCGGTCAGCGCAGGCAACAACGCACCTGTCGGCACCCTGTGGTCGGCGACCGCACAGTGCACTGGTGGCAAGACGTTGGTCGGTGGTGGCGCGTTCGTCGACAACAGCAAGACCGGCAAGGGTGTCGTGGCCTCGAGTTTCCCGAGCACGACGGGCGCCAACGGCATCTGGACCGCGTCGGCATACCTGGAGGTCGTGGGCGGTAACGGTTCCAACGCGACCACACTGACCGCATACGCGATCTGCCAGTAGTCACGTCAGCATCGAAGGGCCCGGCGTACGTCGGGCCCTTCGTGCTTGCCACAGCCGTTTCCTCGAACGTCCGTCTACGCTGAGCCCGGCCGCCCTCAACCCCTGGAGAACACATGCAGATCGACCTGATGGTGTGCGACCACGCTCAGGTGACCGGCGGCAAGCTCTTCGTCTCCGGAGCGGGCATCAACCGGATGCTGGTGCCGCCGGGCGCGACGGTCCCCTACGTCGTGAACTTCTCGGTCGCCGGCGTCGTGACGCTGTCGCCGGCTGACGCCGCGATCGACCACGTCGTCGCGTTCCGGCTGTTGACCGCTGATGGCCGCACGCCGACGATCGCCGGCCCGGACCGGACCGCCCCCGTCGTCAGCGGCGAGCTGGTCACGGTCGCGGGAGATCAGGTCGCGACCGAGGACCAGCTGGTCTCGGTGGCGTTCGGCTTCAACGGCGTACCGCTGGCCAATCTTGGTGAGCACGTGGTGATCGTGTCGGTCGACGGCGTCGAGACTCGGCGGATCAGCTTCGTCGTCGAGGCACAGGCGTAGCCACCGCCGCTACTCTTCGGACGTCATCGATCGATCGGAGGCAGTCGTGAAGCCGAGGCTCTGCCTCACCATGATCGTCAAGGACGAGGCTGCGATCATCGAGCGCGCGCTGCAGGCCGCGGCTCCGCACATCGCCTGCTACGTCATCTGCGACACCGGATCGACCGACGACACCGTCGGGATTATCCGTCGTACGTTCGAAGCGCACGGCGTCCCCGGCGAGGTCGTGAGCACGACCTTCGAGAACTTCGAGCAGGCCCGCAACGAAGGACTCGAGGCTGCACGCGCCTCCCGGCTCGAGTACGACTACCTGCTCTTCTGCGACGCGGACATGGAGCTCCGGGTCCACGAGGGTGGCCTGGACGTCGAGCTGACCGAGCCCGTCTACAACCTGACCCAGGTCAGCGCCAACAGCGAGCTCGGCTACCAGAACGTACGGCTGCTGCGTCGCGACGTACCCGGCCGGTACCTCGGGGTGACCCACGAGTACCTCGACGCCGGCACGCTGCCGCACCCGCACTTCGAAGGTGCCTGGTTCCTCGACCATGCCGCCGGCTCGAGTCGGGCCAACAAGTTCGAGCGGGACATCCAGCTGCTCACCAAGGCGCTGGCCACCGACCACAGCAACGCGCGCTACGTCTTCTACCTGGCCCAGAGCTACCGCGACTCCGGCGACCTCCCCAAGGCGCTGCGCACCTACGAGCGCCGGGTCGAGCTGGGTGGCTGGGAGGAGGAGGTCTGGTACGCCAAGCTCCAGGTGGCGCTGCTGACCGAGCGTCTCGGACGCAGCTATGCCAGCGTGGTCGAGGCGTACCTCGACGCCTACCAGTCGCGCCCGACCCGGGCCGAGCCGTTGATGCACCTGGCTCGCTACCACCGTGAGCACGGGGCCCGGTACGCGCTCGCCCACCTGTTCGCCCTCCAGGCCATCGCCATCCCGCGCCCGCCGGACGTGCTCTTCGTCGACGAGGGCACCTACCACTGGCGCGCCAAGGACGAGTACGCGATCGCCTGTTACTGGACCGGCCGGTACCGGGAATCCGTGGCCGCCTGCCAGGAGCTGCTCGCGTCCGGCGTACTGCCTGAGGCGCAGCGCGCGCGGGTGACCGAAAACCTCAACTTCAGCCTGCAAAGGGTCGACTCAGCCGGATAGCGCGGAATGCACACATTGGACCCCCAAGAGGCATCCCAATTCGACCTTGATACGGATTCCGATTTTTCACGACATTTCGTGGCGATATGTCCGAAATTGCGGCCTAGACCGCAGCGGGGGACCGTTGGTGCAAGTGGGGCGCCAGGAGGTTCCATGGACCATCGGCCGACGAGTCTCCCCGACTTTTCACGCCGATGGCTCGACTGTCGTGTCCTTTTCTCGGGGGCGGATTAGGCAGGCACTGCCCGGTAACTCGGGAACCAACCTCAAACGAACTAAGATCCGGGGGCTTCATCACATGACCCAAACAACTCAGGCCAAGAAGCGCGGGCTGCGTCGCATCGCGACCTTCACCGCAGCGCTCGGCATGCTGGTCATGTCCAGCGGCGTTGCGCTCATGGTTACGTCCACGCCGGCCAACGCGGCCGCGGACAAGGTCGGCATCTGCCACGCGACCAGCTCGGATAGCAACCCGTACGTGTTCATCGTCGTTGACGTGAACTCGGCGAAGCTGCAGGGCCACCTCATGCACCGCAACGACCCGAACAAGCGCTGGAAGACGGCCGGCTGGTTCAGCGGCGTGCACCACAACGCCGACCAGCTGAAGCCCGACCTGATCGGTTCGTTCACCGACACCCACGGCGTCTTCCACCAGTACGACGGCGACATCACTGCCTCGAGCTGTGTGAACCACCCGCTGCTCGCGACGGCCAGTGTCACGTTCACTGACCCGACGTGTGCGAACGAGAACGCCGTTGACTACTCGACCTCCGGGTCGCACGTCACGTTCTCGGTGCTCAGCGGACAGAAGGCCGCCGGCCAGAGCATCGTGATCCGCGCGACCGCTGACGGTGGCTCCGCGTTCGCTGGTGGCGGTTCGACGCTCGACTTCCCGCACACCTTCGGTGACCTGCTCAACCTCGAGGGCCCGCCGTGCGTGGTCGAGAACCCGAACCCGGTCACCCCGGTCGCGCCGACGTTCACCGACCCGACCTGTGACACGCCTCCGTCGTACACGCTTCCGAGCGAAGTCGTGATCCCGCGGAAGCTGACCGGTCCGGAGCTGCAGACCAAGGACGTCGATGGCGTGCACTACGTCGTCACTGGCTACCTGACGCCTGGCGGAACGGTTGAGGTCGACGCTACGGCGATCCCGCCGAACGTCCTCGCCGACGGTGCCGTCTCGCACTGGTCGCACACGTTCACGACGCCGACCGGCTGCACCACGGTGACGCCGCCGGTGACGAAGCCGCCGACGAAGAAGCCGGACAACGACGTCGTCACCCCGACGCTGGTCCACGCCGGTCTCATCAGCAGCCCGGTCACCTCGGACATGCGTGGTGAGCGTGGACTCGAGCTGGTCGTCGCCGGTCTCCTCCTGCTCATCGCAGGTGGCGGACTCGGTCTGACCCGCGCGGGTGCGCGACGCTGATCTGAGCAAAGGTAGGGAGCGGCGCTCGCGGGAACCTCCGCGGCGCCGCTCTCAGCCTTCTCACGGTCGGTCTGACAGCACACGTGTCCCGCAAACGTCGCAAGCCATCAGTCCCGCGGCCCCTCCCTGAACAGGGACAGGGTCCGCGGGACTCGGCGCGCGAGGAGGCGGTAGCGCCGCAGATCGAGGGCTGGATCTTCGACCCGCTTCCGGAGCCGCAGGCGCCTGCCGCGGAGGCGCCTACCGTCGGCGACCTCCCGCTCGACGCCTTCGTGGCCCAGGCCCTTCAGTCGCGCGGCCGGAAGGTGCCCAGCGGCCCTCTGACGCCCCCTCCACCGCCGGTTGACACCGCGCCGGCGGTCGAGCCCACCCCGGTCGTCGAGCTTGCCGAGGCGCCCGCAGCCAGCGCGCAGTCCGAAGTCGTACCCGCCCCAGCCCCGGTAGTCGAGCCGAGCCCGGCCGTCGAGCTCGCCGAGACGTCCGCATTGGTCGCAGGGACTGCAGCCAGCACCGGCTGGGTCTTCCAAGCCTCCGAAGGCGAATCCTGGGCCCCCAAGATCCCGGTCCAGGTGGTGCCCGCGCACGAGATGCCGGCCATCGAGGTCGGCGCTGCGAACCCGGAGGAGCCTGAGGACCAGCCCGCCGAAGAGCCGGCCGCGGAAGGCTGGGTCTTCACCGACCTCCCCGATACCGACGAACCCAAGACAGAGACCAAGGGCTGGATTTTCGCCGAGCCTCCGACGCGGCCGCTCAAGGTCGTCCCGGAGCCCGAGGACGACGAAGACCCGTTCCCGGTCGTCAAGAAGCCGAAGGTCGGCAAGCGCAAGCGCGAGCCGCGCCCCGAGGAGAAGGCACGTCTGCGCTGGATCCAGGTGGCCCTGGTGTCGGTGCTGCTGGCGCTGTGTGCCGTGATCCCGTTCGCGGTCCCGCAGATCGCCAACCTGCTCGGCGACGGGACCAAACAGCCAGCGGTGATCACCGACCCACCGGTCTCACCGGTCACCCAGGTCCCGCAGGCCACGGTCACCCCCAACGCCACCCTCGTCGGGCACCGACTGGGCGCAGCGGGAGTCCCGCTCGAGGTCCGGGTCCCGCGACTGCACGTCGACTCCAACGTGGTGCCGATCAGCGGTCAGACCGGTGAGTTGCTGCCGCCCAACGACCCCCAGGTGCTCGGGTGGTGGCAGGAGGGCCGTCAGGCCGGAGCCGCCCAGGGCTCGGTCGTCGTCACTGGCCACACGGTCCACCTGGGCGGCGGCGCGTTCGACCACCTCGGCGAGCTGGTGCCTGGCGACCGAATCCGGGTTCGTACGGGCTCCGGCTGGATCACGTACGACGTGGTGCTGTCCCACAACGTCACGACGGCTCAGCTCGCAGCGACTGCCACCGAGATCTTCCGGTTGAACGGCCCCGGGCGCCTGGTGTTGATCACCTGCAGCAATTTCAACGGGGTGGTCTACCTGACGAACTCCGTCGTGTACGCCGTGCCGGTGAAGGACGACCCGTTCGTGCCCACCAGTGTCCGAAGCTTCGTCAACGGGACCTGAGTCGGATTGGTCCCAATTCAGACTTTTTGCATTTCTGGGCAGAAATGTCCACGGGATGGGACCGTTGGGCTAGACCGATTTTTCGGGACGAAGCGTTCGACTAACAGCGATCGGCCGTGGTGACTAGCGTTCTAGGCCACAACGGCAGCACTCAAGCTGCACCACAAATATCCGGGAGAAACATCATGCGCAGTGCTGTCAACAGGGCTCGTAAGTCCGAGTCGGGCTTCACCCTCATCGAACTTCTGATCGTCATCGTGATCCTCGGCATCCTCGCCGCGATCGTGGTGTTCTCGGTTCGCGGGATTACTGACCGTGGCACCCAGAGTGCGTGCAAGGCCAACGTTGCAACGATCAACACCGCGGTGGAGGCGTACTACGCCAAGCTCGGCAAGTACCCCTCGTCGGACGACGACCTCGACGGAGTGACGGACGCGAACAACAAGTTCATCAACCCGCCGGTCCCGACCGGAATCATCACCTACCCGAACCCGGTGAACACTGCGACAGCGCCGACCGTCAAGGACGCCGCGACCTGCTGATCCTCGGTACCACCCGTAGGAGGGCCGCAAAATGCGGCCCTCCTACGGCCATCTCAGGAGCGTGAACCTTGTTCCATCATTTGCACCGCATCGGTGATCGAGTTGATCGTCTCCTTGAGGCCCTGTGGGACGCGCGGGGTACAGACCTGCTGCTGACTGTTGGTCTTCCGCCCATGATCCGCGTTGACGGCGAGTTGCTGCCGGTCCCTGACCAGGCAGCTTTGCTGCCCGATGACACGACGGCCTTGCTGGAGGAGGTCCTCACGCCTGAGCAGGCCGGGGCGTGGTCGGCAGAGCACGAGTATGACTTCTCGTTCTCGTGGCGCGAGAACGCGCGAATTCGCGGCAATGCTTTCACCCAGCGCGGGATGACCGCTGTAGCGCTCCGGATGATTCCACGGCACATCCCGACGCCCGACCAGCTCGGCTTGCCTTCGATCCTTCAAGACCTCTCGCTCAAGCACCAAGGCCTGATCCTGATGACGGGTCCCACGGGGTCTGGCAAGTCCACGACGCTCGCGTCCCTGGTCGACCTGATCAACACGAATCGTGCGTGCCACGTCATCACGGTCGAGGATCCGATCGAGTACGTCCACGACCACAAACGCGCAGCGGTCAACCAACGCGAAGTCGGCACTGACACTGGGTCATTCCAGAAGGCACTACGCTCCGTCCTCCGTGAGGACCCCGACGTGCTCCTGGTGGGCGAGATGCGCGACCTTGAGTCGATCTCCTTCGCCCTCACCGTCGCCGAGACCGGGCACCTGGTGTTCGCGACCTTGCACACCAACGACACCGCCCAGTCCTTGGGCCGGATGATCGATGTCTTCCCGGCCGAGCAGCAGGCCCAGATCCGGGTGCAGCTGGCCTCGGCACTGAGCTGCGTGGTCTACCAGCGACTCGTCCCGAAGGTCGGCGGCGGCATGGTCGCTGCCTACGAGGTCCTGGTAGCAACGCCGGCTGTACGCAACCTGATCAAGGAGGGTAAGACGCACCAGTTGCGCAACTCCCTGCTCACTGGTTCACAGGACGGCATGATCACTCTCGAGCAGTCGCTGTCGGCGCTGGTGCAAGCCGGAATCGTGACCGAAGAGGATGCCATCGCGCGTAGCCTGTACCCCAAGGACATCGAATCCCGGCCGCGCTTCACCGCCGGCGTGAGCGTATGAGGCAGGCAAAGACCCGATGAAACTCCAGCGGGGGCGACGCAAGAAGGTCCAACTCGAGGCGACCGGTCCGAGTGCTGCCGAACGCAATCAGCAACTGGCCGAAGTGTTGGTGGGTGCCGAAGCGGTCAGCCAGTCGGATGTCGATGCTGCTCTGCTGTCGGGCGGTCCGGGTGATCTTGGGGATTGGTTGATCGCACGTGGAGCAATCAACGATCGCGATCTGGCTTCGACGTTGGCGGACAACTACAAGTTGTCTGTCCTCGACTTTCGAGAGTTGACGCCGGCCGCCGACGCGTTGGCCTTGCTTCCGCCGGAGAGGGCGAACTCGCTTCGAGTGCTCCCGATTCTCCTTGCCGATGATGCGGTCACAGTCGCCGTACTAGACCCATCTCCTGCCGTTGTTGCTGAACTCGCCGCCGCCATGGGCGTCGCAGTCGCACCCGTGGTCGCCACCCGCCGAGATCTCCAACGGGCTCTGGGCACCGCCTACAGTGCAGTCAAGGAGGTCGGCTCACAGGTCACCGAGTTCGAGGCGCGCGATGCGCTCCGCCTCGAAGCGTCACGCCTGGAAAGCGCTACCGCGAGCGAGGATGCTCCGGTCGTTCGTGTGGTTCAGATGATCATCACTCAGGGGTTGCGCGACCGAGCGTCAGACATCCACATCGAGCCTTTCGGCGACAGGGTTCGTGTTCGCTACCGCATCGATGGTGCCCTCAACGATGTCCTCGATCTTCCGGGCTCCATCGGTCCCGCGATTGTCAGTCGGGTCAAGATTCTCGGCGAGATGAACATCGTCGAGCGCCGCCGCCCGCAAGACGGCCAGATCAGCATGGAGGTTGAAGGTCGCGCGGTCGACATCCGGGTCTCCACGACCGCCGTCATGGGCGGTGAAAAGGTCGTCCTGCGGCTACTCGACAAGAGCCGCCCACTCTTCAAGCTCGAGCAGCTCGGCATGCCGGCCGACACCGCTGAGCGCTACAGCGCGTTGATCAAATCGCCGTATGGGATGGTCATCTGTGCTGGCCCCACCGGTGGTGGTAAGACCACCACGCTGTATGCCTCACTCGGAGAGCTGAACAGCGTCGACCGCAACATCATGACCATTGAGGACCCGGTCGAGTACACGTTCGACTCGATCAACCAGATCCAGATCAACGAGCAAGCGGGCGTCACGTTTGCGGCTGGTTTGAAGTCCATCCTGCGCCAGGACCCGGACGTGATCCTGGTGGGTGAGGTTCGTGACGTCGATACGGCTCGAATCGCGGTTCAGTCCGCGCTCACTGGTCACTTCGTGCTGTCCTCCTTGCACGCCACCGAAGCAGTGTCCGCGCTCTACCGACTTCTCGACATGGGTATCGAACCGTTCCTGATCGCGTCGTCGGTGAGCGCCGTCGTCTCGCAGCGGCTGGTTCGGCGCAGCTGCACCTCATGCCTGGAGTCCTACAACCCTTCCCCAGACGAGATCGACTTCCTGCGCACCTTTGGTGGACAGGAGCCGGTGGGCGGCTTCACTCATGGCACTGGCTGCAACTTCTGTGCCCACACGGGCTACCTCGAGCGGATCGGGGTCTACGAGCTCCTCGCGGTCACGGATGAAGTCCGCGAAATGATCGTAGATCGAGTCCCGCACGAGGAGATGCGCAAGCTGGCGATCAGCCAAGGCATGCGCACACTTCAGGAACAAGGCGTTCGGCTCGTCATGGACGGCACCACGACTGCCGCTGAAGTCATGCGCTCCATCTACGTCGCGGGGGTTTGAGCATGCCTAAGTTCGCGTACGAGGGCACGACCCTTGAAGGCGTGCCGGTCAAGGGCATTGAGCGAGCCGGAAGCCGGGGCGACGCCGAGGTTGCGCTCTACGAGCGCGAGTTGCGTGACCTCAAGGTCACCGAGAAGACCAGCATCCTTCAGCTTGAGATCACGGGGCCGCGGATCACACGCGCCGAAGTCATGCACCTGTCGCGCCAGATGGCGGCGTTCCTTCGTGCCGGACTTCCAATCCTGGACGCGGTGCACTCGATCGGCGCCGAGGCCGAGAACTCCTCGGTTCGTCGAATGATGAACGACATCGAGGATGGTCTTCGCAAGGGCGACCGTTTCTCCGACTGCCTGGATCGGCATCCGAAGGCATTCCCGAACTTCTACCGAGGCATCGTGCGTTCGGCGGAGCTGACTGGCGAGCTGGACACCGTGCTCGCCAGGCTGGCGCTCTACCTTGAGCGTGATCTCGAAGCGCGCCGCAAGATCAAGTCCGCCATGACGTACCCCTTGGTGATTGCCGCGATGTCCACGGTGACCGTGGTCATCCTCGCCGTCTACGTGCTCCCGAAGTTCAGAGACTTCTTCAAGAGCTTCGGCGCCACCTTGCCGCTTCCCACCCGGATGCTGCTTGGCTTCACCGACTTCCTCGGCAACTGGTGGTGGGCCCTACTCGCCGGAGCTGCGTTCATCATTCTCGCTGTATGGGTCGCCCTTCGCTTCGAACGAGGCAAGTACGCGCGTGACGCGTTCCTGCTCAAGGTCCCAGTGCTTGGCGAGACAATCCAGTTCGCCCTCGTTGAACGGTTCTGTCGGGTTCTTGCTTCGATGGTGAGTGCCGGAGTGAACCTTCCGGAGGCCTTGCGCGTGACCACCGAGTCTTTGCGCAACAAGGTCTTCATCAGGCGCTTGAGTGAAGTTGCCGAGTCCATGCTTGAGGGACAAGGCATCGCAACGCCTTTGGCGCGGACGCAACTCTTCCCGGGAACGGCAACCCAGATGCTTCGCGTGGGCGAGGAGACCGGGTCGTTGGACGTGCAACTTGAGTTCACCGCGCAGTACTACGAGGTTGAGCTCGACTACAAGATCAAGAAGCTGACCGCGTTGTTCGAGCCTGCGGTCATCATTTTCATGGGTCTTATCGTGGGCTTCGTCGCGGTCGCGCTGATCTCGGCGATGTATGGCATCTTCAACCAGGTCAAGGTCTGAGGGATGTCTCGACGGTGGCGGCTTAGGCGGGACCGAGGCGGCGATCAGCCGCCTGCGGCCTGCGGTTCCGACCACGGCGAGTCGCTCATCGAGTTGATCATCGGGATCACGGTCCTTGGCATCGTCTCGATCTCGATCGGGGCTGGCGTCACGCTGAGCGTGCTCGTCTCCGATCAGCACCGCAAGCAGACAACGGCCGACTACTTCCTCCATAACTATGCAGAGGCCATTCAGTCGGCGAGTTACACGACCTGCACGTCAGGCGTCGCTCCGAACTACGTCACGATCGCCGGCTTGGCGACTCCAACTTCGTTCAGTGCACCGTCGCAGACGGCCATCAAATTCTGGAATGGCACGGCGTTCGTCACCGGCTGTCCGGGTACTGATCTGGGTCTGCAACAGGTGACGCTGAAGTTGACGAGCACCGACGGGCGTGCATCCGAATCGATTGTGGTTGTGGTGAGAAAGCCGTGAGTGTAAGTCGACGCCGCGATGACAGCGGGTTCACGTTGATCGAACTCATGGTCGTCATCGCGATCCTGGGGGTCATTGCGATCCCGCTAGGTAACTTTGTAGCGTCCGGGTTCAAGTACTTCGTCACTACGCAGACTCGACTAGCGGATTCGCACGACGTTCAGATCACGACTGCCTATTTCAGCCAGGACGCCGCAAACTCCGGACTCAGGGACTACTCGGTCGATCCCGCCACGGGGACCCCGGCGCAATCGATATGGATAGCCAGGCCGAGTGGCACGTACTGCGGAAGTGGCGTGTCAGGCACCCTTCTGGTGCTGCTGAAGTGGAACGACATCAGCGCCACCTTGAGCGGGGGTGCCACGACGACCTCCGTGACAACCGACAGCGCGGCATACATCGTGAGTTCGGGTGTTCTGCATCGGATCTTTTGCCTCGGCGGCAACACGACAACGTCCAATGCCACGTTGGCTCACAACTTCCTTTCGCCGGACAGCGGCAACCCGTCGCCCGTGACGTGCGCCAGCGCAACGGGAGTGGTCACCCCGTGCACCAACTCGACACCGCCTGCGATCATCAACTTCGAGCTCAGCATTAAGGGTCCGTCGGACACCACTGCGTGGAACCCCGTGCTCACGGCTAACAGGAGACAGTCATGAAGCGTCTTTTTCGGCGCGACGAGGGCGCGACGTTGATCTTGGTCCTGCTCATCGTGGTCGTCCTGAGCGTCATCCTCAGCGCCGTGCTGTCGTTCGCCGACGCGAACCTCAGGGGCACTGTTCAGTTGCGGGTCCAGACGGCCGACAACTACGCCGCAAACGCAGCGGCCAACGCTGCTGTCAGGCAGTACCAGAACGGTGCGTTTGCCTGCACGTCAACTTCTTCGCCATCGTCCGCAAACCTCGGTAGTTCCGGCACGCCCTTCTATGTTCCGACCTCGTCGATCCAGGGGTCGCTGAACGCGGCTGCCACCTGTGTGCCCGACACAGTGAACGGCACCGCTCAAATCGGTACAGGCGCAGTCACCATCGACACAACGAATACGCTCGGCTACACGGTTTTGACAGTCGGCACGAACGCGGGCCAAACCTACGACACGGTCTGCCTCTCGGGTGGGAGCGTGGCCTCAAACTCGTTCATCACAACGAACGGCACGCTGGCAGTAGGTCTGGCAGCCTCGCCGAATACTTGTACCGGAACCACGGCGCAGGCTGGGATCACTGTCACCGCTGCCTCGAACACGGGCTGCAACGGCTTGCTGAACGACAGCAACGCGGCCGACTTTAAGCCGACGCCGTGCACGCACGACTCCACCGGTGTGCCCCAGAGCACCTGGGGCGGATACGGCACTGCGCCCACAGCCCCGATTACCGCCACCAACCCTGCAGCGCTGTGTCAGAAGGTCGGTTCGACGACGTACGTTGCGTATCGACCGGGCCTCTACAACGATGTCAGCGCCTTGACCGCTCCGCCTGTGAGCGGGAGCAACGGATGTGCTGGCGTCGTCACATTCGCTTGGTTCATCCCTGGAACGTACTACTTCGATTTCACGAGCCTGAACAAGAACTGGGTCTGGCCCGGGACGCTTGTGGCGGGTTTTCCGCAGGATGTCAACGGCAATCCGCTTGCGGCTCTTAAGAACTTCGATCCAACGGACACTTCAACGAACAACAAGAATTTGCTGGCGGCGCAACTCGCGAACGTTAAGAGCTTCCCCGGTTCATGCGCCGATCCGGCCACGCAGTCGACCTACCCAGGTGACGAGTTTGTGTTCGGTGGATCGAGCACCTTCGATCCGGGCAATTCAGGAAAAGATGAGATCTGTGCGACGTACAGCATCGGCACTCAGACCGCGAAGAACATCCCGATTGCGATCTACGGAGTATCAAGAGACGTAAACGGGGCGATGCTCAACGTCACCGGCGGATCAGTGAGCCCCTCGACTCTGTGTGCGAGCCCTGGAACAGGGTGCACGACGGCGTCGTTGGACTCTTCGAGCGCTCCTGCGAACTCACTTATTCAGCAGGGCGATCCGAACGGCAAAACGTCAATTTTTGTACACGGGTACATCTATGCCCCCGCTGATCCAATCAAGTTTCCGAATCGGATCAAGAACAGTCCTGGTGTGCTGTTTGGGTGGGGTCTTGTTCTGCGAAGTCTCAATATCAGCATCAACGGTGCCGCCCCGAACACTCCCTATTTGGCATTTCGACCTACCCTCCATCAGAAGTTTGTCACCTACTACACAATCCGGTACTTGAACATATGGACCTGCGTTGCGTCGGCCTCGCCGTGCGCGACCACCGGGACGCCAAACGTTCGGGTGAAGATCCAAGACTCAATTGACTCGACGACCGGAGCGATCCTTTCTACTAAGGTCCTGAGCTGGAGTGAGCAGCGCTGAGTGCTGACTCAGCGGTCGTCGTCACCTACGCGCTGTTCTCTGGCCTCCTAGGCCTCGCCATCGGCTCGTTCCTCAATGTCGTCGCCTACCGCGTGCCCCGCAACGAATCGATCGTCAGCCCGCCCTCGCACTGCCCGAACTGCGACGCCCCGATCCGCACCCGGCACAACATCCCGGTCTTCGGTTGGCTGATGCTGGGCGGCAAGTGCTTCGACTGCCAAGCGCCGATCAGTCCGCGCTACCCGCTCGTCGAAGCAGGCACCGCGTTCGCGTTCGCTGCCACGGCAGTTCGGTTCTCCGACCACCCGCGGCTGCTGCCGGCGTACCTGGCGTTCGTCGCGATCGGGATCGCGCTGTCCCTCATCGACCTCGACGTACGCAGGCTCCCGGACGTCATCGTGTTGCCGTCGTACGTGGTGCTCGGAGGGCTGCTGGCGATCGATGGTGACCTGCACGCACTAGCCCGCGCTGCGATGAGTGCGGCCGCGCTCTTTGCTTTCTACTTCCTGATCGCGGTCGTGGCTCGGGGCGCCATGGGCTTCGGCGACGTGAAGCTCGCCGGCGTCGTCGGCGGGGTGCTCGGCTACCTGTCGTGGGGAGCGCTGCTCACCGGCGCATTCCTGGCTTTCGGCCTGGGAGCGCTGATCGGCGTCATACTGATCGCGGCGACCAAGGCTGGCCGGAAGACCGCAGTGCCGTTCGGTCCGTTCATGATCGCCGGCGCCTGGATCTCGATCCTCGGCGCCAGCGGAATCGGGGAGGCGTACCTCAGGTCGCTCGGGGCCTGAGGTAGCCGCCCCCGTTTGTGGATCGGCTCAGTGTGGAGCGGCTCAGCGCTGTTCGAAGCAGACCACGCACGAGTGCGGGTCGTGCTGGATGTTCGCGCGGTGCAGGCGCTCGCAGTGGCCGAACAGGTCGGTCAGGGCCTGGATCGACCGCTCCAGTGCAGTCGGCTCCGCCGGCTTGGGTGCGCTGTAGTAGTCGAGCTCGGTGACAGTGGCTACGGCGTTCATGGGGTCCCTCCCGTTGACGTTCCGTGGTGGCAGTCCGTGAACTGGTCTGCTCCACCACTATGGCACAAAACGGACAAAAAGGATAGATCCTTCAGGTTTTGTTTTTCTGGCCGAGGGATGGGTTTCGGGCGGCGAGGGGTTTCGACAGGCTCAACCACCGGGGCTGGCCTCAGCGCCCGGGGTGGCGGGTTTCGACAGGCTCAACCACCGGGGTTAGCTCAGTGGTGGATGTGCGGCGACGGGGAGTTCGTCGGGTGCGCCGGGTGCGTCGGGTGTGCAGAGTGGGTCGGCGTCGCGGCCGTAGTGGGCTTCGCGGGGTGCGTCGGGTGCGGCGACTGCGTGGGCTTGGCCGGGTGCGTCGGGTGCGAGCCCGGGGCGCCGATCAGCGCCGTGCAGTAGGCCGCGATGCTGGCCTTGCCGCCGGCAGCTGTCGCCAGCGCGGTGAAGGCCGGGTTGCTCAGGTTCTTGCCGTTGCTGGTGCCAGCACCAGCCTGGTAAGCGCGGCACAGACCCCGCAGCGACGGCGACGGCGAACCGGACGCGTGATCCGTCGCGCCGTTGGTCGGGTGAGCCCGGTGGCTCGGGTGGATGCCGGTCTGGCCGGGAGCCTGCGAGGAGTGGGTGGCGCCGGTCGCGGACTGGTGGCTGTTCTCGAAGGGCAGGTTGCCGGTCGACGCGGCCAGCGCGATGCCACCTGTGCTGAGGGTGAGCGCAGCCGCTACAGCGACGGCGTACCGGCCGGCGGCCAGGCGCTTGGTGGTGGCCGTCAGCCAGTTGGCGCGTGGAGCGACGGCTGCCACGGGCACCGCGGCGCGGAACATGGCGGCCGCGTCGGCTTCGCGGCTGAGCTCGGCGGCGGTCGCAGGAGCCGCAGCTGCGGACAGGATGCGGTCGACGGTTTCCGCACCGGAAGAGCCCGCCTGATCGAAGGCCCGTGCGGCCGATCGGCGGGTAATTCGGGCATTTCGTCGGGACGTCATCTCAAATCCTCAGCGTCCGGTGGGACGGAAGTGTCACTGCTGGTCTGGCCCAGTTGCTTGGCCAGCGTGCGCAGGCCGCGGTAGGCGGCGGTGCGTACCGACCCGGGCGTGCGACCGACGATCCGGGCCACCGTCTTCGCGTCCAGCCCCACCACAGCGCGCAGCAGCACCGCCTCGGCCTGCTCGGGCGGGAGCGCCGCAATCAGGCGGAGAGCTTCCGCGGTACCCAGCAGGCCCACGGCCTCGGACTCGACGTCGTCCGGAGCCACCCGCTCGGGCAGGTCCTCGGGCGCCAGGCTGGACAGCGGGCGCCGTCCCTGTGCCCGCAGGTGGTCCAGGGCCCGGTTGCGGCCGATCGTGGTGATCCAGCCCCGGAAGCCGTCGGCGTCGCCCGAGAACTTGGCCAGGTCGCGGAAGGCCTGCGCCCAGGTGTCTGAGGCGACGTCCTCGGCGTCGTTGCGACCGACCAGGGCGGTCAGGTAGCGCTCGAGGCGGGGATGCACCGATCGGTAGACGAGTCGGAAGGCCTGGTCGTCGCCGGCGAGCATGCGCTCGACCGCGTCGTCATCCGAGTCTGCGCTCCGCCCCACACGCACGTTCTACGGCATGGAGCCTCGCTGCACCCAGCAAACACCCGGGAAAACTGGAACGCCCCGCGATCTGGGATCGCGGGGCGTTCGTGGCCGGGTCTCGGGTCCCGGCGAGGACGACTATGGCACCGGAAACGAGCAATCCCAAGCGGTACCCCGAGAAGTACCGTATTAGGTCTAGGCATTTCTCCGATGCCGGTGACATTTCCCAGAGCCCCGACGCTGAACACTTCTGAGTTGTGTCCCGGCGTTATTGAACGCTCAGGAAATCCACAGAACGACTAGTCTGCAAGGGTGCTGTTCACCCTCCCGATGGCCCGCAAATGCGCGGTCGTGCTGATGTGCCTCGGGGGCCTCGGTTACGCGGACTGGGTGGCTCAGCTGTTCCTCCCGATCTCGGCCAGTCCGGTGACCAGCTACGTCAGCGAGCTCTCGGCCGACGGCCAGCCGTTCGCCCACGTCTTCCGCAACACCGACATGGTCAGTGGTGCCTTGATCATGCTCGGTGCCGCCAGCGCCTGGCTGCTCGTACGCCGCTGGTCGCCGGTGTGGATCGCGCTGTTCCTCCTCGGCGTGTCCAACATGCTCGAGGCGCTGACCCCGATGCACTGCGTGATCACCTTCGCCGCAGCCTGTACGCCGCCCGAGCCCGAGCCGCTGCTGGCGAACATCTCCAACCCGCACGCCTGGGTCAGCGTCCTGCAGACCGTCTCGTGCTTCTCGCTGATCATCTTCGGCACGGTTGCGCTGCGTCGCGCCGGCGTCGGGGCCGTGCGCTGGCGGCTGCTGACCGCGGTCGGCCTGCTCGCGCTGGGCGTCAGCGTCATCGAAGGGTTGTTCACGGTCGAGCTGCTGGTGCACTCCAGCGACAGCGTCCTGGGGATGATCCAGCGCACCGAGGTCACCTTCACCGCGGTCTGGCTGGCGATCGCGCCGGGCACGCTGCTGCTCGCCACCCTCGGTGGCAAACAGGGCGGATGGGCCCTCGGCAGGCGTCGTCTTCGCGGCGTACCGGCCGGGCCGAGGAGCGCGGCGCCGGCCCGCTGAGATTTGGGCCTCGGCCTGACCTCCCGCAAAATGGGAGGTCACCTGAGGGATCCCGGGACCAGCCCGCGGAGCTCCGAGAGCCTGTGGGGGTCTGGACGTGACGGAGGCAGCAACGCGCCACCGCGGCCCGACCCCGAAGACGCGACGCATCCTCAAGCGGGTCGCGATCGGGTTCGGGGTCTTCGTGCTCGTCCTCGCGGTGGCGCTCTTCGGCGCATACCGCTACCTCCAGGGCAACATCACCGGCATCGACATGAGCCACATCGGCCCGCGCCCGAAGCCGGTCATCGTCGCCGGGCCGACCCAACCGCTGAACATCCTGCTGATGGGCTCGGACACCCGCGCCGGCGCCAACGGGCGTGGCATCGGCGGCAGCACGCCGGGCCTGTCCGACACCACGATCCTGCTGCACCTCTCCGCGGACCGGAAGTTCGCGTACGGCGTCAGCCTGCCGCGCGACGCCATGGTCGAGCGTCCGTCCTGCCCCAACAAGAACGGCCACGGCGTCGACCCGGGCGGCCTGACCCAGTTCAACGCCGCGTTCGCGATCGGCGGACCGCTGTGCACGGTCAAGACCGTGGAGCACCTGACCGGGATCCGGATCGACCACTTCGTGGTCGTCGACTTCGTCGGGTTCCGCTCGATGGTCGACGCGATCGGTGGCGTGAAGGTCTGCGTCCCGACCGCCGTCAACGACGACGTCGGCCACATCAACCTGCCGGCGGGGACTTACACCATGAACGGCCAGCAGGCGCTGGACTACGTCCGGGTCCGCCACGACCTCGGCGCGCCCACCGGTGACATCGGCCGGATGAAGCGGCAGCAGTCGTTCATCTCCGCGATGATCAGCAAGGTCGTCTCGGCCGGCACGCTGGCCAACCCGGTCCACCTCTTCGAGTTCCTCAACGCCGCGACCAAGTCGCTGACCACCGACAGTGCGTTCGCCAACCTGCACGCGCTGGCCAGCCTCGGGGACTCGCTGAAGAACATCGGCCTGGACCACGTGCAGTTCGTCACCGTGCCGTGGGTGCCCTATGCACCGGACCCGAACCGGGTCGCGTGGGCGTCCAACGCACCCCGGCTCTGGTACCTGATCAAGCACGACAAGGCACTCGGCCCGCAGTTCAACGGCGATGCCGTCAGCCCGGGCACCGGTACGACGCCGACCGCGACGCCGAGCGGCACACCAACCGGAACCCCCACCCCGGGATCGACGGCCACGCCGTCCGCCCCACCGACCAAATCCGAGGCGCAGAAGAAGGCCGACGCACAGGCCGCCGGCCTCTGCAGCTGAGCGTCCCGCGGGGCGTCCGCATTGCGGAACGCGGCGTTCCCTTTCCGGCCTCGATTCGTTGGATGACACATGGAACATGTGTCACGTCGGTCTGTCCTCGGCTCCGTCGCAGCGCTCGGTGCCCTCACCTCTCTCGGAGCCCTCGAGGCTGAGTGGAACGCCGCAGATGCGGCGACCCTGCACGGCTCGTTGCCGGCCCGCGTCGACGTGGTTGTCGTCGGTGGCGGCATCTCCGGCCTGGTCGCGGCCCGCAAGGTGCTCGCCAAGGGTCACTCGGTGCTGGTGCTCGAGGCGCGCAACCGGGTCGGCGGCCGGATCCTGAACCACCCGCTGTCGGAGGGCGGCACCATCGAGTCCGGCGGCGCGTTCGTCGGCCCGACCCAGGACCACATCAAGGCGCTGGCCAACGAACTGGGCGTCAAGACGTTCAAGGAGTACACGACCGGCAAGAGCGTCTACATGAGCAAGCAGCTCGGCAAGATCAAGTACAACGGCACGGTCCCGCCCGACCCGACGATCCTGCTGGACGCGGCGAACCTGCAGTCGCAGATCGACAAGATGGCTGCTCAGCTCGACGTCGCGGCGCCGTGGTCCCACCCCAAGGCGAAGCTCTGGGACTCGATGACGCTCGGCGACTGGCTGCGCAAGAACACCCTCAACAAGGACGTCATCGACCTGCTGCAGTGCTGGACCGAGCCCGGCTTCGGGGCCGACGTCGACGAGCTCTCCTTCCTCTTCGTGCTCTGGTACGTCGCGTGCTCGGGCAACGAGACCCACAAGGGCACGTTCGAACGCAACTCCGACACCGCCAACGGCGCCCAGGACTCGCGGTTCGTCGGTGGCTCCCAGCTGGTGCCGCTGCGGATGGCCCAGCTGCTCGGCAACCGGGTCGCGCTGAACGCGGCCGTCACCCGGATCGACCAGCGCAGCGGCGCCGTCAAGGTGGTCAGCGCGCGGGGAACCGTGCGGGCGAAGCGGGTCATCGTGGCGTGTCCGCCGCCGCTGGTCCGCAAGATCGAGTTCCTGCCGGCGATGCCGGCTCGCCGCCAGCAGCTGCTCGACCACCTCAACATGGGCAAGCTGATGAAGTGCGACGCCGTCTACTCCGCGCCGTTCTGGCGCAAGGAGGGGATGAACGGCTTCGGCATCGCGTTCACCGGCGCGGCCCGGGCGGTCTTCGACAACACCCCGGCCGACGGCAACGTCGGGGTGCTGCTCGCGTTCGTGGGCGGCAACACCTGGCGGACCTACGGCAACCAGTCGCTGGCCGACCGCAAGGCAGCGGTGCTCCAGGGCTTCGCGGCGATGTTCGGCGACGAGGCGTTGCACCCGATCGACTACGTCGAGCACGACTGGACCAAGGAGCCGTGGACCACCGGTGCGCCGGTCGCGATCATGAAGCCCGGGACGCTGACGTCGTACGGTCCGTCGATCCGGACGCCGCACGGGCGGGTGCACTGGGCGGGCACCGAGACCTCGACGTACTGGACCGGTTACATGGACGGCGCCGTGCGCGCCGGTGAGCGCGCCAGCGCGGAGGTCAACGCCCAGCTCTGAGCGCGCACAGGCCCGGTACGGCGAGTTGTGCGTTACCCGTTCGTTATGCAAGATGGATGGGTGAGGGTAGTCGTATCGGGAGGAACCGGAGTCATCGGGCGCGCGGCCGTGCGCAGCCTGGTCGACGCCGGACACTCCGTCGACGTCCTCTCGCGGTCGGCGGCCAACATCGAGGCGATCGCGCTGCTCGGGGCGCGGCCCCGCTCAGCTGACCTCTTCGACGTCGCGTCGCTCGTCCGCCTGTACGACGGAGCCGACGTCGTCATCAACCTCGCCACCGACGTCCCGGTCGGGTACGCCGCAGGCTGGCCGAACTCGTGGCGTCGCAACGACGACCTGCGCACCCGCGCGGTCGCGAACGTGACCGCCGCCGCGCGTACCGCCGGCGTGCGCCGGATCATCCAGGAGAGCGCCAGCTTCATCTACGCGGACGCTGGCGACGCGTGGATCACCGAGCAGAGCCCGATCGAGATCACCCCGGCCACCGAACCGGTCGCCGTGGGGGAGTCGCACGTCCAGGACTACGCCGGCGGGTTCACCGTCGGGGTGCTGCTCCGGTTCGGTTCGATCATCGGCGACGACCCGCGCACCCGGTTCTGGCTGCGCGCGGCCGCCAACGGCCGTCCGGTCGGACTCGGTCGGCCCGAGGAATGGGCGCACCTGGTGCACGCGGACGACCTGGGGCCGGCCGTGCTCGCCGCACTGCACGCCCCGAGCGGTGTCTACAACGTCGGTGCTGCTCCGGTGCTCCGCTCGCAGCTGGTCGAGGGGATCGCGAAGGCTGCTGGTGCCGAGTCGGGGACTTTCCTGGGTCCGGTGCTGCGCCGTCTCGCCGGTGCCCGGATCGAGCCGCTCGCGCGGTCGCTGCGGGTGTCCTCGGACCACTTCGCCGCGCAGACCGGCTGGATGCCGACGCGCTCGACCTACGACCCGGCCTGGTTCGACGCTGCGTTGCGGGTGCACCAGGCCGCGCGATGAGCGAGCAGCTCACTCCTGCTGAGCGGGCCGAGCGGCGCCGCCGGCTCGCCGAGGTCTTCGGGGACGTGCTCCCCGATCAGACGACCGACGAGACCGGCCCGGACGCAGGGGACCGAGCCGGTCAGGTCGACGCGAACGAGGAGTGGCTCAAGCGTCAGGTCCCGCCGCACCACGGGTGACCTTCGGTGGTTGAGGTGCGGCCGCGCTAGCGGTCGCCTCGAAACCCGGTGCGGTACGCGGTGAGGTCACCGGGTTTCGAGGCAGGCGCTAGCGCGCCTGCACCTCAACCAGCGGAGTGGTGGCTCAGGACTGGCGCTGGGCGAGCAGGTCGCGGATCTCCTCGAGGAGCGCGATGTCGGCGGGCTTGCCGTCAGGCTCGCTCGGGAAGACCTTCTCCTTGAGGGTGATGTACGGAACGACCACGGCGAAGTAGACGACCGCGGCCAGGAGCACGAACGCGATCAGGGCGTTCATGAAGGCGCCGAAGCTGTTCGGAGTGTCGGTGAAGACCTTGCTCCAGCTGGACGGCAGCTGCGCGGTCAGCCAGGACGTGAACGTCTTGACCACGAGGCCGAACGCGGTGCCGATGATGACCGCCACCGCCAGGTCGATCAGGTTGCCCTTGAGGATGAAGTTCTTGAAGCCGTTCATGGGTTCACTCCTAATTGTCCGGTTCCCGAGAGGGAGGTGCGCATGACACCAGAACGCTACCGGCTCCACTCGACGGTGAGATACAGCGAAGATGCGGCTGTGGCTAGCGCAGGGGCCTGGTCGCGCGGCACCGCCAGGACGACGAGCCGACCCGGAAGCCCGGTGCCCGAGGTCGACCCTGGCGGGACGGCGAGCACGGTCGCGTCCTCGGTGACCTGGGTCGGCGGTTTGGCTCCTTGTGGGTCGCTGGCGATCAACCCGACGACGTCGCCGTGGTGCAGCAGGCCGACCGCATCCGGGTCGGTGACACGCACGGCCAGCGCCGTCCGGTCGGGGTAGGCCGCGAGCCGGTCGACCCCGAGCACGGCATCGGTGGTCGCGACCTGACCGCGGTCCAGCGGGGTCGCCAGGGTGCGGCCGACCAACCCGCTCAACCCGGTGGCTGCGGTGGCCGGCAACGTCCCCGGCCGGAAGCCCGTACGTCGGAAGTCACGGGCAGTGAGCACCGTGCCGCTCGGCAGGTCGCGCGCCGCCGTCCACGCCGGGACCGTCGGAGACGGATCGGCCGTCAGGATCCCGATCGCCTGCCAGACCGCGACCGCGAAGCAGAGCGCCGCCAGACCGCGCCGGTGGATCAGGACGCGACGGCGTGCGGCGGTGAGGAGGGCGAGCAGCTGCGGCATGGCCGCACGCTAGGGACGATTCGCGCCAGTCGCGGGCGCACTCCACAGAGGTCAGGCAGAGGCCGGGGCGCTCGCCGTTGTGGAGGTCGTGCTCTCGGTCTTGGCCGGCGCAGCGGGCGTCGAGCTCGAGCCCGTGTCGCTGCTCGCTGCCGGCGACGTCGAGGTCGTCGAGCCGCGGCTGTCGTTGCGGTAGAACCCGGATCCCTTGAAGACCACGCCCACCGCGTTGAACACCTTGCGCAGCTTGCCGTCGCACTCGGGGCAGACCGTCAACGAGTCGTCGCTGAAGCTCTGGACGGCTTCGAAGAAGTGTCCGCAGTC
>JACXTT010003946.1_pt1 | contig 22346 bp, 19 predicted proteins | sample 9270951 | NCBI WGS metagenome assembly JACXTT01 (sample SAMN15532306, study PRJNA645909) | rock metagenome | isolation source: weathered quartz diorite | place: Puerto Rico | collected 2017-06-21
TTTTGGGGTTTGGCCATGTGGGCCGTTGCGGTGGCGGCGGGTGGTCACATGGTTGGCTCGGACCGGATTGCGGGGTGGGGCGGTCAGGTCGCGGTCCGCCAGGTAGGCAGTCTGCCGGGGGTCGAAGTGAAAGCCCGCGGGCTGGCTGGGACGCGGCAGGTAGAGCGACACGGCAACCTCGCCGAGCGGTGGCAGCGCGATGTCGACCGGATCGCTGACGAGCCGGGCGCCGGGCGGCACGGTCACTTCGGCCTGGCCGCCGAAGCGCAGTGGCCGGTCGCTGCCGTCTGCGATCGCGGAGCCTTCCGCATGGCGCGCCACGTGGGCCGCACCGATGTGCAGCGGCGAGGTGCCGCCTTCATTGCTGATCACCACGCGCAGCCGCGTGCCGCCGATGCTCAGCCGCGCCACCTGGCGCACGGTCTGCCGGTTGAACTGGAAGGGCAGGCCCGGCGGCAGCGCGAAATCGCCGCTCCAGATGGGCTGGGTGCTGGCCATCCAGCTGGGACTCCAGTGGGTGGCTGCGGGCTCGGCAGCCGATGCGGCGACGGCGCCGGCGAGCGAAAGCGCGAAGGCGCCGTGGCGAATGAGCGATGCGAGTGTGGGGGCTGTCATGTGCATGTCCTTGGATGAAAAGCGGATCGGTGAGCCGGACTTTCATTCATGCATAGAAGGATGGGTAGACGGCAGAATGGCATCCATACCATTCCGTATTCGAATACACCTGCCATGGACACCTTGCGCGCCATCGAAGCATTCGTTCACAGCGTCGAGCTGGGCAGCCTGTCGGGCGCGGCGCGTGCGCTCGGCACCACGCAGCCCACCGTCAGCAAGCTCGTCGCGGGGCTGGAGCGTTCGCTCGGCGTGCGGCTGTTGCGGCGAACCGCCGCGGGCCTGAGCCTGACGGAAGAGGGGCAGCGCTTTCACGAACGCTCGCGGCGCGTGCTGGAGGACTACGGCGAAGCGGTGGCCGATGCGCGCGAAGGCATCCAGCAGCCGCGCGGCCTGCTGCGGGTGAGTGCGCCGGTGACGCTGGGCCAGCGTCATCTCAATGCGATGGCGCTGGAGTTCCTGGCGCTGTACCCCGACATCGAGCTGGAGCTGGTGCTGGACGACCGTTTCGTCGATCCGCTGGAGGAACGCATCGACGTGTCGCTGCGGGTCGGCGGCACGCTGCCGCCCGATCTTGTCGCCCGCCACCTCGGCACATGGCCGCGCGTGCTGGTCGCATCGCCCGATTACGTCGCCGCCCGAGGCAAGCCGCGCAAGCCGCAGGACCTGCTGACGCACGACTACCTGCGCTATGCGGGCGGAGACGACGGACTGCTGTTGCAAGGACCGAGCGGGCCAGAGATGGTGCTCGTGCGCAGCCGCTACCGCGTCAACAACGCGGTGGCGATGCTGGACAGCGTGCTCGGCGGCGCTGGCATTTCATTGCAGCCGACATGGATGGTGGCGGACCTGCTGGCGCAAGGCCGGCTGGTGCGGGTGCTCGGCCGGCACACGGGGCCCGCGCAGGAGCTTCACCTTCTGTATGCGCCGCGCCGTCATCTGCCGCAGCGGGTGCGGGTGATGGTGGACTTCCTGGCCGAGCGGGTGTCGCGCCTGCCGGGAGCGGTGCCGGCAAAACGGAGCTGAGAACGGGGCTGAGAGTACTCAGTCGGCGCGGACTTCGAAGTACGCCTCGTCGGTTTCGCCCAGGTCGCGAAAGCCGGCGGTCCGTGCGGCGTCGTAGGCCTTTGCCCAGCGCTTGGCCATTGCGATTTCCGCCTTCGAAAGTTCGCTTTCGCTCGACTCGCTGGCATTCTGGAAGGCGCGAAGCGCGGCAATGACGTCGCTGCCCAGTTGCTTGTCGATTTCGCGCCGGAAGCGTTGCTCGGCCACCCTCGCGGCGTCGGCTGACGGCAAGGCGTAGTCGGCCAGCCGCACGGTGTAGGCCTCTGGTGGCGAGGCATCGGCTTCTTCGGCCTCTGCTTCGACCTCCACGAAGTGGAGCGGGGTATCGAATTCGGGCAACGAAGTGACAGGCATGGCGGCTGGCGTGGTTGCGCGGGGAAAAAACAGTTCAGCTTGGTTCATCGTCCTGGTGTGCTTGGGGCAATTGACCGGGATTGGGAATTTCAGAACTCCCGCGAAGTACTGTTTGAATATACAGTATTTTGACGCGGGAGCAAACAAGCCGAAACCTGCCGACGAGCCTCAGACAACCGATATGCCGGAGGCTCCCATGGCCCCGCGGTCGAAGACGGGCGGCGTCCTGACGATCGATGTCAGCGCGGGCTCGGCCGCTCGCAGCGCGGCCAGGTCGGGGCGCGGACGGCGCAGTTGCGCATCGCAGGAGAAAGCGGCCTCCATGGCGTGCGCCGCGCCCAGCACCTGGTGGTCCGCCCTGAATCCACCGACGACCTGCAGCCCGAAAGGCATGCCTGCGTGGTCGACGCCGCAGGGCAGCGAGATTGCCGGGTGCGTCGTGAGCGTGACCACGTAGGTCAGCGCCAGCCAGCGGTAGTAATTGGCCTGCGCCTCGCCGTTGATGGTGTCGGCATACGGCTGCGTCCATGGAAAGGGCGACACCGGCGTGGTCGGCGACAGCACGAGGTCGTAGTCGGCGAAGGTCGCCTGGAAGCGCTTGAGAAGACGCGTCTGCTCGGCCTGCGCCCAGGCGCTGTCGAGCAGGCTCATGCGCGCGCCCATTTCGTAGTTCGCGCGCGAGTTGGGACCCAGGCTGTCCGGGTCTCGCTCGTACGCCGCCTGCATGCCCGCCACGAAGGCCTCGGCACGCAGCACGTCGAAGCAGCGATGCGCCTCGCCCATGTCGAACTCGACCTTGTCGCAGCGCAGGAACAGGTGCCGCATGGCATCGATCTTCCGGCGGAAGGTGGCGCGGATGCCGTCGTCCACCGCGCAGGTGCCGAAGTCTTCGGTCCATGCCACGCGAAGGCCGGCCAGATCGATCTGGGCCGGCGTGAGAAAAGACAACGGGTCCAGCGGATAGCTGAGCGGGTCGCCCGCGTGCATGCCGGCGGACGCGGCCAGTTGCAGGCAGGCGTCTTCCACGGTGCGGCCCATGGGGCCGACCACCGAGATCGGCGTCCAGCCCAGCGGCTTGCGCACGCTCGGCACGATGCCCGGCGAAGGCCGGAAGCCCACCACGCCGCACTTGGCCGCCGGAATGCGCAGCGAACCGCCGGTGTCGGAGCCGGTGCACACGGGCAGCATGTCGCAGGCCAGCGCGGCGGCGGAACCGCCGGAAGAGCCGCCCGCATTCAGGTTCGGATTGAAGGGGTTGCCAGTGGCGCCCCACACTTCGTTGCGCGAGTTGGCACCCGCGCCCATCTCGGGCACGTTGGTCTTGCCCGCCACGATGGCGCCCGCGCGGCGCAGGCGGCCCACCAACTCGATGTCTTCCGTCGGCACATGATCGCGGTAGATGGCGGAGCCCCAGGTCGTGAGCAGGCCCTGCGTGGGCTCGAGGTCTTTCACGCCCAGCGGCAGGCCGTGCAGCAGCCCGAGAGGGGCGCCGCGCATGACCGCGCTTTCCGCGTTCCTGGCTTCGGCGCGCGCGCGCTCGAAGCAGGTGGCGGTCACAGCGTTGACGAAGGGGTTCACGCGTTCGATCCGCGCGATGCAGGCTTCCAGAAGTTCGACCGGCGAGACGGCCTTGCTGCCGATGAGCCGGCGCAACTCGACGGCGGATCGTTCGACGAGTTCGGTGCCGGGCGGGATGTTCGATGCAGGGCTCATGGGGCTTCTTCAATCGGCGGTGATGTTCGCGCGCGCGGCCACGGCACGCATCACGGGCAGCTCGCGGTTGATGAGTTCGCTGGCCGCGGCGGCATTGCTGTAGGCCGGCTCCAGCCCCTGGCCCAGCAGCTTGGCGCGCGTGTCGGGGTCTGCGATGGTCACGGCCAGGGCTTTTTCGAGCCTGGCCTTCACGTCTGCGGGCAGGCCCTTCGGCGCGGCCAGCATCAGCCAGGTGTCCATGTCGATGTCGTTGTAGCCGCTCTCGGCCATGGTCGGCACATCGGGCAGAAGGGTGGAGCGCTTGGCGGTGGTCACCGCGATCGCCTTGATCTTGCCGCTCTTGAGCTGCGGTATGGCCGCGCTCACGGTGTCGATGCTGAAGGGAATCTGCCCGCCCATCAGGTCCGTCATGGCCGGCGCGCTGCCTTTGTAGGGCACATGCGTCATCTTCAGGCCGGCTGCGTGCAGGATGCTTTCTCCGACGAACTGCGAGGTGGTGCCAGTGCCGAAGGAACCGTATGAATACTTGCCCGGCGAGGCTTTCACGTAGTCGACGAACTGCTTCACCGTCTGCACCGGCACCTCGCTGTTGGCCAGCAGGATCAGCCCGGTGCGCCCCGCGATGCCGATCGGCTCGAAGCTCTTGACGGGGTCGTAGGGCAGGTTGGCGCGGATGGCCGGGTTGACGGTGAAGGTGGTGCCCGAGCTGACCAGCAGCGTGTAGCCGTCGGGCGGCGCCTTCGAGACGTAGCTCGCGCCGATCACCGTACCCGCGCCCCCGCGGTTCTCGATGATGACGCTCTGGCCGAGCTCCTTGCCCAGCCGCTGCGCGATCACGCGGCCGTTGACGTCCGTGGCGCCTCCGGGCGGGAAGGGGATCACGAGCGTGATGGGGCGCGTGGGGAAACCCGTCTCGGCGGCAGGCGCGGTCAGCGGCACGGCGGCGAGGCCGAAGCCATAGAGCAAGGCGAAGGTCGCGCGGGCCATGGACGGAAGGCGGTTCATCGGGGCTCCTGTGGTTCGAGAGAGTGCGTAACGAAACCATCCTAGGAGCCGTGAGTCGATGCAACAAGCGCAATGTTTAGAATCTTTCGTTGCCGAATCGGCAATCGAGAACCGGAGAATTCCATGCCATTTCGTGCATTGCAGGAAACCGCGGTCCGCTACTTTCTCGAGGTCGTGAAGACCGGTTCGGTGAAGGAAGCGGCGCTCAAGCTCAACGTCGCGCCATCGGCGGTGAGCCGCCAGGTGGCGCGGCTGGAGCGCGAACTCGACACGCTGCTGTTCGAGCGCCATGCGCGCGGCATGGTGCCCAATGCCGCCGGCGAACTGCTGGCGGCACACGCCAAGCGGGCGCAGCAGGACATCGAGCGGGTCGCCAACGACATCGCCGGCTTGCGCGGCCTGCGCAGCGGACACGTGCGCGTGGCGAGCACCGAGGGCTTCGCCTTCGACTTCATCCCGACCCTGATCGCGCGCTTCCGGCGCAAGCACGAGGGCGTGCGTTTTCATCTGCAGGTCTGTTCCCCGGCCGACATCTCCAGGCATGTGCGCGACGGCGAAGCCGATGTAGGCATCACCCTGAGCGCCATGCCAGAGCCCGGCATCGAGGTCGAGCTGCGGCACCCCAGCCCCATCCTGGCCGTGATGGGCAAGGACCATCCGCTGGCATCACAGCGGCAGTTGTCGCTGCGCCAGGTGGTGGCGTATCCGTTGGGATTGCCGCAGGAAGACAGCTCGATACGGCGCCTGCTCGACGCCAGTTGCAGCCGGCAGGGGCTGCGCTACGTGCAGGCCATGTCCAGCAACCATGCGAGCGCGCTGCTGAGCTTCGCGGCGGCGGGCGGGGACAGCATTGCGTTCTACGGAGCGTTGTCGATGAAGCCGCTGCTGCAGAGCAAGGCGCTGGTCGTCATACCGCTGAAGGACCGCGAGATGAACGAGCGTCACCTGGCGATAGAGACCATGGCGGGCCGCTCGCTGCCCGACGCGGGCAAAGCCTTCGTGCGGTTCCTGGTCGACGCGGTGAAGGCTACGTGACGCGACTCAGGGGAGGGGATTGGAGCGGGTGAAGGGAATCGAACCCTCGTATGAAGCTTGGGAAGCTGCCGTTCTGCCATTGAACTACACCCGCATTTTGTAACTCATCGATCTCTGACGAGTCCAAATCACGCGTCCGCCACATCCTAGTCGGCCAACAATAACCGGGAGTATAGAGCCATGTGTGGCTTCGTTGATTCGATGTCGCAATAGTGGAGCTACATGCAAGCATGCGTCTGCGCCTTGATAGGCTTCCGGATCGTGGCGGCGATGAGCTGCAATGATTGACTCTCATCGCCCATATCCGTGATGTGGCGTTGCCGTTTGAGGGGATCCTGCCAGGAATTCGTCTTTCGCATCTCTGCATCTCTATCAGCGCGCGAAGTTCTGGGAGGACCTACCTAGAATCACCGCGCGTCCTGTCCCACAGGGCGATTCAAACCTAAGGAACACGAATGAGGTGGTCGCTGCGCGCGTCTTTCAATCGAGATCAGGCGGCGGCTTTTACGCTCTTCATCATCGTTGCGGCAAGTCTGCTCATGTGGGCAACGCGTGCACAGTTCAACCTGTCCGCTTTCGGTTGCGATCCCTTCGGCTACGCGCGACAGGCAGAACTGTTCCGCGAGCATGGTTTGTTGAAGGGGTTCGACACCCGAATCGATACTGTTGAGACGCGCGAGCTTATCCAGGTCGCAAAGTCCGTAACTGACAATCCGTTTTTTTGGGCCCATGGGGTGGCGCCGCATTGCCACCACTATGAAGAGTCGAGTCAGCGGGTCATCCTGCAGTACCCGCCTGGGACAGGTCTTCTGCTTTCGGCGTTCCCGGAGCCTGTTGCCATGGCCTATTGGGTGATCATCGGATGTACTCTGGCCACGGTGGTCTTTGTTATTCTGACCGTGCGCTTTCGTCTGACGCCTGCAAGCATGTTGTCTGCGCTTCTTGCTCTTGGACTGGTCTGCTGGCTCATTACTCAGCCCGGTGCTACTGCCAGTCCCTCGATTCCGTTCAGCATCTTTCTGTGTCCGGTTATTGCCCTTCTTGCTTTCATCGCGTTTCCGACTGATGGGAGATCAAGCCGGAAGGTCGCGGCGCTCGTTTTCGGATTGCTGTGTGGCCTGCTGCTAGCGGTTCGATATGCGAACCTGTTTCTTCTGGTTGGCCTCGCGGTCCAGATTGGGTTATCGACTCGCATTTGGGTAGCCGGCCAAGCCCGCCGTCACTTTGCCGCAATCGGCTGGGCTGCCGCAGGCTTTGCACTCACAGGGCCGGCAATCATTCTCTATGCCACCTACGTGAACACCGGTAGCGTGTTTGTGACTACCTATGGCGGTGGAGATACGAATCCGCCAGTCATATCGGTCAGTTTGATACTGCAAAATTTGCGGTTCTATTTGGGAAACTGGTATGGCACGCCGCCGGTAGTCATTGCGTCCGGTTTTCTTGCGTGGCGAGCATTCTCGAAGCCCGATGGGAGAGGGCTTTGTGTTCCAGGGCCTGCAACTGCGGGCGCGCTTGTGAGCCTGCTGGTATCCATCGCCTATTTTCTGACACACGATATTGCAATCGAGTACTACCTTATTCCCGCAAGCGTGCTGGCGGTAAGCCTGATTGCGATCGACAGCCAGATCAATAGCCCGAGTCGTGGTGAAGAAAAGGGCGCCATTCGCGGGTGGAAATCTGTTGTGCTGGCATCTATGCTCTTCGTCCTCGCCCGAGGAGCGCTAGTGGAACCATACAGACCGGTCGTCAAGTTGCCTGAGGAGGTTTTTGGAGAGCGCACTATCGTATGGGCCGACCACAGCAGCGGGACATCTACATACTATCTAGGAAAAGTCGCAGCAGTCATCGCGTTCATTGATCCGGGATTGAGGGAGGACATGGTTCGGGCCCTCGCTCACCGCGGCTGGACGCAGTACTTCGTTCTGGATTCGAAGAACATGCATAGAGCGCGAAACTTGTTGACCAACTCAATGGAACTGTCCGACGCGGGATCTGCCGTCAATTTCGGCGAGTTTCCTATCTGGAAACTGGCTCCCGGCGGAGTTGATGTCAGGCAGGAACGGATGAAGATCTCATCCGCGGCAAAGCGTAAATATACGCCGGAAGAACTCGGTCGCCTGAAGTTCGTTCTTCGGGGGATTGGCAGGCAACCCGATCGGGTCGTTGTCGACTTCGAAATTGACAATCCAAACGATACTGCGATTTCAGCGGTTTCGGATTTTCCGATTCGAATCTCCTGGCGATTCCTGGATGCTCAGGGCGAACCAATGTCGGGGTGGGATACGCGAAAAGGCCTATCTTTCGACGTACTCTCTCACAGCTCGTTAAAAATGAATTTGATGATCGATACGAAAACGGAGGTAAAGGGCGGGTCACTTCAAATCTCGTTCGTGCAGGAGGGCGTATTCTGGGCGCACGACGTTGGATTTCAGCCGCTCACAATCCCATGGCCCTGAAGGCAAGTGACGCGTTTTCGGTGCCTTGGGCGACCTCCACTTTGGAAAGCGAGGATGAGGATACCAATGAGTTCCAAAAGCATGACTTCGACCAGTGATTGCGTGCAAGAAGGCGCGGGGAGGTGGCATCAGGTCAATGCAGGGCTCGAATTTTTCGTGCCATGATTGCTCCGGAGCGATAGAGAAAGAGATTCGGGTGTTTATTCAAAATGACAAAGGAGTGAGGCGATGATTCAAGGGCGTTGGGGGTTGGCAACTGTTGCTGCTGCGATATTGACCGCGTGTGGAGGGGGAGGAGGAAATGGTGGGGGGCTGCCGGGCCTTCCTTTGACACCGGCACCGGCCCCTCCACCCGCATCAGCTCCGCCACCTGCATCTGCCAAGACTTCCGCAGATTGTGTCAATGAAGCTGACTTTCACGAAGGCACCGTGTTGGAAGTGCGCCGGGGACCGTCTTCGCTTCAAGGCCCTACGGTTCGTACAAAGGTCGTTACTGGTGCCAGAGAGGCTTTCGCCCAAGCGAGCCCGATCGCCTTTCTTCGCTCAAGCCCGGATATTCAGGACCCGAGTAGCGGGGGCAGCAAAATCTATCGAGACCTAGTTGCCGGAAAAGTGCTCGACTATGGCTCGTTCGGCAACAGCAGTGTCACCAATTACGTCGATTCGGTTTTGACCAACGAGCCGCCGATCGCGATGCCAGTCGCCTTTCAGCAAGGTGAAACCGTGCGTGTTGACTACACCCTCAATATTGAGCCGAGCAGTGGGCAACCCACTACGAGAACGCCGACGACAGTGTCGCAAACTTACGTGGGGCGCGAGACCATCCAGACGCCGGTAGGTACTTTCGAGACATGCAAGATGCTTATCGTGACTCAAGCAGAAGGAAGCTCTGCTACCAAAGAGGAAAAATGGATAGCTGCCGAAGGGCCGTTTCGGGGGCAAGAGTTGCAAGGGGGCAGTCCCGACAGCAACGGCAGCTGGGTTGTCAGAGACATTTCCTACATGCCGAAGTAAAGCAAGCCTTTTGGCGAGTGCGCCCGACCCGGTCTGATATCTGGGCCGTGGCGCATATGGCGGTGGTAATGCATCGCCGAAACGAGTCTTTTACCTTTGCAATTTCGTCGCCCTCAACCGCGCCGCCGCCGACCGGTTCGCTTCCGCCACGCCTTGTGTCGTCCCAGCCCCGCCAAGCCCGAACGCCGGCATGTTGACGTAGATGTTCTCGTAGGTGCCCGGAGAGACCGCATAGGTCTCGTGCCAGATGCCCACGGAGCCATCCGTGCCGATCGCCTTGTTGAAGGCCTTCCATGCCGGAAGGTGTTCGGCTTCCTTGTCCTTTGCGTAGGCCAGCAGTTGCTCCATGGAGCGCCAGTACTGGAGCACGAGGATCGTCCGCGAGAACCACATTTCGGCATGCAGGAGACCGCGCTCCGGCTGGCGGCCGAGTTCCTTGAGCATGCGCGGCATGGCGCTCGCCACCGGCAGCCATTTGTGGACCTTCAATGGCTGGTTGATGCGCATGCCGATGAGGAATACGACGAAGTCGCCCTCCAGTTTTGCGGTCAGGCGTTCTCGATGAATCATGGGGTGGCGTCCTGTTCGGCAGCAATGAAGTCGATGGCGCGACTTTGTCAGCTTGCCGCACGGGAGGCCAGTCGGATGCGACGGAATGCATGTCCGAGGTGCCAGATGCACCTGTTGCCAGTCGAATCGCAGCGACTGGTCGTCGGCGTGCTTCGGCGTCCCCGCAACCCCCGTTTTCCATGGGCTATGCTGCACGGCACAACGCAATTTTTAGCTTGGAAACCAAACAATGGAAGATGTGAAGATCCTGCAGATCATGCCCGCCGAGGGCTGGGTTGCCGTGTATGACGGAGGCGACGACGGCGAGATGGAAGAGCCCTTGGCCTGCTTCGCGCTGGTCCAGGTCGACTACAAGAATGGCGACGGCCCTCAGACCGAAGTCCGCGGCATGGCGCCTGACGAAAAACTCATGGCGTTCGTGGAAGACGCCGAGAATTTCGTGACGGTTCGTCGCGCCGAAGAGAGCGAAGACGACGACGAAGAAGACGAGACGGATACCGAAGACTGAGTGCCTGCGAGGCGCCGGGCAGGTGGATCCATCGAAGACGGCGTTTATAACGCTTATTGCGATGCGTTGAATACCTAATCTGCGGGATTGTCGGGGATGTGCCAACGACTCACCATCGGCCCATGTACCTTCACCCCCTCACGGCCAGCCTGCCAGCCGCGGAGCGCGAGGCGCTCATCAAATGCAGCGAACTTCGCCACTACAAGCGCAATGACACGTTGCTGAACGCGGGTGAGTCGACCGACCAGATCTATTGCGTTGCAAGCGGTCTGCTGCGGGTCGTCACCCCGGCGCGAGATCAGCAGGGCACTGAAGTGACGACCGAGTTCGTCGCGCGCAACGACTTTTTCTTCGACCTCTCGATCCGCGATGACTGCTACCAGTCGATGCACACGCTCGTTGCGGCGCTGCCTTCGGCGGTCTATTTCGTGCCTATCGCCACCATGCGCGGCCTGTGCGCACGGCACCCCGAGGTCGCGCTCGGCCTTTTGGGCCTGGCGATGAAGCGGATGGGCATGCTGCGTACCCAGATGCGCCGTATTTCGTCGCTGTCGCCCGAAGCCGTCGTGCAGCGCGTCATGCACCAGTTGGCGGATCTGGCGCCGTCGAGCGCGGGCGGCTTCGACAAGCGCATTTCCCAGGCGGTGATCGCGTCGTATGCGGGTCTTTCGCGAGAAGTGGTCAACAAGACCATGCGCGGCATGGAGAACCGAGGCCTCATGCGGCGCGACGAAGAGGCGCTCTACCTGACCGAGGGCATGGCGATGACCGATTTCGGGTCGCTGCAGGACATCGGCATGCCGCCCCAGACCCTCCGCGCGGCCTGATTTCCGGCAAGACCAATCCGGCGTCGGCCGCTCAGGCTCCGCCCCGGGCTGGCTTGCCGCCGTCGTGCGGTGTTCCCAGAGGCCTCTCGGTGGCTTCGCCGTTCTCCACGTAGTTGAGGTCGACCGGGTGAACGATGACCGCGGTTTCTTCGCCGTCGAACTTCACCAGCAGGTATTCGCCGCTCGACCCCCTGATGGTGCCGAACCTGTCCTGCAGTTCGACACGGCCGCCGCGTCGCGCCGGGACCTTGAAGCGTGTTCGGATGTAAGGAAGACCAACCTTGAAGTACTCGACCACGGGAACGCCCTGTCTTGTTGTGGTGCCACGTCGGGATCTCACTGGCAGCGCCTCCCTGGCTGGCACGAATCCGGCCGCTGCATGGACTCAATTTCCCGGGTGGCTCGGGGCTGGCCTGTCAGCCGGTGCCGACCGTTGCTGACAGCCGTTTGAGTGCCGGAAAGCACCCGACCGTTGCGGGAAAACCCCGAATTCAACCCAATTCGAAGATTTTTTCAAGGGCTGCCTCTTTTGCGGGCACCGCGTTGCAGGCCACGCCAGGCAACGCTTTCGAGCGCTGCGCACATGGTTTTCCACAACATTGTCCCCATCGGAAAGGGAAAACCTGTCACTGCCGTGTGGTAGGCGGAGTGCATCGGGCGGCATGAATCCAGGCAAAAAAATACCCGCCGAAGCGGGTTGCGAGGAGCCCATGCGGGCGCTCTAAGAACGAACAGAGAGCTCTTCTTCTATTGCGGCCCTGTTGCGTGACAGCATGTGCATGGTCGGGGGAAGCGGGCGGGGCGCCTGTCAGCCGGAAACAGTCAGCAGCCGTAGGACACTTATTAAAACGTGAACTATTTGGCAGTCGATTCGGCTCCGTGGTTGTTGTGCTCCTGCAGCAAATTGGAATTGTCGGTGCCGTCCGACAAGGAGCCGGCGCGCGAAGCCCTAGATTTTGTTTGCTCGCTTCGAAGTGCGAGTTCTCTGTGTGTGACAGCACTCAAGAGGTTCAGCCCAGCCTTGTGCTGGGTTTTTTTTGTTCAAAGCAATTCGAAGTGAAACTCCGTGTTCCGGGGATGGCTGAGCAGTGGAGCCGCCACTTCGGTGGCGTGCTCCCAGGCTTCGCGCCATACGCGGGCGTTGGCAATCTGCGCATCGGTCATCGACTCGGTCCCCCACTCGAGCTGGCTCGACCAGGCCCGAAAACACTTCACCACGCGCGGGGGCGGCCCGATGCGCTGCTCGAGCACCCGCAGGAAGGTGAAGCGCACTTCCATCAGGTCCCTTATGGAGAGGCTCTGGCCTTCGAGGCGCACTGTGTAGGCTTGTTCGCGATTGGCTTTGTGATCGAACATCGGGCTCGCATGCAGAGGCTGCGAGCAACTTGCCAGGAGCGGTATGCCGCTCGTCCGAAGGTCTCAGCCCCGCCGCTAGAAAGGTGTGAGGACAAATACTAGCCAGACGCCAGTTGCCGGAAACGGGACAGCGGTCCCGGTTTACTGCTTTGCGCGGCTTTGCTCAACGCAGGAACACATGCTGCATGAACTGCTTGATCGGGTACTGGATCACCGTCTGCACCCGTGCCGGCAGTTCCAGCGGCCGCATCAGCATCTTGAGCGTCGTGCCGGCGCTCAGGTTGGTGCGAATGGTGCTGTTCATCTTCGCGCTCAGTTGCTGCACGTAGGCCGTGTCGCTCGCGCGGCCGGGCGAGCGCGACTTCACCACATGGCGGATGGCGCAGTCGGCGTCTTCGCTCTTGAGTTCCAGCGTGCGGCGGCCGATGGTGCCGAACACCCGGAAGCGGCTCAACTTCTCTTGTTCGCGGTAGCGCCGGAAGAAGCGGTAGAAGTGCTTGTAGTGGTTGACCTCGTCCGTCGCGATGCGGGTCGCCAGGTCATGCAGCACCGGCTCGGTGGTGCTGCGGGCCATGGCGCGGTAGTAGGTGGCGGTGCCGGTCTCGACCACGCAGCGCGCGGTCATTTCGAGGGCGCGGGTGGGGGCCAGCAGTTCGACCTTGCAGTAGGTCGCGTATTCCTCGAGGAAGCCCGCGTAGGCCGTGTCCCACTCGAACTCGGGCCACACGTGGCGCACGTAGGCGCGCAGGGCCTTGCCGTGCTGCAGTTCTTCCTTTTCCCAGTGGTTCGACAGCCACTCGGTGACCTCGTCGTCGCCCTTGAAGAAATCGATCAGGTTCTGGGTGTAGAGGTCGGAGCCGCTTTCGATGAAAGAGGCCGAGACGACCAGGTAGAAGAGGTTTTCGTCCGAGCGGACCTCATCGAGCGCGATGCGCGAGAAGTCCAGGTCTTCGATCTTCCAGTGTTCCGCCTCTTGCCTTGCCATGCGCGCTCCTTGCTTCAAGTCCGTACAAGTACGGATGACGTCGCCCGTGTTTGGTTCTCTTTTCCGTCAGTACCGCATATTAGCCGGGGCGCCCGGATCATGCCGTTTGGCCCCGGGGCGGCCTGGGGCCCGTGGCCAAACCTATAATCGTTTGTTCAAGCAAATCAAGCAGTTAGGCCGGTTCGCCGCAGTGGGTTCGACAAGAGGGTCGCCATCGCCGCGCCGCCCTCGACAGAAGACGAATCCAAAGATGAGCCAGCCCACATTCACGGTCGCGGACATCCGCAAGACCTTTCTCGATTTCTTCGCTTCCAAGGGCCACACGGTGGTTCCTTCCAGCTCGCTTGTGCCGGGCAACGACCCCACCCTGATGTTCACCAACTCGGGCATGGTCCAGTTCAAGGACGTGTTCCTCGGCGAAGACAAGCGCCCCTACGTTCGCGCCGCCTCGGTCCAGGCCTGCCTGCGCGCCGGCGGCAAGCACAACGACCTCGAGAACGTGGGCTACACCGCGCGCCACCACACCTTCTTCGAGATGCTGGGCAACTGGAGCTTCGGCGACTACTTCAAGCGCGAATCGCTCAAGTGGGCCTTCGAGCTGCTCACCCAGGTCTACAAGCTGCCGGCCGAGAAGCTCTGGGCCACCGTCTACATCGAGGACGACGAGGCCTACGACATCTGGACCAAGGAAATCGGCCTGCCGCCCGAGCGCGTCGTGCGCATCGGCGACAACAAGGGCGGCCGCTACATGTCCGACAACTTCTGGATGATGGCCGACACCGGCCCCTGCGGCCCGTGCTCCGAAATCTTCTTCGACCACGGCCCCGAGATCCCCGGCGGCCCGCCCGGCAGCCCCGATGAAGACGGCGACCGCTACATCGAGATCTGGAACAACGTGTTCATGCAGTTCGACATGCAGCCCGACGGCTCGGTCAAGAAGCTGCCCGCGCCCTGCGTCGACACCGGCATGGGCCTGGAGCGCCTGGCCGCGATCCTGCAGCACGTGCACAGCAACTACGAAATCGACATCTTCGACGCGCTCATCAAGGCGGCCGGCCGCGAGACCGGCACGCAAGACCTGTCGAACAACTCGCTGAAGGTGATTGCCGACCACATCCGCGCCACCTCGTTCCTGGTGGCCGACGGTGTCATCCCGTCGAATGAAGGCCGCGGCTACGTGCAGCGCCGCATCATTCGCCGCGCCATCCGCCATGGCTACAAGCTGGGCCAGAAGAAACCCTTCTTCCACAAGCTGGTGCCCGACCTCGTCAAGCTGATGGGCGACGCGTACCCCAAGCTGGTGGCCGATGAGAAGCGCATCACCGACACGCTGAAGGCCGAGGAAGAGCGCTTCTTCGAGACTTTGGCCAACGGCATGGAAATCCTCGACGCGGCGCTGGTGGGCGGTGCCAGGACGCTGCCTGGCGAAGTGGCTTTCAAGCTGCACGACACCTACGGCTTCCCGCTCGACCTGTCGGCCGACGTGTGCCGCGAGCGCGGCGTGAGCGTCGACGAAGCCGGCTTCAACGTCGCGATGGAAAAGCAGAAGGCCGCGGGCCGTGCCGGCGGCAAGTTCAAGATGGACCGCAACGTCGAATACACCGGCGCGGGCAACGTCTTCACCGGCTACGAGCACCTCGAAGAAAGCGCCAAGGTCGTGGCGCTGTACCTCGAAGGCACGGCCGTGCAGGAACTGAAGGAAGGCCAGAGCGGCATCGTGGTGCTCGACACCACGCCGTTCTATGCGGAGAGCGGCGGTCAGGTCGGCGACCAGGGCGTGATCGTGGCCGAAGGCGTGCAGTTCGGCGTGGAAGACACGCAGAAGATCAAGGCCGACGTGTTCGGCCATCACGGCACGCAGACCCAGGGCACGCTGAAGGTGGGCGACGCGGTCAAGGCCGCGGTCGACACCGCGCGCCGCGCCGCCACCATGCGCAACCACTCGGTCACCCACCTGATGCACAAGGCCCTGCGCGAAGTGCTGGGCGACCACGTGCAGCAGAAGGGCTCGTTGGTCGATGCCGACAAGACCCGCTTCGACTTCGCGCACAACGCGCCCGTCACGCGCGAGCAGATCGCCGAGATCGAGAAGCGCGTCAACGCCGAGATCCTGGCCAACGCACCGACCCAGGCCCGCGTGATGGACATGGAATCGGCCCAGAAGACCGGCGCCATGATGCTGTTCGGAGAGAAGTACGGCGAGACCGTGCGTGTGCTCGACATCGGCTCCAGCCGCGAACTGTGCGGCGGCACCCATGTCAGCCGCACTGGTGACATCGGCCTGTTCAAGATCGTGAGCGAAGGCGGCGTGGCCGCCGGCGTGCGCCGCATCGAGGCCGTCACCGGCGCCAACGCGCTGTCGTACCTGCAGGACCTGGAATCGACCGTGCAGAGCGTGGCAGCCACGCTCAAGTCGCCGGCCGCCGAGCTGCAGGGCCGTCTCACGCAGGTGCTCGAGCAGGTGAAGGCGCTGGAGCGCGAAGTGGGCTCGCTCAAGGGCAAGCTCGCTTCGTCCAAGGGCGACGAACTGCTGGCGCAGGCGGTCGACGTCAACGGCATCAAGGTGCTCGCGGCCAAGCTCGATGGCGCCGACGCCAAGACGCTGCGCGACACCATGGACAAGCTGAAGGACAAGCTCAAGACCGCCGCCATCGTGCTGGCCGCCGTCGACGGCGACAAGGTGCAGATCGCCGCCGGCGTCACGGCCGACAGCACGGCCAAGGTCAAGGCCGGCGAGCTGGTCAACTTCGTGGCCCAGCAGGTCGGCGGCAAGGGCGGCGGCAAGGCCGACATGGCCATGGCCGGGGGCACCAACCCGGCGGGCCTCGCGGCCGCGCTGCAGTCGGTGCAGGCCTGGGTCGCGGAACGCGCCTGACGGCACCACAGTCCCTTCGAGCCACAAGCACTTCATGCCAGACGCAACGCCCGGTGAAGTGCTGGTGATGGGGGCCGGAACCATCGGGTGCTTCATCGGCGGCAGCCTTGCGGCGGCGGGCGTGCCCGTCACCTTCGTCGGCCGCCCGCGCGTGCTTGAGAAGCTCGCGACGCACGGGCTGACGCTCTCCGACATGGACGGTGCCCGGCACAAGCTGCCGGCCACCGGGCTGCAGCTGTGCGAGCAGGTGCCCGTCGGCGCCAGCCCCGCGCTGGTGCTGCTCTGCGTGAAGAGCGGCGCCACGGCCGAGGCGGCCGCCGAACTGGCCTTCGCATTGCCCGCGGGCACCACGGTCGTCTCGCTGCAGAACGGCATTTCCAACGGCACGGCCGCATCCCAGACCGGGCCTTCGCTCAACGTGCTGTCGGGCATGGTGCCCTACAACGTGGCCGAGATCGGCCCGGGCGCCTTCCATCGCGGCACGCCCGGCCGGCTGGCCGCGCAGGACGACCCGGCCCTGCGCCCCTGGCTGCCTGTGTTCGAGCGCGCCGGCGTGCCGCTCGACCTGCATGCCGACCTGCTGCCGGTGCAGTGGGGCAAGCTGCTGCTCAACCTCAACAACCCCGTCAACGCGCTCTCCGGCCTGCCGCTGCGCGAAGAGCTGATGCTGGGCGGCTACCGCCGCTGCTTCGCTTCGCTGATCGACGAGGCCTTGAGCATCCTCAACGTTGCCGGCATCGTGCCGGCGCAAGTGGCGGCGGTGCCGGCGCGGCGCCTGTCGAGCCTGCTGCGCCTGCCTGACTGGCTGTTTCGCATCGTCGCGGCGCGCATGCTGCGCATCGATGCCAAGGCGCGTTCCAGCATGGCCGATGACCTGGCCCTGGGCCGTCGTACCGAGATCGACGCGCTCAGCGGCGAGGTCGTGCGACTCGCGCAGCAGCACGGCCTGAGCGCGCCGCGCAATGCGCGCATGGTGGCTTTGCTCGATGCCTGGCCGCAGGAGCCCAGGCGTTGGTCGGCGCGCCAGTTGCAGGACGCGCTCGGCCTGTAGCGCCGGCGGTGCGCCTGAACGCATGCGGCCTCGGGTACGCAGCTTTCACGGATTTTCAGGCGACACGAACCTTCGTACTGTGGCGATGCGCGCACAGTGTTCGCCCTCGATATTTGTCATCTGCGTGAGCATGTGTTGCCGCGGCGGAACCATCTTCGTAGCGTGCGTGGCGCAACGTGGGCCATGACTCCATTCGGCCTATGGCGCGCAAACATTTTGAGAGAGAAAAGTTCCGGCAGTCGTTGAGCCGTCGCATTCGATCAGCTAAAACTGGCGCACTTCAATGGACGAGGGAACGCGCGTGAAACCAACGAGAAGAGCCGCGAAAATTCTTGCCATCGCCAGCATGGCCTGTGCCGTTGCCGACACGCGCGAACGCGCCGTGTCGATGTCCTGGCGCTGATCGCACCCTCCGCCTCCAGCCCCCGCTTCGCATCTCACCAACCCGCTTCTTGACGGGAATGGACGAGCTCATCCCACGCATTCTGGGACCACCGCTTTTCAAGCGGTGTAGTGCCTGCATGCCCGTGCTGTCCTGACGAACGAGCCGTTCGCCGGGAGGGCTCCGTGCTGCCCGTTTTTATCGGTTGTTCATCCATCCCATCACCGCGCGTGTCGCGCGCATCGCTGGCTATCCGCCGGCGCTTGCGGGGACGGCGCATCTTCTTCTTACCCAGAGTACCCAGAGGCGATCATGAAAAAATTCAACACACCCGTCGTCAATCATCTTGCCATCACGGCGGTGACCCTTGCCGTGCTCACGGCTTGCGGCGGCGGCGGAGACAGTGGCGGCGGTGCTTCTCTCGGAGGCGGCGGCGTCGGCCTCGGCGCGTCGTCGGGGCCGGTGGTGTCGGCACCCGCGGCCGACCCCACGCAGAAGGCGCCCGACGACGGTGTGCCGTTGGCCGCCAATGACGCGGCCGCCGCCGCGGTGGACCGCTCGGCCAAGCCGCAGGAACTGCCCGACACCGTCTGGCCCAGCAACTACAAGCTGTGGTTCCGCCCCGATGCGGCGCTCAAGACTTTCGTCGGCCGCGGCGACGTGGAGATCGAGGTGCTCAAGCCCGTCGATGCGATCGTGGTGGCCGCGCACAACCTCAACTTCGCGAAGGGCCGCACCACCTTGCGCAAGGTGTCGAACCCGGGCGAGGCGATACCGCTGATCCCCACGCCGCAGACGCTCGGCGACTTCGTACAACTGCGCCTGAATGGCGGCCAGATTGCCAAGGGCAAGTACCTGCTGCACATGGAGTGGGACGGCAAGATCCAGTTCTCCGACGCTGAGTTCTGCCCGCCCGCCGAGATGCAGCGCAACCCGTTCTGCTCGGCGGCCACCGGCATCTTCAAGGTCGGCCTTTCGACGCCCGAGGGCGTGAGCAGCGACGCCATCGTGACGCAGGGCGAGACCAACTATGCACGGCAGTGGTTCCCGGGCTGGGACGAGCCGGCCTTCCGCCACACCTTCGAGATCTCGGCGGAGGTGCCGGGCGACTGGAAGACGGTGTCCAACGGCGCGCAGCTATCGGCCGTGAAGCTGCCCGACGGCTACCAGCAGGTGTCGTTCGAGAAGACGCCGTCGATGCCCATGTACCTGACCTTCTTCGGCGGCGGCAAGTTCGACATCCTGCCCGACACCTTCAAGAACCCGCTGGACGGCAGCGACATTCCGCTGCGCTGGTTCACGCCGCCGGGCCGCTCCACCTGGGCGACCTTCCCGATGGAGTGGACCAAGGTGGCCATGGACTATTACTACAAGTACACCGGCATCCCGCTGCCCATCAAGAAGTTCGACACCATCGCCGCCAACGACAGCTACAACAACAAGCCCAACACCGGCTTCGGTGGCATGGAGAACTGGGGCGCGATCTTCGAGTTTGCCGATGCGGTGCTCACCAAGCCGGGCGACAAGCCCACGCTGTATTCGGTGACCGTGGTCACGCATGAAATCGCGCACCAGTGGTTCGGCGACCTGGTCACGCTCGACTGGTGGGACAACGTGTGGCTCAACGAGTCGTTCGCGCGCTGGTTCGAAAGGCGCACCACCATCAAGTTCCACCCCGAGTACTACAGCTTCTCCGACTACGTGCTCGACAAGCACAGCGTGATCGTGGCCGACCTGCGGAGCACGGCGGTGCCGGTGCAGCGCAACCTCAACGACGCGGGCTCGTTCGGCTTCATCAGCCCGTCGATCTTCGTCTACAACAAGGGCAGCCACGTGCTGGAGACGGTGCAGAACTACATCGGCGAAGAGGCGATGCAGAAGGGCCTGCAGATCTACCTGAAGGACTATGGCTTCGGCAACGTCACGCCGTCGCGGCTGTGGACGTCGCTGGAGAAGGTGAGCGGCGGCAAGAAGGTGGCCGATATCGGCGACAGCTTCATCCGCCAGACCGGCGTGCCGCTGCTCACCGTGGATGCGCAGTGCGCGGCCGACCGCACCTACGTCAACATCACGCAGGAGTCGTTCCCCAACCAGAACCAGTTCCCGGCCTCGGCCTGGAACATTCCGGTCACGCTGGCCTACGGCGACGCGATGGAGCAACGCAAGACCTTCGTCATGTCGACGGGCGCGGTGCAGGTGGAGCTGCCGGGCTGCACCGCGGTGCTGGCCGGGCCGACCGGGCAGGACTACTACGTGAGCAACTACAGCGCGCAGTCGTGGAGCGCGCTGCTGGCCAAGGCGCAGAGCTTTGCCGCCAACAAGCCGCTGCTGCTGAACATCGAGCGAGACGCCTTCCGGCTGCTGCAGGTGGGCCGCATCACGCAGGCGCAGTACGACCAGATCAAGGGCGTGGTGAACCTGCCGGCCGCGCTGCTGGCCAAGACACGCGAGAGCCAGCAGAGGATGGCGGCCGTCGACGTGGGCGTGGAGAAGGAGGAATACCCGCACGCGTTGCGCTTCCAGGGCAACCTGAAGCTGCGCGAGAACGAGAAGCGCTGAGAAAGAAGGCCACCATGAACACGCTATCGAAGAAATGGCTGGCCGTCGGCGCCTCGGCGCTGCTGCTGGCCGCATGCGGCGCCGGCAGCAGCGGCGGCGCGCCGGAGGCGGAGCTGGTCGGCATCTACGCCGTCAAACAGAACGGTGCGCTCAAGGAGCTGATCAAGATCGAGCGCCAGGGCGACGGCTACGTCATGCGCGACAAGGTGCGCACGCCCGAGTGGAGCGAACCGAAGATGCAGATGCGGCCCGTGAAACGCGAGCAATGGACTCGCATCACCACCGACAAGGAGAACACCGCCTTCGTCGGCGTGGCGAGCGGGCAGCTCGGCATCTTCAAGGTGCCGGCGGGCTGGAAGAAAAACGGCTTCCAGACTTCGACCGGCTACTTCCTGTTCTATTCGCAGGGGCCGGTCGAGGCGTACAAGCTCTGAGGCAAAGCGCTACCGCGTTCAGGCCGCGGGCGCGACGCTCGCGCCCTCGATGCGGTGGCGCTTCAGCGCATCGGCGACGAAGCCGCCGGCCTTCATTTCCTCGATGAAAGCCGCCAGCAGCGCCTGCGCGTCGGTGCCCCGGCTGGCCGGCGTGCCCATGGCCTGCTGGATCACCATGAAGCGGCCCGGCAGCACGCGCACGCCCGGCGCGCGTTGCGCCTCGCCTTCGAGCATCTGGCGGATGCCGGCCGCCACTTCGACCTCGCCCGCGCGCAGCGCGGCCAGCGCCGGGCCTGCGCCCTGCAGGCGGACGATTTCCGCCTGCTTGATCTCGCGCGTCAGGAACAGGTCGTAGGCGCTGCCCGCGCCGACCGAGATGCGATGGCCCTGCGCGTCGATCTGCGCGTTGTCGGTCAGCGCCGAAGCCGAGGGCACGAGGTAGCTGCCCTCGATCAGCACATAGGGCGCGGTGAACAGCAGCCCCTCGCTGCGCGCCGGGTCGATGGCGAAGAAACCGATGTCGGCCTTCTCGTTTTTCACCGCGTCGACCGAGGCCGCGGCCTTCTCGAACACCACCAGCTCGATGCCCACGCCCAGCCGCCGCGCGAACTCGCGCGCCAGGTCGATCGACACGCCCACCGGCTCGCCGCCGTCCGGGTTCCTGTTGGCGAGGATCGGGTTGCCGAGGTTGATCGAGGCGCGCAGCGTGCCGCCGGGGGCGAAGGCGGAAACGAGGGCAGGGGAAATCGTCGTCGGCTGAGGCTGTGTCATGGCGTTCATTCGTCGGCTGGGCAGCTCGGAAAAGATGGGAGCGCGCCAGTTTACGGGGCCTGCTTGCCATAATTCCTACCGGATGTAGGGAAGCGCGCTCACCGGCCGGGCATCGCGGCTTCGCTTAGGCTTGGCGGCATTCGAAGAACCAATTCCGTCTCCGCCGTGCCGCTCTCCACTTTTCTTGTCGAAGACAACGCCCATATCCGTCACAACCTCATCGCCGCCATGGAGGACGAGGTCGACATCCGCCTGATCGGCACCGCCACCACCGAGGAGGAAGCCGTCGCCTGGCTCGCCGAGAACCCGGGCGCCTGGGACCTGCTGGTGGTCGACCTGTTCCTGCACGAGGGCTCCGGCCTGGGCATCGTCAAGCGCTGCGGCCGCAGCCGGCCCGGCCAGCGCGTGGTGGTGCTGACCAACTACGCCACCGGCGAGATCGCCGACTGGGCACGCGAACTCGGCGCCGACGCCGTGTTCGACAAGGCGGCGGAGCTGGACGGCTTCTTCTCGCTGTGCGCCAGCCTCGAGGCGGAAGGCCGGGAGCGTGGCGGCGAGCCGCTGGAAAGCCTCGCGCCATGAGCGCCGGCGCCCAACCCTCCGTGGCCGAGGTGCTGCGTCCGCTGCGCAATGCCACCCACGCACTGCACGAAGCGCTCGACAGCCGCTTGCCGATCGCGCGCGAAGACGCCTCGCTGGCCGACTACGCCGCCCACCTGCGTGCCCTGCGCCCGTGGCTGGAGGCTGTGCGCCAGGCGCTGGCTGCCCCCG